>Ga0075012_10005800_pt1 | contig 11276 bp, 10 predicted proteins | sample All_14_2_FD_71474 | JGI IMG/M metagenome (GOLD analysis project Ga0075012, IMG submission 71474) | Freshwater microbial communities in response to fracking from Pennsylvania, USA - Allegheny Zone_MetaG_DW_15 | ecosystem: Environmental > Aquatic > Deep subsurface > Groundwater > Drilled...
GTGGACCAATGTCGAGATCCTGGGCATCCGTGAGCCTGCTGTCCTGAAGTCCCAGACGCTGAATGTGCGGACGATCCGGGTCACGTACGCCGATCGACCGCACAACGCAGAGGCGCTGCTGGCCAACCCGAAGACTGCGCAGCTGTGGATCGTGACCAAGCAATTGGCGCACGGGAGCCTGTATGCCCTGCCCGACCCGCCTACCAGGATCAGCAGGGCCACGAAGATCCAGGTTGAGGACGGGCTGATCACTGATGGGGCCGTGTCACCACTCGGCGATCGCTACGTGCTGCGCACCTACTTCGATGCCACGGTCTACTCCGGCCTTCCCCCTGGTCGCCCGCAGCGCACCTTCGACCTGCCCGGACAGTTTCAAGGCGAGGCCATCACGTGGACGGCGGATGGCACCGCTCTGCTGGTGGCAGGTGAACGCGATGCGCGGCTGCTGCGGGTGGAGATCCCTCAGACCGGCTGAATGACACTCTGCTCGGCAGCCCCGGTCTCCGGCGCGCCGACGGGACGCAGCAGCAGGATGGCCATGGCGATGCCCAGGAACACCGGCACCATCAGGAATGCCACGTGGACTCCCACGTGGTCGGCAAGCACGCCGAGTGCGATCGGGGCAGTGGCCACCGCGACACTGGCGAAGACGAGTGCCAGGGCGGAAGCTCGATCGGTCAGCCCGTTGGAGACCTGGATTGCGCGGGCGATGCCCAGTGGCGTCTGCACGCTGATGCCGATGCCACCGATGGCCAGGCCCAGGATGACCGCAGGCCACCAGGTGAAGCTCCAGGCCAGGACGAAGGCCGCAAGTGACAGGATGACCGAGCCTCGAAGCAGGAAGTCGGCCGCATAGCGCTCGGCAAGCCGGGCACCGATCAGGCGGCCGACCAGCATGCCGCCGGTGATGGCACCGATGGATGCTGCGGCGGCACCGGCCTCGAAGCCGCAGCGCTCACGCAGCAGGTCCGCGCTCCAGAAGGTCATGGAGAACTCGGTGGCCACGAAGGTCATGAACAGCACCAGGCTCCAGTAGATCGCGCGCGGCATCCTGTCGTGCTGCTCGTGTGCCAGCTCGCGCGGTGCTGTGCGGTACGGCGTGAGGTTGCGCCCGCGCACGAACTCGACGATGACCAGCGCGACGACGGTCACCCAGATCCCAGCACGCCAGCCGAGCACCGTCGCGGTAGCGACGCCGATGGCCAGCGGTGCCAGGAGTCCGAGGAATGCCGCCGCGGCGTTCATCTCGATCAGCGCACTCGGGCCGGCGTCGCCCTGATGGTCCATGACGAAGGCGTTCAGCGCAGAGACGAAGAAGGATCCGCACATTGCTGCGATAAATGCACCGCCCAGCGTCACCGGGAAGCTTGCGCTGGGTGAGGTGTAGATGAGGATGCCGATGATGGCGCCGATGCCACCCACGCGCATGACGGTGCCGCGCCCCCAGTGCATCAGTGCCTTGCCTGCAAGCAGCGAGCCGATCAGGCTGCCGGTGGCCAGGAAGGTGCCGTGCAGCGCCGCAATCGAGCGTGTGGTGCCCTGCTCATCGCGCAGCAGGGCCTGAGTGGCGCCGAAGGCGTAGATGAACCAGGCGAAGAAGCCGTTCTGCAGGTAGCAGATCCAGGTTGGCTTGTCCCGACGGGGCCGTGCCGGGACAGCGGTCATGCGAGCTGTGTCATCACGAAGTCGATGCAGCTGATCAGCGCACGCACATCGTCGGGCTCGACGGAGGGGAATACGCCGATGCGCAGCTGGTTGCGCCCGAGCTTGCGATATGGCTCAGTGTCGACGATGCCATTGGCGCGCAGCGCCTTGGTGATGAGCGTGGCGTCCACTGCATCGTCGATGTCGATGGTGGCGACCACACCCGAGCGCTTCGCCGGATCCTTGACGAAGGGGGTTGCCAGCGGATTGGCCTCGGCCCAGTCGTAGAGCAGTCCGGTGGACTCTGCGGTTCGGCCCGCACACCAGCTGAGGCCGCCATTGCCGTTGAACCAGTCGACCTGCTCGGCCATCATCAGGATGGTCGCAAGGGCGGGCGTGTTGTAGGTCTGGTCCTGAACGGAATTGTCGATTGCAGTCTGCAGGTCCAGGAAGGGGGAGATCCACCGATCGCCTGACTTGATCTCCGCCACCCGGGCGATGGCTGCCGGGGACATGAGCGCGAACCACAGCCCGCCATCGGAGCCGAAGCTCTTCTGCGGTGCGAAGTAGTAGGTGTCGAACTGCTGCGGATCGACCATCAGGCCGCCAGCTGCGGAAGTCGCATCGATGATGACGAGGGCATCGGCGTCAGCACCGGCAACGCGCACCGGCGCCACGGCGACGCCGGTGGAAGTCTCGTTGTGCGGCGAGCAGTAGGCATCGATGCCTGCTTCGGCGACGAAGCTCGGCGCATCGCCGGGCTCTGCCGTGCGGATGGTGGGCTCGCTCAGGAACGGTGCATCCTTGACTCCGCTTGCGAACTTCGCACCGAATTCACCGAAGGACAGGAACTGGGCGCGATCGCGGATCAGGCCGAAGGCCGCGGCATCCCAGAAGGCGGTGGAGCCGCCATTGCCGAGTACGACCTCGTAGCCGTCCGGAAGATTGAAGAGATCCGAGAGCCCGGTGCGCAGTCGTCCGACCTGTGACTTCACGGTCTTCTGGCGATGGCTGGTGCCCAGGTAGGTCTTCCAGACTCCGGACAGGGCATCCACCTGCTCCTGGCGGACCTTCGATGGTCCCGCACCGAATCGGCCGTCGGCCGGCAGGAGATCGGCAGGGATCTGGATGTTGTCGGGCACAGAACGCTCCATTGCTTCGGACCTGGGGACCCACGCGTGTCGGCCAGGTGGTGCGGCCACGGATGAGGCGCCCGTGCTGGGCGCAGCGCTCAGTCTAGAGACTCCTGCGCCAGCCGTGATCAGCGCTTCAAGTAGGTGCGGGCAAGCAGCGCCACCAGTGCATCGACGCTCATCCCGCGGTCCTGGGCCTCGGCGCGCAGTGCCTTGCGGATCGACTTGGGGATCTGGATGCTGAGCTCCACAAGCTTGTCCTCCTTGGGCCCAAGGAGTGCATCGGAGGTGTTGCCTGAGTTCAGCGGGGCTCGTTCCCCGACGTCTCGGGGCAGCGTCGGATGCCAGACTGCGTCACTTGCTCGAGAGAGCGCCACGCGTGGGGTCGGATCGAACTCCGGCTTTGCATCGCTCATCGTGGCTTCTCCATCGTGCGAAGGGCGGGCATGAGTTCGTCGTAGAGGCAGTCGAAGATCCCGGCCAGCTCCGCACCGGCTGGGGAGTCCCATGCGTGGATGGGCATCCCTGCCGCCTCGGCCTGCTGGATCGCATTGCGCTCAGGGATCACCTGCTCGCTGACGAGACTGCCGTAGGACATCCGAAGCTCTTCGATGCGCATGCGCTGCTCCGCTACCGACGGGCGTGCCTTGTTCACCACGATCGCCGCCGGGCGCATCAGGGGATTGGTCGAGCTGCGGATGACCTCAACAGCCTCGATGGCCTGCTCAGCGCCGCGTAGTGCGAAGAAGCCGGGTTCGGTGACGATGACCGCACAGTCGCTCGCACTCAGGGCATTGCGCGTGAGCTCGCCCAGGGACGGCGGGCAGTCGATGAGGACCAGGTCGTACGACCTCGGCAGGCTCGCCAGGCTGGCACGCAAGCGCAGCGAGGAATGCCGACCCTCAACCGTGTTGCGATGCTCAAGGGCGCGCTCCGCCGCCAGCACGTGCACCTTCCCGCCCCAAGGCGAGCTGGCGACTGCGTCCACGGCGATGCCAGGTCGGGCATCAGCAAGCACGTCATTGATGGTGAAGAGCGGATTCTCGACGTTCAATCCCATCGTCGCATTGGCCTGCGGGTCCAGATCCACGACGAGTACCCGCTGCCCGCGCGCCCATGCGGCACTTGCAAGTCCGAGGGTGACGGAGGTCTTGCCGACCCCACCTTTCATCGAGACGATGGCAAAGGTGGGCATGGGGCCACATCGTACGTGTCATCGGGCGCGCGAGGTCCGCAGAGTTGCGTAGTCCTCCAAGGCCACTTGACGCTCGACTCCGTGGTCGAGCGTTCGTTCGGGATAGCCCAGCGCATAGCCATCGACGCAGTTCCACGGCTCATGGACCCCCGCGCCTGGCAGATGGCGCAGTTCGGGGACGTACCTGCGGACGTAGTCACCGTGGGGATCGAACTTCAGTCCCTGCAGTACGGGGTTGAAGACTCGATGGAAGGGAGCTGCATCGGTGCCGCACCCGGCGACCCACTGCCAGCCATGCGCATTGCTGGCCAGATCAGCGTCGCGCAGCTGCTGCATGAACCATCGAGCTCCAAGCTGCCAGGGCAGGTGGAGGTCCTTGACGAGAAAGCTGGCAACGACCATGCGCACGCGGTTGTGCATCCATGCCTCCGCCTGCAATTGACGCATCCCGGCGTCCACGAACGGGAAGCCGGTCAGGCCCTGCGTCCAGCGCGCGTAGGCCTCATCTGCTTGCGCCCCCTCTGCCCACGGCATGGAGTCGAATCTGGTGTCGAGGGACACCCTGGCCGAATCCGGCTCGTGGAGCAGCACGTCGGCGTAGAACTCCCGCCAGCACAGCTCCTTGCGGAAGGTCGTATCGTCCGGCGACAGTTCGTGCAGCAGTGATCGTGGATGGATCTCTCCCCAGCGCAGATGCTGGCTCATCTCGCTGGTGGCGCTCAGGTCTGCCCGATCGCGCTGCGAGCCGTAGCCCCCCAGATCCAGCTCGCGAAAGCGTTCCCACCGTGCCCAGGCAGCCGCCTCGCCGGCAGCAGGCAATGTCAGGCCGTCGGGAAGCTCGGGGGCCGCTGGCAGGGCATCACCACCGGCGACCGCCACGAAGTGCTCATGCCCGTGTGGTGCCGGGGCCCGCCAGCCATGCTCGAGCCAGGCTCGGTGGAAGGGTGTGAAGACCCGGTAGGGCGAGCCGTCCTGCTTGCGGACGCGTCCCGGCGACACTGCGTAGGCGGAGCCGGTGCGAACCAGCGGAATGCTCGTGAGTGCAGCCTCGACGAGTGCATCGCGTGCTCGCCCGTACGGGCCGAAGTCCGCGGCAATGTGCACGCTGGAGGCATGGCTCTGCCTGGCGACCTCAGGCAGCACGTCGGCTGGCTTGCCGTATCGCACGTGCAATCGCCCTTGCAGGCTGGCATCCAGGGCCCGGAGGGAAGACAGCAGGTAGGCCTGGCGGGCCGCTCCTGCTGCCTTCCACAGCTGTGGGTCGATGACGAAGAGCGGGATCACGCCGTCGGCGCAGGCCTCACCCGCCGCATGCAAGGCCGGATTGTCACGCAGCCGCAGATCACGGCGAAACCACATGATGGCAGGCATCCGAGCAGCGTAGGACGCACACGGTGTCCGCGGTGCCTGCCTTGCTGACGTAGGCTTGGCTTGCCTCAGAACACATGCCATGCGAGCAAGGAAGGGGCAATGTGACTGCCCTGATTGACACCACCGAGATGTATCTCCGCACCATTTTCGAACTTGAGGAAGAGGGCATCGCGCCCATGCGAGCCCGCATCACCGAGCGCCTGCATCAGAGCGGGCCTACGGTCTCGCAGACCGTTGCGCGCATGGAGCGTGACGGACTCGTCGTGGTGACTTCGGATCGTCAGCTCCAGTTCACTGAGGAGGGTCGCGAAGCGGCCATCCGCGTGATGCGCAAGCATCGGCTCGCCGAGTGCCTGCTGGTCACGGTGCTCGGGCTTCCCTGGGAGGACGTGCACATCGAGGCCTGCCGCTGGGAGCACGTGATGAGCGAGACCGTCGAACTGCGCCTGCTGGAGATCCTGGGTCACCCGACTGAGTCGCCGTACGGCAACCCGATCCCCGGCCTGGATTCGCTGCAGCCGGACACCGCATCGGAGGTCGAGGACATCGTTGGGCTTGCCACGCTGACTGACGTCGTCACGCCGGAAGTGCAGCGCGTCAAGATCTGTCGGCTGGCCGAACCCGTGCAGGAGGACGCCATCGCCATGGCCCAGCTGCGCCGCGTCGGTGCAACGCCGGGCGCTACCGTCGTGGTGAATCGCACCCTCGGTGGCATCCACATCGGGATCAGTGGTGAGTATGCCGAGCTCAGCGATGAGGTCGCCCAGCATGTGCTGGTGCAGGTGCAGGCCTGATCAGGCAACGTCCAGCTGCAGTCGAAGCGGCAGCTCGGACTCGTATCCATCCCGAAGCTTGACTCCAAGAGTCTGATGCAACTGGATGGTGTTCAGGTCGAAGCCAAGGCGTGATGCCGCCATGTAGAGGCGCCAGACGCGAGCCGTGCCCAGCCCAGCCTCAGCGACTGCCTCGTCCCAGTGCTCCTCGAGGTTCTCGCACCAGTGCTTCAGCGTGAGGGCGTAGTGCTCCCTGAGATTCTCCTCATGACGGATCTCGAATCCGGCGTCGTTCATCGTGCTCATGATGTGACCTGGGCCCGACAGCTCGCCATCGGGAAACACGTATCGATTGATGAACGAGGTGCGGTAGTGCGAGGGCACATGATCGTTGGGTCGTGTGATGGTGTGGTTGAGCATGCGCCCGCCTTCGCGCAGCTTGCTGAACATGAAGCCGAAGTAGGAGGGGTAGTTCGCTCTGCCGATGTGCTCGGTCAGTCCGATGGATGAGATGGCATCGAACTGCGTCTCAGCCACATCCCGGTAGTCGCTGAACCGGATCTCCGCGGCATCACTCAGGCCGGCGTCGATGATCGCCTGCTTGCCCCACTCGGCCTGCTGCCTGGAGAGGGTCACCCCAATGGCCTTCACGCCGTAGTGCCGGACTGCGTGCAGCACCATGCCGCCCCAGCCGCAGCCCACGTCGAGCAGTCGCATGCCCGCCTTCAGCCCGAGCTTTCGGCAGACGAGATCGAACTTCGTCTCCTGGGCCTGCTCGAGACTGGCGTCGGCATTCGGGAAGACGGCGCAGGTGTAGGCCATCGATGGGCCCAGCACCCAGCTGTAGAACTGGTTCGACACGTCGTAGTGATGGTGGATCGCATCGGCGTCGCGGCTCCTGGAGTGACGCCGTCCGGAGAGCTTGCGCTCCTGCGGAGGCGGCGTGGGACGGGACAGCACGTACGGCAGCAGCTCCTTGGCCAGCCGCGCCTTCTCCTTGACCCCCAGATGCGAAGTGTCCAGGGGGTAGAGCTTGGCCAGCGCCTGGTAGGTGTCACCGATGATCTCCAGGTCACCGCTGACATAGGCACGGGCCAGTCCCAGCTGTGATCGCTCGGTGGCGATGTACTGGGCGCCCCTGGGGTTGCGCAGTTCAAGGATCACTTCAGCGTCGGGAGGGCCAGCGGTGGAACCGTCGAAGGCCCGGAACGCGACCCCGCGTTCCTCCGGCACGATCGTGGCAAAGACCTGGGAGAGTGTCATCGCTGTTCCACCACCTTCTCGTACAGTCCAAGCAGTCGTCCTGCAGGGTCGTACCGTGCCTTGAGCGCTGGGTACTGCGTCCCTCCGTAGATCGACCAAAACGTGGTCCGATCGTAGAACGCAGTGGAGTAGAGGGACTTGCGGCCTTCCAGTTCGGTGACCTTGGACTCGATGCGACGGTTGACCACCCCGGACTTCGGATCGACGCCACCATCGAGCGGCACACTGGACCAGAAGCCGACGTTGACGTAGGTGCGCTGCGGATCGAACTCATACAAGGGCCAGATCGCGAGCGGATCCCGCTGCTTGAGCGGGCAGATCCAGATCGGGCTGATGCCGACTTCCCGATGGAAGAACTCCAGGAACTCCGGAAGTCGATCGATTGGCACCTCGATGTCCTGCACCACGGCCTCGCGCTGCGGCTTGCCCTGCAGCCGATTGAGCTTCTCGGCTATGCCATAGCGATGGTCCAGTGCGATGAACTTCCAGTACACGTCACTGCGCAGCTTCGACTTCGGCCAGAGCCTGCGCACCAATGGCTGCTGTGCGCCGAAGGCCCGCGAGCACCAGAACCAGTCGGTGTCCCATCGCCAGAGGTAGTCATGGATGGTCAGGTAGTCCTCGCGCCTGCTCTGGATCGAGCGGTAGTAGATGTGCTCGCCTGTGTAGTCACTGACGCTCATGCCAGTCGGAAGCTCACTGCACATCCGCCCGAGGGTGAGGTAGTGCTCGTCCACCCCGAACACCGTGCCGTCCATGAAGTCCACCTGCAGCCCAGCATGGAAGCCAGTCGCGGTGATCTCGCTGATTGCCTCGGTCAGTGCGGATGCGGAAGCGAAGGGAAGGTGACGAAGATGCACGTACGGCTGCGCGGGCTCCAGTTCGATCCTGATGCGAAGCGCATAGCCAAGGGAGCCATAGGAGTTGGGGAAGCCATGGAACAGGTCGCGATGCGGGTCATCGGCCGATCCCGTGACCGTCAGCACCTCTCCGGCGCCCGTGAGGATGTCCATCTCCAGCACTGACTCATGCGGACAGCCCTGTCGGAAGCTGGCGGCCTCGATGCCGAGTCCGGTGACCGCTCCGCCCAGGGTGATGGTGCGCAGCTGCGGCACGCACATGGGCATCAGGCCAAGGGGGAGGGTCGCGGCGACCAGGTGCTCGTAGGTGGTCATCCCCAGCACATCGGCCGTGCGAGCCTGTGCGTCGATCTGCAGGACTCCGTCGAAGGAGGCCACATCCAGGCCGGGGGCAGTCAGCGCGGCTCGGGGTCGAAACAGGTTCGAGGTGCGCTTGGCCAGCCGGATGGGCGTTCCGTCGGGAATCTGCGCGTACTGCTCTGCAATCCGGGCAACCAGCAACTCGTACCGTTGATCAGCTGCGGATGTCAGCATGAATCCCACGGTAGTAGGTACGTGTCTCTCGGTCCAAGACCAGCGATAGGGGATGATGACTCGGTGAAGCTCTCCCGCTGGCTGCCTCCGGTGCTCGGACTCGCAGTCTTCCTGACCACCATGTTCGGACTGGGCCTGATAGTCAGCGACTGGACTTCGCGCAATCTTGAGATGAAGGCGCTCGTGAGCGCGGTCGAGGATTCCGAGTCGGCCATGCAGTGGACCGACGACCAGATCCAGGCCGTGATCAAGAAGTACGGCGAGAATGGGAAGTTGACGGACGCACAGCAGAAGAAGGCCTTCGACGCGCTCTCCGAGGCAGCCTATGCCGGGAACTTCGCGATCGGCGCGGCTGGCGAAGAGGTGGCAAAGGTCAGCGTGCTGCCGTGGCATGGCGACATCAAGAACGCCCAGAGTGCCTACCTCGCCCACAATCGAGCGTGGCAGGACTACATGCAGAAGGCCACCGACGACCCGACCCTGCTGTTCAAGTCGCAACCAGAGATCAACGGCACATTCGAGGCTGCTGAGCCGCTGATGAAGACCGCCGTGCCAGTGCCGGCATTGTTCGACCTGAAGAAGCGCGTGGACACGATCTTTGCGCCTCAGCAGTCAGCCGGCCCGACACAGGAGGTGGCCCTGCAGGCCGCGTTCTCGCCCGTCCTGATCGGCTAGATGGAAGCCTTGCAGATCTGTAGGGGGCAGGGTGCAAAGTGAACTGACCTGGTTCGCCAGTTCTGCCGTAGTCGCCCTCGTCGTAGCCGCGATCGTCCGGCAGCGTGGCTACAGCATGGCGCTGCCGGTCATGGGTGTCGGTGTGGTCATCAGCCTGCTGCCCGTTGGCCCGGATGCCCCGCCTGACCCCGGCCTTGTCCTGATCGTCATCCTCGCGCCGCTGGTCTTCGGTGAGGCCCTGGGCTCCTCGTACCTGGACATCAGGCGGGTGCGCAAGCAGGTCATGTACCTCGCTGTCGGCCTGGTCATCATCACCACCTTCGTCGTCGCCTTCATCGCCCATGCCATGGTCGGCATGCCGCTTGCCCTGGCCTGTGCACTGGGTGCGGTCCTTGCCCCAACCGATGCCGTGGCGGTGAGCTCGATCGCGCGCAAGGTCCGCCTGCCGCGCTGGGCCATCTCGATCCTGGAAGGCGAGAGCCTGGTCAACGATGGCACCGGCCTGACAGCGCTCCGCGTCGCCGTGGTGGCCGCGACGGCCGGCACGATCACCATCGCCGAAGTCGGCTGGGTCTTCTTCCTTGCCGTCACCGTGGGAGTCGGCATCGGCCTGATCGGCGGCTGGGTGCTGTCCTGGGTCATCGCGCACAGCAACGACGCGATCGCTGCGAACAGCCTCACGCTGATCGCACCGTTCTTCCTCTACTACGGAGCAGAGCACTTCGAAGGCTCCGGAATCCTCGCGGTCGTGGTCGCAGCGCTGTTCATGGCGCACAGCCAGACCTCGGACCCGAGGCAGGAGAGCCGACTCGATGGTGCCGCCCTCTGGCGACACGTCACCTTCATCCTGAAGGCATTGGCGTTCTTCCTGGTGGGCATCGAGGTGCCGGACACCTTCCAGGCACTGTCATCTCAGGAGCGCGCGCAGGTCGGCCTGCTCGTCCTGGTCATCGTTGCCGCGCTGATCCTCAGCCGGGTGATCTTCGTGATGACGATGCTTGGCACGAGCAGGGACCGCGGTCCAGACGACTGGCGCGTGGTGCTGGTGGCGGCCTGGTCGGGTGCGCGCGGACCGGTGTCGGGCATGGCTGCCTTCTCGATTCCGCTGACCTTGGATTCAGGCGCGCCGCTGCCGTATCGCAACCTGATCCTGGCCACCACCTTCGGCGTCATCGTGGTGACCCTGCTGCTGTCATCGACGATGGGGCCGCTGGCTCGCGTCCTGAAGGTGCCACCTGCAGATGACTCGGAGTTGATCAGGAGGGTGGACATCGCCCTGGCCCATGCTGCTGCCGCGCAGCTGGAGGAGGCGGTCGAGCAGTCGGCGCTGCAGGGCGATCCGCTGCCTCGCACGGTGGTCGAGCCGCTCAAGCGTGCAGTGAACCAGCGGCTGGAGGCCTTCGAGGAGTCAGATCAGGACGAGATCGATGGCCGGACTCATCAGGGATTGGACCTGGCTCGACTCATGCTCCGTGCCGAGCAGGAGGAGCTGCTGCGCATCCGCACGGAGGAGGGCCTGCCCGATGGCATCGTGCGACCGATGCTTGAGCAGCTGGAGATCCGCCGCCTGGCATTGGAGACCCACGGCGAGGCCAGCGGGCATTCGTAGTCAGGCCCTGATGGTGATCTGGCGCGAGGGCGAGGATTCGGGAGTGCGGCCCGCAGGGGTGGTGGCGCTGACAGTGAAGCGGTACTTGCCCTTCAGCCCCTTCGCATTGCAGGTGAGGGTGACGGTGGAATCAGCGATGCGGCAGGCGACTCGGCCGTGCTGGTCGATGATGCGGTAGCCGGTGACGACTGGATAGACCAGCGGCTGCACCGTGAACCG
>Ga0075012_10005801_pt1 | contig 11275 bp, 4 predicted proteins | sample All_14_2_FD_71474 | JGI IMG/M metagenome (GOLD analysis project Ga0075012, IMG submission 71474) | Freshwater microbial communities in response to fracking from Pennsylvania, USA - Allegheny Zone_MetaG_DW_15 | ecosystem: Environmental > Aquatic > Deep subsurface > Groundwater > Drilled...
ATCGCAGCATTGTAGAGACGGCCCAAGAGGGGATCTACATGTACGATGCGGATTGGCACTTTGTCTTTGTGAATAAACAGTTGTCCGACTTGCTAGGATATACGCGCGACGAGATGGTGGGGCAACCTGTTGCAGCGTTTGTTTTCGAACACGATCTGAGTGCACATGCAGAGCGTAAGGCTAAACATTTAGCCGGTGTGGCACAAGTGTATGAAAATGCGTATCGAAAAAAGAATGGCGATACAATTTATTTTCGTGTCTCCTCTTCGCCCATCTTCAGGGCGGGTGTCTTTTGCGGTGCGATTGGCTTGGTGATGGATATCACGAATGAACGACAAGCAGAGGCGCGGCAGCGCGCCAGCGATGAGCGTTTGCGTATTGCCTTTAAAACGAGTCCGGATGCGTGGGCGATTGTGGGTTGCGAGGACGGTAAGATTTTTGAGGCCAATGCGCGCATGGGCGAATGGTATGGGTACACGCAGGAGGAGATGATCGGGCATACGACACTTGAATTAGGCATGTGGGCTGTACCTGAAGTTCGTCAAGATCTGATCGAAATTTTGAAAACCCGTGGACGCGTAGAGAATTTTGAAGTTCTTGCCCGTCGCAAAAACGGTGAAACCTTCTGGGTCTCCTATTCGGTGAGTGAACTCTGTATTGACGGAACCCATTTGGCGCTGGAGATTATTCAGGATATCACCGAGGCGAAACAGGTGGCAGAAGCCTTGCAAGCCAGTGAAAATCGTTTTCGGACATTGATCGAACAGGCTCCTGTGGCGATTGGTGTGAACCGCAACACGGCTGTCGTTTATGTCAATCGCAAATATCGCGAGCTGTTCCTCATCCCGGAATCGGTGGATCTTGTCGGGTGTTCGATCCTCGATCACTGGACTCCTGAGTCGCGTATCATGGTTGAATCGTTTGCGTCGCGCCGCGCACGCGGCGAGGATGCTCCTTCCGAATATGAGGGTGTTGCGATGCGGTCCAATGGGGATCCTTTCCCTGTTCGCGTTGCTGTCACTACGGTTCACTTGAACGATGGTGTCGCAACGGTTGGATTTATGATGGATCTGACCGAGATTCGGCGTGCCGAAAATGCGTTGCGTCAAGCAGAAGAACTGTATCGGGGTATTTTCGAGGGTGCAGCAGAGGGAATTTTCCGCACGACTCCTGATGGTCGCGTGCTCACGGTCAATCCTACCATGACGCAGATTCTGGCGTATGAATCGCCGGCCCAATTGTTGGAGGAGTTGACGAATACGGCCACCTTGCTCTGGTCGGCACCTGCGGATCGCGATCGCTTTGTTTGCGAACTGGAGACTCACAATCAGGTGAGAAATTATGTGTGCCAGTTGCGTCGGCGCGATGGTTCGCTTGTGTGGGTATTGACGAATGCGCGACGCGTTACAGATTCAGAGGGGCGTTCCATTTGCTATGAAGGGTTTATCAGCGATATTACGGAAAAGAAACAGCTGGAGGAGCAATTCTTACGGGTGCAACGTCTGGAAAGCATTGGCATGCTCGCAGCGGGAATCGCTCATGATCTCAACAATGTTCTGACACCCATCAAGATGGCGGTGTCGTTGTTGCGCGAGACGCACGTGGAACCCACAGAAGCACACCTCTTGAAAACGTTGGATGTGAGCGCTGAACGAGGTGTCGGACTGGTTCGCCAGATCCTCGGTTTTGTGCGCGGTGTCAGCGGAAAACCGCAGCTGGTACAAGTCAAATATCTGTTGCGTGATATCGTCGATATGATCACGAAGACCTTCCCGAAGTCGATTGCATTGAAGGTCTCCATAAGCAATGATCTTTGGCAGGTGATGGCCAATCCAACCCAGCTCCATCAAGTGGTGCTCAATCTGTGCCTCAATGCGCGCGATGCCATGCCGCAGGGCGGGTCATTGCTGCTAGCCGCTGAAAATCGAGTTTTGGATGCGGATGCCGCAGCGGGCATCGCGGGCGCACGACCTGGTGCGTGGCTTGTTTTACGCGTTGAAGACACCGGAACAGGAATGTCCCCGGATGTACTTGCACGCATCTGGGAACCTTTCTTTACCACGAAGGAATTGGGACAGGGTACGGGACTGGGATTGCCGACTGTGCGGGGTATTGTAGAGTCGCATGGTGGTTTCATTGTCATGAAAACCGAACTGGGGCGAGGTACAGACTTTCAAGTTTTTATTCCTCCTGCTGCTGTGCCCGTCGAACTTCCAGCCAAAGCGAATGCCGCACCGCTCGTGCGTGGCAGTGGTGAGACGATTTTGTTTGTCGATGATGAAGAGGCGATTCGCTCGTTGGCGCAACGCATTCTTGATCGCGCTGGCTATGTTGTTGTGGTTGCCCAGGATGGTGCTCAGGCATTGACCGTATTTGAGGAACACCCCGATGCGTTCGCATTGGTCATTACCGATGTGGATATGCCTGTGATGGATGGCCGGACGCTCGCGAAACGGATACGTGCACGCGTCCCCAACATGAAGATTCTTATGGTGAGCGGCCTCGAATCACAATCTGTGGAATGTCGGTGGCAGCCCTTCGCCGATGATTTTCTGCAAAAGCCCTTTATGGCTTCAGGTTTTGTTTCAACGGTGAAAAAATTACTCAGTAGCCATTGACAGTGCCCGACGGCATGGAGCAACGAATAATACGGTCTGACGGGCCTTCTGCACGTCAACGTCAAGGTTCAGGGGAGGATGAGGAATGAGGATGAAATATAGGAGACATGTGTTAATCCGCGCCATTCAACATGGGCAAAAAACCGTTTGGAGTGTGTTGGTGCTGATCTGCGCGGCAACGAGTTCTGCCGAGACAGCGGGCGTTCGCGCTTTTCGCGACCTCGCGTATGTTTCAAATGGCGCAGTGCGCCAGAAATTGGATCTCTTTGTACCTGAAACAGGCGAGGGTCCCTGGCCTGTGATTGTCTGGGTACATGGCGGCGCATGGCTTGCCGGGAGCAAAGAGGATTGCCCGGCGTTGCGGCAAGGCCTGATCCAGCGCGGCTACGCGATTGCCAGTATCGGGTACCGCCTCAGCAGTGATGCCCTTTTCCCAGCGCAGATTCAAGATTGCAAGGCCGCAGTCCGTTGGTTGCGTGCGCATGCCAACACGTATCATCTCGATCCAGCCCGATTCGGCGCTTGGGGTAGTTCCGCGGGCGGACATCTGGTCGCGCTGATGGGCACCAGCGGCGCAGTGAAGGCCTTTGATGTGGGTGAGCATCTCGCGGAGTCGAGTCGGGTTCAGGCGGTCTGCGACTATTATGGGCCTACGGATTTGCTGCAAATGGATGCGCATACCCATGCGGCTGCACGCACCGCGCACGATGCTGAAAATTCGCCGGAGTCGCGCCTGATTGGTGGCGCAATCCAGCAGAATCAGGAAAAGGCTGTTGCGGCTAACCCCATCACTTATGTGACGGCGGATACGCCTCCTTTTCTGATTGTCCATGGCGATGCGGATCCCGTTGTCCCACACCATCAAAGTGAATTACTTTTCGCAGCGCTGAAGAAGGTCGGGACTGCGGTTCAGCTGCACACCATCCAGGGCGCTGGACATGGACAGGGCTTTGGCGGCACGAATATTGAGCAGATGGTGGTTGGGTTCTTTGATTGCTGCCTGAAGCGTGCGACAGCGCCATCCGCGATCGCGACGCAAACCACAAGCCGTGCTTCAGGTGCGTTGCGGGATGCACGCGCTCCGGCGCGTTTCACTTGGAAAGAGGTGTGCCGTCGCGAAGGGGTTTCCGAAGAGGGTCGTGTTTCGCGCGCGGCGTTTAAAGGGCCGCCTCAGATTTTTAACCGGATGGATACGAATCACGATGGCTTTTTGAGTCAGGAGGATTTCAACGATGACACGAATCGTTCGCGTGAATGACCGGATGCAGCGCGATTATGCGTATGCGCTGACAGAGCCCATGGGCTCGCATTTTGCCGCGGACTTTGCGCCGCAACTATCGCCGGCCGAGATGCTGGCGCTCGGTGTGTTCGGTGGCAAGTACATGACGGACTGTCGCGATGAGTTTCCCGCAGCTTGGTTTGAACAGGCGAAATTGTCGCCGGAACGTCACGATCCCGCGCTCAATTTTTTTGGTGTGAACGCATCACAGCCCTTAGCGGAGTGGCGCAAAAAAGGGTGGATCTACTGGGAGGATCCGCGCGGCTGGTTTCAGTGGTATTGCCGCTATTACATGGGACGGCGCTGTCCTGATGATGTGCGGCAGATCCGGCGCTGGAGGGCGATTCGCCGTCACATCAGTCAGATCGTGAAACATTGTTCGCCGGGCGATTGCGCATGCCGTCCCAAGCAGCGTCAGATGTTGCTGCATTGGGCGTACGACAGTCGCACGCTGTAACACATGTTGCGCGGTGCGGGAATTTAGCGCATTTCAAGGTCGTCGTGAATGACGCACAGCTGATCGTCGAGTTCGTGCAGTTCCTTTGCCCAGAACGCGGGTGTACCCCAGCCAGGATGGTGATGGAGAAAGGAGACATCCTGCGCCTGCTGGGCGCACCAGGCCAGATAATAGGTCATGCGCATGGCGCGGAGCGGTTCAATCAGCGCCAGGGTCCGTCGATCAAAGGCGCGGAACATCGTATAGCCCTCCAGCAGTTGATCCAGCTCTTCGGGACACGCTTCGCGCCGTCCAGGCAGGAGCATCCAGAGGTCCTGGACAGGCGGGCCGTTCATCATGTCGTCAAAGTCGATCAGAAAGATGCCGGTATCGGGACGCTCCAGCACGTTTGTATGTTGGCAGTCGCCATGCAGACGGATTGTTTCAACGTCGTTGAACAGTGGCTCAATCGTTTCCAGCAGCGCAGTCCCGAACTGTTCGAGGCGCTTGGCTTCGCGCGGTTCCAGAAAGTCATGGTTGAGCAGATAGTCGAGGTCAGCTGCGGTCGTTACTGCGGGATGAAAGGTCAATCGCGCCGGTGCGGGTTCGCGCTCGCCGACGCAATGAATGCGGGCTAGCAGCGCACCGAGACGATGCCAGAGCGCATCGCCGGGATCTGCAGGTTCAATGGGACGTCCACCGCGTTTGGGAAAGAGCGCAAAGGCAATGGCGTCGACCTCCGCCAGCGTGGTGCCATCGGCAAAGAGAAGCGGCGCGATCACCGGGATCTCCGCCTCTGCGCAGGCGCGCACAAAGGCATGCTCATTCAGCAACGCTTCGCGGCTCCAGCGTCCGGGACGGTAGAACTTCGCAACGATATGCTCGCCGGATTCGAGTTCAACATCATAGACGCGATTGATATAGCTGGGCAGGGGACGGAGGATGCCACTGCAACGCTGGTGTAGCGCGGCTTCAACAGCATCCAAAACGCGGTCCGGGGTCAACACTGAAAAATTCGTAATCATAACCGTGCGTATTTTCGCAGGTTTCTGCGTGTTTTAACAGTCTGGATACAGGGAATAAGGAAGATTAGAAGGCGTAATCTTGTAACGCCTCCTTTTGAATGTATCTGATTCGCGCCGTGATTTTAGAAAACGCGAATAATCGTTCCTGGATTGTAAGAGAATACGGTCAGAACGGTGTTGTCGGTACGGAATGCAAGGGGTGTCTGGATGGGAACGCCATTTAGGGTGACAGTGCAGGTTCGCGAGACTGTCGCTGCCGAAACTGTTGCAACGGCAACACCGTTTCTCAGATCTTGCAGGGTATATCCAGTCAGAGCCACGTTTGCGCCTGTAGGGATATCAAGGGTGTTGATTCGCATGGTTTCTGCGTCGGAGGCCATACGTGCAAATGTGGCACCGGCTTCGAGAACAACCCGGTCAATTGTGCCTGTACCCGAAAGCGTCGCACCGTTCGCCACAATCACGGTCTTGCCACTGGCCAGGCGCATTTCACCGTCGATGCGCGATAGCGTGTCTGTGGCCAGCGTGAAATCCAGCGCGCGTGCGGAGAGGTTCAGCAGTGCCCCGCCGTTGACCGTGCATCCACCCGCCAAGGAGATCAAACCACTGCTACCGAGCGCGAGAGTGCCTTGCTCCACCACGACAGGGCCGGTAAACGTCGTATTGGCATTGAGCGTGAAGGTGCCGTCCCCGCGCTTGCCGAACAGGCCATGTTCACCCGGCGCATCGGGAAGGTCGCGCGATGTCGCGATGGTGTAGCCCGCGGAATCGACGTAGAGTCCATTTGCGGAGAGGGTCAGCTCTTGCAGGTTGGCATTGATAAAGGCATTGTCATTGCGTGTGGCTTCAAGCTCGCCGCCATCAGCCACGATGATAGAATATCCGCGGTTGTTCCACAGCTGAGGAATCTTGAGTGTGCCGCCGGCCAGCGTGACAATGGAGGTCGAAAAGAGGGCATCGGAACAGTACATTACATTGGTGGCATGTAACAGTCCACCGGTGATGTTGATTCGGGCGGTCGGTGTGCCATTTGTGTAGTTGTAAGGTACCAGACGCAGCACGCGGGTGACTAACGTGCCGCCTGCGATGTTGAGCGTTCCTGTTCCCGCGTGCCCAACATCAACGTAATTGATATTCGTGTAGACTCCGCCGGAGAGGGTCAGCGTGCCAATGCTATTGGATCCGACACCGATGCGCGTATTGCCCCCGACCCAAACAGAACCTCCGCGTACGGTCACCTCGCCTCGATTGAAGGGGTTGTTGGCGATAACAAAATCATTTGTGACGATCAGCTGGCCATCATAAAGGTCATAGCTCCCAACTGCAGCTGGGGTGCTGTTTGCGACGGTGAGCGATTGTTCGATTTTGAACTGACCTCCAGTTTGAATGACTGATCCGGTGGAGCCATTTCCGTTCCCGATCGACGATGTTCCGCCTGAACCACCGAGAATTATGCCATTTTCAAGCAGCAGGGAGCCGACACCGCCCCAGTCACCGATACGGAATCCTTTGGCGCTGTAGATCGTTCCATTACGGAGAATAATTTGGCCAAGGGACTTCGTGTTTTTGCCTGCATAAAAGGTTCCATAATTGGTGATCGTCCCGTTAACAACCTCGAGGGTTCCTGTATTGTTTATGCCGATCGACACGTCAATGGGGACGGTAACGGTTGCATTCGACTGAACCCAATAGCCAACACCACTATTTCCAATCGACAAATAGTTGGGGTTGATCTCGCCACCGGTAAGTAGGGCATTGCCCGTGGAACCAAGTGAATTGCCAATAATCAACGAGTTGGAAACAAAGAGGGTTCCACGGCCCATCGTAAAGGCGCCTTGACCGTTGAGACCATTTCCGACATACGTCGACCCCAGGTTAGTGACGGTTCCTCCATCGATTTTCAGGCGTGCTAGACTGGGGTTTCCCGCTCCGATGGAGAAGGTCGATCCGACGCTGATCACACCTCCTGTGACCATGCATTCGCCTTCGGAATAAGCGGACGATGCAATGTAAAAATCACGTGCCAGGATCGTCCCGGTTCCGCCGACCGCGCAGCGTCCAAAACAGTTGGAGCCTGCGCCAACGTAGACGGCACAGTTCACGTTTGTCGCGAGGATGCGTCCGCCGGTCATGAATACGGTTCCTGTATCGCAGGCCGGAGCACCGCCTGCATAGGCAACGCCCAGATATCGACCTGTTGCCAGCTCGATCTCGCCGCCAGTCATATTCAGGAAAGCTGTGGTGTACTCACGATGGGAAACCTCGAAAGCGCCCTTCGACATCCATTTTCCCCCGCTGACATTGGCGATACCGCATGCACCGCCGGAATTGCCGAGCCAGATCGTAGCCCAGGTTTCAAGATAACCGCCGGACATGTTGAGGATACCGACAGAATTCACGCCACCTTTATCGCCGACAGAAAAATACTGCTTTGCAACAAGACTTCCGGATGCGATGTTGAGCACCGATGTTGACCCCGCCATCCCGTTGTTCGGGCATTTAAAGTGGTTGTTACAAATCACATCACCCCCGAGGATGTTCAACGCTTGATATCCCATAATGCTTTCATTCACTTTACACTCACCATTGAATGTGACAACCGCGCCGGTTGCCACATTCACTTCGGATCGATAAAACGTGAAATGGGGAAGCGTGGCGGTCAGCTTGTCTCCGAAGGTCAGACGTGCCGGAGCAACGTTGGCGTTGATCTTGATTTCACTGGTGTTGGTCGGAATGCTCGTGGCCAGAACGCCGTTGCTGATGACCACGTAGGAGCTGGCTTTGCTGCCATCGAAGGTGAATCGATTGGTGAGCGTATAGGTGTACCCGCTGAGATCCAGTGCCAGCTCATTTCCTGTGGTCTGGATAATCTGCATCTCGTTGTTGGAAACGTCGCCCGTCCAGGAAACGGTACCCTCCGTTGTTGTGGAAAACTTGGCGCGGTCACCATCCGAGGGCGAACCTGTAGGCGACCACATTGCAGTGTCTGAGAACAGGCCGCTTCCGCCTTGCCATGTGTAGTCAGTGGCATAACCGGATGAGGTCCCGATCAAACTGATGATCCCGATTGCGTTTAAAAGTCCTGTTTTTTTCATAAGCACCACTCCTCATTTGATCAACGTACACCCAATCTAAGAAAAACGTATCACAGAAGAGGACATATAACAAGGGGGAGATTCTATTTCCAGGGTAGATAATTTTTTGTTAACATGACGGAAAATTATGTATAGTCTGGGTGTCAAATAGTCCGATTATGCACGATAAGGGGGCGTAAAATGAAGTTAAGCATGACGATTTTAATGGGGGTGATGGTCTGTGCTTCGGGGATTGTCTGGTCGCAACAGACCGTGACGAGTACGGACAGCACACTCGGTATTTTGTCGATTACGGCGGCGACTGGACCGACTCCGACCTTCATCAATCAAACCGGGGTGTTTGGTGGTGTCTATGGATTGAATACAACCGGATCTGTCGCGTTTAGCAGTATGGCCGTATTGGATGCGCTGCTCAATGCAGGATCAGATGCAACCGGCCATTGGTTTCTCGGTTCCACAGGTCTGGGCATCTACACGAATGCCGTGCTGGCTCCTACTGCGGATGGGCTTCTCCGCCTCGGTTGCGGCGGGGGAATGCTGACGCTTTCGCAGACGAATGTGTTGGTGGATTGTCCAACCGTTTTGATTGGATCAACACAGACGAATGGCTCCGGTGTTGTGGAGTTTCTTGCACCACAGGCCTACACCGGCAATCTGATCGTGGCCACTGGATCAACGTTGAAGTTCAGCGGTCGAGGTGATCCGACAAACATGAACACAACGTTGATCCTCACGCCCAATGCGACCATGACGGGGAATGGCCGCATTGGGGTCGAAACGCGTCTGGCGTTCAGTTCGTATGCGGCCATGGAGTTGCGCGGGGTCACGAATTTTACAGGATCGCTTGAATTAACGGGGTTGCCCGGTAATTGCAACAAGCTGCTGATTGAGCATGGCGCGGCAATTCCAGCGGTCGCCGAGAAGATCATTATCAACACCAATACCACGCTTTTTGTCCGCAATACGCTGTCGGTTCCGCTTTTTGTGGGGGGCAGTGGCAATGGCGAAGGCTATGGCGCCTTGCGCCTCTCAGCGTCACTGTTGGGCCCGCTGACGTTAACCGGAAACGCGGTGATTGCACCGAATGCGCCGGCATCTGATCCCATTTATGTGTCTGGTGGTGTAACCGCTGCTGGTTCGGGGACGAATACGTTGACATTGGCGATTCCGTCCAACGGACAAAACACGCGCTTTGAGAATGTGCTTTCAAATGGGACCGCGAGCCTGCGCATCGAAAATAAAATGCCTTTAGCGAATAGGATTACCTTGGCCGCAGACAATACGTTTAGCGGAGGCGTGCTGAATGAGGGCATGCTCTGCATCGGGGTCGGTGGCACTGCGGGTACGCTCGGATCAGGTGCCATTACCAATATCGGCACGCTGCTCTTCAGCCATGCTGGCGAGAAGAGCCTTCCGAATCTCTTTGTTGGCAGCGGGATGCTCATGGCCAATGGCCCAGGCAAGACCCTGCTCAGCAATCCCGGAAATGCGTTCCAAGGCGCGTTTCAGGTGAATGCGGGCGTGTTGCGCTACACCTCTGATTTGGATCTCAACGCCTATGTTGTGAATACCTCGGTAACAGGGCTTTTGGAAAAAGCGGGAAGTGGCACCTTGACCCTGCGCAGCCAAACCCCGGTGACGGGAAATGTGTCGGTGTGCGCTGGCACGCTTCGGGCGGGCGGAAAAATTCAGGTTCCAGATGCAGCCCTGGTCTATCAGCTCACATCAGGGACGGCTCAAAATGATGGATCGCTTGCGGTGGAAACCACATGCGGACGCGGAGGCCCAGCCCTCTTTTCCCAAGGGGGCCCACGTGCTGGCTTGGGATACGCGCTTTTTGGCGGCACATCGAATGAATATATTGAGATCAAGGCCGCGAAGTTGCCGAATCTGGGCGGTTCGACAAATTATACGATCGCGATGTGGCTGCGTCCCCGCAAAGCCGGTGGCGCTTATCTGTACAAGGGATCGCTTTCATCCTGGGCGGCCAATTCCGAAGCGTTTTATCTGGGAAATAAGACCAGCGATGGATCGCAGGGAAATATCGATAAGGGATGGAAAATCGGCGGTGTGCAAAATTCCAGCGGCTGGATTGCAGGGCAGACTGCCTTGCCGTCGAATCAGTGGTCGTTCATCACGTTGACGCGGACGAACAATCTCACTACATTTTATGTCAATGGTGTTGCGGATGGAACAGGGACAAAAATGCATCTCGTGGAATATGCAGGCAACACTCCGCAGGTGATTCGCGTAGGATGGAATGTTCCGCAAAATACCGATGCCGAATTTTTCGTCGGCGATATCAGCGGTATCAGCCTCTTTGATCGCGCATTGACCGCCACGCAGGTTGCGGATCTGATGGCAGGAACCCTTACCACGACGAAAACATTCGGACAGATTGCCTCCAATTCCGTGGTGCGCGTCGAAAAGAATGCCGTACTCGACTTGAATGGACTCTCGCTCAACGCAGTGGATATCAAGGGCGATGGTACCATCCTCGGCGGACAGGAAATCGCGTTGAGTGCAACATCGGGCGAGACGATCATCACCCCCACGATCAGTGGAACCGGGACGGTTGTTAAGACGGGTTCAGGTACCGTTGTCTTGGCTAATCAGGCCATCGCATCAGGCCGTTTCGATATCCGGGAAGGGACGTTGCGGTTGTTCGGTTCTTCAACGGTTGATCTGCCCGCAGTCGGCTGTACGTTCCCGAATGGGGTGTTGACCTCGATCGGGACGCAGACCGTCGCCATGACCGTCGGCCCAGTGGCACCTGTGATGGCTGCCGACGGGCCTTTGCCGAATTCAGGTAAGGCTTCGTT
>Ga0075012_10005802_pt1 | contig 11274 bp, 20 predicted proteins | sample All_14_2_FD_71474 | JGI IMG/M metagenome (GOLD analysis project Ga0075012, IMG submission 71474) | Freshwater microbial communities in response to fracking from Pennsylvania, USA - Allegheny Zone_MetaG_DW_15 | ecosystem: Environmental > Aquatic > Deep subsurface > Groundwater > Drilled...
CAGCAAGCAAGCGCTCGCGCCATGTCGGGACGCGGCCTAACTCATCGGTCGAGGCGACGGCCTCTGGCTTCTGTTCGTTCATCATCATCCTTTCGTTGGCCGCGCCTCACCTGGGGTGTTGTAGAAAATCACGCGGGCACCCCGCGCGTGCTGTGGTGTCCGGCCTTTGCCTCGGCGCGTCGCACATCCAGGTAGTCCGCCACATCCCTCACGTCGGCCCAGCGCTTGCCGCCGTCCATGTAGGTGGGGATCTCGAAGGTCTCCTCGCTGATCTTGCGGCGCAGGTTGGCGGCCGTGCTGTCGAGGATGTTGGCCAGCGTCTCCAGGTTGACGCGCAGGCCGTGCTTTTCGACGAGGTAGGTGTAGGTGAGCAGGCTCATTTGCGTGACTCCCACTCTCCGGTTTCTTGGTTCAAACGGAGGCCGACCGGCTTCACCAGCCACACCCACACACCCAGCAAGCTGGTGGCTGCAAAAACGATCTGTTGTGCGAGCATGGCCTGGTGGCCGTGTATCCACGCGAAGGCGATCCAGCCGGCGTTACTGACCAGGTAGGCCACGAACCCCCAGCCGGCGCGCGGGCCGTTGAGCGCCAGCAGGATGGTGCCGGCCACGCCGAAGGCTGCGGCGGTGAGTTCGATGGGGAGGGTGTTGTTCATGCCGCAACCCCTCCCGCACCCTGCAGCGCTTTGACGGCACGGCCGCCGTTGGCGACGACGCTGCCGGCTGCGGCCTTCCAGGCTTTGCGGTGTTCGCCCCAGCTGATCTGGCTGAGCTGGAAGGTGTGCATGCGCAGGAGGGTCTGCAGCTGCTGGATATCGGCGGCGTAGAGCGTTGGGGCGCGCCAGCCGGTGCCACCTTGCGTGGCGCGCAAGCCGATGGCGGCGAGGCTGAGGTCTGCCTCGCTCAGCACTTCGCGCAGCCCTCGCACGACGCCGCCGTCTTCCACGGCCAGGCCGATGGCGCAGATGGTGACCAGGTGCAGCCAGTCGGTTTCGGTGGCCTGGCCGCGGCGCATGCGCTCGAAGCCTTCGGTGGCGGGCGCGAGCACGTTGGTCTGCTCGGCCTGGGTGAGCAGCGTGGCGCGGCAGCGGGCCATGTCGACGGTGTTGATGGCCACGGGGCCGTGCACGCGGTTGGGCTCGATGCGTTCGTAGAAGCGGGTGCGGCGGGTCATATTGCGGCCTCGGTGGGGTTCTGGGTCATGGCGTGCTCAGTCAGCACCGCGCGCACGGCCTCGGTGCCGGTGTTGATCAGGTTCATCAGCTGCTCGCCTTCGTCGCTGTCTTCGGCTTCGACGTTGCGCACGACTTCGAGGGCTTGCTCCAGCAGGCTGGCAAGCACCAGCATCTGGCCGCGCAGGTGGGCGGTGATCTCGGCCACGCCGGCTGGCGAGTAGGCGCTGATCGCGCCGTGGCCGCGTGGCACGCCGGGGGTATGGATGTCTGGCGGGGGCAGGCTTTGTGCGGGAGCCACACTCGCCAGCGCCGTGACCAGTGCTGATCGAAACTCCTGCTCCGCCATTTCCTTTGCGTCGAGGCCTTCGTCGCTTCGCCGATCTTCGTAGTCAGCGACCGCCCAGCCGTAGTTCTGGCCGAGCGTCATCAGGGTGTCGATGGTGCTCATGCTTCGATGTCCTCCTGGTCGGCTTCGTCGTCCAGCTCGGGCTCGGCCTGCGCCTGCTCAGCCTGCCGCTGCAGATCCGCGTCGACCTTGTCGCGCACGGCCAGGATGTCGATGCCGAAGATGCCCACGGCGTCGACGGCTGCGGTGTTGGTGGGGTTGTATTGCCAGCCGCCGAGCTGGCTGCCCACCTCGAACTCCAGCGCGCCCATGGTGATGGCCTGGGCGAGCTGGTCGGCGTCCATGGCGTTGATCTTGTCGGCGCGCAGCTGCTGGGCTTCGTCGTGCTCCAGGTTGTCGAGCTCGTCGCTCCAGCCGAGGTAGCTCTCGGTCAGCTCGGGCTCGCATTCCCAGACGTTGCGGGCGATCAGGCGCAGCTCGTCCACGCTGCGCTCCCGTGCGCGTATGGCGTCGAACGCGCGCAGCAGCACGGCGCGGCGCACGTCGGCGCGGCGCAGGGCCTGCAGCTCGGGCGGGCGGGGGTCTTCCACGGGCTGGCGGGCGGCCTGCTGGCGCTGCGCATCGCGCTCCTGCACTTCTTTGGGCCTGAGCTTCTGGGCCAGATCGTCGGGGATGACTTCTTCGGCCTTGCTGGTGTGCGGGTTGATCAGGATGACGGGCTTTGGCGCTTTGCGGCCCTGGCCGCGGAGGGCGTCGCCGTAGGTCACTTCCCTGGTGTCCGCGCCTTCGCCCATGGTGTAGGCGGTGTCGGTCAGGCGGGTATAGCCCGAGACGTAGGAGCTGTACGGGCTGGGGATGATCTTCGCCGCATCTTCCCCGTCGATCACCTCCAGCCCGCGGGCCTGGGCGTCGACGTGGATGCGCTGCACGTGGGCGGTCTTCTTGGTCTCCCAGCAAGCGGTGTCGAGGCAGCTGTCTTCACCCGCGTCGCGCGATTCGGCGAACAGGTCGGCGGCGGCCTGGCTGCGCTTGGGGCAGGTGCTGCAGGGGCCGGCGTTGAACACGAGGCCGGGGTCTTGCGTGTCAAACGCGGCCGTCTTGAGCAGGGTGTTGAGCTTGCGGTACAGCTCCAGCACCACGGTGCGGAAGGGCGCGGGGACGCGCCGGCCATCGGTGCCGGTGGTTTCCATGGCCTTGATGATCTTGACGGCCTTGGCCTGGGTTTCGGCTGGGTAGTGGGCCACGGCCAGGCCGGTGCTGAGCTGCAGGGTGCCCTCGTACATGGCCTCGCGGCTGGCGGGCGTCAGATCGAGCAGCTTCATGCGCTTGCGCACGTAGCTGGTGCCTCGGCCTTTGCCCATGCGCTCGGCGATCTGGTCGACGGTGTAGCCCAGTTTGTCGCGCAGCAGGGCGAAGCCTTCGGCCTCTTCCATGGGGTCGAGGTCTTCGCGCTCGATGTTCTCGACCAGCTGCATTTCGAGCACGGCCTGGTCGTCCATGTGGCGCACGACCATGGGCATGCTGGGCAGCTCGGCGAGCTGGGCCGCGCGCCAGCGGCGCTCGCCGGCGATCACTTCATAGGCCGGGCGCGGCTCCAAGCCGCTGGTTTCTTCCAGGCGGCTGGCGGGCAGCGGTCGCACCAGGATGGGGTTGCCCAGGCCGTGCTGCAGGATGCTGTCGGCCAGGGCGCGCAGGCTGTCCAGGTCGAGTCCGCGGCGGCGGCGGGGGTTGGTGGTGCTGTTGATCGCGTTGAGCGGTGGCACGTTGACCAGCTGGGGCACCACGCCCTGCGGCTGGGTTTGCTTCGGCACGGCGCCGGGGGCGGTGTTGAAGGATGCGATCTCGTCTCGCATCAGGGCGCTGGCCAGCTGCTCGGCGCTGGGCTCGGCGACGACCAGGAAGTCTTCGCGCGAGTAGTGCATGGTCTTGGCCCCGACCTTGATGAGGTAGCCGCCGAACGGGTCGCGGCCGGCGATGGTGCCGTACATGCCGGCGTGTTTGTCTGGCCCACCGGCGGGGATGGTCAGGTGCTCGCGCAGGCGCACGTGTGACCCGGCTTCGGGGTCGTTGGCGGTGATGGGGGAGTCTTGGGTTTCGGTGGTCATGGTGGTGGTCTCAGTTGCTGTAAACGGCGCCGCAGTTGTTGCAGCCATAGACAAGGTTGTCGTCCCACAAGCTGTCAGATCCGCACCTGGAGCAGCGGCCGGTGTAGGGGCCAGTCGGCTTATTGCCGGGATTGACTTCCTTTGTGGGTCTGTTCGGGTAGCGCGCTCCATTCCTGTTTTGCAGTGCGTCAAAGAAGGGCAGCGGTTGGCTTTTGTCGCGCATGCTCATTCCTCTTTTGGCGCCTGCTCGGCGCGCACTGCCTTCAGCGTGAACTCGACACCGACCCAGCCAGCGCAGTCGCTCCGGTTGATTGGCATAAAGAAGGTCAGCGGCTTGTCATCTGCGCTCATGGGGGCGATAGGAGACCGAAGCATTGACTCGGCCACCAGCACCACGCCAAACGGGTTTAAGCCCACGGCGTGCAGGTCGTTCATGATGTTGCTCACGCCACCCCCCGCATGTTCGGCATGGGCAGCACCCGCCCGTCGGGGTAGTGCAGCCGGTCGCCCATGCGGCTGGGCAGCTCGAAAGCGGCGTAGCGCTCGGGGCCGATGCCGGGGTTGCGGCGCAGTTCGTCACCGTGGTAAGTGCCAGCCACGCTGGTGCTGTGCACGGCGCGGGTGCCGGCGCGCGCGGCGACGCTGTGGTGCTCGGGCAGGCTGTAGCGCGTGGGCTTGCTGGCGCCGCTGCGCACGGTGCCGGCCTGCACGAGCGTGGTGATGGCGGGGCGGATCATGCCCTCGGCCTGGTTCATGCGGCGGGCCACCTCGGGCAGCGTGATGCCGTAAGCTCCGGCGCGGCGCAGGGTGTCGATGATCGAGCGCTCTGTCTCGGCGTTGGAGGCCATGGCCTGCGGCTCGCTGTGCGCGTCGTGCCGCGGCTTGGTGGGCCGGCGCACGGGCGTGCCGCTGGCGAGGGCGTATTCCTCGTCCTGCAGGCGGTTGATGCCGCGCGGCGTGAGCACGTAGCGGGTGTCGGTGGTGACGTTGTCCGCCACGGCGTAACGCGACTGGATCAGGTTGGGCAGGGTGCTCTTGCTAATGTCGGGCACGGCCTTGCGCAGCTCGGCGCGTGTGCTGAGGCCGTGGACTTTGAGGTGGCGCATGGTGGCCAGGGTTGCTGGGGCTAGGGTGGTCATGGGTGGTATGGGCTGGATGACTCAAGCCGAAACGGCCTGCGGTGGGTGGTTGACAGGGGTGGATTCGTGTCCACGCGGCGGCGCGAGCTCGATGCGCTCGGCGTGAGCGTGGATCTCGGGCATGGCGCGGCCGACGATGTGGCTGCGCAGGCGGGTGGTGTGCACAGTGATGGCGGCGCCGGGCACGAGCTGGGCGCGGTGGGTGTCCCACCAGGCCGCGGCCTCGGCGCCGGCCCACAGCACCACCCAGGGCTCGACCTGGTGGGCGCCGATGCGGTCGACCGCGTAGAGCTGCAGGGCAAAGGTGCCGTCAGCGGCCTTCTGCACGCTGGGGCGCGTCTTGCTGAGGAAGAGCATGCCGGTGGCGCGCATGGCTCAGAACCCCAGCTTCGCCAGGGCGGTGACCACCGGCACGATGTTGAAGACGATGAGCATGATCGTGATGACGGCCAGGGCGACGAGCGCCCATTCGGCCAGCGAGAGGGGGGATGGGCTCGGGAACGCCACCTGCTCGATGGGCTGCGGGTTGGCCTGGATGGGCAGGGGGTTGGCCATGCGGCGCGGCGCGGTGTTGCCGGCCACGTGGGCGCGGCGCTCGCCGGCCACGACGCGCAGCACGGGGATGCCGTCGTGCAGGCGGTAGGGGTCTGGCGTGAGGCTGGGCCTGACGATCTCGGGCGGCGGCTGCAGGCGGATGGCGCCGGTGCGCAGGTGTTCGTGGATGGTGTGCACGCTGCGGGTGCCTTCGCTCACTGGCGGGGTGATGAAGGTCTTGAGTTCGGCGCGCAGCTCGGCGAGTTCGGCGGCGTTGATCTTCTGCACCACGGCGTGGCGCTCGCGCTCGGTGAGGGGGCGGAATTTGGCGGTCTGGGTCGGGTTCATGGGGCGGTGGCTCCTAAAACGAGGCCTGCAACGAGGCCGATGGCGATGGCGGCGAACATGAGAGCGGCGGCACGCGCAAGCCAGCGGGCCAGGGCCTGGCGCTGGCGGCTGGTGTGGCGGGTGATGGCGCCGGGTGCGAAGGGAAATGGCCCAGGCGGAGCGCAGCGGGCGCAGCGCAGGTGGTTGGCCTGGCACACGCCGGGCACGCCCTGCTCGTCGCAGCTGGTGATGCCGGTGGGCTGCGTGGCGGCGCTCATGCCTTGTTCACCTTGGCGCTGATGCTGCCGGCGCGGTCACCGAGCTGGTCGATGGCGAAGAGGGCGGCGTCGGTGGTGCTGGGGAACAGGCCGATGATGCGGTAGGCGGGCAGGCCGGCGGGGCGGATGGTGATGGTGATGCGCTTCATGCGGCACCTACGTACCCGACGGCGGTTGCTTTCGTGCCGTGCCAGCAAAGCAGCAGCTCACCGGCGCGGAGGGCATCGCGTGCCTCTTGCACGATGCGATCTTGCAAGGCAAACATCGCAACCCAGAGTGCGTCCTCGGTGCCGCTGGCGCCGGTCTTGGTGCGCTTCGCCGTGGAATTCCTGAGAGAAACCATGCGGCTCATGGCCGCATCAGCTTCGAGCAGCCGGTAGGGCCCGATGTGACGCACGTACTGCCCGGCGGGCGGCTGCAGCGGGAACGGTGGGTGGTGTTGTGCCATGTGACCTCCATGAACCGCCCGGGGTTGGGCGTGGAGGCGAGTATCACGCAACGTGTTAATCGTGTCAACACAAAACGTGTTTTGTGTTTTTGCGCTCGGTTGCGCGCTGGCTACACTGGTCGTTCAACCAGAGGGAGTTGCCATGTTTTCAAGGTTTGCGATGGTCGTTTCGGCCGCAGCGCTGGCGTTGCCTGCGTGGGCTGTCAACAAGTGCACCGAGCCTGACGGCAGGGTGGTGTTTCAGGATGCGCCGTGCCAGGGCGTTGGCGAGAAGCTGAAGATTCCGGGCGAGCGCAAAGCTTCAGATGGCTCGAAAAGTTCCGATGATCTGCAGACGCGCTTTGAGCAAAACATGCGCATCCTGCGCGAGCAGCAGGAAATTGCAGACCGTCCTGTCTCCATCGGGATGACCGCTGAAGAGGTGATTTCAACCTGGGGGAGGCCGATGAAGGTAAACACCACTGTGACGCCTGGTAAGAGGTCTGAGCAGTGGGTCTACCGGCGTGGCCGGTCGAGGACGCAGTATGTGTATCTCGACAATGGGGTCGTGCGCGCCACGCAAGATTCGCAGTAGTCGGCGCGGCGGTTGGAGTGATCCCGGTTGCCCGGTGGATTGTTGTTTGCTTGCGCAGCCTATGGGCTACGCAGCCTTGACATGGGGAACGGAATCACTTTCCCCCACGTTGGTCTGGTTTGTTCCGGTGTCCGTCCCTGTCAGGATTTCTCGCATGTAGTTGATTGTCTTGAGCCGCTGCTCGGTGCGTAGCTGCTTGAACAGCTCCACGGCTTCCATCAGTGAAGCGTCTACGCTGTAGCCGCCTGCTGCCAGATCGCTGGCTAGGGTGCTGTGGGTGGCGACCGTGCCTGGAATCAGTGGCTCGGTGAAGGGTATTTCTTCGCCGTCAGGCCCTTCTGCGAGCCATGCAAGCGGCACGCGCAGCGCCCTTGCTATTTCGGGCAGTTTTTTCCCGCCTACTCCTTTGCCTGTGTTTTCCAGGTTGCCGATAGAACTTTGATTTTTGTAGCCGACCGCTATTGCCAGCTGAGCACCGCTCATGCCTCGGGCCAGTCTGGCGCGTTGTATGCGTTCACCAATTGTTGCCATGGGGCGATTCAACACACGATTTGTGATCGGGTGGTGTTGATCGTTTAACACGTAACGTGTTACAGTCGCTGCCATGTCAACACATTCCGAAGACCAAGGCGCAGCGGAGCACCCGATAGATCGGGCGGCTCGGCAGCTGGGCGGGCGCAGTCAGATGGCGGTTGCCCTGGGCGTGAAGCCTTCGGCCATCGGAAACTGGAAGGACCGCGGCGTGCCGCTCGAGCACTGCGCCGCCATTGAGCTGGCCTGCGGCGGCCTGGTGACGCGCCGCGATCTGCGCCCTGATGACTGGCGCCGCATCTGGCCCGAGCTGGCCGTGAATGACGCCGCCACCACCCCCACCGAAACCCTCGAAGAGGTTGCCCAACATGCTGCGTAGCACCACCCGCGCGCGCCTGGCGCTGTGCCAGGCTGTGAGTTCATACGACGGGGCGCTGATGCGCGCCTGGGCCGAATGGCGCCGGGGCCGATCTTCTTTTGTGGAAGAGCCGCCGGAGTCTGACGGCTGGTTCGCGCGCGCTACAAGCTGGCTGCGCGGCTGATGTCGGCCAACACCCGACCCGATGCCACTTGCCCGGTGGCGTGCATCTGCGCCGACAAGCGGGCGAGGTCTTGCGCGAGCCCGGCTTTCTGCTCTGGTGTGAGCTGCCGGGCGATGCACATGGTGAGCGCGCCCATGGCGTCCACAAGGGCGTTCATGGCTTCGGCGTTGGCCGGTTGGGCGTGCTGTTCGGGTTCTTCGTTCATGGGTCTGTCCTGTCAGGTGGTTGTGGGTGGCTGTAGCGGCGCTCATGGTACCGGGCAGGGCAGGCCCGCCTTTTTCCGCCACGGTGCCGCTGCTGCCAGCGGTGGCCGCGCACAGGGTGGGTTTTCCTCCCTGACCACCAGAGCCTTGTGCGCGGTCGGCGGGTTTTCTATTCCGGGGGTGTTGGTGGCGTTGGTCCATGGCAAAAATTTTTGCCGATCCATGCCTCTCAACACCACTCAACAAAGTTGAGAGGCACTGAAATGCACCAGCTCGGTATCCCTGTGAACGTGTCGCCCGCCGAGGTGATCCGAAAGCCCAGTCTGGGCGCGTCGATTGATCTGTGTCTGGAGCTGGCGGGCCTGGAGCCCAAGCAGGTGCAGGCAGATCTGAAGCTGGACAAGGCGCAGTTTTCGCGCTGGCAAAGCGGGCAGGAGGGTGTGAACTGGCCAAAGCTGGCCGCGGTGATGGACCGCTGCGGCAATGACGCACCGGTGCTGTGGATGAATTACCAGCGCGGCTGGGACTTGCATGCGATGCGCCGGGTGGAGAGCGAGACGGAGCGCCGCCTGCGCCTGGCGATGGAAGAGAACGCGGCGCTGCGCCGGGTGTTGACGGGGGCCGCTGCCTGATGCCTCAGTACGAGAACTATGACGACGTGCTGGTGCAGATGGACCAGTTCGGCATCAAGCTGCGACCGGCCGATCTGCGCAGCTTCCCAAAGCGCTTGGACAAAAAGGCGGTGTGCGGCCAGGGCGGGAAGTATTGGTACAAGCTGTACGAGTTCGACCGCGACAACCGCACCTATCTGGTGGGCTCATTCGGCGGGTACAACCCGGCGGTGGGCTGGCAGAAGGTGGAGGTGGCCTGGGCGCCGCTGTCCGACGCTGAGCGCGAGCGCCAGAAGGTTGAGCGCGAAGCGGCCAGGGCGAAGGCTGCGGCCGAGCGATCGGCCGAGATTGCCAACGCTGCGGCGGAAGCCATCACGATCTGGCGCCAGGGGGTGAAGGAGGGCGTTGCATCGCCTTACCTGGACCGCAAGCAGGTGAAGCCGGAGGCCTGCCGCTGGCTGCGCGAGCAGCTGGTGCTGCGCTGGCCGGGTGACCGCCCCGGCGAGGCCGACACGGTGGTGCGGCTGGTGGGGGGCACGCTGCTGGTGCCGCTGGTGCGCCTGGACTACCCGAAGGATCAGGCCTTGCGCGGGCTGCAGTTCATCCTGCCCGATGGCACGAAGATTTACCAGCGCGGCTTCGAGAAGCCGGCCAGCTGCGTAAGGCTGGGCGAGGTGGCTGGCGCGGCGTTGAACCTGTTGCTGGTGTGCGAGGGCTACGCCACGGGCCTGACGATCCGCATGGCCACGGGGCACCGACTGCCGGTGTTCGTGGCGTTTGACGCGGGCAACCTGGCGCACGTGGTGCCGCTGCTGCGCCGCATGTACCCCTCGACCCACCGGATTCTGATCTGCGCCGACGACGACTGGCGCACGAAGGACCGCCGCACGGGCGCGCTGTCGAACCCGGGCCGCACGGCGGCAAAGAAGGTGGCGCGCGAGGTGGAGGGCTGCGATTTTGTTTACCCGGTGTTCGGCCCCGAGCGGGGCGAGAAGGACACCGATTTCAACGACCTGCACGTGCTGGCCGGCCTGGACGCTGTCCAGCGGCAGCTCGATGGGGTGATCAATGTGATGGGGCGGGTTTATGGTTGATCAGTTGCCACCGCCACCGGAGCCTATCGACGTCGACCCGATGCTCGGGCAGGCGCGTGTGGCCATTGTGGGCAGCCAGAAGGCGAGCATCAGCTATCTGCAGCGCACGCTGCTGATCGGGTACAACCGCGCGGCCAGTTTGATCGAGGCGTTGGAGCGCGATGGGGTTGTGAGCCCGATGAACAGCAGCGGCTTGCGCGATGTGCTGATCTCAACGCTGCAGGCCAACGCCAGCGGCGAACCAGCGCCGCAGGCGCCCGAGTCCGCAGGTGCGGACTCGCCTTCGCCGTCGTCAGCCAACGGCGCGTCAGCGCCGCACGACAACGTTGTCTCGCTGGCGGAAGCGGTGGCTTTGCGCAGGGCTGTGGAGGACGGCGCAGCGTCTGCGTCGTCGCACCCCCCCTCCCCCAAAAATAGCGCAGTTGCGCGCGAATCGGGGGATGGGGGAGAGCCCGGCGCCTCCGGCGAAACCCCGTCTGCAGGCGCCACTGGCAAGCCCAAGAAGCCTGAGAAAACGGTGGATTGGGGCAAGTTCAACACCCTGGCCGAACACTTCGCCCTGATCTACGGAACCGACACGGTGTGGGACGGCACGCAGCGCATGATCATGAAGATTGCGAACATGGGCCACGCCCATGGGTCTGAGATGGTGCGGCTGTGGAAGGGCAGCGAGCGGCGCCGCACGGTGCTGCCGACCGACGTGAAGTTTGACCCGACCATGACGTGTGATGAAACGCGTTGCGTGAACCTTTACGACGGGCTGGCGATGGAGCCTGTCGAGGGCGATGTGTCGCCCATGCTGGATCTGGTGCGCTACTTGGTGAGCCGGGCCAGCGACAGCGCCGACGACTGCGACGCCATCATGCACTGGCTGCTGTGCTGGCTGGCCTACCCGCTGCAGCACCCGGGCGCGAAGATGCGCACCTCGGTCATCATGCACGGCGACGAAGGCGCGGGGAAGAACTTCCTGTTCGACACGGTGGTGAGCATCTACGGAAAGTATGGCGCGCTGGTCGGCCAGGACGAGCTGGAAGACAAGTTCAACGACTGGCGCTCGTGCAAGCTGTTTGTGGTGGGCGACGAAGTGTCCAGCCGGGCCGAGCTGGTGCACAACAAAAACCGGCTGAAGGCGCTGATCACTTCGCCCACGGTGCAGATCAACCCGAAGAACCTGCCAAGGCGCGAGGAAGCGAACCACATCAACATCGTCTTCCTGTCCAACGAGCTGCAGCCGCTGGCGCTGGACAACAGCGACCGGCGCTACCTGGTGGTGTACACGCCCCGGGCAAAGGAGTTCGAATTTTACAAAGCGCTGGGTGAGTGGCGAAAGAACGGCGGCACCGAGGCCTTCCTGGCCTACCTGCT
>Ga0075012_10005803_pt1 | contig 11274 bp, 10 predicted proteins | sample All_14_2_FD_71474 | JGI IMG/M metagenome (GOLD analysis project Ga0075012, IMG submission 71474) | Freshwater microbial communities in response to fracking from Pennsylvania, USA - Allegheny Zone_MetaG_DW_15 | ecosystem: Environmental > Aquatic > Deep subsurface > Groundwater > Drilled...
CAGCCGCTCGGTCCAGGCCCATTTACTACTGGGAAAGCGCCCCAGCACTTCGACTTCGGGGTTGCGCGAAGGCGGCGCCTCCAACAAAGGCTTGCTGCCCGAAAGCTCAACACCATCGCGAACCTTGGCCGGATCAGCCGAAACAGCCGCGCTGGAAGCCCGGCGCGGCTGTTGATTGCCCACGAGAAAGGAGGCGATTGAGTTCAGTTTCACTGGACCGACCTCCCCTCCGTGATTTAGAGAGCTATCCTAACACGGATCCCTCAAACTTATGTGAAAAAATTTGGACCCTCTTGTTTTGCCCGGAATTGCCCTCAGGAAATACACGGAGCAACGAAGTTGCTCCTAACCTTTAACTTTCCTAACGGGAGCCTTGGCTTTCTTCACGGCGGCCGGAGCCTTGGCGGCAGCGGCAGCGGGAGCCGCTACTTTCGGGGCGGGAGCGGCTTCGCTATTCTTCTCGGACGGTTCCTTAGCCGCCTTGGGTGCTGCCGGAGCCTGCTGAATGCTGTGCTCCACCAACCGCTGCATGGCGGTGCTCATCGCGCCCATCAGACCGGTCATCTTGTCCAGACGGTCTTCCAGGTCGGCGATGCGCATCTCCACGGCCGTGACCTGCTTGGAGATACGGGCCACATCGCTACGCTTGGGAAACTCCAGCGAATCCAGGAACTGGCCGGTGTTGTTGCGCATCTGCTTTTGCCAGGACAAAGCCCAGTCCATGTAAGAGGACGACGCAGCCGCAAAGCTGTCGGATCCAACTACCTGTTTGGTGGCCTTGCTCCAGCCATCCATCATAATTTCCTGCCATTGACGGGTCATGGCTTCCAAATCGATTCCCTCGGGCATTTTCGCCTCCATCATTTTCTTCAACTCCTCTTCGCTACGATTACTCAGAATGCTTTGCAAACCACTGACTGGCTACCGGCCAGACTTTTTTCAGCGACCCGCGGCTTACCGACAGGCCGATATGGCCGCTCTCGGCCACAATGGTGGTGACATTGGGGAAAGGCCCGTTCTCGATGCAGGTGGTTTCGGGCGGCACCAGGTGGTCGGACTTGCCGGCAATCAACTGCACCGGACAGGTGATGGTGCGCAGGTCAACGCGCCGGCCGCCCAACTCAAGGCGCCCTTCAATCAGGCGGTTCTCCTTGAAACATGCGTGACAGAACTCCGCATAACAGGCGCCGGGCATCGACACGGCGTCGTTAACCCACTCATCCATGGCCAGGTAGTTGGCCAGGAATTCCTCGTCATCCAAATTGTCGTAAAGATGCTGCATGGTCTTGGGCTTCTTGTCGGCGATCAACAACGAGTAGCCGTCAAACGACCAGGCCGGAGCCATTCCCCAAGCTTCCACGATCTTGCGACTGTCGAAGCGCTCCGGGTGCGTGCCCCATTGATAGAGCAGTTTGTCGCTACGGAAATTGAGGGGCGTGCCCAACAAGGTCAGCGTCTTCACTTTGTCCGGATAGAGAGCCGTATACATAGCGGCCAGACAGCCACCCATGCAATAACCCAGCAGATGCAGGGAGGGCACCTCGGCATACTCGCACACGCGGCGCACGGCCGTGCGAATAAACAGGCTGACATAGTCGTTCAGGTCGTTGTGCTGATCCAGCGGATCAGGCCGGCCCCAATCTAACAAGTAGACGTCGTGCCCGGCCTGCACCAGATGCTCGATGACGCTGCGGCCAGGCTGCAAGTCCAACACCGAAGGGCGATTGACCAGCGAGTAGATGAGCAGGATGGGCGTTTTATAACGCGCCGGCTGCTCGCTGAGATAACGGTAGAGGCACAAATTGTCGCGCTGGTAGATCAATTCGCGCGGCGAAAGTCCGATCTCCACTTTCAAATTGCCGGTGACCACTTTGTTGAACAGGGCCACTTTTTCCGGCCGGTGCTTGGCTTGCTTGGTACTCATGAATGCTTCCTCTTGGGCTGGGTTTATGCACTCGACTGTAGGGGTCGACGGTTGCAGACCTGTTGCCCAGGCTTGACGCCTTCCCGACAAATCCCTAAAATCCTCAGACTATGCGCTAGGAATCCGCTCCCCCGTCCCCGGCGGGGAACCCGAAAAGCCTTTACGACCGTCTCTTAGAGAGACCGGAGGATTCCATGAGCCTGTTTCATTTGTGTCGCGCCCTGTGGCGGCACGCCCGCGGCCACCATCGCGGCGTAGTAGTCTATATGTCCATGTCCATCTTGGCCGTGCTGGTGCAGCTGGCCGCACCGTTGCTCATGGCCCGCCTCATGGATGCGGTCCAGCAGCTCAAAGGACCCGAGTTAGCCGCCCAGGCCTGGCAATTGTTGGGTCTGTATGCCCTCACCGGGGTGATCTTCTGGTGCCTGCACGGCCCCAGCCGGGTCATGGAAACCAGCATCGCTTTCCATATCAAACGGGCCTTTCAGGTCTCCCTCATGGAAAAAGTCACGGCCCTGCCCGTGAGCTGGCAACGCGATCACCATTCCGGCCAGACCATCGATCAAGTCTCGCGCGGCGTCACCGCCCTGGGCGAATTCGCCGAAGGAGGCTTTGAATTGCTGCACCTGGCCGCGCGCTTTCTGGGCTCGATCGGGCTGTTGCTTTGGCTGATGCCGGTAGCCGGCCTCAGCATGCTGGCGGTCACGGCACTTGTGGCGCTAGCCATCGTGCTCTTCGATCGCGTGCTGGTGCCCCAATACGAAAGCCTTAACCTGGCCTACAACCGGGTGGCCGCGGCCGTGCAGGACTACCTCACCAACATCTCCACCGTCATCAGCCTGCGTCTCGAGGGACGGGTGGCGCGGGAAGTGCGCGAGCGCATCCTGGCCATCTATCCCCTCTACCGCAAGAACATCGTGCTCAATGAGTGGAAGTGGTTCACCACCGCTCGCCTGGTCGACTTTTCCCAAGCCGGCCTATTGTTGGTTCTGATCCTTTCGCAAAAAGCCAACATCGGCACGGTTTACGCCGTCTCCGAATATCTGCGCAACCTGGGCGACGTCTTCTACCAGTTCACCTGGAAATACGGCACCATCGTCATGCAGAGCGCCCGCGTGCGCGGGGTCGAACACATCGAGCAAGCCTACGAAGTGGAGGTGAAAGCCACCCAGCAAGCCAGTCTTCCCCCAGATTGGCGAGAGCTGCTGGTCAGCGACCTGCAGTTCAGCCATGGACAAAGACCTGTACTCCGTCTCGACCGACTGCAACTCAAACGCGGCCGCAGCTACGCCTTTGTGGGAGAAAGCGGCAGCGGCAAGTCCACCCTTTTGGGACTCTTGCGCGGACTACACCAACCCCAACAACAACCGGCGGTCAGCTGCGACGGTGTGTCCATGCCTCACGGCCTGGCCCACATCAACCACCAGGCCACCCTCATCCCTCAGGACCCGGAAATCTTCTCGGAAAGCATTCTCTTCAACGTCACCTTGGGCGTGGAATGCGACCCCGAGCGAGTGCAACGGGCCCTGCGTTTGGCGCGCTTTGAGAAAGTGCTGGAAAGACTGCCGCACGGCCTGGAAACCAGTATTGCCGAGAAGGGCGTCAGCCTCAGCGGCGGCGAGCGCCAACGACTGGCGCTGGCCCGCGGCATCTTCTTCGAAGGGGAAATCCAGTCGGGACTGATTTTGCTGGACGAACCCACCAGCAGCGTGGATGCCGTCAACGAACGCCTCATCTACCAGGCCATGTTGGCGGAATTCCCCGGCTGCTGCCTGGTCTCGGCTCTGCACAAGTTCCACTTGCTGGAGCTCTTTGACGAAGTGGTCGTCTTCGCTGACGGCCACATTGTCCAGGCCGGCCCGGTGGACCTGGTGCGCCGTCAGGGCGGCGAACTGGCTCGGCTGCTGGGATCGGTAGAGACCTGCGGTCTCCACCGATCTCCCTAGCGGGAGGTCTCCTGAGGCCTGTGCCTAACCCAAACAGAGTGTTGCGTATTCTCTTGCTCCTCTGGCTTTGCAGCTGGGTTGTCTGGGCTCAGGAAGCCCGTCCCATGGTCGGCCAAATGGTCTGCCACAAGGCCGTCTCCGGGGAAGATCTGGTGGACGTGGCCCTGCACTACCGGCTGGGCGTGGATCACCTGGCCTTTGCCAACGGCTTTCCCATCACCACCCTGGACGTGGCCGAAGATACGCCGATTTTCATCCCGTGCTGGCGAATTCTGCCAGCCAATCCACCGCGCAACGGCTTCGTCATTAATTTAGCCGAGCGCATCTTGTATCTCTTCAAGAACGGCAAGTTCGTGCGCTTCTATCCGATTTCCATCGGCGACGAATCGGCCGAAAAAGGTCGTTTCCAGACCCCTACCGGCAACTACTCGATCATCGAAAAAATCAAGAACCCTACCTGGTATCCCCCGTCCTGGGCCAAGGACCGCCGCCCGGTGGGCCCGGGACCAAACAATCCTTTGGGCGAGCGCTGGATCGGTCTTTCGCTGCCGCGCACCGGTGTCCACGGGACCAACGATCCGCTCAACATTGGCAACAGCGTAACCCACGGATGCATGCGAACTCACCCGGCCCTGCTGCGGGAACTCTACGACAGCGTGGAGGTCGGCTTCGTAGCCCGCATCGAGTACGAAACGGCCAAGCTGGGTAAGGGTCCGGACGGCAGTCTCTACCTGGCCAACTTTCCCGACGTCTACAAGAAGTCGCCGTCGGTCAAGGCAGCCCAGCGGTTGTTGCAGCGAGCCCATGTGAAGCCCGCCCGCGACAACTTCAACGAACTGCTCAAACTCCAATTGGGCGTGCCGTTGAAAATCAAGGGCACCGGCAGCGCCTTCGACGAGTGGTCGAAAGCTTCTGGAACGGACGTCAGCGAATGAAGCGCCTGCTCGTCCAAAACCCAGCAAGACTAGCGGCCTGCGGCCTACTCGTCCTGATCCTCCTGGCAAACCTGGCCTGGGCCGAGAGCAACTTCTCCCGCCAGGGACTCTCACTGACCCTTCCCAGTAACTGGAACGCTCAGACCTTGGGTGAAGAAGATCCGAGCCTGCTGGCCGTGCTCCACTCCCCTCAGGAAGCGCTCATCTTTGTGCGCCGCCACCCCAGTCGTCCCGGCCAAAAGCTGGAAGGTGTCTTTAACCAGCTCAAATACAGCATCATCGTCAAACTGGAAGGCCGCGTCCTGAACAAAAGCTACACCACCATCGACGGCAAGCAAGCCATGCGCGTAAAGTATTGGGGACGCGCCTCGACCGGCCCCATGAAGCAGTTTGTGCGCTACTTTTTTCTCTCCGACGGCTACTTGATCAACGTCCACTGCGTGTGCGCCAGCAAGGACGCCCGCGAAGAAGCTGATTTCAAGAGCATCGCCGAAAGTGCCAGCTACCACCAGCCTGCCGACCCGGCGCCCGACGCCGAACCGCACTGAGCGATAAGCAAGGTGTTGAAGCGCTAGTTTCGAACACCCCGCCGCATGTGGCGGCCACCTTCCAAGATCCTCACCGGTCTGGTGCTGCTGGGCCTGGCCTGGCTCACCCCCTGTGCGGCCGATCCAGACTCAGAGCCGGCTCCGGAACCCACGCCGCTGTCCCTGGCCACCTTGGAAGAGCAAACGCTGGACCGCAGCGGCGAGGTGAATCCGGGCGATTCCCCGCAAATCCCCTCCGATCTTCACGCCAACTACACCCCTTTTTTGGGCGACACGCTGTGGCTGAAAGCCGGCGGCTATCTGCAATTGGAGGCCTCGGGAGACTTCGGGGCCACGGGCAGGCAATTTACCCTCACCCCCTCGCAACTGGGGACGGAAGTGGGTCAGGACACTTCGGGATTCATCCCGCTGGGAATGGACGCCCGTCTCAATTTTCGGCGCACCCGCCTGCACCTGGACGCCTATTCGACTTTCCCCGAAATCAGGCACGGCTCGCGGGCCTATGCCGAAATCGACTTTTCGGGCAAAAACGGCAGCGTCAATCTTCGTCATCTTTTCCTCTCCCTGCCCTATGTTCTCATCGGGCGCACCAATTCGGCCTTTAAGGACCCGGCCGCCGAACCGGAGTCGATTGACTCGGGTGGACCCAATGCCAAAATGGGGCTACGCCAGCAAGGCATTCGAGCCGTCATTCCCATCGGCGGAGACACCCTCTCGCTGGCACTGGAAGATCCCGGACCCGGCATCTCTCCCGACGGGTCCGACCTTTCCGACGATGGACTGAAGCGCAAACTGGACTGGGCCGGGCACTATCGCAGCAACACCGACTGGGGGCACCTGCAATTCTCGGCCATTCGCCGCGATCTCAGTCTCATAAACAGCCTCTCTGCCACCGATCCGGTCAACAAGTTTACTGGTTGGGGAGTGGGCTTGAGCGGGCAGGCCTTCGTCGACGACAAGGACAACTTTCAGTTCGAATTCTCGGCTGGGCCGGGGCTGGGACGCTATCTCAACGACCTGGCCGGCACCCGTTCCGAACTGGGCGTTACCGCCGACGGACAGGTCCACCCTCAATTCGCCTGGGGCGGCTTCGTCGCTTACCAGCACTGGCTGGATGAGGAGACCCGTCTCAACACCTACCTCAGCACCACCCAGGTCAATTTACTCTCCGGGCAGGCAGCCGACAGCTTCCAACGCGGCTACAAAGTCTCTCTGAACGTCATGCGCGACGTGACCGAGAACCTCCGGCTGGGTCTGGAGTATGAACACGGTTTTCGCGTCAGCCGCGACGGCTTTACGGCCGCCGGAGGCAGGCTCGAATTTATGATCCGCTGCGGACTCTAGCCCTAAATTGCCCCCATCTCAAGCGGTCGCTCGCAGCGGAGCTGCTTCGACTCCCGCAATGACTTAGTGGGGCAATTTATGGCACTACCAGGTGAGCGGCTGTTCCGCTACGCGGAACGAGCCTAAGGTAGCAAGAAGGTAAAGCGAAATTTGATGACGTTGTTGGGCACCGCCATATTGTGGCTATGCAGAGTGCGCTCGTAGAGCAAGTTCAAGTTGACCGGTTGATCGCCGATTTCGAAAACCCGCCCCACCCCCAAATTGACGGGATAAGTCCGGCCGCCGTTCACCCAGTTGAAGGTCAACTGCGCATCGGAATTGATATACCAACCATCGTCCAGGTGGCGGGTGATCATCGGTTGAAGCCACAGCTCGTTGACGGGACTGCGGCCAGGGTCTCCGGCCAGGGAGATGGGGTTTTGTGCCAAAAATCCGATTTGCCACTGAGGAATGGCCGTGATCTGCAGACCCAAGGCCGGTCCTAACTGCCACTGGCCATTGCCTACCGACCGGTTGGCAGAGCTGGGAAACACCGCCATCGGACCGGCTCCCACCAGCCCCCAATCAAAGTTGACGGTCATCAAGTCGAACAGTTGAATGTCGCCCATGTAAGTTGCGTTGCCGCCCACCGGGCGCGTGAAAGGAACGGTCAAGCGAATCAGCTGTCCTGCTTCGGTCGAGCCGGGCCAGGGAATGGGCAGCAAACCTTGGAATTCGTAGGTATTCTCAGTGCCGGACTTGCCGCCCTGATAGGTGGGCGAATAAATTTCCTGCAATTTGATCCGGCCCAGCAGCGAGATCGCGTTGGTGGCCTTCTCGGCCAAGTTGGCGTGCAGCGGAGCGGCGGAAACCTCCGACTCCTCGGCCGGGGGGGTGGGGGATGGTTCCGGTTGAGAGAAACCGGGTAGCGACAGAGCGAGCAGCAAAGCCAGACAAAGAATTGGGCCGAATCGTTTCAAGAATAACTCCTACTTCAAACTAAAGGGGTCCGCCCATTCGGGTCGACCCGTCGGAAACCTTCAGAGCGCTCCAGCAGGCAGGGGATAAATGGGGGGATCTCTAAAGGTCGGGTCCCGGGGCCAGTCCCTGGCCGATATGTTGGCAAGGAGTACGAGTATCTATGCACCCCAAAAGGATGGCTGTCAGCTTGCTTCTAGCTGCCATCGTGACCACCACCCCCTGCTGGTCCCAATCGAGCGCAGGCAGCGACAACCCCATGGTTGCCCTGGTCGCTCCCTATGCACTTTACCCCGACACCCTGTTGGCGCAGGTGCTGGCCGCCTCCACCTATCCCGACCAGGTGATGGCCGCCTCGGTCTGGTGCAACAGCAACCCCGGTGTTCAGGGTAGCGCGCTGGCCACCGCCATGAGCACCCAGTCCTGGGACCCCAGCGTCAAGGCGCTCTGCACCTTCCCAGATGTGCTTCAGAAGATGACCAGCGACATGAACAATACCACTACGTTGGGTCAGGATTTTTTGAATAGCAAGGCCGATGTCATGGACTGCGTCCAGGGTATCCGGGCTCAGGCGCAGACGATGGGGGCACTGCAGACCACTCCCCAACAGACGGTCATCTCCACCGGCGACACCATTCAGATCAACCCGACTAATAGCGATACGATTTACGTGCCTACCTACGACCCCACCGCCTTTTACGGCAGCGACGTCCCCTACGGAGCGGGTGCCCTGGCCTTTGGCACGGGCGTAGCTCTGGGCGCGGCCTACACCAACAATTATGGCGCTTTCAATTGGAACACTCACGGCATGTACTGTGGTTCGAGCGTCTACGCCGGTTACCACGGCGGGGTTTACTCCGGCGCCTATGGCGGCACCACCGCCTGGGGCCACAACTATGGTTACGCCAGCGGATACAACGGCAGCGCCTATCACAGCGGAACCACCGGGGTTTACCATGGGCCAGCCGGCAACACTTCCGTGTATCACCACGGCACCACCGGCTACAGCGGCTGGGGCGGCAGCGGCTTTCACAGCGGTTCCGCTTTCGCCACCACCGCCGGCGGCGGCTTTGGAGGCTTTGACAGTCATTACGCCAGCCGAGGCTATAGCAGCATGGGCGGCGGCTTCGACCGCGGCTTTAGCGGCGGCGGCTTTGGCGGTGGTCACTTTGGAGGGTTTCGTCGATGAAAAAGCTCTTAGTATACTTCAGCCTGGTCTTGCCGGTGGCAGCCCAGGAAGTAGGTCAGCGGACCTTTACCAGCCCGACCGAGGCCTCCAAAGCGCTGGTCGAAGTGGTGGCCAGCGGTGATATGCCCTCGCTGGTCAACCTGGTGGGCAAAAACGCCAAAGCCATCCTCACCACCGGCGACCCGAGCGAAGACGCCGCCAACCTGGATGCCTTTCTCAAGGCCTGCAGAGAAAAACTGCAACTGGTGTCGATCAACGACTCGCTGACCATGCTGGTGGTGGGCAAGCAAAACTTTCCCGTCCCGCTGCCGCTGGTCAAGAAAAAGTCGCTTTGGTACTTTGACGGCGCCATCGGCCTGGAAGAAGTGCGCGCCCGGCGTATCGGTAAGAATGAACTCAGCGTCATTCGCGCCTGCGAAGCCTATACCGAGGCCCAACGCGCCTACCAGGCCATGAACCCCGATGGCAGCGGCATCGCTCAGTATGCGGACCGCTTTCTGAGCAGCGCCGGCAAGCACGACGGCCTCTACTGGGAATCCAAAGAGGGCGAAAAGCCAAGTCCCCTGGGACCCTTCCTGGCCGAAGCCGGCAAAACCAATGCCGATGCAGGCAAAGCCTACCACGGTTACTTTTACCGCATTTTGACCAGCCAGGGGCCGACGGCTCCCGGCGGAGCCTATTCCTACGTGATCAACGGCCACATGGTGGCCGGCAACGCCATGGTGGCCTATCCGGCTTCCTATGGTCACACCGGCATCATGACCTTTCTGGTGGGTCCCAACGGGGCCATCTATCAGAAAGACCTTAAAGATCAAGGAGCGACCGTAAAAACCTTCGAGCCCGGCGCGGGTTGGAAACGGCTCTAGCTGCCTACCTTCATCTATAATCTGTCCCTGGTGCCGCTGGCCTTTGTGCTCTTCCTGAGCATCGAATTCATCGCGCTGGGCGGACTTTACCTGGCTCGCCGCTACCTACTGCCGCGCCTGAAGTTCCACGACGGCTACAACGACGCCGTGGGAGGCACGGTGCAGGCAATTGGAGTCTTTTACGGCGTGACCGTGGGTCTGATCGCCGTGAGCGTCTGGAACAGCTACGCGGCCGGCAGTGACATGGCCTCGCACGAGGCTTCTGCCATCGCCGCCCTGTACCGCGACGTCAGTATGTTCCCCGAACCCGACCGCAGCCAGATGCGCGAAGAGGTCCACCAGTATACCGAAACCATCGTCAAAGTGGTCTGGCCGGCTCAGCAAAAAGGCCAGGTCACCAAAGAAGGCGCCCGGGTGATGGATCAACTGCAACAGACCCTGGCCCGCTTTGAGCCCACCAACGTGGCGCAGCAAATTCGCTATGCGGAAGCTCTGAAGGCCTTCAATCTGCTGGCCGAACGACGGCGCATGCGCATGGACGCGGTGGGAGGCGCCCTTTCCCAGACGATGTGGGGGGTCATCTGGGTGGGGGCGGTCATCAGCATCGGCGTGGCCTACCTGTTTAAGCTCGAAGACGCTCGCGTCCACACCATTCTGGTGGCGCTCATGTCCGGCTTCCTGGCCCTGGTGGTGCTCATGATTGTGGTTAACGATCGGCCCTTTTTCGGGGCATTCGGGGTCGGGCCCGAATCCTACCAACAGATTTTGGACACCCTGGCCAACGGCGAACATTAAATTGAGGCGAGTTGGTCCAGTCCCTGACGTTGGGCCTCACTCAAATACGTCAGCCCTAACTGATAGGAAGCGTTGGACCAACCAAAGCCTTCCTTAGTGATGTAGTCGAAATCGGCTCCTTGATTACCGTACTCGGCGAAAACCTCGTGACTGGCCGTGAGCACATCGTATTTCTCGGGAATGACGCCGTTAAAATCGACGGCGTTGCGCGTCATCATGCGCAACCAGGCCTCGGCCCAGCCCGAGGGGTCCAGTCCATATCCCGCCAGCCCCTCCCAGGCCATAATCTGGTGAGGTGCCCAGCCACACGGGAAATCCCACTGGCGGGCGGGCCGTTGGGCCGACAGCGTTCCCCGTGAAACCAAACTGGTAGCCGCCAGGCCGCCCTGACAGAGCAAGGAGCGTGTGGCCGAGGCCACCGCTCGTTCGGCCTGCTCAGGCGTAGCCAGGCCGGCCCATAAGGGCCACAGCCCGGTGGCCGACTCGTAGCCGGTGCGTTGCCCCTGGGAGAAATCGTAGTCAAAAAACTGACCGGCCGTCTCATCCCAGCAATATTGGGTGAGCAAAGTCTGGCGTTGCTGGGCGCGGGCCCGCCACACCTGGCTGTCGGGAAAACCCTGCAGGCCGCCGCCGCAATGCTGATCCAGCAACTCGGCCAGATCCACTTCGTAGGCATAGAGCAGCGAATTCAGGTCGACGGTACACAAATTCGCGGCCCGATCCTCCAGGCGGTAACTGGTGTCGTGGCCCGACTCGCGCACGGTGCGGTC
>Ga0075012_10005812_pt1 | contig 11267 bp, 7 predicted proteins | sample All_14_2_FD_71474 | JGI IMG/M metagenome (GOLD analysis project Ga0075012, IMG submission 71474) | Freshwater microbial communities in response to fracking from Pennsylvania, USA - Allegheny Zone_MetaG_DW_15 | ecosystem: Environmental > Aquatic > Deep subsurface > Groundwater > Drilled...
CCCCCCAGTTCGCCCGCTATCTGCGGGTCGAACACCGCGGCACGGGTACCGCGACCGTCCACCGGCTCAGCCTCACGGAGTTTCGCTTCCCAGATGAATCCAAGGGCGATTTCGTCTGCTCCGACGACGAGCTTAACCAAGTCTATCGGGCTGCCCGCTGGACAGCAGCGTTAAACACCCTGGACGCCTACATGGACTGCCCCCATCGCGAGCGCAACGCCATGTACGGCGTGGAAGGCTATTGGATGCAGAAAGCCGTCTATCCGTTCTTCGGGGACACCCGCGTCAGCCGCCGCGCGATTCAAGACGGCGCTGACAGCACCCTCGATCCCGATGGAACCGTCGGCCCCCCTGCCCTCGTGCATATCGCCTATCCGATGCACCTTAAGTTCTTCAACGCCGTCATCCCCACGCAGCCGCTCTTCTGGGTGCTGCACGCGGGAGTCTACGAACGGTGCTCAGGCGACACGGAGTTCATACGCGCCCTGCTCCCCGCCCTTCGCAACAATCTGGCCGCGTTCGACGCTTGGCGCAACAGCGACGGCCTGCTGGAATCCATTCCATCGTCGATGTTTTTCGATTACGCCGACATCCGTAGAGATGGCGCTTCGGTCGCTCTCAACAGCGTGTATGCCAAAGCACTCGACGAACTGGCACGACTTGAAAGCTCGATCGGTGAGGCGACACAAGCCGAAGCGCATGCCGCGCGCGCCCGACAGGTGCGTGGCTCATTGAACCGCCTCTGTCCCGGCGACACGTTCTACCCCGACGTGCTCGTGCGGGATCAGCAGAATATACTGAGCCCCTCCACTCAAGCCTGTGAAACCACTCAGTACTTCGCGCTGTGGAGCGGTGTTCCGCTGCCCGGGCGGGAGGAGCAGATGTGGCAGGCCCTTCGGGATAATTTCCTGCCCACGCCGCGTCAGAAGATCCAGCCCATTCGGGGACTCACCCGCGCGGGGCTCTATCCTTTTCTTCAGCGCCTGGAGGTCGCCGCGCGGCTAGGCGACCATGCCGCGCTCCTGCGCGACGCGAAAGCGATGTTCCTGCCCATGGCGCAAGAACCGCCCAACACGCTCTGGGAAGATCCGATGGGGCGGATCGCGCTGTGCCACAGCATCGGCTGCGGTGTCGGGGGTGTCCTGACCGAAGAGATCCTCGGCATCCGTTTCGGCGATCCGCTCCTGATCGTTCCGCACAGCGGTGGAACGTTGGCGTGGTGCAAGGGTTACATCACGACGCCCAAGGGACGAATCGATGTTGCGTGGCGCGCCCGAAAAGACCTGTACCAGTTTCAAGCCGCGGTTCCACCGAGAACGACCGCCCGCGTCGTCCTTCCGCCTGAAGCGAAAGCCGTCTGGCGCTCAGTTCAAGCCAAGTCCCCTTGGCCCGAATCATTCGATTTCACAACCGGTGTAACTCTGACCGTGCTGCCAGGCAACGTTGAACAGGATCCCCGGATTTATCCTCCTCTATCGTTTCCCTAATTATCCGCACCGAACCGTTTTACCGTTGCTTGACCACGGGCGTTGATCTTTTGCGTTTTCTTGATACTATTTTTGCGCGAATTTGACTTCCGCCCGGAACGTCGATCTTTTATAGTGCTCATGTAAAAAGAATACATGGGGGGGGGAACAATGAAAGCGAACGCGTTTTTGTCCGAAGGGATTTTCGTATACGCAGCGTTGACTCTGTTGCCGCTGACAGGAACCGCCGCAGAAACAGGAATGCCGGCGCAAGCAAACTACGCTCACCCCTTCGAGGCCAAAGTCCGCCCGGCTCTTCTGGCCCTGCCGCCCGGAGCTATTGAACCGCAGGGGTGGCTGCGCGATTGGTGCCTGGCGGCGAGGGACGGTTACACCGGTCACATGGACGAGATTGATGACGAGTTCAAACGCGCATGGGCGACTGATCACAAGATGACCGGCAATGGTCTCCTATGGTACAAGGGTGCCTGGCCTTACGAGGGGGGGGGATATTGGTTCGACGGCCTTGTCCGCCTCGGGTACGCCCTGCACGACGATGCCCTGATCCAGCAGGCAAAAAAGCGGCTGGACGCGGTCGCGAGCAACCTGAACACCAACGGTCTGCTCTTTCTCTGGTGGCTAGATAAGAACAAGCAAGAGGACCGGAAAGCGGTCATCGCGGCCTTGGACGGCTGGCCGCTCTGGGCCTGTGGACTGCTGGGGCGTGCCATGACCGGCTATTATGCGGGCTCCGGCGACAAACAAATTCTTGATGCGCTCGAAACCGCGTACGGCGGAGACCCCGACGGCTTGCGCTGGATACCCGGGAACCTATCGAATATCTGGCCAGCTTACGACACGTACAGGTGGACCGGCAACAGGGCCATCGCCGATTCGCTGGACGCCATGTTCAAAGAGGAAGGCTCGGGACTTCTGCCAAATGTGAACCGTTACCGCAGGGCCCCAGACCTGACGCCCGGAACAATCGTTACCAATGCCCATGTGGTCGAGTTCGTCGAGTGCACAACGCCTTGGGCCGTGGGCTATCTATGGACCGGCAACACGAATTACCTGCAAGCGGCCGTCGGCTGGCACGACCTGATCGACCGCGTCGCCATGCAGCCCTACGGCGTGCCCGTCTCCGACGAGTGGTACGTGCCGACAGGCGCCTTCCGGGGTAGCGAGACCTGCGATGTCGCCAACTACATCTGGAGCCAGACCGCCCTGCTCGCAGTCACCGGCGAAGGCCGCATGGCGGACCGCGCTGAGCGGGCTTTCTTTAATGCGGGCCCGGCCACGGTGTCGCGCGACTTCAGGACTCACGTCTATTTCCAGAGCCCCAACCGGTTTGCGGACGGTTCGCCCGACTTTCCCCACGGCCCGCGTGCCCGCGGCGGCTCATACAAGCAGAAACATGCGCCGTTGTGCTGTACGGCAGCGCTCAACCGTATCGTGCCCTACTACGTGACGCACATGTGGATGGCAACGCATGACAACGGTCTGGCAGCGACCTGTTACGGTCCATGCAAGGTCACAGCGCTGGCAGCCAGCCGCGTTCCAGTCGACATTGCCTGCGAGACCGACTATCCCTTCGGCGATGTCATCGAAGTCGCCATAAAGCCTCACAAAAAAGCAGCGTTCCCAATCTACTTCCATATTCCGGGGTGGTGCGATAAGCCCGAGTTGAGCGTGAACGGACGGGCTGTTCAAGTCGTATCCGACGCCAAGGGTTTCATGTGCGTCAGCCGAAAATGGAAATCTGGCGACACTGTCCGCCTGCGTTTCCCGATGACAGCACTCGTGAAGACGGGGCGTGACAACGCGCCGGACACACCTTACACGGGAGCGCACACTCCTACCGCCGTGACTCTTCCCGGAAGCAACAGCACAGAGGGCTTGCCGTACGCCTCTGTCTCCTATGGGCCGCTCCTGTTCGCGCTCCCCATTCCAGACACAAAAGACGAGAACACGCCCGAACCTTCGGCCCGCTGGAAATACGCGCTCGACATTCAGAAACCAGAGCTCGCCGTCGACCTGGCCCCCATGCCCGCCCGCTGGAACTGGCCCTTGAACTCGCCTCTGAAGCTTCACGTCAACGCCGTTCCCATCGACTGGTCTCCAGCCGCCGATAAACCACGCCTCCCCGCCGGACCGGTCACGGGCAATGGGCCGACCGAGCGGATCACCCTGATCCCCTACGGGTGCGCCAAGTTCCGCCTCTCGATGTTCCCCGTCACCGTAAATGCACAATAACCAACTCGTCACCCGCATCTCAACGTTAAGGACACGTCATGAACAAACGGAATGTGCCGCTCTGTGGTCTCCTTCTTTTCGCCACCGGAGCGCTTTGTCAGAAAATCGACGTCAGCGAAGAGCCCCAGGTGCAAACAAAATGTGGAGCGACGCCCGTCACCCGGTTCGGGTTCTGTTGGGTTCTTGACGACAGTCCCATGTTTCTTGATGACGTCACTCTGCAGACCGGCAACACCGCGCCACGCGTCACGGTCCACCCCCAAAAAAGCAGCGAGATCCGCAAGAACTACATCGGCGTGACCACCACCCGCATGCCCCGCTCGACCGCGAATGACTATCTGCCGGCCGAGGCCGTGCACCTGATCGACGGTGATGAGCAAACCTGCTGGCTGAGCCGGGGACAAACCCGTCCGGACGCCCAGCCGATCTGGATCAGACTGGATTTTCCGTTGGAGCAAAAGGTGGACCGCATCGTCCTGCGCAAACGTCCAGCCTCCAATCTGCCGCGTAACCTCCTAGGATGGATCCCGACAAAAGATGCGGTCGAGGTCGGCCGCGGCATGCCGAAAACACTCACCATCAAAGGCAGCCGGGACGCCTTGAACTGGAGCACGCTGTTTGACGGCGCGACCGGCGACACACCTGAAAAATTTGCGTGCGAGTTCCGTTTTCCCGCCCAACCGGTCAAACAGCTCTGGATCACGGCCGGCTCACTGCAGATGGTCGAAAACATCCTGTATGCATTCTCCCTTGCAGAGGTCGAGGTCTACAACGATCGCGGCCAGAATGTGTCGCTCCTCTCACGCGGCACAGGGGTCACGGTGAACTCGACCCATCACTCGCCCGGGCAGGAGCTGGCTGCCCACCGCTGGTACTGGCCGTTGCACCATCACACAGGCTTGAAATGGGCACGCGTCGGCTACCACGATGACCCGATCAATTGGCATTGGGTCGAAAAGAAGAAAGGTGTGCTGGAAATCGACCCCGTGACCGATGCGGCTGTGACCGAACTGGCCACGAACGGCGTCGAGATCATCATGTCGCTTAATTTCGGAAACCGTCTCTACTCCGGTCCGGACAACAGAAGCATCCCTCAGCTATGGGAGTGGAACTACGACATGCCCAAACCGCCGACCACTCCTGAAGCGTTGGCGGCTTGGGGTCGCTACGTGGAGTTTATGGTCAAGCATTTCCGCGGACGGGTCCATCACTTTGAAGTCTGGAACGAATGGAACATCTCCTGCTATTGGGGCGATCAGCCGAACCTCGGCCATTTCCTCGCCGTTTCGCGTGTGGCCATCCCGATCATACGGAAATATGCGCCGGAGGCCAAAGTCATGATGGGCTCGATCGCCGGGTTCCCTCACGGAATCAGCCAATGGTCTCCCGACACGTTGGCCCAGAAAGAAAAAAGCACGATGTACCTGCAAGCCATGCGCGCGCTCGCCGGAGAAATCGACGAGATCGGCTGGCATCCGTTCTACAACCGTGACCCGAACCAATTGCTAGAATATACGCAAGACGTGCGGGCTTTCCAAAACTGGCTGCGCGGTGCAGGATTCAGGGGCCACTGCATGGCGACCGAGTGGAATTTCGGGGCTCTCTATCCCTTCGTCACAGAACGCGACGTGCGGAACGTCTGGTGCGGCCCCTTCAATTGTTCGGAAATGGAGAAAGCGAAATATGTGGCGCAGGCGTTTACCCGCCATGCGGGGCTAGGGATCGAATCCTTTTTTTGCGAGCTGTACTTCTCGCACTTCGGCACCGTCGACCTGAGCCTGATGCGGTCTACCTTCCAAGCGGATCCGATCGCTCCACTCCAGCCGCAGGCCTCCTATTATGTTACCCGAAATCTGGCGACCATGATGGACGGTTTGGAGCCGAAAGAATTCAAGTGCGAAGTGTCCCCAGAACCTGAGCATCTGGAGGTCTTCACGTTTTCAACTCCCGGCGGTCATGCCGTAGCATTGTGGCAAGGAGGCCGGGCAAAAGATGCCAGCCGAGATAGTCCCGTCACGGTCAAACTTCCCTTCGGCATCCGCTCGGCAGAGGCGCTCGACCCGATCAACGGCGTGAGCCAGACGCTCACAGTCACATCGCGCAACGGCGCCTCTGAGATCGCCGGGCTTCTCATCGGCGATGCGCCGCTCATTGTCCGGCTGACACCCGACACGCCAACTTACTGAGTCTTGTATACGGGTGACGCGTTTTCGTGACAGGGACGGTTTTTAGAGCCCTCAGCGGACATCGTGGGAAGCCGCTTCCCCCTTGATGTCGCGCTATCCATGCCTTCAATTCGTGCAGAACGGCTTCGGCTGATGGCGGGGGAAACGCATAAGAGGGCAAGACAACAGCCAAACACTCCAGCCATACTCGGTCTCCGGGCCTGACAAGCCCGTTGAACAGGCGAACGGATCTCCCGCGCCCCACCTCGACGACAACACCCCTCATCGGCGTAGACAGGTCTGCGGCAAATCATGGCTGACGCTGGCTGCTTCCCCTGCCAAATCTCGGGTTCGCAATCTATCCAACCGAACCTGAAATGTCCTTGTGCCAAGCAGGCCTCCCCAACAAATTTTCGATTTAAATTTTTTCTACTATACTTACCCACTCAAACCGGGCTATAATCAATCGGCATATTGTTATTCCCGAAACAAGGAGTCTTCCGATGGCAATCCTGATGCAAGGTTTAGTTTTACTGGTGGCGGGGATGGGCATCGTTTACCTTTTCCTGTCTCTACTCGTTTGGGTGATGAACCGCTCCGCACAGATCATTCCTCGGCTCAACCACATCCTCCCGGACGAGGAGCCGAAAAAGAAGACCCGTCCGACACCAAAAACCATCTTTGATGACACGCAGATCGCCATCGCCCTTGCCGCCGTCAAAGCGCACACCGCCTAACCCCGCTTTCCATAAACCGCTACCCCAAGGAGTCCAACACCGTGGCCAAGAAAAATGTCAGTTTCATGTGCACCGCCTTCCGTGACGGGTTTCAGTCCGTCTACGGCGCCCGCGTCCTCACCGAAGATTTCATGCCCGCCGTGGCGGCCGCTCGCGAGGCCGGCATTACGTACTTTGAGGCCGGCGGCGGCGCCATGTTCCAGTCGCCCTATTTCTACTGTCAGGAAGACTCATTTCACATGATGGACCGGTTCCGCGAAGTGGCCGGCCCCGACGCTAACCTGCAGACCTTGGCCCGTGGCGTGAATATCGTCTGCCTCGACTCCGCCTCCTCGGACGTCATCAAACTGCACGCGAAGCTTTTCAAGAAACACGGCATCACGACGATCCGTAACTTCGACGCTCTGAACGACGTCAACAACCTGATCTTTTCGGGCAAGTGCATCCACGATGCGGGCCTAAAACATCAGGTCGTGGTCACCATGATGGCTTTGCCGCCCGGCTGCACCGGCGCGCACGACCCCTCCTTCTACGAGCAAACCCTGCGTCAAATCCTCGACGCGGGAATCCCGTACGATTCGGTCTGCTTCAAGGATGCCTCTGGCACCTCCATACCCGCGTACGTGCACGAGACTGTGAAACGTGCCCGCAAGATGCTCCCGGAAGGCACACGCATCCAGTACCACACCCATGAGACCGCCGGCTGCGGCGTGCTTGCGTACAAGGCTGCGCTGGATGCAGGCGCAGACACCATCGACCTCTCTCTCGCTCCCGTTTCCGGCGGCACCTGCCAGCCCGATGTGATCGTCATGTGGCATGCCTTGCGTGGCACCGACTACGACCTAGGCATCGACATCGACAAGGTCCGCATCGCGGAAGACGTCTTCCGCAACTGCATGAAGGACTATTTCCTCCCGCCCGAGGCTACAGCCGTCGAGCCGCTTATCCCTTGGTCGCCCATGCCCGGCGGCGCGCTCACCGCGAACACCCAGATGCTGCGCGACAACAACATGATGCACCGTTACGGTGAAATGATCGCCGCCATGTCAGAGGTCGTCCGCCGCGGCGGATTCGGCACCTCCGTCACGCCGGTCTCGCAGTTCTATTTCCAGCAGGCCTTCAACAACGTGCTGCAGGGGCCCTGGAAAAAGATCGCGCCGGGCTACGGCAAAATGGTGCTGGGCTACTTCGGCAAGACGCCCGTCGCCCCCGACCCCGAGATCGTCAAGATCGCATCCGAGCAGCTCAACCTGCCCCCGACCACCAAGCCGGTACTCGAGATCAACGACGCCGACCCCAAGAAGTCGCTGGACTTCTTTAAGAAGATGCTCACCGACAAGAACCTGCCGGTGACTGACGAGAACCTTTTCATCGCGGCATCCTGCCAGGAAAAAGGAATCCTGTTCCTCGAAGGAAAAGCCCCGCTCGGCATCCGAAAGAACGTCCCCGGCAAGCCCGCCGCAGCGACTTCCGGCGCCAAACCCGCTGGCTACACGGTCACCGTCAACGGCAAGCACTACGCCGTTGAGATGAAGGGCGAAAAAGCCATCGTCAACGGCAAGGAGTACGCGGTGAAGGTCGCGGATGGCATCAGCGCGGCCCCGGCTGCGCAAACGGTCTCGCCGACCGCCGCTTCGGACTCGAGCAAGGAGACAGAAGTCAAAGCTGCCGTTCCCGGCGTGATCCTGCGCCTCAGCGTTTCAGAAGGCTCGGCCGTCACAGCGGGAGAGGAACTTCTGATCATGGATGTGATGAAGATGGAGACGCCTGTCACCGCACCCTGTGCCGGCACGGTCAAGGCGATCCACGTTGCCCAGACCGACAAGGTGAACACCGGCGACGTGCTCGTCGTCATTGGGTAACACTCTGCCGCAGGCCGCACGATTTAAACATCTGCGGCCTGCACCGTTTCCCGCCGCATCGCGCAACCTGTAACCTGTAACCTGTAACGCGTAACATTTGGAACCAGACATGAAAAAGACGATACTGACCTGCTTGGCGGCGCTCACGCTCGGCCTTAGCCACGCCTTCGCAGAAACACCTGCAGCCACGCCAACCGCCGTGCCGGTGCCGGCCGTCGCCGCCTCGTCCACACAGGCCCCCGCCGCGAACACGGGCGACTGGCGCAGCATGATCGGCAAGGTCAAGAAACTGAAGGACGACACGGGCATCATGGGGTTCATGGCCAAGGACCCGCCCAAGTACCTGGCCGAAGGCTACATGACCCCGACGGGCGCGATGATCCCCGGCAAGCCGGCCAAGATCATCGGCGGGCTCCGCTACGGCGTCGGGCAGGGCCTCATGATCCTGATCTGCCTGACCCTGCTCTACCTGGCCATCGTCAAGGAGTTCGAGCCGCTGCTGCTGCTGCCCATCGGCTTCGGCGGCCTGCTGGTCAACATGCCCTTCGCGGGCGTCGCCGCGCCGCCGCTGGTGGACTCCGTCACCAAGCTCGTGCTCGAGCCGGGCGGGTTCCTCTACTACTTCTTCGAGTTCGGCATCGCGACCGGCGTCTTCCCGATCATGATCTTCATGGGCGTGGGGGCGATGACCGACTTCGGCCCGCTGATCGCCAACCCCCGCACCGCCCTGCTCGGCGCGGCCGCGCAGTTCGGCATCTTCATGGCGCTGCTCGGCGCCCTCGGCCTGACGATGCTTTTCCCCGGCCAGATCAACTTCGGGCTGAAGGAGGCCTCCTCGATCGGCATCATCGGCGGCGCGGACGGCCCGACCGCCATCTGGCTGACCACCAAGCTCGCCCCGCACCTGCTGGGCGCGATCGCCGTCGCTGCCTACTCCTACATGGCCCTCGTGCCGATCATCCAGCCGCCCATCATGCGGGCGCTGGTGCCCGAGCACGAGCGCAAGATCGTGATGAAGCAGCTGCGCCCCGTCTCGAAGATGGAGAAGGTCTGCTTCCCCCTGATCGTGCTGCTGCTCTGCGCCCTGCTGCTCCCCAGCTCGGTCCCGCTGATCGGGGCCGTGATGCTCGGCAACCTCTGCCGCGAGGTCGGCCCCAACGTGGCCCGCCTCGCCGACACCATGGCCAACGCCCTGATCAACATCGTGACGATCATGCTCGGCCTCGCGGTCGGCTCCAAGCTCGCCTGCGAGAAGTTCCTCAACCCCGAGACCCTCGGCATCCTCGCGCTCGGCCTCATGGCCTTCGCGTGCGGCACCGCCGCCGGCTGCATCATGGGCCGGCTCATGAACAAGTTCTGCAAGGACCCGGTCAACCCGCTCATCGGCTCCGCCGGCGTCTCCGCCGTCCCCATGGCCGCGCGCGTCTCGAACAAGGTCGGGCTGGAGTCCGACCCCACCAACTACCTGCTGATGCACGCCATGGGGCCCAACGTCTCTGGCGTGATCGGTTCGGCCGTTGTCGCGGGCGTCCTCTACACTCTGTGTAAGTAATCCATGTTACCGTCCGGAAAAACACTCAGGCACCTGAAAGGAGTCGCGCATGTGGCGTTCCTTTTCGGGTGCCTGTCGTTTCTCACCTTCCAACAGATCGGGAGCGGTGTCAGCATCATTCTCAACACTGCGTTCTTTCAGAAAGGCGCAACGGATGTCCAGACTCTCGCATCAGCCGAAGGACACAACACCACCCAATCGCTAGCCAACGATTACCGGACCCTGACGTGCGAGGCGGCGCTGACCGAGCGACGCACGAAACTCTGCTCTTCTATGACCGGACGATTTCACGTCCCGTCTGCCCAAGCCAGCTTCTTCCACAGCAATGTGCGGCCGGCCACCCTCCGCATGAGCGCGGTGTTCTGTGACTTCTCTCTGCTTCGGTGTGCCCTACACGCACACTTCCGCTTTCTCTCGAACGCAACCTCAGTGCTTTGCTGAAGTCCTGACGTCCCGATCCAACCGCGATGTGCGTTCCGCCACCGCCGGTCACGACGCCATGAAACGTCTTTTTCACCGTTCTTATCGCTATTAAGCTCCAGGAGACATCATGTTCAACACGTTTATGCAAGGCATTGTCCTACTCGTAGCAGGCATGGGCATCGTTTATCTGTTTCTGTCCCTCATGGTTTGGGTCATGAACCGCTTCGCATCCATCATCCCCCGCTTCAACCACATCCTTCCTGACGAAGAGCCCAAAAAGAAAACCCGCAAGCCCGCAAAACCGTCGACGACGCAGCACGCGTCACACCTTGCGGCAGTCGCAATCCCGCACGACGCGACAGGCACGGAAATCAAATCTGCTCTCCCCGGCGCAGTCCTGCGCATTAGCGTCAAAACCGGCGACCACGTCGCCAAGGATGACGAACTGATCGTGCTCGACGTCATGAAAATGGAGACTCCCGTCAAAGCCGTCAAAGACGGAGTTGTCACAGCCATCCGCGTCGCCGTCGGCGAGAAGGTCAACACCGGCGACCTGCTCGCAGTTATCGCCTGAAGCTTTTTACTCTGAGGACTAATTCTATGAGACACCTGACACTACTTCTCGCCGCGGCCGCAACACTCTTTCTGTCCGGCATGACCGCACAGGCCCAGACGACAGCTCCCGTGCCGGCCGTCGCGGCCTCGCCCACGAAGGCCCCTGCCGCGGACACGGGCGACTGGCGCAGCATGATCGGCAAGGTCAAGAAGCTGAAGGACGACACGGGCATCATGGGGTTCATGGCCAAGGA
>Ga0075012_10005813_pt1 | contig 11263 bp, 9 predicted proteins | sample All_14_2_FD_71474 | JGI IMG/M metagenome (GOLD analysis project Ga0075012, IMG submission 71474) | Freshwater microbial communities in response to fracking from Pennsylvania, USA - Allegheny Zone_MetaG_DW_15 | ecosystem: Environmental > Aquatic > Deep subsurface > Groundwater > Drilled...
GCGCGCCGGCTTCACCGACGCCGACGACCAGCTGCCCCGCTTCTTCCAGACCGAACTCCTGCCGCCCCACAACGTCGGCTGGGACTACACCGCCGAGGAACTGCAGGCCGCCAAGGTCTAATCTCCCCGCGATTCAAGGGCCTATCAACGACGAATCCCCGCTCACAAGGCGGGGATTCGTTTTTTTATCGGCCACAGGCCCAGCCGGGAACGGCAGACTGCCCGGACAGTACGTCAGGCCTGCGCCTTCATCGCCTTGAGCGTCCTGGCGTAGGCCGTGAAGACGTTCTCCCTGGCCAGCATGCCCAGAACTCTGGTCGGGTCTTCGCTGTCCACGACGGGCAGCTGCGCCAGGTCGGACTCCACGAATTTGAGCAGCGCCGTGTACAGGTCCTCGTCGGGGCGCAACAGCACGGCCTTGCGCGCGACGTCACCGGCCACCAGGAGTTCGCACAGGCTCTCCTCGTACAGGACCTTGCGCAGGTCCTGCACCGCCAGGATGCCCGTTATCCTGTCGTCCGCCCCGCGCACCGGGAAGCAGAGTTCGCTCGCGTTGACGATGATGTCCGTCAGGGCCCCGAAGTGCGTGCCCTCTTCCACGATGCTGACCCGACCGGGTTTGTAGTGGTCCCGGACCTGCTCCCGCTCCAGAATGTTGATGGTCGCGTCGCTGACGTGGGCCGGGGACTCGAACTTGTTGTCCACCTGATTCTCGTAGAGCGACACGTTGCGCCCCAGGACCAGGGTCACGGCCGAGGCCAGCATGAGGGGCGCCAGCAGCCCATAGCCCTGGGTCAGCTCGCAGACCATGACCAGGGGCCCGATGGGCGCGTTGGCCACACCCGAGAAGAAGGCGGCCATGCCCACCAGCACGTACCCGCCCGGCTCCGTGACCACGCCGGGAAAAAAACGCTGCCCGAGGGTGCCGACCACGCCGCCGCTCATGCCGCCGACGAAGAGGGCCGGCGCGAACATGCCGCCGCTCATGCCCGAGCCTATGACCACCGAGGTGGCCAGGGTCTTGCCGACGACCATTCCGGCCATCATGGCCACGGAGAGCTTGCCGAGCATGGCCAGCTCAAGCCAGCCGGTGCCACCGCCCAGCAGCTCCGGGAAGGCGACGCCCAGTGCGGCCATGCCGAATCCCCCCAGGGTCATGGCCGGGATGAAGCCGAAGCGGTCGGTCAGAGGCCAGAACACCCTGTATTTGATGGCCCGGAACGTGCTCACGTAGAACCAGCCCGAAACCGCGCAAACCAGTCCAAGCAAGGCGTAAACGGGCAGCTCGCGGATGTCCGAGAACTCGAATTTGGGTATCCCGAAAATGGGCTCGGATCCGAATATCAGGGTGAAGATGGAGTAGGAGACCACCGAAGACAGGATGGAAGGCAGCAGGGCTTCGGCCTCGAAGTCCTCGCGATAGATGACTTCCACAGCCGTGAGCGCCCCGCCGAGGGGCGCGCGAAAAATGGCCCCGAGCCCGCCTGCGGCGCCGGCCAGGAGCATGATGCGACGTTCCTTGACCGAAAGCCGGAGTTTCCCGGCCAGCCAGGAACCGAACCCAGCCCCGAGCAGGGAAATTGGCCCCTCTCGACCGGCGCTGCCGCCGGCGGCGATGGTCAGCACGGACGTTCCCACCCGGATGAGGGGAACCACCGGTGCGATATGCCCCTCCTGGCGATGGAAGCACTTGATCATGGAGTCCGTGCCGTCGGTGCCGCCATGGCGGGTCTGGGGCACGAAACGGTGGACCAGCCACCCCGTCAGAAGCCCCACCCCGCCCAGAAAGAGGAAGAGCAGCCAGGGCCTGTAGGGGCCGGCATCGCCGGACAGGAGCTGCTCGCCGGCGGGAACGGGCAGGGAGAAGCCCGCCAGGTGACGCAGCAGCAGGTGCCCCAGGGCTTCCACGCCGACGTAGAACGCCACGGCGCCAAGGCCCGTCATGGCCCCGACGACCACGCCCAGGGCCAGCCATTTGAAGCTCAGGATGGAATGGTAGCTGCGGACCAGGTCCGTGTAGGGCCGAAAGAGGATGCGAAGAAAAGCGCGCATGAAACCCCTCAGACCAGGCGGGCTTCAGGCAGGGCCAGAATGGTCCGCCCCAGCGCGACGTCCTTGCCTATCTGGGATTTGAGTTCGTCGAGGCTGGAAAACTTGCGCTCACCGCGCAGCCGCTGCACGAAATGGACCTTGAGGGTCTTGCCGTAGAGATCCCGGTCCAGATCGAGGATGTGCACTTCGACCGAAAGCACGTCGTTGCCGAAGGTCGGGTTGTACCCGATATTGGCCACGGCCTGGTGGACCTGCCCTTCAAGCTCGGCCCAGCAACAGTAGACGCCCGTCTTGGGGAAAAGCTCGTCCACGAGATGGACGTTGGCCGTGGGAAAGCCCAGCAGCCTGCCGCCGCGGTTCTGGCCGTGCACGACGTCGCCCGAGACGCGGTAGAACCGGCCCAGTAGCGACTTGGCAGCCCAGACGTCGCCGGCCTCGACCAGATCGCGGATGCGCGTCGAGCTGACGATGGCCTGGTCGACCATGACCGGCTCCAGCTGTTCCACGCCGAAACCCCACTGCTTCCCGAGCACCGTCAGCAACCCGTAGTTGCCGGCGCGGCCCTTGCCGAAGGCATAGTCGTAGCCGATGACCAGTTCCCTGACCTTGAGCCCATCCACCAGGATGCGGCGCACGAACTCCTCGGGGCTCATGCTCGCCAGTTCCTGGTTGAACTCCAGGCAGAGCAGGTGGTCGATACCCAAAGACTTGATCAGCTCGGCCCGCTGTTCATAGAGAGTAATGAACGGGGGCGTCTTCTTGCCCGTGAAGAAACGCAGGGGATGAGGCTCGAAGGTGATGACCACGGACGGAACCCCAAGGCCGGCGGCCAGGTCCCGCACGCGGGCAATGAGTCGCTGGTGCCCGATATGGACCCCGTCGAAATTGCCTATGGTGACGCAGGACCCCTTTTCCAGGCCGCCGATCTGGTCCGGCCATGTGACGCAATGCATGTAATGTCTTCCTCCCGAAAACAGGCTGCCTCGCCTCTATACCAAAAGGACCGGCTCTTCAACAAAGGCGGGGTCGATCGGAAATTCCGCCCGCCACGGCCATAACGCACTTAAATAAATAACAAAATAATTTTATCGAAAAAAAGTGAATAAAATGCTTGCCAAAGACAGGCCTCTCACATAAACACGCTTCTCACGTCACGCCGAAGTGGTGGAATTGGTAGACACGCTAGGTTCAGGGTCTAGTCGGGGTTCCCCGGTGGAGGTTCGAGTCCTCTCTTCGGCACCATTTTTCAAGATTAGGTTTTCTTGAATAAAAGAAAACCTAATGATTTCAAAGCAGAGCTAGGCTAATCAGTCTAGCTCTGCTTTTTTGCGTCCATAGACATCCAGCCCCTTAGCGTATATAATCCTGTATACTGAGCCTCCTCCTTAACCCTGCTATACATATCCCTTAAAACCTAATCCGCAATCAGTAGGGACGGCATGGGCGAGCTAACCAACACCACAATCCAAGCCCTCAAAGCCACGGGCAAGCCCTACACCAAAGGGGACGGCGAAGGGCTATCGATTCACGTTGACATCAACGGGAATAAGACATGGCGTAGCCGGTTTACCTTGAATAACAAGCCGACGCTACGAGGTCTTGGCTCATATCCCGAAGTATCCTTAGCTCAAGCCAGAGAAAAAAACTTAGAATATCGCAAACTGGCTGCTCAAGGAATTGATTACAATACCCTTAAAAAAATTGAAAAAGATAAACTCAATAACACATTTGAGCGCGTAGCGAAGCAATGGTTAGAAGATACATGCTCAAGATGGGTTCCAAAACAAAAGAAAAAAGTAGTAAGCATCCTTGAGAGATATGCTTTTCCAGCAATCGGAAACATACCAGTACATGAAATCAACTCCAAAAAAATACTAACAAATATAAAACAATTACAAATATCAGGAAAATTCGAAACAGCAAAAAAGTATTTTGGATATGTTAAGAGAGTTTTTAAATATGCGAAACTTCATCAATATTTAGATCAAAATCCTTGCGATGATCTTGAACGAGGAATAATCGGATCAGCAGGGAGCACACATCTTGCTTCCATAAAAAAAATATCTGAGTTAAAAAAACTTCTCTGTGACATAAACCATTACCAAGGATCATTTGTTGTTCGCAATGCTTTAAAATTAACACCGCTACTTTTTGTTCGACCTGGTGAATTAAGAAAAATGGAATGGTCTGAAATTAAATTCGATGAAAAAGAATGGCATATTCCGGCAGAAAAAATGAAAATGGCATCTCCTCATATTGTGCCATTATCAACGCAGGCATTAGCTATTTTGGAAGAAATAAAAATTGAAACTGGCGCAGGAAGATATGTGTTTCCTGCAATGGGCTCCAGACAGGGAAAAGAGCGCCCAATGAGCGAGAACGCCATTAACGATGCCTTATCTCGGCTAGGCTATCAGGGAAAGCAAACTGCCCACGGTTTTCGCAGCACAGCAAGCACACTCTTAAACGGCATGGGATATAACAAGGATTGGATTGAACGCCAACTAGCCCACAAGGAGCAAGATAGCATTAGGGCGGCTTATAATCATGCCGATTATTTGCCTGAACGCAAAGAAATGATGCAAAAGTGGTCTGATTATTTAGATAGCAAACTGCAAGACTAGATACCCATCTTATCCATTATTTTGAAAAGCATATTTCATTTTTGAATCAAATTCGAGACTGAAATTTTCAATTTGACTTTCATGAAGCAATACCACTTCCGCGCTTTGCGCTAATTGTCTTGCCGACTTTGTAAAAGAGGAACTTGCAACGACAGCAGCTAGATCAGCTTCATAATAACGCATTGCAGCTATTACTTCTTGAACAGCTGAATTACCGACTGGCGCATTATACATCTTACATTGCACAACCATCTTAATATTGTCCCTAGTTGCAACGATATCTGCTCCTTGATCGTTCGTTTTTTGCGTAACTTTAGCGTTCCAACCATAATAGATGAGCAAATCAGCGACTCTTTTCTCATAATCATACGGGCTTTCAGCAGCAAAAGAACCGCCAACTTCGCTAAATTTTGCATATTTTTTATAATATAAATAATTATCCACGATCGTTTCCAAAGAATTAATTATAAGTCGCTGCTGATAATTTTCGTTTTGCTTGTTAGGCATAACAATACAAGGATACAAAAAATTTTTCATCTTAAACGCGCCGATAAATGGATCTATTTTTTTAACGATATCTTTTTGTTCGGATTTTATTGATGATACATAAGCAAGAAGCATATCATCTTTTTTTCTTTCAATAAATCTAGCAAGCTCATTATACCAATCATCTTCACGCAAATCGCCATATTCATCAGTATACGATAATTGATTTTTTTTAAGGGCTAACACCTCTAGATATTTATTCGCAGATAAGTATCTAGCTATTTCAATTATAAAAACTCTTTCGAACAGATCTTTACACACGGAATTGAACTTATCAACACTTATACTAGATTCAACATCTTTTTTTAAAACATTCAAAGATGTATTTGTTAATGAAATGCTATTTTTCAAATAATCAATAAATGATTTATTATCTCCAAATTCATTTTTTATTGAATATTCATTTTTGCAAAATTCAATCATCAAAATTGTATATTTCTTTGCATTTTCCTTACTACCAAAGAATACTGCTACAGAAAAAAATATAACTATTAACCAAAAAAGTCCTGACACCGTTTTATACCTCCAACTATCTGGCTTTAATCTCAAATTTCGGCAACCAAAACTTTTTAAAAAAGCGCCACATCCTGCAATAAATTAAACAAAATATGGCGCATATTAAATCATAACTTATCAATAAATGCAAAAATATCTTTCTTTTTCCACACAGATCTGTTTCCTAGCTTAATTGGACGCTGTAGCATACCAGAATTTATTTTGTTCCAAACAGAACTCTTCGACAAATTCAAAAGAATACATATTTCTTTTATCGACATAAGTCCTTTTTGCAATTCTTCACTTGTTAAAGAAACATTATCTTCTATATGCGACGACGTATACCTCTTTTGATGGGGACTCAGTTTTGGCGCTTGAGATTCTTTACAAAGATAGCTTGATGCATAAAAAGCATTATTAAATCCACTCTCATCACTCAAATTATAATAATTCGATTCTTCTCTTATATTCAACTTATCTGCCGGATTAACTGCCCTCCAAACCCTTTGCATTATTGAATTAAACTGCTTAATATTTTTAATTTTTTTACCATCATATATACATATTGCGTGAAAATGAATTTGCTTTTTTCCTTCAATCACTTTCATTTTTTTGAAATAACAATTATTTTCACTAAGCTCTTCTTTAATTAACCTAAAAAACTCCTTTACCTCTTGAGGCGCTGTGATCATCCCTCTAGCATTTGGAAAATCAAACCGTGATAGGATTGGTTTAATATTTCTTTTCTCAACAGCGGCTTCCATCAAATCCAGCACCCTGTCCAACATTTTCGTATCAAGAGGTGACACATCAGGATTCCAGTTAACTCTCAAACCGCGATATTCTTGCTTCTTCAGCTTCCCCATAATAACCTCCTATATAATTTTCAACGAACAATTCATCTTAAAGTTAGGCAAAAAATTGTGCCTACGCGCCCTCACCGGCCTTGACATGCCCCTAGCTGAACTTAAGGGAAGGGGGGTGCCTAGACACGCTTGGACATGAAATCATGACGCCACTAGCTTGATCTATTAACCCTTGCTGATGTTCCCCATCTTGGCGATATCAGCTTATACTTTCATCATATCCCATATATCTGTTATTTCCCTGATATAACTTTCTCATCCGAGAGAAATTTTCATATTTATCTTTACAATAGTGGATTCCACTAGAGGAAACATGCTTTTTCCCTTAGTTTTTTAGTTTATCCATAAAAATCGAGCTTTTTAAGAATCTTCGCAATTCGGACACCGCCGACCATAGCGCTCTATTTGCGTCAATTTTCCTATTTGTGCTTATATCACAATAAAATATTACGTCAAATGCATAAAAAATTTCATTTTACAGCATCTTTTGAAGAAAATATAAATATTTGATAATTTCGAATAAAATTTTTCTAACGATAACGCCGTCTGACCTCGTTTTAACTATGGATAAGAAAAGTGTATATTTTTATGTATACCATAAATAATATTTATGATTTTTTTGTTTATTTATATGTAGTTATCTAATACAGTGAGTCCTCTCTTCGCACCAGAAAGTCAAAGGGTTGCAGCAGAAATGCCGCAACCCTTTTTCTTTTTCTTCGGCGCACGGCTGTGTTCGAGCCGTATGCAACCAAATGGGAATGAGCATACGTGAACTCAAGCCCTCCTTCCTGAAATGGTTGCGAAAGGTGCCTAGAGTTTCGTACATGTTCACGACGAAACCGTCAGAGGCTGCCGGTGGCGGACAAAACCGATGATTCAAGGAGTCGAGAATGCGCGCAGGCCTTTGGAAAAACATCCTCCGGTTTCTCTCGGCCATGCTTCTGCTGCCATCCGTCTCCCCGGCGCAACCGCTGGAAGTCCTCTACTTTGAATACCCTCCGTATTACCATGCCCTGCCGGACGGGCGGGCGGCGGGACTGATTGTCGATCTGGCCGGCAAGGTGTTCGCCAAGGCGGGTGTCGAGGCCGAATTCCGCTTCGTCCCGGTCAAGCGAATCCTGCAGGACATACAGACCGGTCAGCCCGTCGCCTCCCTGGGCTGGTTCAAAACGCCGGAGCGCGAGGAATTTGCCCGATTTTCCCTGCCCGTTTACATAAACCGCCCGGTCGGCGTTTTCTTTTTGCGCGAAAAGGAGGAACTGTTCCGCCCCTACGAGACCCTCGATGCGTTGATGGCGAGCGGAAAGTTACGCATGGGAAGGGTCGCGGGCCTTTCCGACGGGCCGCAGATCGACGCCATGCTGGCCAGATACCCCGACAGGATCGTCCAGGTCACAGCCGATTCGGTACGTCTGGTCAAGATGCTCAAAACCGACCGGTTTGATTTCTTTCTGTTGCCTCCGGAAGAGATCGACGTCCTTCTGCAGGAATCACAGGTTCCGCCGGAAGACTTCACGCTCAAAGCCATGAGTGACATCCCCCAGGGCAACAGCAGGCACATCATCTACTCCAGGACAGTCGACGAGGCCCTGATCCGCAGGGTTGACGACGCCATCCTCTCCGAGATCGGGGACCTCACGGCGAAACAGTAACGTCGGGCCCGTTGCGGCCGCCTCCCCCAAGCCGGGCAGCGGGCCTGTTCAGCCCTCGCGGGACCTGCCCGACATTGGTCCGCCCTTGCCGATTCATCAAAACAGTGCTTTTATCCCCGCACGTCGCAGGATCGAACCATGCAGCCCTCGGCCCTGCTGCATCCGCATGGGGGAAACAATGCACAAGCTGCTTCTCATCGCCCTGGCCGGAGCCGCCGGCACCCTGTGCCGCTACTGGCTTTCGGGCGCGGTCTACGACGCCCTGGGACGCGACTTCCCTTGGGGCACATGGGCCGTGAACATACTCGGGTCCTTTCTCTTCGGTCTTGTCTGGGTGCTGTCCGAGGAACGCGGCCTCCTTTCCCCCCAGGCCAGGGTTCTCATCCTGACCGGGTTCATGGGCGCGTTCACGACCTTCTCGACCTTCATCTTCGAAAGCGGCGAACTGCTGCGCGACGCGCAGTGGCTGCGACTGGCCCTCAACATAGGCGGACAGAACGCCGTAGGCTTCGCGGGCCTCATCCTGGGCTCGAGTCTTGGCAGATTCCTGTAGGGAGACGACATGCGCAAACCGATCGACGTGAAGATTCTCAGGGTGTTCGTGGGGGAAGCCGTGCGTCACAAGGGCAGGCCGCTGTACGAGACCATCGTCGAGGAAGCCCGCCAGCGCGGTATGGCCGGGGCTTCGGTCTGCCGGGGGTTCATGGGCTTCGGGGCGGGCAGTTTGCTGCACACGGCCAAAATCCTGCGTCTGGCCGAGGACCTGCCGGTCATCGTCGAGATCGTGGACACGCCGCCCCGCATCGAGGCCTTCCTGCCCGTGGTCGACGCCATGGTCGAGGAAGGCAGCATCGTCGTGCAGGACGGACAGGCCATCTTCCACCTGCCCCTGCGCATCCGCGACGTGATGACGGAGAATGTGGCCACCGTGGACGTCAGAACCCCGCTGCCCGCGGTGGTGGACCTGCTGCTGCGCAGGGAGGTCAAGGCCGTGCCTGTCATGGAAGGCGGACGCATCGCGGGGATCATCACCGGTGGAGACCTGCTTTCCCGCGCCCGAATGCCCCTGCGCCTGGACATGCAGGGCCAGCTGCCCTGCGAGCAGCGCTGCGAACAGGACGCTGCGGCCGGATTCGCGGGCCTCGTCGCCCAGGACATCATGTCCTCACCGGCCCGGACCCTGAACATCAAGACCGACGTGGTCGACGCCCTGAAGATCATGGCCGGCAAGAACATCAAGCGGCTGCCCGTCACGGCCGACGACGGCACGCTCCTGGGCATCGTCAGCCGCACCGACGTGCTGGCGGCCATCGCCAGGGCCTCGTCCGTGGCCGGGCATCTCGAAATCCTGCCCCCGGGACTGCACTCCACGGCCCGGGACGCCCTGTTCACCGACGTGCCCACGGCCGGGCCGGACACCCCGCTGACCGACATCCTGGAGCAGCTCGTCCGCTCGCCCCTGCGGCGGGTGGTCATTGTGGACGTGGACCGCAAGATCATCGGCCTGGTCCACGACTGGGACCTGCTGCGCAGTTTCGTGCAGAAGGAGTCGCCGGGCCTTGTGGCCCGCCTGGTGCGGGCCCTGACCAGTCAGGACCAGGGTCTCCCCGCCCTGGAGGGCACGGCCCGGGACGTCATGACCACGCGCGTCATCACCGCGCGGCCCGACACCCCCCTGGCCGAAGTCATCGGGATGCTGGTGGAGAAGAAGATCAAACGCATCGTCGTGGCCGACGACGGCCGGCTGCTCGGCATCGTGGACCGCGACGCCGTACTCAAGGCCCTGGCCCGGCAGTAACGGCCCCCTACAGCGCCACCCCAATCTCCTCGGGGGTCGGCATGGCCGGCGCATCCTCCACCCGGTCCTCTATCTGGAAGCGCTCCTTGATGCGCGCCAGGGACACGAGCTGACCCTGGCGGGCGGAGGGGGTCAGGAAGGACTTCAGCTTCACTTCGAGCACCCGCGGGTTCAGCTCGCTCTGGATGGCGCGCACGCCCTCGACGATGATCTTCTGCAGCAGAAGCTCATGGTCCGTGACCTCGCGGATGCGCGCCGCCATGGGCAGGAAAACGAAGTTGGCCAGGAGCACTCCGTAGAGGGTCGAGGTCAGGGCGATGGGGATGGTCGAGAGGACGACGTTCGTGTCGTTCACTCCCGAGAGCATGCCGATGAGGCCGACCACGCTCCCGGCCAGGCCGATGGCCGGACAGACCTCGGCCAGCACCCGCAGCACGCGCTCGGATTCGTCGCGGCGCTGCTTGAAGAAGTACATCTCCGTGTTCAGGATGTCCGCCGTCTGCTCCCGGGAGTAGTTGTCCACGACGAAACCCAGGGCGCGGCGCAGGAACATGACGGATGTCTCCCGCTCGTCCTCGGCCAGGGTGTGCAGGCCCCGGATGCGGCTCTTGACCGAAAGGTCCACGAGAATCTCGACGATCTCCGCCGGCTCCTTCATCCGCGCGCGGTACGAATTGCGCAGCACCCTGGCGACATACAGCAGCCGCTGCATGCGGAAGCTGGCGATGGCCACCCCGAGCGTCCCCCCGGCCACCACGAAGATTGCGGCCAGGTTGAAATACTGGGCCACGTTGCCGCTGATGGCGAAACCGGCGGCGAATACCATACCGCAGAGCACTAGGCCCAAAAGGGATTTCCGATCCATTACTGCCCTCCTCCCGATGACGCCACCCAGCGCCGGAAACCGCCTCCGTCGCCATCATCCGCTGAGGGCAGCGAATCCGTCGGGTTCTCGGTGCTGAGCACCAGCTCGACCCGCCGGCTGCGCTGTGCAACGTCGCCCGCCTGAGCGGGACGCCGATCGCCGTAGGCGGTCACTCTCAGCCGTTCCGGAGGAAAGCCCGCCTCCGTGGCCAGAAACATCGCCACCTCCATGGCCCTGGCGGAAGAGAGACGCCACGGCGCGGCAAAGTCGCCGACGGCCTCCCCGGGCGCGGCATGGCCGACCACAGCCATGGCGTGCGGCGCACTGCGCAGGATGGCGGCGAGTTCGAGCAGCCCGCTTTT
>Ga0075012_10005814_pt1 | contig 11263 bp, 9 predicted proteins | sample All_14_2_FD_71474 | JGI IMG/M metagenome (GOLD analysis project Ga0075012, IMG submission 71474) | Freshwater microbial communities in response to fracking from Pennsylvania, USA - Allegheny Zone_MetaG_DW_15 | ecosystem: Environmental > Aquatic > Deep subsurface > Groundwater > Drilled...
GCCGATCGGCGGCGAGCCGATCAAGTACGAGATGGACAAGGAAGCCGGCACCCTCGTGGTCGACCGCTTCCTGTACACGCCCATGCGCTACCCCGGAAACTACGGGTTCGTGCCGCACACCCTGTCGGACGACGGCGACCCGATCGACGTGCTGGTGGCCAACACCCGGCCGATCATTCCCGGCGCCGTGATCAACGTGCGCCCGATCGGCGTGCTGCGCATGGAGGACGATGGCGGCGGCGACGAGAAGATCATCGCGGTGCCCTCGCCCAAGCTCACCAAGCGCTACGTCCACGTGAAGACCTACACCGACCTGCCCGAGATCACCCGCCAGCAGATCGAGCACTTCTTCATCCACTACAAGGACCTCGAGCCCGGCAAGTGGGTGAAACTGCTCGGCTGGGGCGACGTCGACGAGGCCAAGCAGCTCATCGTCGAAGCAATCGAGCGCGCCAAGAACAAGCGCTGAGTCAAGCCGCGGGGGGCGTCCCGATTGCGTGGGGCGCTACGCCGGAGCGAGGCGGTCTCCGTCGACAAGGCTCGTCCGCTCGCTTCCGCGCCTGTTTCCGACGCCGCCCGGGACCCGCCGGTTTCCTTTTGAGCTTTCGGCGGGCTTTGTTCAGATTGCGCAGGGTGCGGCGACACAGCCGCCCTCGGTGAGAGGCGGGGGAGTAGGGGCTTGAACCGACACAGTGCCTGGCGAGCATCGCTCGCGGTATCGGGATGCATGCTGCTTTGGGGGCCGGCAGCGGCCCAGTCCTGGAACATGTACGGCGATGGCGGCTCGTTCTTCGTGCCGATCAGCTTCGAGCCCTATCCGCGGGGCGGCCCACCCCAGGCATTCGTCAACCTGACGCTCAATGGGTTCAGCCAGCCCAGCAAGTTCATTCTCGACACCGGCTCGCTGGGGTTGGTCGCCGACCAGAACCACTACATACCCAACCCCAGTACCGACCAGCTGCTCGCGCCCTATGCGAGCATCACCTACAGCACCAGCGGCAACAATCCGCAGGGGCCGCTCTATCTGACGAACGTGCAGATCCACGGCGAGCACGGTCAATCGGTGACCGCGCGCGTTCCCGTACTGTCCTCGACGGTCGCCACCCCATTCTACCAGCTGGGCGTCGGCTTCGACCGCGGCGGCATCATGGTCGGCGCGAATGCGAGTGCAACGCTCACGCCGGCCAACAACAGCTGGAACATGAATCCGTTCCTGTCCCTGGTCAGCGGTCCCGGTGTGAGCAACATGCAGCCCGGCTACGTCATCGGATGGTCCGGATTCTCGAACCTCGGCCTGGGCCCCGGGATCATGCTCGGCCTCAACCGGCAGAGCACCGCCGGCTTCTCCTTCCAGCAGCTGGCGACGACCGGACTGCAATCCTGGTACGGAATCGGCGGCGTCCAGAATCCGGTTCAATGGCAATCGCAGAACGGGTCGGTCTCGATCACGACCGGCGGCAACACCTACCCTCTTGGATCGATGAACCAGCTGCCGGACAGCGGCATCTCGTACATGATCGTGAACGCGCCCAACAACAACGTTCCCGTCGTATCCGGTAGCTGCAGCGACAGCGGCGGCACCCAGAACAATTGCCTGCAGAATGGCGGATTGGTGCAGGTCTTTCTTCCCGGTCAGACACAGCCGGCCTACAGCTTCGTCCTCGGCGCCCCGGGGAATCCGGCCATGCCCTATGCCGTGCAGGTCACGGACGGCGCCACGCCCTCGACCAATCTCGGCCGCACGTTCTTTGAGAACCTGAACTACCTCTACGACCCGGTGAATGGCTTCGTCGGCTATCAGGCTACGGGAACCGCGGGCACGAACGGATACATCATCCCGATGCTGGCGCTGCAGGGGACCCTGAACCTGCAAGATCAGTTCCGGACGGATTTTCCGACTTTCCTGATGAGCAACCTGACGGTCCGGCAGACGGGCTCGGGTCAGCTGGACGGTGCCATCACGGGGCCGGGCGGCCTGACCCTGGAGCTCGGCAATCTCACCTTGGGCGGCGTCGGCACCTATACCGGCGGCACGACGGTGAACGGCGGCCTGCTCACGATCGGCCAGAACGGATCGATCGTCGGCAACGTGACCGTCAACACCGGTGGCGGCCTCGTCAACGACGGCACGATCGGCGGCAACGGCCTGCTCACGATCAATGCCGGCGGCAGCTTCGTCAACAACGGCACCGTCGACACGCCGCTCCAGTGGCAGCTGAACCGCGGCAGTTTCACCAACAACGGGACGTTCAACGGAAATCTGGCCAATGCCGGGACGGCGGCAAACACCGGCACGCTGACGGGCGCGGTGATCAACGGCAGTACCGGCGGGTTCGTCAATACGGGCAGGATCACCGATGGCGTCGCCAACATGGGCGTGTTCACCAACAACGGGACCGTGAACGGCGGTTTCACCAACATGGGAATCCTGTCGGGTACGGGCACGATCGGCGGCGACCTGATCAACGCGGGCCTGTTGGTGCCCGGCAACTCGATCGGCACGATGAGCGTGACCGGCAACTACAGTCAGACCGGCGGCGCCTTTCAGGCAGAGACCAATGCGTCCGGCCAGAGCGATCGGCTGAGCGTCACCGGCACGGCGGCCATCGTCGGGGGCAGCTCGCTGCTCGTCGCCCCTCAGTCGGGCATCTATGCGGCGCGTACCAGGTATACGCTGCTCAATGCGACGGGCGGCGTCAGCGGTGCCTATTCATCGGTTGCCAGCCTGCTGCCCTTCCTGCAGCCCAGCCTCAGCTACGACGCGAACAACGTCTATCTGACCCTTCAGATCGGCGGCTTTGCGCGCGGCGCGGTGACGCCAAACCAGGCCGCTGTCGGGGCCGTGCTCGATGCCAACGCCGCCACGGCAACGGGGGACTTTGCCACGGTGGTCGGCGCCCTCGCGTCGCTTTCGGCGCAGCAGGGCCAGGCGACGATGAACGCGATCAGCGGCCAGAACTATTCGGGTTTCTCCAGCTCGATGGTGCAGGGCACCCAGCTCTTCCTCAGCAACTTCGCGGGCCAGGCGGGCGGCGGGGGCAGCCTGGGTGGCTCCAGCCGTGTCGCGCTGGCGGAAGCCTGTGACGTCGCCTGCGACACCGCCGCTCCCAGGCTGTGGAGCGCATGGGGCGGGGCGCTGGGCGGCCTGGGCACGATCAGCAACGGCGGCAGCAACAGCGGGGCGCTCACCTACAACGTGACCGGCTTTGCGGGCGGGCTCGACCGGCTCGTGGCCCCAGGCCTGCGGATCGGCGCGGCGGTCGGCTACCAGAACGGCAACCAGTGGGTTGCGGGCTTCAGCGGCAGCGGCAACTCGAACACGTTCCAGGCCGGCCTCTACGCCAACTACAGCGACGGCCCGCTCTATGCCGACGCGGTCGCGGGTTACGCCTACAGCGCCAACCAGATGTGGCGCAGCATCGCCATCCCCGGGCTGGCGCCGCGCACCGCCTACGGACTGACCGGCGCCAACCAGGTCTACGGACAGGTCGAGGGCGGCTACCGTGTCGGTCTCGGCGGTCTCGCCGACGCGTTCGTGACGCCATTCGTGCGGCTGCAGGCCTATACCGGAACCCAGAACGCCTTCACCGAAACGGGGGCGGGCTCGCTCAACCTGTCGGTGGCGCAGCAGACAACGAATTCGGTGCGCACGGTGCTGGGCGCGCAGCTCGGCGGCTCGATGGACCTGGGCTGGCGCGACCGCCTCGCGATGAAGGTGCGGCTGGGCTGGAGCCACGAGTATGCCGACACGGCGCGGCCGGTGACCGCCTCGTTCGCCGGCGCGCCGGCCGCACCCTTCACGACCTATGGCGTGGCGCCGCAGCGCGACGGCGTGGTGCTGGGACTGGCCGCCACGACGGCGGTCGCCGAGGCGATGAACGTCTATGTGCGCTACGAGGGCGAGGTCTCGGGCCAGGACAACGCCCATGCCTTCACCGCCGGCGTCCGCCTGAGCTGGTGAGGCGGCCACACACCCTTGTCGTCGCAGGGGCTTTTCCTATATCCACCGCCGGAAAATTCACCGCGAGGAATTGAAGCGCAATGAACGGCGACGGTTCGGCGGCCCAGGGCGGCCCGGAGAAGCACCAGTTCCAGGCCGAAGTGGCCGAACTCCTCAACCTGATGATCCATTCGGTCTATTCCGAGACCGACGTGTTCCTGCGCGAGTTGGTGTCGAACGCCTCCGACGCCTGCGACAAGGTCCGCTACGAGGCCATCGCCCGGCCGGAGCTGCTGGCGGGCGACGAGCGGCTGGCGATCCGCATCAAGCCCGATGCGACGGCCAAGACCCTGACCATCGCCGATAACGGCATCGGCATGGACCGCCAGGAGCTGATCGACAATCTGGGCACCCTGGCGCGCTCCGGCACCAAGGCGTTCCTCAAGGGGCTCAAGGATGCCAAGGACGGGCTGGGCCTGATCGGCCAGTTCGGCGTCGGCTTCTATGCTGCCTTCATGGTGGCCGACCGCATCGAGGTGACCAGCCGCCGCGCCGGTTCGAGCGAGGCCTGGACCTGGACCTCGGCGAGCGGTGCCGGGTTCGAGGTGTCGGCCGCCACGCCGGAGCAGGCGGCGCGCGTGGCGCGCGGCACGGAGATCGTGCTGCATCTCAAGGAAGACTCCGTGCGCTACCTCCAGCCCTACGAGCTGGAGCGCATCGTGCGCACCTATTCCGACCATGTGCTGTTCCCGATCGAGCTGATCGACGACAAGGGCGAAGCGCGGCAGGTCAACGCCGCCAGCGCGTTGTGGCAGCGCTCCAAGTCCGAGGTGACGCCGGAGGACTACACCCAGGCCTATCGCTCGCTCGCCATGGCGTTCGACGAGCCGGCGCTGACCCTGCACTACAAGGTCGAGGGCCGGCAGTCCTATGCAGTGCTGCTGTTCGTGCCCAGCACGCCGCCGTTCGACCTCACCGATCCGGCGCGCAAGGGCCGGGTGAAGCTCTACGTCCGCCGTGTCTACATCACCGACGACGCCGAGCTGCTGCCGGCCTATCTGCGCTTCGTGCGCGGCGTGGTCGACAGCGAGGACCTGCCGCTCAATCTGTCGCGCGAGATGCTGCAGAACAATCCGCAGGTCCGGCAGATCCGCTCGGGCCTGGTGAGCCGCGTCCTGTCGGAACTCGAAAGCACCGCCGGCAAGGACGCCGAGGCCTACGGCAAGATCTGGGAGACGTTCGGTGCCATCCTCAAGGAGGGACTCTACGAGGACCACGAGCGGCGCGCCCAGCTGCTCGGCCTGGCGCGCTTCGCCTCGACCGCGGGCGATACGCCGCGTTCGATCAAGGACTACGTTGCCGACCTCAAGCCCAACCAGACGGAGATCTACTATCTGGTCGGCGACAGTCTCGACCGGCTCAAGTCCAACCCCAAGCTCGAGGCCGCGAAGGCGCGCGGCGTCGAGGTGCTGCTGCTGACCGATCCGGTCGATGCCTTCTGGACGACCCTGCCGCAGGAGTACGAGGGCAAGCCGCTCAAATCTCTGAGCCAGGGCGAGGTCGATTTCGGCCTGATCCCGCTGGTCGACGAGGAGAAGGCGAAGGACGCCGGCACCGAGACCGTCGAGGACGATGCCGCTCTGCTGGAAGCGGCGAAGCAGGCGCTGGGCGACAAGGTGGCGGACGTCAAGGCCTCGACCCGCCTGACCGACAGCGCCTCCTGCCTGGTGGCGAGCGCGCAGGGGAGGGATCGTGAACTGGAGCGCCTGCTCGAACGCCAGAACCGCGGTAGCGGCAGCAAGCCCGTCCTCGAGCTCAACATGAAGCATGCGATGGTGCGGGCGCTGGGCACGGCGAAGAAGGAAGACCGTGCGCAGGACGTCGACGATCTCGCGAACCTGCTGCTCGACGAGGCCTGCATCCTCGACGGCGAAATCCCGTCCGATCCGGCGGCCTTTGCACGCCGTCTGAACGCCTATGTCGTGAAGGCTCTGGGCGTCTGAACCCCGACGAGCCGGCATGAGGTTTCTCGTTCCGGCGTGCAGTGGATCGCTGTCGTTTGCCCTTGTCCGGCAACGCGCCCTGTCCGAAGGCTTCCATCACAGTCGACAAGAACTGTGACGGAGGAATCAGATGACCAAGAACGCGACCCTGCGGCGCCGACTTTTCCTTGGTGCCGCGGCCGGAACACTGGCGACCCCGGCGATCGGTCGCGCGCAGGCCTGGCCGAACAAGCCCGTGCGGGTGGTCAACGCCTACAGCGCCGGCGGCACGGCCGACGTCGTCTGTCGCATCTACTGCCAGGCGCTGGGCGAGAGGCTCGGTCAGAGCTTCACCGTCGATAACAAGCCCGGTGCGGCGGGCACCATCGCGGCCCAGATCGTGGCGCGCGCGCCCAACGACGGCTACACGATCCTCTACGACGCCACGGCGCAGTCGGTGAATCCGTCGCTGTTCGCCGGCAAGCTCTCCTACGACACGCAGCGCGACCTGCTGCCGATCGCCCAGACCATGCAGACGCCGGTCACGCTGATGCGCAATGCACAGTTCCAGGCCAAGACCGTTCCCGAGCTGATCGCGCTGGCCAAGAGCAAGCCCGGTGCGCTCGATTGCGCCTCGACCGGCGTCGGCACGGTGCAGCATGTCTCGCTGGAACTGCTGAACCAGAAGGCCGGCATCAAGATCAATCACGTGCCCTACAAGGAGATGGGCTCGGTGCGGAACGACCTGTTCGCCGGCCGCATCCCGCTGCTGTTCAGCAACGTCCCCGGCACCGTGGCGCTGCTCACCTCGAAGGATGTGAGCTGCATGGCGCATACCGGTCCCAAGCCGGTCGAGGTGCTGCCGGGCGTGCCGGCCATTTCGGAGGTGATTCCGGGCTTCGAGACCTGGGAATGGAACGGCCTGTTCGCGCCGGCCGGCACCGATCCCGCGCTGATCTCGCGCCTCAATGCCGAGGTCAACGCCGTGATGAAGATGGAGAGCGTGGCCAAGCGCCTGGCCGAGCTCGGAGCCCTGACGCAGCCCAACACGGTCGCCGAATTCACGGCCTTCCGCGAGAAGCAGATCGCCTTCTTCGCCGAGATGGTGAAGAGCGCCGACATCCGCATCGAATAGGTGAAGCATGGCCGAAGACGATCCGCTATTGGGACACGGTCGCCAGATCGTCGTGCGCGAGGACTGGCTCGGGCTCACCGAGGAGGAGATCCTCGAGCCCGCCCTGCCGATCGTCGATCCGCACCATCATCTCTGGGAGCGCGACGGCGGCCATTCCTACCTGCTGCCGCAGCTGCTGGCCGATACGGCGAGCGGCCATGACGTGCGCGCGACCGTCTTCGTCCAGTGCGGCGAGATGTATCGCTGCTCGGGGCCGGAGGAGGAACGGTCGCTGGGCGAGACCGAGTTCGTGACCGGCGCCGCGGCGGTGAGCGCGAGCGGCCGCCACGGGCCGACGCGCGCCTGCGCCGGCATCATCGGCATGGTCGATCTGACACTGGGCGACAAGGTCGAGCCATTGCTCGAAAGACATCGCGCGATTGCCGGCGGACGATTCTGCGGCATCCGCAACCGCACCGCGTGGCATCCGTCGCCCGACGTCACCTCGAACCTGGTGATGAAGCCGCCCGGACCGCTCGAGCATCCGTCCTTCGCCGAGGGCGCGCGGCGGTTGGCGAAGCAGGGGCTGCCGCTCGATGTCTGGGCCTATCACACGCAGCTCGCGCATGTCGTGGCGCTGGCGAAGGCGGTGCCCGAGCTGACCATCGTGGTCGATCACGTCGGCGGTCCGCTGGGCATCGGGCCGTTCCGCGGCCGGCACGCGGAGGTCTATCCCGAATGGAAGCAGCGCATCAGGGAACTCGCCGCGCTGCCCAATGTGCGGGTGAAGCTGGGCGGCCTCACCATGTTCGTGAACGGTTTCGACTTCCACAAGCGGCCGAAGCCGCCGGGATCCGAGGAGCTGGCGAAGACCTGGGCGCCCTATATCGAGCCCTGCATCGAGGCGTTCGGCGTCGAACGCTGCATGTTCGAGAGCAACTTCCCGGTCGACAAGGGCCAGTGCAGCTATCCGGTGCTGTGGAACGCCTTCAAGCGCCTGACCGCGAGCGCCGGTGCGGCCGAGAAGACGGCGCTCTACAGCGGCACGGCAATGCGCACCTACGGCCTCGACCGACTGCCGGCGGCGCTGGCCGTCGATCTCGGAGCGCGCTGACGCGGGACCGTCGGCTCATTCCGCCGTGATCTTCGCGGCCTCGATGATCCGACGGTTGGTCTCGCTCTCCTTCTTCAGGCTGGCGACGATCTCGTCGGGGGGCAGCACGAGCGGACGCAAGCCGATCGCGTTGAGCGATGCGATCGCCGGACCATCCGACAGGATCTCGCCGAAGACCTCGTTCAGCCGCGCGAGAACGGGCGCCGGTGTCCCCGCCGGCGCGACGGCGACGAAGCCGCTGCTCAGTTCCCAGTCGGGGATCCCGGCCTCGGCGATGCTCGGCACGCCGGGCAGGTCGTCGCGGAGGTCGTTGCCGGACACCGCGAGGCCGCGCAGCTGCCCGGAGCGGACGAGCGGTGCCGTGATGGGATCGATCATCAGCTGGATGAGGCCCGCGGTCGCATCCTTCGCGGCGGGGGCGCTGCCCCGATAGGGCACGTGCACCATGTCGATGTTCGCGCGCAGCTTGAGATATTCTCCTGCGAGGTGTCCGCCGGAGCCGTTGCCGGCCGATCCGAAGTTGAGCTTTCCGGGGTTTGCCCGGGCATAGTCGATCAGGTCCTGCAGGGTCTTGACCGGCAGCGACGGATGGATCGCGAACACCGAACGTGACGCGCCGATATAGCCGACCGGCTTGAAGTCGCGAAAAGGCTCGTAGCCGGTGCGCACCGGGTGTGGCGCGATGGTGAGGTTGCCAGTCGAGGCATTGAGTAGCGTGTGACCGTCGGGCTTCGACTTGGCGACGAACTCGGCGCCGATCGAGCCGCCGCCGCCTGACTTGTTGTCGACGACGACCGTCTGGCCGAGTTTCTCGCCCAGCTTGTGCGCGACGATACGCCCGGAGCTGTCGTTGGTGGCGCCCGGCGGAAAGGGAACGACATAGGAGATGGGGCGCTCCGGATAGGCCTCGGCCCGCGGCCGAACCGGCAGCAGCGTTGCGGCGATCGCAGCGGTGCCGGCGCCGACAAAGCGGCGGCGTGTCGCTGTCTTGCCTGTCATGTAAAACTCCTACGCTTGATGAACGCTCAACCTCCCGGACTCACCTCGAACCCGTGGAAGATTGCGCGCCAAGCGTGGCAGTGCGTGAGGCGCCCATACATCGAATCTTCGCATCGATGATTTTCCGAAGACGAGATCGCCTCATCGTCTCCTTGTCGTGGCGCGGAAGATTAGTCTCCGGCGCAGCGAAGAGCCCGCGGCCGCCGGTTCGCCGCCCGGATTCTTCCCTGTATCGCCCTTCCGCGGCACACTTCGCTCATGAGATCTCCCGCCCGAGCCAGACGCCTCAGCCTGTCGGTAGAACCCGGCCTGCGCGTCTCGGCGCTCTACCAGGGGGCTCCCGGAGCCTCGGCGCTGCTCGTCCTCGCGCATGGCGCGGGCGCCGGCATGGCGCATCCGTTCATGGCTTCCGTGGCTGGGCTTCTGGCCGAAAGAGGCGTCAGCACCCTCAGGTTCCAGTTTCCCTATATGGAGGCAGGTTCGAAGCGGCCCGACCGCCCGGCCACGGCGCACGCGACGATCCGGGCGGCCGTCGCAAAGGCCGCGAAACTGGCGCCGGCCCTCCCGCTGTTCGCGGGCGGCAAATCGTTCGGTGGCCGCATGACGTCACAGGCACAGGCGCTGGATCCCCTGCCGGGCGTCAGGGGCCTGGTGTTCCTGGGGTTTCCGCTGCACCCGGCAGGCAAACCCTCGATCGACCGCGCGGCGCACCTGCTCGACGTCCGCATTCCCCAGCTGTTCATCCAGGGCACGCGCGACGCGCTCGCGGAGCCCGCACTGCTGCGGAAGGTCATCGAGCGCCTGGGAGCGCGCGCGACCTTGCGGCCAGTGGCCGAGGCTGATCATTCCTTCGCTGTCTTGGTCCGGTCGGGCCGAACCAAGGACGAGGTTCTCGCCGAAGTCGCGGACGTTTCGACCGCCTGGATGCGGGTCGTAGCTTCGGGTCGACCGTGACCCGAGGCGTCACACCACCTTCGGCGCGACCTTCACGACCTTGAACGGCCGCTGCACGCCGTCATGCTCGGTGACGGACACGTATTCGCCGGCCAAGAACCGGTGGGTATCGAAGCGGAAGATCGGCTCGTCGTCGTCGTCGCCCGGCCGATACGAAAAGGCCCACTTGCCGTCGCGGCGATGGATCAGGTGACCGGTCTCGTCGTCGGCCCCCTCCCAGAAGCGGCGCACGGTGCAGGCGGCCTTGTGCTTGGCCCAGCCGTCGGCCTGCAGATGACCGTCCGCATCGAGCGGAGCGACGAATTCGTAGCCATGGCTCGAACTGCCGTTGGGAAACTCCGGCGTGCGGGCCAGTTCGAGGATGATCTTCTTCAGGGGCATGAGGTCTCCTTGGGCGATGGCTCACTATGCCCGCCAGGATTCAACGGCCCATGATCCAGATCAATCTGGGCTAATTGCCGTCGGCGGCCTTGCGCTCGGCCTCGTCGAAGCTGGTCTTGATCATGAACCAGCAGAACAGCACACCGAACAGCGAGAGACCGAGGCCGAAGGCGAGGATGCCGGTATCCTTCGCGGCGCCCGCCATGAACAGCCCGACCAAGCCCATCAGGGCCGCCATGGTTCCCATGATCCAGTAGGACATCATTTGCTCCTTGTGTCGTCGTCATCGAAGAGAATGCGGCCGGCGGCGCCGTCGGGATCGTCGTACTGTCCGTTGCGCAGGGCCCAGAGGAAGGCGGCGAGGGCGAGCAGGCCGAGGATGAGGGCCGCCGGTACGAGAACGAGCAGACTGTCCATCAGGGCCTCCGGGCCTTGGCCCCGCCGATGCCGAGCCGCAGGGCGTTGCCGATCACCAGCAGGGACGAGGAGGACATGGCCACGGCGGCGATCAGCGGCGTCACGCTGCCCAGGATCGCGAGCGGCACGGCGCTGAGATTGTAGAACAGGGCCAGGGCAAGGTTCTGCCGCACCAGCCGGTCGGCACGGCGTGCCACATCGAGGATCTCGGCGACGGGCGCGAGCGCGTCGCCCTGGAAGACGGCGTCGGCGGCGGATTGGGTTGCCTCCGCGGCCGTGGTCGGCGACAGCGAGGCATGGGCCGCCGCGAGCGCCGGCGCGTCGTTCAACCCGTCGCCCACCATCAGGACGCGCTTGCCCTG
>Ga0075012_10005820_pt1 | contig 11258 bp, 9 predicted proteins | sample All_14_2_FD_71474 | JGI IMG/M metagenome (GOLD analysis project Ga0075012, IMG submission 71474) | Freshwater microbial communities in response to fracking from Pennsylvania, USA - Allegheny Zone_MetaG_DW_15 | ecosystem: Environmental > Aquatic > Deep subsurface > Groundwater > Drilled...
CTGCGACCGGTCGATGCCGAGGTCCTTCACGAGGTGACGGCGCAGCGTCGTCACGACGCCCGACTCGCCCGCGATCCAGAAGTACGAGTCGGAGTGCGCGGTGCCGGCGGCGAGGGGCTCCCCGAGCCCCGAGTACTGCGGCGTCTCCCAGACGGGGTTCTCACTGTCGACGTCCTCGATGGCGAGTTCGTCGACGTCGTCGCCGAGGTGCTCGAGCACGGCCGGGATGAGTACCTCGCCGTGGGCGCGAGCGCCCCGCACGAGCCACCGCACGTCGACGCCGGGCGGCGCCGAGATCGGCAGGATGTCCTCGGCGTGCGGAACCTCGAGGAAGGCGGTCCCGTGCGCCGCGGGGTCGGCGTCCTCGAGGATGCGGGCGATCGCGGGCGCGGCCGTCTCGTCACCGGCGAGCAGGATGCTCCGTGCCTCGCCGGGCTCGTACTCGATGCCGCCCCCGCCGGGTCGGTGTCGTCGCGGGCCGATGATGAGCAGTTCGCCGCCGACATCCGCCCGGCTCGCCCAGGTGGCGGCCGGTCCGACCAGCCCGGGTTCGAGGTGCAGCACGAAGTCGACGACGAGTCGCGTGCCGGCCTCGTCGACCACGAGATCGCGGATCGAGTAGGTGCGCATCGACCCCCGCTCCGCCTCGGGGATCGCGAGCCAGGCCGGATACCAGTCATCGGAGGGGATCTCGGGCAGCGCGCGACCGGGTGCCGGGAAGATCAGCTTGATCCGCTGGTCCCACACGGCCCCCGGGGTGCCGAAGTCGTCGAGTGCGTCGCCCCCGAAGGTGATGCGTGCGAACGTCGGCGAGACGCGTTCGACGGCGACCACGCCCGCGCGAGCGATGACGAAAGGGGACGGGGCGAGGGTGTCAGTCGATGACATGGTGCCTTCCTGAGGGGAGAACGAGCGGCTTCCCGGTGAGCGGATCCGGGATGACGGAGCAGTCGAGGCCGAAGACGTCGCGCACGAGTTCGGCGGTCACGACATCGCGAGGCGAGCCGAGAGCGTGCACCCGACCGGCGACGACCGCGACGAGTTCGTCGGCGTAGCGCGCCGCGAGGTTGAGGTCGTGCAACACCATGACGATCGTCGTGCCGCGTGACCGGTTGAGGTCGGTGAGCAGATCGAGCACGTCGATCTGATGCGCGACATCGAGGAACGTGGTCGGCTCGTCGAGCAGCAGGATCTCGGTCTCCTGCGCAAGCGCCATCGCGATCCAGACCCGTTGCCGTTGACCGCCGGAGAGCTCGTCGACGCTCCGATCGGCCAGATCGGCGATCCCGGTCGCCTCGAGGGCGGCGGCGACGGCCGCGTAGTCATCGGCGGTCCAGCGGGCGAGCAGCCGCTGGTGCGGATGCCGTCCGCGGCCGACGAGGTCGGCGACCGCGATCCCCTCCGGGGCGAGGGGGCTCTGCGGGAGCAGCCCGAGCGTGCGGGCGACCTCCTTCGTCGGCCGGCTCGCGAGCACGGTGCCGTCGAGCATCACCTGGCCGGACCGCGGACTGATGAGCCGGGCAAGCGCCCGCAGGAGCGTCGACTTTCCGCATCCGTTCGCCCCGACGATCGCGGTGATGCGGCCCGGCGCGAGGTCGAGGGAGAGCGCCTCGACCACGGTGCGATCGCCGTAGGCGAGGGTGACGGCATCCGCCGACAGGGTGTGCGCGTCGGTCATATCGAGCCTCCGGAGCGGTTCGTCCTGGCGAGCAGGTAGATGAGGTAGGGCGCGCCGATCGCGCCGGTGACGACGCCGACGGGATAGCGGTGGTCGAACGCGAACTGTCCGACGAGGTCGGCGGCGAGCACGAGCAGGGCACCGACGAGCCCCGCCGGCAGGAGGAGCGACGCGCCTGGGCCGAGGAGTCGCGCGGCGATCGGCCCCGCCATGAACGCGACGAAGGCGATCGGCCCGGCGGCGGCGGTCGCGAAGGCGAGCAGAGCGACGGCGGCGAGGATGAGTGTCACCCGGGAGACGCGGACCCGCACCCCGAGTCCCGCGGCGACGTCGTCGCCCAAGCGGAGGGCGCCGAGCGCCCGGCCCTGGGCGAGGACGAGTGGGACGAGCACCACGGATGCCAGGGCGAGGGGAGCGACCGAATCCCAGGATGCGCCATTCAAGCTGCCCGCGAGCCACTGCATCGCCGCCTGCAGATCCCAGGCGGCCGCGCGCGTGAGCACGTAGGAGGTGACGCTCTGCATCATCGCCGCGACCCCGATGCCGATCAGGATGAGCCGGGCGCTCGCGAACCCGCGGCGGTTCGCGAGCAGGTAGATCGCGAGGGCCGTGGCGATCGATCCAGCGAGGGCGAGGAACGAGACGCCGGTCTCGTCGAGACCAAGGAACACGATGCCGATCACGGCGGCGGCACTCGCGCCGGTCGTGATGCCGATGATGTCCGGGGCGGCGAGAGGGTTGCGCAGCATCGTCTGGAAGGCGACGCCGCCGAGGCCGAAGGCGAAGCCGGCGAGGACGCCCAGTGAGGCCCGAGGGAGGCGCAGTTCGCCGACCGTGAACGAGGCACCCGGCACTCGCTCGCCGAGGATCACCCGGATGACCTCGTCGGGCGCATAGAACGTCTGGCCGACCATGAGCGTGCTGGCGAACGCCGCGAGCACGAGACCAGCGAGCACGAGCGAGATGACGGTGCGGCGGCGGTGCCGGGCGTTGCGGCCCGCGACGATCGCCGCAGCGGTGGGCGGGATGACGAAGCTCACAGCTCGCGCACCTTCTGCCGGCGCACGATCGCGATGAACAGCGGGGCGCCGATGATCGCGGTGACGATGCCAACCTCGATCTCCTGCGGGCGGGTGACGACGCGGCCGACGATGTCGGCGGCGGTGAGCAGCCCCGCGCCGACGAGCGCCGTGAAGGGCAGGAGCCAACGGTGGTCGGTGCCGATGAGGAGCCGGCACAAGTGCGGCACGACGAGCCCGATGAAGGCGATCGGCCCGGCGATCGCGGTCGCCGCCCCGCACAGGATGACGGCCCCGAGTGCGGAGATCAGTCGCGTGCGGGCGACGTTCTCGCCGAGCCCGGCGGCGACGTCGTCGCCGAGCGCGAGAGAGTTCATCCCGCGTGCGCTGAGCAGCACGATGATCGCGCCGACCGCGAGCACGGGTGCCGTGATGCCGATGCGATCCCAGGTCGCTCCGCCGACGCCGCCGATCTGCCAGAACCGGAAGCTCGTCATCACGTCGACACGCGGCAGCAGAATCGCGCTCAGCAGCGACATCACGGCCGCGGTCGTCGCCGCGCCGGCGAGCGCGAGCTTGAGCGGCGTCGCCCCGCCCCGGCCGAGCGATCCGACCGCGTAGACGAACACCGCGGCGGCCGCGGCCCCCAGGATCGCGAGTCCCATCACCGGGTAGGGCGCGGAGATGCCGAGGAAGGCCATTCCGCTGACGACCGCGAGCGACGAGCCGGCCGACACCCCGAGGATGCCGGGGTCGGCGAGCGGGTTGCGCGTCACCGCCTGGAAGGTCGTGCCCGCGAGTGCGAGCGCCGCGCCGACGAGGAGGGCGAGCGCCGTGCGCGGCATTCGTGCGACCACCGCGGCGGGGCCGATGCCGTCGGTGCTTCCACTGAGCCCGGCGATCACGTCGTCGATGCCGAGCACGCGATTGCCGAAGGCGACGGAGGCGATCACGAGGGCCGCGAGAGCGCCCGATCCGGCGAGCAGCCAGGCCAGGCGGACGACCGCCGGACGCCGCACGATCGCGGTGTCCGGCGGCGTCGCCGTCAGGACGGGGATCGTCACCCGGCCAGGGGCGCGGCGAGCAGCGCGAAGTAGTCGCCGACACCCCAGCCGATCGACAGCGGCGACGGGTTCGCCGACGCGGCGAGCGGCGTCGAGTTCGGCAGGATCGCGATGCGGCCTTCGGCGATCGCGGGGATCTGGGAGAGCAACGGGTCGGCCTGCAACTGGGCGATGAAGGCCTCGGCGTCGTCTCCGTAGGTCACGAAGACGTCGACGTCGGCGAACCGGTCCGCTTCCTCGGCGCTCACGGCGACGTAGAACGCGTCGGTGCCCGCCGACTCCTCCTCGACGATCGTCGGAGCCGGGAGTCCGATGCTTTCGAGGAAGCCGGGGCGGGTGTCGTGGCTCGTGTAGAAGCCGATCTGGCTGAGGTCGCTCGGGTCGATGTAAGAGAACAGCACCTTCGTGCCCTCGAGCGCGGGGTTGTCGGCGAGCGCCGTCTCGATCTCGCCGTGCAGGTCGTCGATGAGAGCGTCCCCGTCGTCGGCGAGGCCGAGCGCGGTCGAGTTCAGGCGGATCATGTCCTCGACGGAGGTGCCCCAGGCGACCTCGGGGTAGGCGACGACGGGGGCGATCTTGGAGAGCGTGTCGTAGTCCTCTTGGGTGATCCCGGAGTACGAGGCGAGGATCACGTCGGGCGCCGCGTCGCTGATCGCCTCGAAGTCGATGCCGTCGGTCGGGTCGTAGAGCGCGGGAGTCTCGGCGCCCAGCTCGTCGAGCCGGTCCTCGACCCACGGCAGAACGCCGTTGTCGTCGTCGTCGCCCCAGGTCGCCTTTTCCATGATGACGGGAACGATCCCCAGCGCGAGCGGCACCTCGTGGTTCGCCCACGCGACCGTCGCGACGCGCTCGGGTGCCTCGGCGATGACGGTCTCGCCGTAGACGTGCTCGATCGTGAGGGGGAACACGCCGTCGTCGACGCTGTCGTTCGCGGGTGCGGGGGTGCTCGCGCACGCGGTGAGGGTCGCGGCGACGGCGACGAGAAGACCGAGGCGACGGTGACGCGGATGACTCATGGGGTCCTTCCAGACAGGGAAGCCTTACTTAGGCGAGCCTTAGCTTATCCATGCAACGCCCGCCGCTGTCCAGCTGTGCGCGAACGGTGCCTCCCTGTTGTGCGGCATTCGTTCGAATGACAGGCATTCGATACACAGTGTGAACAGCTTGCCCTCGGGCAGTTCGCCATCCGCAACGCCGCTTCGTGCGTCCCCGCGACGGCGGCGAGGTCCCGCGTGGCCCGGATTCTCGGTCTCTGGCCGGGACCGCGCTCGGGTCGGCAGGCGCCCGGATTCAGGGCGCCTGAGAACTGGACAAGTTCGAGCCGCATCCGTATATTGAACGGGACGCACGCATTCCGAACACAGTGGAGTCCTCGGAGGCACGGCGCAAGGAGGCGCGGATGAAAGCAAGACTCGTGTACTACGGCAGGTTGCTCCTGTCGTCGGTGATCCTGTTCATCGCCGTCGTCACGGTGCTGTTCTTCCTGCTCGAGCTCGCCCCCGGCGACTCGATCCAGGCGCTCGTCGGCGACGTGCCGCTCTCCGAAGACATGCGCGAGCGGCTCACGATCATCTACGGCCTCGACCGTCCGCTCGTCGAGCGCTACCTCACCTACCTCGGCAACGTACTCACCGGCAACCTCGGGCTCTCGGTCGGCACCAACAACGAGCCCGTGCTCGACATCATCGCGACCCGCATCCCCAACACGCTCGCCCTCGCGATCCCGTCGTTCCTCATCTCGACCACGGGCGGCATCATCCTCGGCTCGATCGCGGCGCGCACCCGCAAGCGCTGGCTCGACGGCGGCATCTCGGGGCTCGCGGTCGGGCTGTTCTCGGTGCCGAACTTCTGGCTCGGCATGCTGCTCATCCTGCTGTTCTCGATCACGCTCGGCTGGCTCCCCACGCAGGGCAAGGCGCCGTTCGGCGAGAGCGGCATCGACCCGCGGTACGCCATCCTGCCGATCATCACCATGGCGACGACCGAACTCGCCTACAAGACGCGCATCATGCGGTCGTCGATGATCGAGTCGCTCGGCCAGGACTTCATCGACACGGCGCGGTCGAAGGGCCTCACGTCGTCGCAAGTGCTCTGGAAGCACGCCCTCCCCAACGCGCTGCTGCCCATGGTCACGATCTCGGGCTACAGCCTCGGCATGATCCTCGCCGGCTCCGCCCTCGTCGAGCGCGTGTTCGGCTGGCCCGGGATGGGACTGCTGTTCATCGACTCGATCGACCGGCAGAACAACATGGTCGTGCTCGGCATCGTCATCGTGCTGACCGTCACGATCATCGTCGTCAACATCCTCACCGACATCGTCTACGGACTCGTCGACCCCCGCCTGCGCGCGCGGTTCACCCCGAAGAAGAAGGAGGTCGTCGCGTGACCACGCCCACCCCGAAGCCGGATGCCGTGCTCGGCACCGACGCCCCGGTCGTGACGCCGACGGAGCCGATCGCCGCGCTCGAGCGCAAACGGGATCCCGAGCGCTCCAACTGGCGCATCTTTTTCGAGAAGCCGACGACGCGCGTGTTCATCCCGGTGCTCGTGTTCTTCGTGCTGCTCTCGGCGTTCGGTCCGCTGTTCGTCGGCGACCCGATCACCGCCGGCTTCCCGAAGCTGCTGCCCCCGGGAAGCGCCGAGCACGTGCTCGGCACCGACCACCTCGGGCGCGACTTCCTCGCCCGGGTCATCAACGGCGGACGGGTCTCGCTGCTCGTCGGGTTCAGCGTCGCCCTGCTGTGCATGACGATCGGGCTCGTCGTCGGCGGCCTCGCCGGCTACTTCGGCGGCATCATCGACACGGTCATGGTCAAGGTGGCCGAGTTCTTCCAGGTGCTGCCCGGCATCATCCTCGCGCTCGTCATCGCCGCGCTGCTCGGCGCGAACGTCGTCTTCATCGTGATCATCCTCGCGATCACGATGTGGCCGAGCGTCGCTCGCATCGTGCGGGCCGAGTCGATGCGGGTCTCCCAACTGGGCTACGTCGAGTCGGCGAAGGCCGCGGGATTCCGGGGGTTGCGCATCATCGCGTCCGACGTCATCCCCAACGTCATGCCGCCCGTGCTCGTCGCGACGACGATGACCGTCGGGCGCGCGATCCTCATCGAGTCGGGGCTGTCCTACCTCGGCATCGGCGACCCGAGCCGCCCGTCGTGGGGCGCGCTGCTCAACTCGGCGCAGTCCTACATGCGCGACGGCTGGTGGCTCGCCCTCTTCCCGGGCCTGTGCATCGTGCTCGTCGTGCTCGCCGTCAACATGCTCGGCGACGCCCTCAACGATTCGTTCAACCCGACCGTGGGGAGGGTCAAGTGAGCGCGTCCCAGGTTGCCGCGTCGCCGCTGCTCGAGGTCAGCGGACTCAACGTCGTGCTGCCGACCGGCCGGCGCAGCGAGGTCGAGGCCGTGCGGCACGTCGATCTCGTCGTGCGCGACGGCGAACGCGTCGGCATCGTCGGCGAGTCGGGATCCGGCAAGTCGGTCACTGGCCGCGCGATCGCCGGGCTCCTGCCCACCTCGCCGCTCGTGCGCGTGACCGGGTCGATCCGGTTCGCGGGGCGCGAGATGGTCGGTGCGCCGGCCGAGGACTGGAACGCCATCCGCCGTGAGCGGGTGGGCATGATCTTCCAAGACCCGCTGACCTTCCTCAACCCCGTCATGCGCGTCGGTCGGCAGGTCGCCGAATCGATCCCGTTGTCGCGGGTCGGGGGCGACCGCCGCGCCCAACTCACCGCCGTGCACGAGTTCCTCGCGCAAGCGGGGCTCGAGAAGGTCGAGCAGGTGGCGAACAGCTTCCCGCACGAACTGAGTGGCGGGATGCGGCAGCGCGTGCTCATCGCGATCGCGATTGCGAAGACCCCGGCTCTCATCCTCGCCGACGAGCCCACGACGGCCCTGGATGCGACCGTGCAGCAGCGCGTGCTCGACACGCTCGACCGCACCGTCGCCGACCTGGGCACCGCGATGATCCTCATCTCCCACGACCTCGCGGTCGTCGCCGGGATGACCGATCGCGTCTACGTCATGTACGCCGGTCGCATCGTCGAGGAGGGCACGACCGAGCAGGTGCTCCAGGACCCGCAGCACCGCTACACGCAGGCGCTCCTGCAGAGCGTGCACAGCATCACCGAGCCCGACACCGAGCTCTACTCGATCCCGCCGTCGCTGCGGCGAGAACTCAATGCGGAGGCCGACCATGCTTCTTGAAGCCAGAAACGTCTCCAAGGTGTTCCGCGCGCGACGCGCGTCGGGCACGGTCCACGCCGTCAAGGACGCGACCCTCCGCGCGCGCCCCGGCGAGTTCATCGCGATCGTGGGGGAGTCCGGCAGCGGCAAGTCGACGCTCGCGCGCCTGCTGCTCGACCTCATCCCGCTGTCGTCGGGAACCGTCGAACTCGACGGCCAGCCGATCACCCGACTGCGCGGGTCCGCCCGGCGCACCTACCGCCGCGTCGTGCAGGCGGTCCTGCAGGATCCGGCGGGGTCACTCAACCCGCGCAAGCGCGTCGAGCGCACGATCGGCGAGGTCATCCGGCTACACGGCATCGCCCGCCGCCCCGCCGACGTACGCGCCAAGGTCATCGAGGTGCTCGAACTCGTCGGCATGTCGCCCGCGCAGCCCTTCCTCGACCGCTTTCCGCACGAACTCAGCGGCGGCCAGCGTCAGCGCGTGCTCATTGCGCGCGCCATCTCGCTCAACCCGCAGATCATCGTCGCCGACGAAGCCGTCTCCGCGCTCGACGCGTCGGTCAAGGCCGGCGTGCTGCGGGTCATGGCCGACCTCAAAGACCGGCTGGGGGTCGGCTACGTCTTCATCACCCACGACCTGCCGCTCGTCAAGAAGGTCGCCGACTACGTCTACGTCATGCGCTCCGGCGAGATCGTCGAAGAGGGGCCGAAGGACCGGATCTTCTCCGCGCCCGAGCACCCCTATACCCAGACCCTGCTGGCCGCGGCCCCCGTGCTCAGCAGACCCCGCCACCACTGAACCACCCGATCACCTACCCGTCAGACGACCACGACTCATGCAGAGAGGCAGGAGAAGGAAATGAAGATCACACGGATGAGGGGCGGCGCGCTTGCGGCCGTCCTCGCGGGAGCGCTCGTGCTCACCGCATGCACGAGCGGCCCCGAGGAGCCCGTCGACGACGGCATCGAGCGCACCTACGTGCAGGCGCTCGGCGGCGACCCGGTGACGTTCGGCATGAACGGCCAGTTCTCGAGCGCCCCGATCTCGCTCGTCATGAGCGCCCAGCTCTTCGACACGCTCATCATGCTCTCCGACGACTACCAGCTCACCCCCGGTCTCGCCGAGAGCTGGGAGGTGAGCGAAGACGGCCTCGAGCTCACCCTCACGATCCGCCAGGGCGTCTCGTGGCACGACGGCGAGCCGTTCACGGCCGAAGACGTCAAGTTCAACTTCGACGAGATCGTGCCGCTGCAGGTCTACGGCGGTCCGCTCGCGGAGCGCATCGAATCGACCGAGGTCGTCGACGACTCGACCGTCGTCGTGACCCTGAGCGATCCGTACGGACCCCTCCTGGAGGCCGTCGCGTCGCAGTTCATGATCCCGCAGCACATCTACGAGGGCACCGACTACCTCACCAACCCGGCCAACAACGAGCCGATCGGCACGGGCCCGTTCATGTTCGAGTCGTACTCGTCGGGCGAGCAGGTCACGATGGTCGTGAACCCCGACTACTGGGGCGGCCACATCGAGGTCGACCGGCTCATCTACACGACGCTTCCGGATGCCAACACCCGCGCCGTCTCGCTCTTCGCGGGCGAGATCGACCAGGCCGCGATCAACGCCTCCGAGCAGGAGCGGGTGCTCGACGACCCCAACCTCGAACTCCTCGAGGGCGGCCTCTTCGGGCAGGTCGTCGTGGCGATGTTCAACTCGCGCAACCAGTACCTCGCCGATCCTGAGGTGCGGGCCGCGATCTTCTCGGCACTCGACCGGCAGGAGATCGTCGACACGGCGCTCTCCGGACTCGCCGACCCGGCGACGGGCTTCTTCCCGGAGTCGCTCGACTGGGCGCTCAACACCGACATCGACTTCGACGAGGACTTCCCCCGCGACCTCGAGGCGATCGAGGAGGTGCTCGACGACGCCGGCTTCCCGCGCGGTGCCGACGGCACGCGGTTCACGCTGCGCCTCAACTACATCACTCCGCTCACCGAGGTCGGCGCCACGGTCGAACTCGCGCAGTCGATGCTCGCCGAAGTGGGCATCGCGACCGAGATCCTCGGCACGTCGGGCGCCATCTTCAACGAGCAGACCTACGCCGGTGACTTCGACATCGCGTTCCTGCGCACCTCGCTCGGGCCGGACCCGAGCGTCGGCATCACCCGGTGGTACACGTGCAACCCCAACAACCTGACGGCGACCAACCCGTCCGGGGTCTGCGACGAGGAGATCGACGCGGCCGCCGATGCCGCCCTGGCGACGTCGGACAAGGCCGTGCGCGGTGAGGCGCTCCAGGAGCTGCAGGAGCGGGCCAGGGAGCTCATGTTCTACGGCACCCTCGCGTGGTACTACGGCGCCAACGGCACCGTCAACACCTCGCGCTGGGACGGGCAGAACGTCAAGCCGCCGATGACGTCGCGCATGCCGTGGCTCGAGATGACGCCGGTCGAGTGACGACCGAGCAGTGACTGTTCCCCGGGTGGCGGCTGGTGTGGTGGCCGGCCGCCGCCCGGGCGAACGACCGCGTTGCGATCCCGAAGTGAAAGTTTGAGAAAAATGGCTCATCCCCTGTTCGACACCCACGCGCACCTCATCTCGGATGACTGGGCGACCTATCAGCCGAAGGCGCTGCGGCCCGACCTGCCGACGCCCAAGAAGCCCGACTACACGGTCACGGTCGAGGCGCTCATCGCGCTCATGGACGAACAGGGTGTCGCCGAGGCCGCGCTCGTGCAACGCGGCCACCTCTACGGGTACGACAACTCGTACATCCTCGACTCGGCCGAGAAGTACCGCGGCCGGCTGCACCCCGTCGTCATCCTCGACGCCCAGGATCCGGCGACCCCCGACGTCTACCGTGAACTGGTGCGCGATCGCGGCGTGCGCGGCTTCCGGCTCGCCGGGCTGCGACCGTGGTTCCTCGACACGGCGTGGATGAGCTCTCCGCAGTCGATGGAGGTCTGGAAGGCGTGCGCCGAACTCGGCACGCCGATGACGCTCATCCTGTTCATGAACCAGCTGCCCTACATGCTGCCGCTCATCAAGCTCATCGCCCAGCAGTTCCCCGAGCTGCCGATCCTGCTCGACCACGGCGGGATGCCGTACGGCATGACGCAGTACGAGGTCGGGCTCGCGAAGGAGGCGGGCCGCGAGGTCGTGCTGCCGCGCGCCCCGCACTTCGGGATCGACACGACGATCGGCCTCTTCGAAGACACCCCCAACGTGCACTTCAAGATCACCGAGATCAACATGGAGCGCTTCGAGGCCGAAGGCGTCCGTGCCGCGCACGTCGTGCGCCGCATGGTCGAC
>Ga0075012_10005821_pt1 | contig 11257 bp, 6 predicted proteins | sample All_14_2_FD_71474 | JGI IMG/M metagenome (GOLD analysis project Ga0075012, IMG submission 71474) | Freshwater microbial communities in response to fracking from Pennsylvania, USA - Allegheny Zone_MetaG_DW_15 | ecosystem: Environmental > Aquatic > Deep subsurface > Groundwater > Drilled...
GTAAAACACCATTCCGATGACCTGCTTACGAGAAAGGAGGATATCGCGCACGAGAACCTTGTTTGGTTCCTAATCAATCAGTCCAAGTCTTTGAGGTCGGCGGTGGCTCGAAACGCACTTTTGGCAATAGATGACGTCGTGACAAGGGTTCCCTCGGTCCTCGACCACTTTTGGGAGGCAAATAACGAGCCACAGCGCCTTGTAGAGCTCCTGGTCGCCAAGGCCAGCAGCGGGGAGAAGAGATTTATCGCCGACGCGGCGAAACAGGCTCTGGATGATCTGTGCGGACAGATGGAGCAGAGAGCCGAGAGAACTCAACAAGGCGTGTTTGAGACTCTCCTGGGAATCGCCGCGAGTAGCAAAAACGTCAAGGCTATCGGTGTGGCCTCCGAAGCAGCCGCAAGATGTCTCTCACCCATGCAAATTGCCACGCAATCGTCCATGGACCATCGTCGCGTCACCGCCATCGTAGACCTCAGCAAACAGTTGCGAATCGTCGTGGATATAGAAAACGGAAAGAGCGTCGAAGCAAGGCTGCATTGCCATCGGATGATCCGTGTGCTCGCGGAGAGTTTCGGGCCGTCTTTCGTCGACAAAACGCTTGATGGGTATGGGCTTCCCGCCGCCGTCAGGAAGAGAGTGGATGCTCTTGTTGTTGAAGACTCCACGGGCGATAGCAAGGCCGCTGGGTCTAATCGACGCCCCGGCCGTGGACACCCTAGCGGGTCCTCGGAACGACCTTGGCTAAGAAATCAAGGTACCCTTTCGGAGGGCCTTTGAATTAAACTGTCCAATGTTCAAGGGGTGAGGTCCACCCGATTGCATTCAAGGAGTGTCGACATCAAGATAATCAATCGAAGGAATCATGACGAGCATTATTACGGGGTTTCTCGCGGTAGAATCATCCATGCGCGATTCACCCTCTGTAATAGATCGCAAGGAGATCGCGGTTATGTGTCCTCTTAGTTTACGTGTCGTCAATGTCAATCCTCTAAGAGTCTCACGATATGTACATATTGTAAATTGATGTCCTAGCGAAATCGTAACTCAGATGTCAGTGATGACTATTCGTGCCCCGCCTAGCCCTGCAAGAGTGATTTGTCAGTCACATGGGACGATATTTATAAGCAAATGCGAGCCACTTCGATCCAGTTGGACAAATTTGGAGCATCGTCGATGCTGTCCGCAAGAAGCACCTGAACTGAGTTGTTAGCCTTGCCACAGTCAGCCTTAAGTTACAAGAGCACAAACTGCTATGATTGCAAATCAGATCCGGAAGACATGTTCCGGGATCGAAAAAAGACTATTCAGCTCCTTTCAGAACTTTCGCGGATTATGCGGAGACTACGGGGATCAGTTACCAGTCATCGATCGTCATCGTGCCCACCTTGAGGCCCTGAATGAAATCGACCCAGCCCCTATATGTAAGCTTTTCGAACATGAACTCCTTTCCGGTCCATAAAAGGCTCACCAGGCGATTCTCCAGTCCGTAGAACTCGTCGTAAGTAAAGGTCCATATCATAGGTAGATTTCGATAGGTTTTGTAGAGTCCAGTATCGACTATCGACATCGGCACGGATCCAACCAATATGCTTTCAATTGGGCGCTTCGTGTCTGTCGTTGGAGTTTCGGAAGATTGCAAGAATCCGAAATAGCAGCAGATGTGGAGAAGAGGTGCGGTTGATCCATTGGTTGAAGTTAGTTCTAAAGACAGTATCGCTCGCTTTAACTGCGACTTACCAGGGCCAAGACCCCCCGGGGACACGATGATCTTTGCGCGTCTCGGTGTATATAGTGCCTCGGTCCAGACAGCTCCTTCCGAAGTTGCATTGTCTTTGTGTTGGTACGGATTGGTGTTGGAGAACAGGACCTTACCCTCGAGAATAGGGAAAGATTGGTTCATTGCACTAAGCCAGGTTGACCTATCCGCGTATGACGGCTTGAAGGTGATCCCCAACAACGCCTCCTTCCTCGTCATCAGGGACGCGTTCAGACCATGCAGGGAGACAGCGAACCGGAGGAAGCCCTTGGCCGCCGCGATGGGAATGGAGACGATCTTTGGGTGCTCGATATTCTGCTGGAAACTGATCCACGCAACGAGATTCTCATGTTCAAGTACCTTCAGTGCATCTGCAAACGGTACATGCGGGCACATCATTTCATGGACCTGCGCAAGGGTTTTGAATCTGAAGAAGGGCATGTGCCGCCCTCCAGAAAATGGACCAAAATTCGATTGGTCCCCAAAAGGACCTATCACAATTATTTTCGCCTTGATATTTTCGACAAAATCCGCATAAGCAAGAAGTTTACAGTACTGCTTGCCTGAATGAAAAAGGAAAATCTTGGTCTCTTCTGAGTTGTTTCGGTAGTCGGACATGGTGAGCTAGTGAACGAGTAGTCGGCTATTGGCTGCATTCGCTTCAGGAATTCTCCCTTGCGGTCTGTCATGATGTCGCAAAAGAACCTAGACGGTGCATGTGACTGATCCCAGCGGCGGGCAAAAAGGAGCAATCTCTCGAGGAGAACGTTTTCCCCTTCCAGAACCCGGTTCCGACAACTCTTGTGATTATCATCCTGATCTTCTATCCTTCTCTTGTTCGCGAGATCATGGATCAGTTTCACATAATATCCGCAACTCTTGTCGAGTTCTAGTGTCCGCTCAAACTCTGTTCCGATGGTACTAAGGTTTTCGCTTTTGTTACTACTCCTTTCCATCGCCGCTATGGTTCGATCTAGAGAGTCTTTGGCTGGTACTCTCTCCTCCCCTCGAGATTCAAGTTGATTGGTGAGCCCATGTCTAGAAGCAAGAAGTGAAGTTGCGTTCTCTTCGGCTTCAGGTTGAGTCAATTGGGTAGTTCTGTCCCCCAAAACTACACTCGACGCTCCCCAAAAGTCTCGTTTGAGCGCAGCGTCCAGGGAGGAGAAGCCCGACAAGAAGGCCAGGGATACAAGACACAAAACAACAATCACCACTGGCGAACCGGCAGGTTTTCGACTAGGTTCGTTCCCCCGCAAAGCCATCATTGTATCAACTGCTGCTGTTGGTCAACGGTCATCTCATTGTTTGCTTACACAGTATGTAAACGGAGATTTTCTGCGTCTACTTCCACACTCAACGATAGTTGTAGTTCATGGACGTAATAAGCTTCGCATGCTCTACCATCCCATCACGTACAAGGACTCCAGAAATTCAACATAAAATGTGATCCGGCAGTCTCCGGATTCTGTATAGTCGGAGCAGATCCGATCGATCAGAGCAACAGTACCAAGGTACTACTACAAATCTTGTGACCTTTATTCTACTAATCACAGCTATCAGCATTCTATCCAGCGGGTTTTCTACATGTTGGCCGTGATTTCAGATCCCGCTTACATCGCACCACGCGTGAGAGGGGCAAGAAGGCAACGTACGGTCCAAGGCAGTCTGAGTACTTCAGTATCGTTCGAAGCAGACACACATGAATCGCTACTACATACTCATTTGAGTAGAACCCTGTTGCATTCGAACGAAGAGCCTCCAAGATATTGGCGCACAGCACCTTCACTCCTTCTCTTTGCTGTTATAACCTCTTAGCGCGGTGCACCTAAACCAACCAACCGGAATTTTCAGATTTTGAAACCCTTGTGCATATACTCGCCGTCCAACCAGTGTGCTCTCCTCACTTTCGCCACACCCTACCACGTTACTCAGTACTCGTGAAATCCTCTTAGCGGGTCTCTAGGTTTCGCCCATACGATTAGAAAATGTTTGCCAAACCAAAGAAGAGCGAGGGCGATGCCGACAAGAAGCCGAGCTGGCTCAGCCGCTCCGCCAGCCAGGCGAAGAAGCACCAATCATTGGTAAGTCTCCATGTTGCGTCCTCGTGTGTTTTCGACACTCCCCTCAGGTGCCCTGAGCGTAACGTTAGTAGTTGGGTGGTGGAACCTGCACGAGCAAGCTTTGATTTGAACGAGGGGGTAGACGGAGGATGTGGTGAAGCGGAACACGTGTTTCGTGGCTGTCAATTATCGAGCGCGAGTACAAATAACAGAGCTCATGTCTGCTAACATTTAAACGTTCGCGTCATCATCCCTTCTTGTGGAATCGTAGTCGACGGCTTTGCTTGCGTTCTTTTGTGGTGCGCTTTTGCTCCTTCAAATAAAAGAAGGACATCGCCGAATATGGACCGGGACTGTTGACGGCGACAATGAGACTGAATTTTGCCTCAAGGATGTCGTTTCATTTGTTTCGGAGAAAGATGTATGCAAAGACATTCAGAATCAAATCTCTAAGACTAACAACTTGCGGTGCAACAGGCGTCCATGAATCCCAAGAATGAGTCCAAGAGTGTCCGTGGACCCTTTGACCCTTACACGATGAACATCGAGGGATCCAAGTACCCCGAGGTCGTCCCTTGCTTCGTGGAAGTGTCGAAGGAGTCCCGCAACAAGTATGAGTGGGACCATGACCTTGGTGTCCTCACCCTCGACCGTGTGCTCCACTCGGCAGTTTATTACCCCCACGATTACGGGTTCATCCCTCAAACCCTTTGCGGTGACGGTGATCCGCTCGATATTCTGGTCATGAGCACGTCCCCGCTGCTTCCCGGCTGCGTCGTTCAATGCAGGCCCATCTGCTACATGGTCATGGAAGACGAGAAGGGAATGGACGAAAAAGTTCTTGCGGTTAACGTGAAGGATGCTCATTACAGTGACATCCACACCATGAAAGACTTGCATGAGCACACTCTTCGGGAGATTGCCGAGTTTTTTGCGACGTATAAGAAGCTCGAGAAGGACAAGTGGGCCAAGGTCGGAGGTTGGCTGGGCACCGAAGATACGATGAAGCTGATCAAGGAGGCTCACGAAAACTACAAGAGGCAGTTCGAGCTCGAAATGGCAAACGCTGATGCTTAAAACTATAGTTTTTATCAGAGCTATTCCAGCGAACCTGAAACAGTGACTTGAATTGATCCTGAACTATTGCAGACAAATCGCGTTGTGTACACATACTACTCATAAAGGAGGATCAATGACGCCATAGTGTGATGCCTGTATATGCATGAGTACCCAAGAAAGTAGAGATTCTCAGAAAACTGCTTTCTTTTTTTATAGGAGTGGGTTATTGTCATGATCTCTTATCCTTCTGTCTCCGCAAAGTAACTGGGCTATTCGTAAGAGCCGTGTCCACATCATCGCGGATCATCTAACCAAAGATGCTTCTCTTGTACCTTAGCTTTAGGATGTCGACAACGTCCTCGATTTCTTTCAGAGCGCGATCTAGTTGTTCCTTGGTATGAGCGGCGGAGATGCAGATTCTGGTCCTCGCGGCATTCAAAGGGACGGCAGGGAAGCCAACCACAACGACGGCGACATTTCTGGCAAAGCACATTTGGGAGAACATGGAGATCTTTGTGGGAATGTACAACATCAGAGGCAACACGGGCGAATCACGATCTCCCAGAACCTCGCATCCCATCGCCTCTAGCTTCTCCCTCACATAATTAGCGTTGTCCTTGATTGCCTGTAACTTTTGCTTCCCAATCTCGGTTTCCCCGATCAGCCTGAGACTGGCCATGATTTGCGCGCACACGACAGGGCTCATACTCGCGGATCGAACCATTCCGCCGCTCGACGTCCTCAAGTAGTCGCATACTTCCTTAGAGCCGGCGATGTAACCGCCCATGGCACCGAAACTCTTGGTGAAGGTACCCATGAGGATATCGACGTCCTTCGGGTCAACCCCAGTTTGCTCGCAAACCCCACGGCCTGTCTTGCCCAGCGCACCAATCGAGTGGGCCTCGTCAACATATAGATAAGCTTTGAACTTCTTGCACACGGAAACTACCTCGGGTAGCCTGCAAATCTCCCCTTCCATTGAAAAAATTCCTTCGGTCATGACAAGAATCTTCTTCCAAGGCAAAAACGTCTTGGGCTGCCCTTCAGCGATCGCCTGGCGGAGAACCTGCTCCAAGTCCTCGGCATCGTTGTGGCGGAACACGCGCACGGTGGCGCCACTCGCACGGACACCGTTGACGATGGATGTATGGTTAAGAGAATCGGAAACGACCAAGGACCCCTTACCCATCAGCGACGGGATGGTCGTCGCGTTGGTCCCGTATCCCTGAGCGTACACGACTGCATCTTCCTTACCCACGAACTGAGCGACCATCTTTTCCAGCTCCTGGTGCATGGCCGTTGTCCCTCCCTCCGAGAGAGCACTGCCTCCGGAGCTGGGACCAAGATCTTTCAGAGCGCGAAAGACCTCCTCCGAACAAGTTTCCTTCCATGTATCGCCAGATATCCCGAGGTAGTTGTAGCTACCGAGGTTGATGCAGCGTCGAATTTTGTCGGTCATCACCAGGCGATGAGTCTTGGGATCCTCCTCACGGAGAATGACGTCGAACTCTGCGCCAGGAGGACCAGCCAACGGACGGTTCCACATATCTCGGTAGCGAAAGTACAAACGACGAGAATAAAAAGAATCGATTGGGTTGAGAATGGGGGGGAAGCCCTTGAACTTGGGGTTCGGCTTGACGAAGAATCGGCTCCTTCCCGTGATTCGAGCACAGCCGTCGCGCATCATCCCGAGGAGAATGGCGATCAAGTAAATCCAGTATGTCACAAAGGTCGTGAACGCACTAGACGGTTCGGAGATGTCCGAAGCAGATGCGTGGTGCTCCTTGCTCCTACGGGGGGTGGACGGTGGGGAGACGACCGTCTCCACCGCTTTTCCTTTGCCTGCGGGCGGCATTTTTAGATGTCTTTCTTTCCCACGTTCGCTGGTGGAAACAAGAGCTTCAAGCCGGACGAACCTGGGGACAATACCCAGCTTGCAATAGGATCCGTTCTATGGCACAACAGAGGAAGTTACGTCTTGCCACAAAACCGCACTAAGGTGGTCTGCAGGCAGGGAGCCAGGAAAAGGGAGCTGAGGCCGAGAAGCGTTACCTCGTGTCTCTATCCTGTTAAGCGCTGCACCTGCTTGCTTTCGGCTCTCGGCTTACGCCATAGAATTATTATAGAGAAAGGAAGGGGCGAGCGATGGTGGTGTGAGCGAGTGAGGGATTGTCAAGGCTCAGGGCAGGACCGTTGGACCGTGTACCCTCGATGACGACGGGTACCACTTGCTTATCGCATCTTATCGGACTATACGCGCCGCCCGGATTTCTGCTTTTCCCATCATCATGCAGCGCAGCTCAATCATGTTTACGTCACCATTACCAAAAACGTAATTCGGGGTTTGTTAACAAAAGACTCTCGCCTCGGTAGACGTACAAGTTGTTCCAAGTGGGGCCAAAGGCTTCCTCTTGTTAAAACATAAGATGCTGCTCTGGTGTAGCCGGTTAGAACATGCATCAAATACGGGTTTGTTGTGACTGAGTTCAGGGATGCAGAACAACTCGTTGGGAGCCGTTACTACGGCTCAAGGCTGGTGGAATAGATCTCTTGCTTCTCGTTCACTCCCCCTCTCAGGACTCGTCGTCATTTGTGTCGTCGTTATCCTCGCCTCTCAGCTCGCCCTCAGAAAGAGCGATGCTACAGACTCTCCAATTGTCGTATTGCCTGAACCCGCACAGCACTTGCAACAGGACGTTCCAGGAATATTGGACGGAAACACGGAAAAGTCGTCAAGATTAGAGATCACTAGGTTACAAGGCTCCGCGCCTGGCTCTGTTGACAAATTTGACATTAAAACCAAATCCCCAGACGATGTGCAGCGAAAGCCCACTGGCACCGTTAGCAAAAGTGAAGCAGAAGCGGGCGGGCCTTTGAAGAGCTCCTTGCAACGGTGGCTGGATCAGAATGCCGGCAAACGAATCCTCTTGGTCCAAGCGGACAATCGTGAGTTCAACACAAGCATGAACATCTCTTCGTCGTTTGTACACTCCTCGCTAGTTGGGATGCGCCTTTGGGCAGACATGCATGGGTATGCACATGTCTGGATAAAGGGGAAACCAGAGAGTCCGCATGGGATAAAACTTGCGAATTATTGGAATAAGGTACCGGCAACGATGATGGGTTTGCGGCTGGCCCGGAGATCAAATATTTCCACCATCGTTTTCATTGATTCGGATGTTGTTCCAGTCGAGTTCAATGTAGATTCCCCGTTCGATTGCGGCCTCGACGGAATGTTGGTCCGTCACAACACAAGCTTCGCAGTTAGTGAGGACAAGGAGTTCTGGTCGACGTTGCTTAGATCGCTCAAGGTCTACAAAATGCTAGCAATTAACTCTGGAATCATTATGTTTGACACGAGCGAGCATAGTGAGGGCTTACTAAAACATTGGTGGCTGGAGTCGATAAACGCGACTTCTCCTTATGAGATCCAGAAAGGCACCTTTGTTGTCGAGTTCACGTTGGCGGTTAATACCACCACAACTTCGACGTTGCGGGGGAACCCTCATTTCACGGCGCAATCTGTCGCAAAGAAGCTGAACGAAACCCTCGCAGTCGATCTAGCTGTGCACACTCGGCCACCGAGAGTACTGAATGCAACAACTGCGTTGTGGTCAGTGGGCCTCTCTTTGCACCATCGGATGGCCTACCCTTCTGGCACGTACCTGATCGATGCCTTTCATAGCTGCTGTGATGGACAAAAAGCATGCGCACAGTTGGTTCCCCCGGATATACCTGTAGTGGAATGGAGCTGCAAGTTGAACCCGGCATCCACCTTGATCTCCTGGCCGGGAGAGCAAGATCGACTGAACTGGCTGGTGACCGAACTGTTCCCGGGCGCAAGAATCGTCCCCAGCCTGGGCATCTGCGCCGGGAACCGCGTGTATGCTAGTCTCGACAGATGTTTTCAGCACTTCTGCAATCGAAAGCACGAAACCGTACCTCGCGCTGTGTGGAACTTTGTCAATCGATCTACGACATACCATGACCGATATGACTGGGAAACCGAGCATGGTAAGAGAATCCTAAAATCGGTGTGGACTCTTGAAACGGCGAGCAGTGCATATGATGCAGATATTAGTGATGCCATATTCAACTTTGAAGAGCTATGAAAGAAACGAAGGGCGTCGCTTGCACTACAACCTTGAAGTCTTGGGTACAAACAATCAAAGTATCCAGGTTTGTTAGCGGCGGCTGCGCGTGGTTCTAGTTTGTTGCGGTATGGCATATTGACATCGTTAGTTACTCTTTGTCGACTTGCGTACGGGAGCTCAGTCGACTGGATTCTGTAAACTATCTCCACCTGAACGCTTCAAGCCGACTAAGCATCGAATTAGAGCTCGAATCCGCACCAAAGAATTTGTCTTCACGTCCAGCCTCTGGCTACTTATCGGGCCTTGGGGTCTTCAAATCTAGGTGGATGGTCGCAAGTTAAGAGAATGTAAACGCTTCTCCACGTACAACATTCAAGCCTCACTCTCTCCGGATCGTAGTCGCCTGGGACCTCGTACGTACGCGCCTTTTAGATAACGCTGCTGATTACATGCAATCTTTTCGACGCGTCCCTCCTTCGTTGTGGGGGTTGAGTAGAGTCCCCATAGGGGATAAGAAAAATTAACAAAACCCGAAGCGAAGTCACTCAAAGGAAAAATCGTTGAGCGAAGTTCTTTCGGGGAGCTGGACGGCAGGAGTCGAACCTGCAAACCGAAAGACTCTTGGCGCTTCAGTGAACGACAGAATTCCGACAGACAAGACAAGGAAGGACCTAGCCACTCCAACTTTCCCGGGTGAATCTCTGACGGAAAACGCGCAGCCCAAAAGGGTTGCAACCGGCAACCACGTCCAGAATCATCGTTTCGAAGGTATAACAACAACCTCAACACTACGCTGGTCATCGAATTGTGTGTGAAGGCTTCCTGATGGCTTAGATTCGAAAGGATGGTGGGGAAAACTCTACCGTAGGGATAAGCTACGATAAGACTTGGTACGAATAAGCTACGATAAGGCCAAATAATGTAAACCTGCACCGGTTTTCAATGATATCGGCTTCCTAGTCATGATATATGTCCCCAGATTTTAAACATAAGCTTCTTTATAATTTAGCTGAGTGAACCCTCTCGGCCCACGCATGCGGTACACTCACTCCACCGTCCACCGGCGCTCTCTCTTCTCACGCAAACAAAGGACTGCGCCCAAAAGGCGTCTCATTGATTTATTCGAGATAGCGGCACTACCGAGCCCGGCCGCCACGCGTTTCCATCTCAGGACTAGTTGTGTGGTAGATGAGGGGGCGATCAAGTGACATCCTCGTTTCTCTACAACGCATTCTCGACCTAAGAATCTGGGACTGTTCGATGTGTCCATGCGTCAGGAATCCAGTCACAACGAGACGACCCAACAGCTATCCTTTTGACTTATAGTGGTTGCGCTCGAGTCACATCCAGAACCGATCATCCCAGTGTGGAAAGCATTTGTTACTAAGATTCGCAAGGCGATTCAAGATGGAGGAGCCTCAGTTAAGGAAGACTCAACCAGTTTGGTTGATGGGGGGAAAGGCCAGGACATCAGGCTTTCAATCTGAGTACGCCATGGTTGAGAAAGCTCAAGAGCAGCACATGGAACATGTCGAAGCGAACATCCGTCGATACAGGAGCAATTGCCGTGGTGCCTTTGACAACGCACACAACCTAAGGGTAACTCCATTCCGTTCCCCTGAGCAAGGCGTGGCGGTTGTCTATCCGCACTCGGAAAGATACACACAGCTCAATGATCAGGAACGAATGACGTTCCCCACACCGGACGACCATCGGCTTAGTTCACCCGACGATGAATCAATTGTCCAGTACCTTGTGAGCAAGACCTCATGGGTTACATGGATGAGTCTGGGCCTGTGCTCCATTTTGGCAGTGACCTCTGTGCTGGAGACGCCTGTCCAAGACGTTTTGACATTGGGTCTAATCGGGATAGCCATGTCATTATTCACGATCGAGGTGAATTCTGCACAGATGGCAGCTGTGGCCTTGATGGGATTGGTGCTCTCCACGTTCAACATCAAGCAGATGTTCTTCGCGGGACTTTTGGGCGCTGCGGGCTACCTTGCGATCGCTAGAGAAGGCCTCCTCTACTATGTCCCTAGGCCGATTGTTCTTGCGCTTATCAACTCTAGCGTGCTGGACATGCTCGAGCAGCCGTTTACTCATCCTCGCCATCCACCATCCAAGGAAGACGATGGCCACGTTGATCGCGCAAATGCATTGGATGATTATGATGATGCGTCGTCTCCCTCATCGTTGTCCCTCCTGAACCCGTTTGCGGCATTTTGGACCCTCTCAACCGCGCTGAATCGGAAAGGTCTGCCTTTCGCATTGCTCCCTGGGGC
>Ga0075012_10005822_pt1 | contig 11257 bp, 7 predicted proteins | sample All_14_2_FD_71474 | JGI IMG/M metagenome (GOLD analysis project Ga0075012, IMG submission 71474) | Freshwater microbial communities in response to fracking from Pennsylvania, USA - Allegheny Zone_MetaG_DW_15 | ecosystem: Environmental > Aquatic > Deep subsurface > Groundwater > Drilled...
GCCTACACCCGGAAATCCTCCGAGGAAGGACTGGAGCAGGAGTTCAACTCGCTCCACGCCCAGCGCGAGGCCTGCGAGGCTTACATCGCCAGCCAGCGGTCTGAGGGCTGGGTGCTGGTCCGCGATCAGTATGACGACGGCGGCATCTCGGGCGGCACGCTGGAACGCCCCGGACTGAAGCGGCTGCTGGAGGACATTGAGGACGGGCTGGTCGACGTGGTCGTGGTCTACAAGATCGACCGGCTGTCGCGCTCGCTGGCTGATTTCGCCAAGCTGGTCGAGGTGTTTGACCGGAACGGCGTGACGTTCGTCTCCGTGACGCAGTCCTTCAACACGACCACCTCCATGGGGCGGCTGACGCTGAACATCCTGCTTTCCTTCGCCCAGTTCGAGCGCGAGGTGACGGCCGAGCGTATCCGCGACAAGGTGGCCGCCAGCCGCAAGAAGGGCATGTGGATGGGCGGGGTGCCGCCCTACGGCTACTGCGTCGAGAACCGGAAGCTGGTGGTCGACGAAGACGCCACCGCACATGTCCGCTGGATCTTCGATCGCTTCCTCGAGATCGGGTCGTGCACCGAACTGGCGCGGGAGGTCGGCACGCGCGGCATCCGGACGCCGCGCGGGAACAGGATCGACAAGAAATACATCTATCGGATGCTCTCGAACCGCGCCTACATCGGCGAAGCGGTCCATAAGGGCGACAGCTATCCCGGCGAACACGACGCGATCATCGACCGCGAGATTTGGGACCGGGTCCATGCGATCCTGCAAGAGAGCCCCCGGAAGCGCGCCGCGCGCACCCGCGCCGAGACCCCGGCGCTGCTGAAGGGACTTCTGTTCGGGCCCGATGGCGCCGCGTTCTCGCCTACCCACACGCGCAAGGGCGACAGGCTCTACCGATACTATGTCAGCCAGACTGTGCTGAAGCACGGTGCCGGGTCTTGCCCCGTGGGCCGCGTGCCTGCGGGCGAGATCGAGGGCGCCGTCATAGACCAGCTCCGCGCCGTGTTCCGCCAGCCGGAGATTGTTGCGGGGACCTGGAAGGCGGTGCGTGCCCACGCCGACGACATCTCCGAGGCCGACGCCCGCGCGGCCTTGCAGTGGCTCGACCCGCTTTGGGACGAACTCTTCCCCGCCGAGCAGGCGCGCATCGTCACGCTGCTGGTCGAGCGCGTCGATCTCGGGACCGAGGGCCTGAACGTGCGGCTGCGCGTGGATGGTCTCGGCGGCCTCGCGCGCGAGATGCTGGCCGAAGACACGGGAGCGGCCGCATGACGCGCGGCGCGCCGATTCCCGACACCGTGACGCTCCATGTCCCGTTCCGCATCGTGAAGCGCGGCGGGCGGAAGGAGATGCAGCTGCCACTTGGCGCCGTGCAGCCGTGCAAGTCGGACAGCACGTTGGTCAAGGCGCTGGCCCGCGCCTTCCGCTGGAAGCGGATGCTCGAGTCGGGCGAGTTCGCCACCATTGCCGAACTGGCCCAGCGCGAGGGGATCGCGCTGTCCTACATGACCCGGGTCCTGCGGCTCACGCTGCTCGCCCCCGACATCATCGAAGCGATCCTGGACGGGAAGCAGGGGCCGGAGGTCACGCTGGCACGGGTGCTGGAGCCGAATTCATTGAAATGGAATGAGCAGCTATCGGACATCGCTGTCGAAAAGAATGCTTCAGCCTTACCGCATTCAAGGGGTTGAAGGAGCTTGCTCAGGAAGCCCCCAAACCGCTCGAGCAAGCGTTACGAGGGAGCGCTGACGTTTATGCAATGATGTCTCGTTCCATTCGGCATAAGGTTCAATCGAGGCTACGGCTCTATCGATTCGAGTATTTGCACCAACCTGCGGCCGTTCGCTCAACGCCCGCGTGAGCAATAATTTAGACTGCTGATAGACTGGCCTTTTTTCGCTGTATGGCCGATTGCCAAGTGACGTGTTGATGGACTTTTCAACCAGAACCAAATTGCCTAGCCTCTGGACGACTTCGGGATCGCTTACCTCGCCGAACTCCGCAGCAGCCTCTGCGCTTGGTGTCTGTGGAAAGATGTGTTCGACCTCGTACCCGCCGCTGACATAGTTTCCGAGCCACATCGTTCCCTCGGTATCCCCGTAGGCTCGCAGGTCCACCTGCTGCGTCAGTTTTGCCAGGACATACCGGAACCGGTAGAGCTGCAGGCTGCTGAGCGCGAGGCGTCCCATTGCATCATCGAACCTATTGACCAGGTCGGCCTTCGCTCTGTCAAAGCGCGCAACGATGAAAACGTCGAGGTCTTCTTCGGATGTGATCTGCCTAAGCTCAGTCGCCCACTTCGCGAAATCCCGCTCAAAGTCTCGCGTCGGTTCTCGGGTAATCACGTAGCAGAAGAACAAATTTTCTACCTCGGCGGTCAGGCGATCGAAAAGCGCGGGGCCGAGATGACGACCCGCAAGCAATAGGATCAAATGCTGACGCGCGGCTTTGCCACCGAGAAACCGGATGTTGTCGAGGAATCTATTCCGCTCACCTTTTTCGTTCTTGCCAGCACGGAAGCACTCATAGGCTCTAGCCGCCGAAACAAGTTCCTTGGCGAAGCCGATGGGATCGCGACCATATCCGACCAAAGCGTCGTTCTTTGAGAGCCATCCGTAGATCTCGTCCTCGCGCAGGAGTTCAACATTGTAGCGGCTGAAAATGAAATATCGCAGAAAGCGCAAGGGCTTTTCACCCATGCGGAAAATCGTGTCCTGCAGCTCCTTCCATGTGTGCTTGAGCCGGTCAAATTGCCCCTTGGGTGTCTTCATGAAGAGCAGGTTCTTCAACAGGTCCATGGAGTTTAGGCCGACGCCACGGTCATTGATCGTCTCGAATATCTTCAGTGCCTTGGCTACATCTTCGGTCTGAATACGGATCAGTTTCACCTTGTTTGTGAGATAACCGTAGAACTTGCGGACGGCCTTGACGTCCTCACCGAATTCCGAGTGCAGGAAGCGGAGTGCGACGTGGTGCGCATTTTGCATGTTGCGCATCGATTGCGTCGATGGCGTTTCTATGGCCTTACCGTCGGCAAGGGATGTTAGCGCGTCGCCGCTGTCCTCATACTGCAAATCCAGCCGATATCGCAGCCGTTCCTCGCCCGATACGTCCACGGCAGCATCTGCGATCTGGGCATTTAATACGGACGAAGCAGGTGCACGGAGCTCTTCCAGGCGATCCCGGATGGCGCATAGCATAATGTAGAGGGTCGTCATGCGCTGCTGCCCGTCGATGAGATCGAGCACACCATCTCGACCAGGACAGACAACGATACTGCCAATGAAGTACTCGGGCGCATCCTGAGCTTCGCCGTCGCCCATCTCTTCACGAACATCCTTCAGAAGTTGTTCGACCTCGTCCGTGTCCCAGACGTATTCACGCTGATAATCCGGCACCGCGTAGAATGATTGCAAGAGGCTGGCGACTGAGCAGTCCTCGCTCTGAATGCGCTGAATAGTCAATCAAAGCCCCCCCCGTTGAAGGTAAAAACCGAAGTTTGATTCATCCCAAACATAGATACCTTTTTCTCGATGCACGGTTTCAATTAGCCCAGCCAGAGGAAAGCAGTGCCGCCTGCTCAAGTACCGTCTGCGTCGCTTTCTCCTGCTTGTCCGGCGGATATCCGTACTTCCGGAGAATCCTCTTCACCAGAACTCGCAATTGCGCACGCACATTCTCACGCATTGTCCAATCTATGGTGACGTTCTTACGGACTGTCTCAACCAGTTCCCGCGCGATGCCACGAAGCGTCTCATCACCGAGCACCTGTACCGCGCTGTCGTTGGTCTCTAGCGCGTCGTAGAACGCCATCTCGTCCTCGCTGAGGCCGAGCTCTTCCCCCCGAGCTGCGGCTTGGCGCATGTCACGCGCCAGCGCGATTAGTTCCTCGATGACTTGCGCCGCCTCGATGGCACGATTTTGGTAGCGGCGCAGGGTCTGTTCCAGCATTTCCGCGAATGAGCGCGCTTGCACGACGTTCTTCCGGCCCCTGGTCTTGATCTCCCCTTTCAGAAGTTTCTGCAGCAGTTCGACCGCTAGGTTGCGCTGCGGCATGCCTCGGACCTCGGCCAGAAACTCGTCCGACAGGATCGAGATGTCAGGCTTCTCAAGTCCCGCAGCGGCGAAGATGTCCACCACGCCTTCCGGGTTGACCGCGCGCGAGATGATCTGCCGCACGGCATGATCCAGATCTTCCTCCGGCCGAGCATCTCCGGGAGCGCGTTTGGCCAGAACGGCTTGTACGGCTTGGAAGAACGCGACATCATCGCGGATCCGGATTGCCTCGTCGTGCGGCACGGATAGTGCGAAGGCTTGTGACAGCTCGCGTACAGTGCGGAGAAACCGATCCTTTCCGTTGTCCTGGACGAGGATATGCTCCTGTGCCGGCGGAAGCAGGCTCAACCGCTCCTGTGGTGTTCCCGTCGTCCACTTCGACCAGTCGAACCCATGGAATAGCGCGCTGCACACCTCGTGCTTTTCCAGCATCAATGCGACCGCCTCGTCCTGGTCGAGCGCGGTCCGTCCCGTTCCGCCGCTTTCAGTATATGTCGCCAGTGCCTGCTTCAGCTCCTGCGCCAAGCCGAGATAGTCGACGACGAGACCGCCTGGTTTGTCCTTGAATACGCGGTTGACCCGCGCGATGGCCTGCATCAGGCCATGCCCCCGCATTGGCTTGTCGATATACATCGTGTGCAGGCTGGGGGCATCGAACCCCGTCAGCCACATGTCGCGCACGATCACGAGCCGGAACGGATCCTTCGGATTGCGAAAGCGGTTCGCCAACGCCTCGCGGCGGGGCTTGTTTCGGATGTGACCTTGCCAGTCGAGGGGGTCGAAAGCGGAGCCAGTCATCACGACTTTCAGTGCGCCAGTTTCGTCTGCTTCGTCGTGCCATTCGGGTCGCAGCTTCGAAATTTCGCGGTACAATTCCACCGCGATGCGGCGGCTCATGCAGACGACCATGCCCTTGCCGTCCATAACCTCCAGGCGCTTTTCGAAATGCTCCACGATATCTCGCGCAACCAGTTCCAGCCGTCTGTCCGCTCCAACGACGGCCTCAAGCTGCGCCCACTTCGACTTCAGCTTCTCTCTGCGCTCGACCTCTTCGCCTTCTGTTGCCTCCTCGAACTCCGGATCGATCTTCGGCCGCTCGGCTTCGTCCAGAACCAGCTTTGCCAAGCGGCTCTCATAATAGATCGGCACCGTCGCGCCGTCCTGCACCGCGCGCTGGATATCGTAAATGCTGATGTAATCGCCGAAAACCGCGCGCGTGCTGGCATCCTGGAGTTCGATAGGCGTTCCCGTGAAGCCGATGAACGATGCGTGGGGCAGTGCATCGCGCATGTGCCGGGCGTAGCCGTCGATGAAATCGTACTGGCTGCGGTGCGCCTCGTCCGCGATGACCACGATGTTGCGCCGTTCTGACAACGTGGGGTGACGGTCGCCTTTTTCTTCAGGGAAGAACTTGTGGATCGTGGTGAAGACGACACCGCCAGCTTCGACCGCCAAAAGGTCGCGCAGGTTCGCTCGGGAATCCGCCTGCGCGGGTGGCTGGCGCAGCAATCCGGCGCAGCGTGAGAATGTGCCGAAGAGCTGATCGTCGAGATCGTTGCGGTCGGTCAGCACCACGACGGTTGGGTTTTCCATGGCGGGTTCACGGATGATCCGCCCAGCGTAGAATGCCATTGTCAGGCTCTTGCCCGAGCCCTGCGTGTGCCAGACAACGCCGACCCTGCGGTCGCCGGGCTTGCCCCCACGCCGCCCGCTGTCTTCACCGGACACGGCTCGCACCATCTCAGCCGCGCGCAGCGTTTCGCCCACTGCCGCCTGCACGGCGTGGAACTGATGGTAGCCAGCCATCTTCTTAATGACACGTCCGCCATCGTCCTCAAACACGATGAAGTCGCGGATCAGATCGAGAAAGCGCTGCTTGTCGCACAAACCTTCAATCACGACCTGCAGTTCCGGCAGATGCGTATCGGCCAAAGCTTCGCCCGCAATAGTGCGCCAAGGCTTGAACCACTCCCGCCCAGCACAGACGGCGCCGACACGAGCCTCCACGCCGTCGGAGGCGACCAGCAGCGCGTTGGTCGCGAAGAGCGACGGCACCTCGGCCTGATAGGTCTGGAGCTGCTGGAACGCGCTCCAAATCGTCGCATTCTGGCCCGCCGCGTTCTTCAACTCGATCACGCCGAGCGGAAGACCATTGACGAATAGCACCACGTCAGGACGGCGAGCGTGCTTGTTCTCAGCCACGCTGAACTGGTTGACGGCAAGCCAGTCATTGGCCTCGGGCCGGTCGAAGTTGATAACGCTCGCCTGCGCGCCGCGGATGGCCCCGTCGACATCGCGATACTCAACGGTGACACCGTCCACCAGCAGCCGGTGCAGTGCCCGGTTCTGCAGGATCAGCTCCACGCCCTCGGGGCGGATAAGCTTTCGCAGCGCGTCCTCGAGAGCCTCGGATGGCAGCTTTGGATTGTTCCGCGCCAGGGCGTCTCTCAGGCGACGTTCGAGAGCGACCTGCCCATAATTGTCGCGTTCGGCATCCGGCTCACCCGGTGCGATCTCTGCGCCATTGACGACCTGCCAGCCAGTGCTCTCCAACCAGGCTAGGGCTGCCTGCTCGACGACGGATTCCGTTACGCCCCGTTCGGTCATGGCTGGGCCTCCTCATCAGCCGGAGCCTCGGCGTCGGCGTTGTTACCATCGAATTCGGCGAGGTAGATGCGGTACGTCTCCGGCTCCATTCGGAACAGCACCTCGCTCGCGCTGAAGAGAGCTTCGCGGATCTGGATCGGGCCGACTTCCTCATCGAGTGATGCATTGAAGGCCGCTCCGTCCTCAAGACTGGGACCCGCTGGGGCTGGCGGCGTGCGATCCTGCCGGTGGACGCGGTGGAGGAAGCCGACGATGGCGTCGGCCGCCTCGGCCGCGAGCAACGCCTGGACCGCCTCCATAACCGGGCGAGGCTCTCCCGCGCCGTGCGAGGCGAAACCGCACTGATTGCGCAACTCGCAGATGCCCTGGATTGCCGTGCTCAATCCGGCGAGCGTCTGAGCCAAGCTCTTGCGCACCTCGGCGGCATCACTCGCGGTTGCGGGCAGGAAGGGCAGATTTTGCGTGGCGGACTTGAACAGCTTCGGCAAATCGTCCGTGGCCGTATAGGCAACGGAGCGTTCGCCAAGAACGGCCCGGCAAGTGCTCTCGACCAGCGTCTTGGCGAGATCAAACGCGAGACCAGGGTTCTCCACCACGGCCTGCTCGATCCCTTTCACTTGCTCCTCAATATGCGCCAAGCCCGCAGACATGGCGTCGCGGGCGCCGTGCATGACGAACGGCTGAGGCGCAGGTGCAGCCATTATAGCACCCGTTCGAGGAAGGTTTCGGCATCCTTCACACGCAGATCGCCGCAAATGAGCTTTGGGAGTAGCGTGCCGCGGAGAGCCGAGAGAGTGTGGGACTCGGAGACCATCTCTTCCCGTCGATGCTCAGCGCTTGTGGCAAGTCTGTCGAAGGCTTCGATCAGGCCGTCCGGGGGAACAATGACCAAGGGCTTCTGCAATCCATCAACTGGAAGCATGTTGACAGTCGTGCCGTTGGAGTAGCCACTTACGACTTCATGCATGCGCGGCGAATTAAGCAATGCACAGATGAAATTGCGGCTCAGAGGACTTTTGTTCTTCGGCCTGAGGCGGAAGATGTGATGGCTTATAATACCGTGTACGCCGAACGACTTCGGGACAATAGCGGCATATCCAATCAAAAGCCGGTCGTGGCCCTGCTCTGTATTCGCGACAATCAAGTCTCCCGGCTTCACAAGGTGACGTTCCTTGTAGTCCCCAGAATAGTATTTGATCCCCTCGTACTTGTAGCCGCCGCCCTCGTATATTGAATTGAGGTTGTGAAGTGGAACGCCTTCTTCACCAAGACCACTACCTTTGTAGCTAAGGCCCTTTTCAGCGTCCACGTGATCTTTCAGCGGCTGAAGCCTCCAGCCGTCTGGCATTATTTCGCCCGCTGTTTCGACCAGTTGGTCGGGGAAGAGAGCGGCGAGCTGTGGAGGCAGTCCGGGATCGCGGCCTTCAGCCTGGGCGCGGACAGGCTCAAAATCGACGAACCAAGCCTTGAAAAGCGCCTGCGACATTGCCTCCAGTGTCGCGCTCATCCGCCGGTTCAACTCGATCTTGTCGTCTAGCGTGCCGAGGATATGCGCGATGGCGCGCTGTTCACTCATTTGAGGCAATGGTATGGGAAGTGACGCGAGTCTTGTTCGTGAAAGCTCCGTCTGGCCGGTCGACCCCTCGCCAAGTGCTTCAACCTCAGTTTCCAGCGCTCGGATCGCGAAGCCCAAGAAGCGCGGGTCGACGGCGTCGGGATCGGGCCTAACTATCGTTACGTGCGAGTCGACCGTCGTTGCTTCCGGAAGGAAGTTCACTTGAGCAACTCGGCCGAGCGTGCCAACCCCTGTGGAATTGACCAAGATGTCCCACTGCCGGAGCGTCCGTTCAGGACTGACTGGTTTTAGCAAATGATCCGTGCGTCGGGCGCTCCCGAAGCTAATCCTTTGGTCCCGGATACACTTCTGGTTCAGGACAACCATCCCTCCTTCGTTGACGTATCGAGGGGCAGCTCCCCGATTAAGGTAGGATGAGAGGCATCCAAGGGTTTCCTCTGGCCAATCACCTGCCATACCCGAGCTCCTGCAAGTTCGCGGTGATTGCGGAATCGAGGCGTGCACCTTCAATTTGCTGGGCGCGCAGGTCAGCAACGAGTCGGACCATCTTTTCGGCAAAGGCCTCGCCATCCTCGTCCGCCGCCTCGGCGCCCACGTAGCGACCAGGGGTCAGCACGTGCCCGTGCTTGCGGATCTCCTCCATCGAGGCGGCTTTGCAGAAACCGGGAATGTCCTCGTAGGCTGTCAGGCCGTCCACCACCTCGGGCGGCACATCGGTCTCGCCGCGCCAGAGGTGGTACATGCCGGTGATCTTCGCGATGTCCTCGTCCGACAGATCGCGATGGGTGCGGTCGACCATGAAGCCCATCTTGCGCGCGTCGATGAAAAGCACCTCGCCGCGCCGATCGCGAAACTTGTGGTTCTTGCGGTCGCGGGCGAGGAACCAGAGGCAGGCGGGAATCTGCGTCGAATAGAATAGCTGGCCCGGCAGGGCGACCATGCAGTCGACGACATCCTCCTCGACCAGCTTCTTGCGAATCTCGCCTTCGCCCGATTGGTTCGACGACATAGAGCCGTTCGACAGCACGAATCCCGCAACACCGGACGGCGCAAGGTGATACACGATGTGCTGCACCCAAGCATAGTTTGCGTTGCCCGCAGGCGGATCGCCATACTGCCAGCGCTTGTCGCCGCGCAGCCGCTCGCTGCCCCAGTCGGAGATGTTGAAAGGCGGGTTGGCGAGGATGAAGTCGGCCTTCAGGTCGGGGTGGCGGTCATTGTGAAACGTGTCGCCATGGGCGATCTGCCCGTCGATGCCCCGGATAGCGAGGTTCATCTTGGCCAAGCGCCAGGTGGTGTAGTTCGATTCCTGCCCGTAGATCGAGATATCGGCCTTGGCCTTGCCACCATTGCCGTTTCCGTTGCGGTGAGCGTGAATGAACTCCATCGACTGCACGAACATGCCCGACGAGCCGCAGCAGGGGTCGTATACCCGGCCCCGATAGGGCTCCAGCATCTCGACCAGTAGCTTAACGACGCAGCGGGGGGTGTAGAACTCACCGCCCTTCTTGCCCTCGGCGCTGGCGAACTGGGACAGGAAGTACTCGTAGACGCGGCCGAGCACGTCCTTCGCCCGGGCCTCGGCGTCTCCGACCTTGATATTCGAGATCAGGTCGATCAGCTGGCCAAGCCGGGTCTTGTCGAGCGCCGGCCGCGCGTAGTCCTTCGGCAGCACGCCCTTCAGCGCTGAGTTGTCACGTTCGATACCCGTCATCGCATCGTCGACGAGTTGGCCGATAGTGCTTTGCCGTGCCTGAGCCTTGAGATGCGCCCAGCGTGCTTCGGTTGGCACCCAGAAGATATTCTCCGCGCGGTACTCGTCCGGATCCTCCGGATCGGCGCCCTGATCGCGCTCAGCTTCCAGCGCCGCGTGCTTCTCCTCGAAGGCGTCGGAGATGTACTTGAGGAAGATCAGCCCGAGGACGACGTGCTTGTATTCCGCCGCGTCCATGCTGCCGCGAAGGGCATCGGCCATTCGCCAGAGTTCGGCCTCGTAGCCCACGTTGGCCGCCGAGGTGTTAGGGCGGGCCGCTCGCACCTGCCTGTCTACCTGAGCGGCCTGCGCGACCGCCGGGACTGCATCGCCTTGGGCTGCTATGGCGACCGAGCCGCCACGTCCACGACCCGGGACGATTGCCCCATCGTCAATCAGGGCCTGCTTGACCTCGTCGTAGGCGGCATCATCCCAGCCGAGCGTTTCCCGCAGCTTTCCGTTCCCCGCCGAGCCCCCAAGGCCTGTCAAAGCAGCTAGAAACTCGTCCTTTTGCGCCTGCTCGGCCATTATCTCTTCCCCTCAATTTTTCCGCAGCTTGTCAGTCGCTGCGTCGTCCAGCGCCTTCAGCCGTTCGAATTCTTCCACGGCCACGACCACCACGACCGGGCGGCCATGTTTCTCGATCACCACCGGTTCGGCTCGGGCGGTGTCGATGAGCAGGCCGAACTGATGCTTCGCGTCCCGTGCGGACATGGCCTTCATGGCATTGCTCCCCGCTTTGGGTCACAATGGACAAAAGAGTCCGATTTCACAATCCGGAACTCGTTGGCGTCGACGGCCATTGCTACGACAGATCAAGGCGATGCTGATGCGCCTGGCCTCAGCCGACAGATGTTGGATTTCAGGAGCTTTCAGTGAACGCCCCTGAAATCGAAGTGCTCAGCGACGGCGCTCTATTTTCGTTGTATTTCCAACGCCTTGCGGAAAATTCACCAAATCGGCGCAGTCATCAGGTCCGGAGAATATCGGCCCTTAGAGACCGCTTCCGGGCCTCCTGGCAGCAGGGGCAGTGCTCAGCCCCTCCCGCATAACCCTCGAATATAACGGAAAAATCCGGCCGGAGCCGGATCGGGAGAACGCTTTCGCGAGGGCAAGTGGCGGAGGGAGAGACCCCGCCCGCGAACTCTCTCAGCGGAGCCCTTCGCGGACGAGTGTTGATCGCGCGAACTCAAGCGAAACCAATGCGATACGCAGGTTTTCGCCGGTAAGATACCCCTCGCGGGCGCTCAGTCTTCGGCGCT
>Ga0075012_10005823_pt1 | contig 11255 bp, 11 predicted proteins | sample All_14_2_FD_71474 | JGI IMG/M metagenome (GOLD analysis project Ga0075012, IMG submission 71474) | Freshwater microbial communities in response to fracking from Pennsylvania, USA - Allegheny Zone_MetaG_DW_15 | ecosystem: Environmental > Aquatic > Deep subsurface > Groundwater > Drilled...
GCTCGGGCTGCACCACGGTGATGGGCAGTGCGGTGTGCCGCGCAATGGGGAACAGCACCCGCTCGCGCCCGGCCACGGGGGTGTTGACGTAGAGGCTGGGGTACAGCAGCACCACGTGCGCCAGTTGGGCCCGTTCGGCCTCGCTGGCCTGGGTTTGCCACTGGCGCAGGCCGCGCAGCAGGGGCACGCTGGCCACGTCCATGGTCACGAGGGTGATGCGGGCAAACCGCTTGCCCAGCTGCGCCATCAAGGGCGGCACGAAATCGCCGCTGTGGTTGCGCATGGCCACGCGGTCACGTTCCATGAACAGGGCATCCGGCGTGTCGATGTACCAGACCGCGCTGGCCGGGTGGGCGCGCGCCAGGTGCTGCATGACCAGCGCATCGCCGTTGTTGGGCACCGACGGTTCGCCCAAGAACAGGAACACGTGCGAACCGTCGGCCTGGGGGCTCGCGACGGTGTGCACAGTCAGGGTGTCAGCGTCCAGCACAAGGGGATGCTGCGGCAGCGCTTTCCACAGGTCGCGGTCGTCATAGCGGTAGGCGGGCTCGGGTGCCGACTCGGCTGGCGGGCGCTGGCAACCGCCGAGCAAACCGGCAACGGCCACAGCAAAGAGCAAAAGCAGCAGCGCCAGGCACCCGCGCTGGGCCTGGTGGGTGGGTGGTGTGTGCATGGGAACCACATTTCGGTGTGTCATGGGTGGGGCAGTCTATGTGTTGCGGCGCTGCCTGCAAGGTGTTGGACCCTGTTCGCCACCATAATCAATGCCATGCCCAAGCTTCCCCGACCGGTTCAGTTGCCACCTGCCGACGCTGAAAAGCCGTCGGAGGGCCAGGTGCCTGCCGTCAAGGGGTTCAATGCCGACGAAACCACGCATTTCCAGGCCCGCATGCCCAAGGCACCGGCGTGGTTCTGCTCGTTTCTGGCCAGCAACAAGCGCGAAACGCGGCGTTTCCGTGACGAGCTGGCCCACATCAAAGGGGCCTGGCCGCTGCTGATGAAAGAGCGGCGCGGCGGCAAGTGGTCCGACGAGGACAAAGCCCGCCTCCAGACCATGGTGCGCTCGGCTTCATCGGTCAGTCCCTACCTGGCCATTTGGGCCATTCCGGGGTCGATGGCGTTGCTGCCTTTTCTGGCCTGGTACCTCGACCGCCAGCGCAAGCGCAAAGGGCGGTCCCCAGGCCCTGACCGGCCCTGACACGGAGCTGTCTGTTGGGGTTCACTCTCGCCGCATGCGTCCCGCGCCCGGCACAGTGGCCGAAGCCGGGGCAGGCGTTTTACGATGGGTTGCAGGGCACACGTTGCTGTGCCGCAAAGGTTGATGGCAATGAGCAGCTTTTTTGAACCAGGCATTTCCGAGCCTGGTATTTATCTCGCGGGCCCGACCGTGTTTTTTCGGGAGGCCGAATCGGCCTTTGCCACCATGGCACACCTGTGCCGGGCGCGGCACCTGCACCCGGTGCGCCCGGCCGAGCCTGTCGATGCGGACGGGCAGGTGCTGCAAGGTGCCGCCGCTGCCAGGCACCTGTTCGTGCAAAACACCCTGCGCATCCGCGCGGCGGCGGGTGTGCTGGCTGATCTGCGCCCGTTCAGGGGGGAGCTGGAGCCCGACAGTGGCACGGTGTTCGAGGTGGGTTTTGCCCATGCGCTGGGCAAACCGGTGGCAGCGGTGGTGGCCGACACGCGCGATTGGGGCACCCGGGTCAGATCGGTGTGCGGCACGGGCCAGCCGGGGCCTGCGGGCCTGGCAATGGATGGCCGCTACGACATGTTGATCGAAGACTTCGGCGGACCCTTGAACCTGATGCTGTCCGAGTCGTGCCGGGTGTTTGCCGACGCGGCTTCGGCGCTGGACTGGCTGGCTGTGACAACCCGAGACGGTGTGAGTTGGTGAACGCCGAGTTGAATAAAGTTTCAAGCTTTATGGGCCTCTGTCGCTTTGTTTTCTAAAGATGTAAGCTATCTTTTCAGTATGCCCAAGAAGCATCTCGTCTCCCGTCCTGATGGGCAAGCCCATTCGACACGGCTCCCCGACACGCCCACCCCAGGCCACATCGGCATGGACGGAGTGAACCAACGGGCCGTGCTGTTTGTTTGCATGGGCAACATCTGCCGCAGCCCGACGGCGCACGGCGTGTTCCGGCACAAAGTGCATGCGCTGGGGTTGGCCGACCTGATCAAGGTGGACTCTGCGGGCACCCACAACTACCACCCCGACAGCCCGCCCGACGGCCGCTCGCAGGCGCATGCCGCCAAGCGGGGCTACGACCTGTCAGACCTGCGTGCCCGTCAGGTGACGCTTGAAGACTTTGACCGATTCGACCTGATACTGGTCATGGACCACGACAACCTGCGCGCCGTGCTGGACAGGTGTTCGCCCGCCCACCGCAGCAAGGTCCAGCGCCTGACCACCTATTGCACCCGTCACAAAAGTCCGGTCGTGCCCGACCCCTATTACGGTGGTGCGCAAGGCTTCGAACAGGTGCTGGACCTGATCGAGGATGCCTGCGAGGGGGTGCTGAAGGCCGTCATGGCGCAGAGGGCGTGACATCGGGTAGCTGTCTCGTTCACCCGTGACGTTTCGGGGGCCTTCTCTGCGCACCCCACCGCCACTGGGTCACGGTGTCTGCCACCGCTTGGGGCCACAAAAACGCAGGTGCTGGCGGGCGGTGGCCAGCATGGCCAGGCCCCAGGTGTCGATGTCTCCCCAGTAGGCCATTTGGCGACTTTGCAGCCAGAGCGCGGCAAGCCAGCCTTGGTTGAGCCCGGCCCCGAGGATGGCGATGGTGTCGGGCAGCGGCTGGGACAACTGGTGCAGGCAGCGCGCGTTTTCCACCAGCAGGATGTGACTGGCCGCCAGGGGCGTGACGTGCAGTTCGGTGGTGGGCACGCGCTGGCGGGCTCGGGCAGCAACTGTTGCTCACGCCAGTTGGCACGCTGCCACTGGCGCACCAGTCCTGCGGCGAGTTGCTGGCGGGATTTCATGGGTGAGTGTGAAACCAATGAGCGGAATACATTGTCGAAATCAGTAGCTGCTTACGCTTTATATAAAAGCGCTAGAGGCTGATTTGGCTTGAAATTTTTCGCTGGTTGGCGTGGGCGGCCAGCATGTCGGCCAGGGCCTGTACCGCCGTGTCAAACGGCACGCCGTCGCGCTGGTGCTCGAACAGCGCATCCAGACAGCTCAGCATCAGCGGTGCCCGCCGCGATGCCAGCGAACAGGTACCGCGTTTTTTATCCACTGCGTGGAGAAATTGCACGGTTAAACGTCGATATTCCCTGCCCGCAGCGCGTTTTTCTCAATGAAGTCCCGGCGGGGTTCCACCTCGTCGCCCATCAGCATGGTGAACACGCGGTCGGCTTCGATGGCGTCGTCAATCTGCACGCGCAGCAGGCGGCGCACGTTGGGGTCCATGGTGGTTTCCCACAGCTGCTCGGGGTTCATTTCGCCCAGGCCTTTGTAGCGCTGGCGGGCCGTCACGCGTTCGGCTTCGCTGATGAGCCACTTCATGGCTTGGCGGAAGTCGGTGACCTTTTCTTCCTTCTGCTTGTCGCCTTCGCCGCGCATGACCTTGCTGCCTTCGGCCAGCAGGCCGCGGAAGGTGTTGGCGGCCTCCGCCAGGGCGGCGTAGTCGGCACCGTGCACAAAGTCTTGTGTGAGCACACTGCTCTTGATGTTGCCGTGGTGGCGGCGGCTGATGCGCAGCAGCGGTTTGTCGGTGCGCACGTCAAATTCGGCGGCCACTTCGGCGGGCACGCCGGTGGTGTTGAGCTCGCGCAGTTTGGCTTGCAGGGCGGGGGCGCAGGCAGCGGCATCGTCCAGCGTGTCCAGGTTCAGGGCCACGCCGTCGGCAATCGCGCGCAGGGCTTCGGTGTCCATGAAGTTGCCCAGGCGGGCAATCACGGCCTCGGCCACCTGGTGTTTGCGGGCCAGGTCGGCCAGGGTGGGGCCGTCGAGCAGCTGGGGCGCCTCACCACCGGTGCTCACACTCGCGTCTTTCAGCGCAATGCGAAGCAAAAAGCTGTCCAGCGCAGGCCCGTCCTTGAGGTATTGCTCTTCTTTTCCAACCTTGACCTTGTACAGCGGCGGCTGGGCGATGTAGATGTGGCCGCGTTCCACCAGCTCGGGCATCTGGCGGTAGAAGAAGGTGAGCAGCAGCGTGCGGATGTGGGCGCCGTCCACGTCGGCGTCGGTCATGATGATGATGCGGTGGTAGCGCAGCTTGTCCACGTTGAAATCGTCGGACCCGCTCTTGCCGCTCTCGGCGCTGGCCTTGCCGATGCCGGTGCCCAGGGCGGTGATGAGGGTGATGATTTCGTTGCTGGTCAGCAGCTTTTCGTAGCGTGCTTTTTCCACGTTCAAAATCTTGCCGCGCAGGGGCAGGATGGCCTGGAATTTGCGATCGCGGCCCTGCTTGGCGGAGCCCCCGGCGGAGTCGCCCTCCACCAGGTAAATTTCGCACAGGCTGGGGTCTTTTTCCTGGCAGTCGGCCAGTTTGCCGGGCAGGCCCATGCCGTCGAGCACGCCTTTGCGGCGGGTCATTTCGCGGGCCTTGCGGGCGGCTTCGCGGGCGCGGGCGGCTTCCACAATCTTGCCGCACAGAATTTTGGCGTCGTTGGGGCGCTCTTCCAGGTACTCGGTCAGGGCCTTGGCCACGATGTCTTCCACCGGGGCGCGCACCTCGCTGCTCACCAGCTTGTCTTTGGTCTGGCTGGAGAACTTGGGCTCGGGCACCTTGACCGACAGCACGCAGCACAAGCCTTCGCGCATGTCGTCGCCGCTGACTTCCACCTTGGCTTTTTTGGCAAATTCGTTTTGTTCGATGTATTTGCCAATCACGCGGGTCATGGCGGCACGCAGGCCGGTCAGGTGGGTGCCGCCGTCACGCTGGGGGATGTTGTTGGTGAAACACAGCACGTTCTCGTTGTAGCCGTCGTTCCACTGCATGGCCACTTCCACCCCGATGCTGGTGCCGGGAATGCCGCCGTAGCTGTCGGCCGGGCGCTCGCCCACGGCGTGAAAGGCGGTGGGGTGCAGCACCTTTTTGTTGGCGTTGACGTAGTCCACAAAGCCCTTGACGCCGCCCGCGCCGGAGAAGTCGTCTTCCTTGCCGCTGCGTTCGTCCTTCAGGCGGATGCGCACGCCGTTGTTCAGGAAGCTGAGTTCGCGCAGGCGCTTGGCCAGGATTTCGTAGTGGAAGTCGGTGTTCTGCGTGAAGATTTCGGTGTCGGGCAGAAAGTGCACCTCGGTGCCGCGCTTGTCGGTGGCGCCCAGCACGCGCATGGGGCTCACTTCCACGCCGTTCACGGTGTCCAGCAGGCGGTTTTGCACAAAGCCTTTGGCAAAGTCGATCTGGTGCACCTTGCCTTCGCGGCGCACGGTCAGGCGCAGCCATTTGCTCAGTGCGTTCACGCAACTCACGCCCACGCCGTGCAAACCGCCTGACACCTTGTAGCTGTTCTGGTTGAACTTGCCGCCCGCGTGCAGCTCGGTCAGCGCAATTTCAGAGGCACTGCGCTTGGGCTCGTGCTTGTCGTCCATCTTCACGCCGGTGGGAATGCCGCGGCCGTTGTCGGTCACGCTGATGGAGTTGTCGGCGTGGATGGTCACCACGATGTCGTCGCAATGCCCGGCCAGCGCTTCGTCGATGGAGTTGTCCACCACCTCGAACACCAGGTGGTGCAGGCCGGTGCCGTCAGACGTGTCGCCGATGTACATGCCCGGGCGCTTGCGCACGGCTTCCAGCCCTTCCAGGATTTGAATGGCTCCCTCACCGTAGCCTTCGGACGCGCCGGCCTGGTGCGCGTCGATGGTGGGTTGCAGGCTGGAGGCTTCGGGGCTGACACCGTCACTGGCCCCGGGGCTGTGGGGCGCGCTGCTGTCGTTGCTGTTGCTGTTGCTCATGTCGGTGTTCTTGAATAACGATAGCTGTCAACGCTTGATATTCAAGCGTTACAGGCCAGAAAAGCTTCAAATCTTCAGATGCGCATCGGCATCACGACGTATTTGAAGTTTTCGTTTTCGGGGTTGGTCACCAGCGCCGAGCTGTTGCCGTCAGACAGTTCCAGCTTCACCATGTCCTGGGTCATGTTGGTGAGCGCATCGATGAGGTAGGTGACGTTGAAGCCGATTTCGATGGTGTCGCCACCGTAGTCAATGTCGAGTTCGTCCACCGCCTCCTCCTGGTCGGCGTTGCTGCTGGCCACGCGCAGCAGGCCGGGCTCCAGGTTGAGGCGCACGCCTTTGAACTTGTCGCTGGTCATGATGGCGGTGCGCTGCAGCGTTTGCAGCAGCGCGGTGCGACCCAGCGTCAGGCTGTTTTTGTGGTTTTTCGGAATGACGCGGTTGTAGTCGGGGAATTTGCCTTCCACCAGCTTGGTGACGAACTCCATGCCGTCAAAGCTGAACTTGGCCTGGTTGTTGGCGAACTGCAGGGCAATGTCGCCTTCTTTGTCGGACAGCAGGCGCTGCAATTCCAGCACGGTCTTGCGCGGCAGGATCACCTCTTGCTTGGGCACTTCCACGTCCAGGCTGGCGCTGGCAAACGCCAGGCGGTGGCCGTCGGTGGCCACCAGGCTCAGTTTCTGGCCTTCGGCCACGAACAGAATGCCATTGAGGTAGTAGCGGATGTCGTGCACCGCCATGGCAAACGCCACCTGGTTCAGCAGGCTCTTCAGGGTGCTTTGCGGCACGCTGAACACGGGGCCGAAGCTGGCCGACTCCTGGACCAGCGGAAAGTCTTCGGAGGGCAAGCTTTGCACGGTGAAGCGGCTTTTGCCCCCTTTGAGCACCAGCTTGCCCCCGGTGGCTTCCAGGCTGACGGTCTGGTCACCGGGCATGGTGCGCAGAATGTCGATCAGCTTGCGCGCGCCCACGGTGATGGCAAAACTGCCTTCATCGCCCCCCAGCTCGGCAGACGTCTGGATCTGGATCTCAAGGTCGCTCGTGGTCAGTCGCACCTCGGTGCCCATTTTGCGCAGCAGCACGTTGGCCAGAATGGGCAGCGTGTGGCGCCGTTCCACAATGCCCGACACCGACTGCAATGCGGCCAGAATTTGGTTTTGGGCGGATTTCAAAACAATCATGTCGTGCCTTGTGAGTGCGGGTCAGGGGTAAGCCGCCATTTTCGCTGGTTTGAGACGCGGTATCGGGCGGCGACGTTCATCAGCCTTTCAGGGTTTGCTCCAGCACGTGCAACTGCTGGTTGAGCTCTGCCAGTTGGGCACGTTCCCCTCCGATTTTTCGCACGGCGTGCAGCACGGTGGTGTGGTCGCGGCCACCGAACAGCTCGCCGATCTCGGGCAGGCTTTTCTGGGTCAGTTCCTTGGCCAGGTACATGGCAATCTGGCGCGGGCGTGCGATGCTGGCCGGGCGCTTCTTGCTGTACATGTCGGCCACTTTGATCTTGTAGTAGTCGGCCACCGTTTTCTGGATGTTTTCCACAGAGATCTGCCGGTTCTGGATCGACAGCAGGTCTTTGAGCGCGTCACGGGCCAGCTGGATGGAAATCTCCTTCTGGTTGAAGCGCGAATACGCCAGGATTTTGCGCAGCGCGCCCTCCAGCTCGCGCACGTTGGAGCGCACGTTCTTGGCCACAAAAAACGCCACCTCTTCGGGCATGGCGGTGCCCTCGGCTTCGGCCTTGTTGATCAGGATGGCCACGCGCATTTCCAGCTCGGGCGGCTCAATGGCCACGGTCAGCCCCGAGTCGAAACGCGACACCAGACGCTCGTGGATGTCGGCCAGGCCCTTGGGGTAGGTGTCGCTGGTCATGACGATGTGGCTTTTTTTGGCCAGCAGCGCTTCGAACGCGTTGAAGAACTCCTCCTGCGTGCGGTCTTTGTTGGCAAAGAACTGGACGTCGTCGATCAGCAGCAGGTCCAGCGAGTGGTAACGCTCCTTGAACTCGTCAAAGGTCTTGCGCTGGTAGGCCTTCACCACGTCGGTCACGAACTGTTCGGCGTGGATGTAGAGGATCTTGGCGCTCGGTTTGTCGCTCAGCAGCTGGTTGCCAATGGCGTGGACCAAGTGGGTTTTGCCCAGGCCCACCCCCCCGTAAATGAACAGCGGGTTGTACAGCTGTCCCAGGCTGCCTGCGACGTGCATGGCGGCGGCCCGGGCCATGCGGTTGGCCGTGCCTTCCACCAGGGTGGCAAAGGTCAGTGCGGGGTTCAGGCGGTTTTTCACGCCGTGGGCCATGGGGTCTTCGGGCGGTGGTACCTCGGGTGCCTCAGCCAGCACCTGTTCCTGGAGCGAACGGGGGGCCGGGGTCGAGCGGATGGGGCCTTCGCGCGGGGCCAGCGCCAGTTCGATGGTGACTTCGTTCTCGGCCAGTTCGGACAGCACGGCCGCGATCTTGGCGCTGTACTGTGTGCGAATCCAATCCATCTTGAAGCGGTTGCCGACCAGGATGGTCACGCGCGTCAGGTCATCGGCCACGCGGGCGGTGAGCGGCCGGATCCAGGTGTTGAACTGCTGTTCCGGCATCTCTTGCGCCAAGCGCTCCACGCAGGCCAGCCACAAGTCGTGCTGGACGGTATCGGTCATTGCCTGGGACATGGATTTGCGGGGCGTCAGGGTGGGATGTTCTTGTGGACAGGGGCGCTTGGGCCGGGCGGGATTGTAGGGCGTTCACGCACTTATCCACAGATGCCCGATGTGGGGGTGGGGCTGCAGGGCCCACGCCCTGGCCGCGCCCGGCTTGCATGTGCCAGCGAATTAAATTGCCACTGTTCTGCGTTTTTGCGATAATCGCGGGCTTTGCCGCTTGCGGGCGTGCACATTTTCTTTCGCTTTTTCTTTCGGACAGCACCATGAAACGCACTTACCAACCTTCCAAAACCCGCCGCGCTCGCACCCACGGTTTTCTGGTTCGCATGAAAACCCGTGGCGGTCGTGCCGTGATTGCTGCCCGTCGCGCCAAAGGCCGCAAGCGTCTGGGCCTGTGAGCCCTGCCGGTTGGGCATGGCATTGGTGCTTTTTCGCCTGACCCTGTGGCCTGATCTCCTGTCGGCAAGACTTCACCCACGGGGCATGTCTTGCAGCGCCTGAGGTCCAAAGCCCAGTTCCAAGCCGCCATGGCTGGCCCTCCTGTGGCCAAAACCCCGCATTTCGCCCTGCACCGTGCCTCATTGGAGGCGCGGTCGGGCGATGTTTGTCTTTTCCCCGTCCAAGACACGTGGCTGGGTGTGCTGATCCCCAAGCGCTGGGCGCGCCGGGCGGTCACACGCAACGCCATCCGCCGTCAGATTTACGAAGTGGCCCGCTTGCGCGCCCATGGCCTGCCCCAGGCGGGCCTGGTGGTGCGCTTGCGTTCGGAGTTCAGCCGCAAGCAGTTTGTCAGCGCCACGTCCACGGCCCTCAAGCAGACCGTGCGCCAGGAGCTGAACCTTTTGCTGGGGAAGTTGTCCACCCGTGCGCCGGATGCCGCCGGGTCGCCGCCTGCGCAGGAGTTGTCCCATGTGGGCTGAGTGGCCCAAGCGGGCGCTGATGGCCCTGGTGAGGGGATACCGACTGGTGCTCAGTCCCTGGCTGGGGTCGGGGTGTCGGTTCGAGCCCTCTTGCTCCGTGTATGCCTTGCAGGCGCTGGAACGACATGGGGCTGCGGTAGGCTCTTACCTGACTTTGAAACGCATTGCGCGTTGCCAACCTTGGTGCGAAGGCGGTTGCGACCCCGTGCCTGAGCGAGTCCCCCAGCTGTTTTCCCATTTGTTTTCCAAGTCTTCCGAGAAGAAACCGTCATGACTGACATACGCCGTTCCATCCTTTGGGTGATCTTTGGGTTTTCGATGGTCCTGCTCTGGGACAAATGGCAGCTGCACAACGGCAAGCCCACCACGTTCTTTCCGCAGTCTGCACCGGCCGCAGCGGCGGCCAAGCCCGCCCAGACGGGGGCCGACGTGCCCGCGGCCAGTGCGCTGTCTGCCAGCCCTGCCAGCGGTGCGGTGCCCGCCCAGGTCCCGGCGGCGGCCCCGGCCGTTCCCCGTGTGATCCACACGGCCACCACCGATGTGCTCAAGCTCACGTTCGACTCCGAAGGCGGCAGTCTGGTGGGGGCAGACATCCTCAAACACAAGGAAGCCACCCTGTCCAGCAAGAACCAGGACATCAAGCCCCTGACACTGCTGACCACCAACGCCGATCACACTTACGTGGCCCAAACGGGGTTGATTGCCGCTGCCCAGAACGCCGCAGCGTTGCCCACCCACAAAACCCCCATGACCTTGGTGACCGCCGACACCGGGCTCAAGGAAGGGCAGGACAGCCTGACCGTGCGGTTCGAGTCGGCCGACCTGGGTGGGGTGAAACTGGTGAAGACCTACACGGCACGCAAAGGGGCTTATGACCTGTCGGTGAAACACGAAGTGGTCAACACCGGGACCGCCGCCGTGACCCCGCAGCTGTACCTCCAATTGGTGCGTGACGGCAGCAAGGGGGCGAACGAAACCCCGTTCTACTCGACCTTCACCGGCCCGGCCGTGTACACGAACGAGAAGAAGTACCAGAAGATCGAGTTCGCGAACATCGACAAAAACAGCACCGATTTCGTCAAGACCGCGTCCGATGGCTATGTGGCCATGGTGCAGCACTATTTCGCCAGCGCCTGGTTGCTGGGTGAAGGCATCGAGCGGGCCTACTATGCGGAGAAGGTTCAGGAGACCCCTTGGTATCGCGCGGGCATGAAGGTGTCGGTCGGCACCGTGGAGCCTGGTGCCACCAAGGCAGTGGAAGCCCGTCTGTTCGTGGGACCACAGGAAGAAAAGGTGCTGGAGCAGGTGGCCCCCGGCTTGGAGTTGGTGAAGGACTACGGCTGGCTGACCATGCTGGCCAAGCCGCTGTACTGGCTGCTGGAGCAGATCCACCGCATCGTGGCCAACTGGGGCTGGTCTATCGTGCTGCTGGTGGTGCTGATCAAGGCCGCGTTCTACTGGCTCAACGCCACGGCCTATCGCAGCATGGCCAAGATGAAGGCGGTGAACCCCCGCATCATGGAAATGCGTGAGCGCCTGAAAGACAACCCACAGCAGATGCAGATGGAGATGATGAAGATCTACCGCGAGGAAAAGGTCAACCCCATGGGGGGCTGCTTCCCCATCATGATCCAGATCCCCGTGTTCATCGCCTTGTACTGGGTGCTGCTGTCCAGCGTGGAAATGCGCAATGCGCCCTGGGTGGGCTGGATTGCCGATTTGTCGTCGCCCGACCCTTACTACATCCTGCCCTTCATCATGGCCGTGACCACGATGATCCAGAC
>Ga0075012_10005825_pt1 | contig 11255 bp, 8 predicted proteins | sample All_14_2_FD_71474 | JGI IMG/M metagenome (GOLD analysis project Ga0075012, IMG submission 71474) | Freshwater microbial communities in response to fracking from Pennsylvania, USA - Allegheny Zone_MetaG_DW_15 | ecosystem: Environmental > Aquatic > Deep subsurface > Groundwater > Drilled...
GGGCGGAGCGTGGGGGATTCGAGCCCGGCAGCGGCGGCGCGCGGGGGCTGGGCCGACGCGGGAGCCGCGAGCAGCACGAGAGAGAAGAGCAGACACGAACGAACGACCGCGAGCACGAGCGACATGGGCCACCTCGACGAAAGTGGCGCGTCGTCGACCCGGCGCTCGGTCAGTTGCGTGACCCGTCGGATTAGGTCGCTCCGCGCGTGCGCGCGCCCGGACGGTTTCGCGGAATCGTTCAGCTTCGCGGCGGCGTCCGCGGCGCCTCGAACGAGCGCGAGTTTGCAGGTGCCGCTGGCTCCGTGCTTGGATAGCGCCGGTTTTGAAGAGGTGGCGGGCGGGATCCGTCCGTCGCCGGACCTCTGCCGCATGGCCCTCTGCCGCATGGCGGCGCCCTCTGCGGGCGTGTAAGCCCGCCGACCTCGGACGCGTTCATCACGCGCCCCTCCACCCCCGGAACTCCTCGATGCACCTTCTGCTTCGCGTCTCGCTCCTCGCCGCGTTGCTCGCCGGCTGCGCCTCGCCGCGCCGAGTCGTGCTCGATCCCTCGCAGAACTCGAGCGTCACCACCGTCGGTGGCGGCGCTGCCGTCAACCCGATCGTCGGGGGCGGCGGAGCGGTGCAGGGCGGCGGCGGTGCCCCCGTCGCCGTCGCCACCGGCAGCCCGCGCGATCGCCTGAACCGCGTCGACGGACACCTGCGTCAGCGTGGCTTCGAGCCCGTGGGTCCCGCGATCCGCAACGCGAGCATGCAGGCCGGCTTCGTCGTCGCGTACCCGATCGACGTGCAGGCCGGACAGTGTTTCGTGCCGGTCGCGCTCTCGGCCGAGGGCACGACGATGAACCTCTTCGTGATCGACCCGATGGGTCGCGCGATCGCGAACTCGGTCGCCACCGCGAACCCGTGGACGCGCGTGTGCCCGTCGAGCTCGGGTCGCTTCGTCGCGCGCTTGCAGATGAGCCAGGGCAGCGGCGAGTACTACTACGCGCTCTACCGCGGCGCGCCGCAGGGCGATCCGCAGCTCGCGCAGCTCCTCGACGGTGCGGCCGCGACGCCGGCGGTGCAGACCGCGCGGCTCGATCCGCAGACGCAGGGTCGCTTGCAGGCGCTCGATCAGACGCTCGCGTCGGACCGCTTTCGCCGCGTGGGCGAGCCCTTCGGCGAGGTGCGCGAGCGTGGCCAGGATCTGGAGCGCCCGCTGAACCTCCAGGCCGGCACCTGCTACGCGTTCGCGTCGCTCGGTGGGCCGGGCGCGAGCGACACCGACCTCTACATCTTGAGCGGCCAGGGTGACGCGCTCGAACAGGATCGCAGCACCTCGGTCGACGCCGTGGTTCGCTTCTGCCCGCCCGCCTCGGGGCTCTACCAGCTCCGCGCGAACATGTACGCCGGTCAGGGTCCGATCTTCATCGCGGGCTACATGCAGACCGCGCCGCAGAACGTCGCGGTCGCGCCGACGCCGGTGACGCCCGTGATCGGCGAGACGCAGGGCGGCGGTGGCGGCGGTGGTCTCGAGCAGCGCTTCGCGGTGCTCGACGGCGACGTGCGCGCGCGCGGCTACGAGACCTTCGGCGATCGTCAGCGCGTGTCGCTGACCGAGGGTCAGACGCGCGAGCTCGACATCGAGCTCGAGGCCGACAAGTGCTACGCGGTGATCGCGGTCGGCGACACCACGGTGCGTGATCTCGACCTCTTCCTGCTCGACTCGCGCGGGCAGGTGATGGACCGCGACGATCGCGACGACACGCGCGCGATCGTGCGCGTCTGCAGCGAGCGCGCGGGCACCTACAAGATGCGCGTGCAGATGACGGCCGGCTCGGGCGCGTTCCTCTACCACGCGTACCGCTGGCCGCGCGGCACCCGCGGTCCCTTCGGGCTGCGCGGTCTGAGCTGGGTGCGCTTCGCGGAGGTCACGCAGCTCCTCAACATCGACGGCTACGAGCCGGATCCGAGCTTCGCGCCGGGTGACGGTCGTCTTCGTCGGCAGGGCGCGGCAGCGAACCACACGCTCGAGCTGCCCGCGAACTACTGCTTCGCGATCGTCACCGTCGGTGGCGACGGCGTGATCGACCTCGGGGTGCGGCTCTCGAAGGACGGCAACGCGCTCTCGGGCGACACCTCGCGCGACGCGATGCCGGACGTTCGTTACTGCACCACCGAGGCGGGGCGCTACCGCGTCGACATCACGGCGGAGGCGGGCGACGGCACGTACTTCTACCAAGTGTTCCGCCGCTCCGGCGGCTCGTGAGCTCGGCGAGCGCGTGACGAGGAGCCCGCGGTGCGCGCCGCGGGCTCTTCGCGTTTCTCACGCGCGGTTACGCTCGATGCGCGGGTGAGGGCGCGCACTTCGTCCCGCGCGACGACGAGGCGAGGCTCGAAGGATGCGTTCGTTCGGATTCCGGTGGGGGCTCTACGTCGGGCTCTGCGTGTGGCTCTGCGGTTGTGGCGACGATCGGCGGCCGGGCCCGGTAGGTGGAGCCGATGCGAGTGCGGACGCCGCCAACGCGTCGGATGCGGGGGATGCGGGAACGACGGGCGAGCGTTCGGTCGGAGCGCCGTGCAGCTCGAATGCCGAATGCACGGACCCGAGCGACGCCGAGTGCTTCACGGAGTCGTTCGGGAGCGTGAGCTGGCCGGGAGGGTTCTGCTCGAAGGCCTGCGATCCCGACGGGGGTGAGGGCCAGTGCGGCACGAGCGGGATCTGCGTGAGCGCGGGCTCGAGCGGCGGTGGCTCCAGCATCAGCGGGATGTTCTGCACCACGAGCTGCACGTCCGACGCCGAGTGCCGCAGCGCCGAAGGTTATCGCTGCCAGATGCTCTTCGGCTTCGGGTATTGCGCGCCGCCCGGGCTCTGATCGCGTCGACGAGCCGCGACACCGACTTCTCGACCGCGTCGGCGGGGTCAGCCGCCGACTTCGCGCGGGTCGGATCAAGCGCGCTGGAAGGCGTAGAAGTCGCCGCCGAGCCCGAGGATCTGCGTGAGCTCGTCGAGGGCTTCGCGGGCTTCGATCGCGAGCTTCGGATCGGCGAGATCCGCGGGGCGAAGCTCTTCGCGGTAGCGCGTGTCCGCCCACGCTTCGAGCGACGCACGCAGGGCGTCCGTGAAGCGAACGCCGGGGAGCACGTCGGCCGACTCGTCGTCGGTGAGGGTCACGCGCAGGCGCAGGCACGCGGGGCCGCCGCCGTTGCTCATGCTCTGGCGCACGTCGAGGTAGCGCACCGCGCGTAGGCCCTCGCCGAGCAGACGATCGACGACGGCCTTGGCGGCCGGGCTCTCTTCGACCTCACGCGGCGCGAAGAGCACGACGCCGTCGGGACCGCTCAGGAGCTGCGAGTTGAACAGGTAGCAGCGCACGGCTTCTTCGACCGAGAGCTCGTCCTGCCGCACGCACCACGAGAGCAGATCACCACCGAGCGCGCCGAAGCGACGTGTGATCGCGTCGACCGCTTCGCCCTCCAGGAACGCGCGCTCGTGCCACAACAAGATCCGCTCGTGCCCCACCGCGATCACGTCGTTGTGGAAGACGCCGAGGTCGACGACGTCGGGATCCTGCTGGAGGAAGAGCACACGATCGCTGCCGAGGCGATGGCGTCGGGCGAGGGCCTCGCAGGCTTCGCGCGTCTGGCGCGCGGGGAACTTCGTGGGGGCACGACCGCCGCGCGCGCTGCGTTGGTAGACGAAGATCTGCAAGCCCGCGGTGCCGAGCGCGTCGGCGTGCAGTCGCGTGTGGTTCGCCGCGCCTTCGTCGCCGAGGAACGGCGTCGCGGGGAGCGGGCCGTGGTGCACGAAACGTTCGGTCGGAAAGATCGTGCGCAGCGCGCGCTCGGTGCCGACCGGCTCGAGGCTGCGGTGGAAGGTCGAGGCGAGGTTCGCGACCGTGAAGTGCACGCGACCGTCCGCGGCGTCCGCGCTCGGACACACCGTGGCGGCGTTGGCGGCCCACATCGCGCTCGCGCTGTAGACGGCTGCGAGGAGCTGCGGCGCTTCGCCGTGCGCGCGACCGATCACGCGCGCGTCGTCGCCTTCGAACCCGAGGCCTCGCAGCACGTCGAGGCGCGGACGTTCGAGCGGCGGGAGCACGAGCTGCGGCACCCCGAGCGCGGTGACCGCCGCCATCTTCGCGAGGCCCTCCTTGAGCGCGTCGCGCGGTCGGCTGATCTGCCCTTCGTGCTTCTGGGAAGCGACGTTGCCGAACGAGAGCCCCGCGTAGTTGTGCGTGGGCCCCACGAGGCCGTCGAGCTGGTGCTCGCGCGTCGCCACGAGCTTCTTCCCCGCGCTGCTCATCGTGCCGTTCTCGCCCGGCGGTGCGTGCGCGCGCAAGCCCCACGACGGGACGGTGTCGCGGCCGTACGTGGGCCCTCATGCGACGGTGGACGCAGTGCGAGACGTCGCTCACGATGCCACTCGTGGAAGTGCTCGCGTCGAAGGCCATCCGTCGCACGAGGCGACGCGCGATGACGCACCTGTTCCACGGCGGGCTCTCGGCGCTCGCGTCGAGCCTCGTGCTCCAGATGCTCGGGACCGATCGGTCCGGACAGCCCGCCGCGTTCGCGATCGCTGCGCTGGGCGCGACCTTGCTCGCGGGTGCGGCGTGGCTGGCCGCCTCCGGCCGACGGCGCCTCCGAGGCGAGATCGGCGTCTCGCGCGAGGCGGTACGGGTGTCACGCGCGGGCAAGCCGACCGAGCTCCACGGACGCGACGCGTTGGAGTCGGGTCACGTGGAGGTCGCGGCCGGTCGCACGGTGGCGGTGCTCTCGACCGAGCACCTCCGCTACGACGTGGAGGTCGAGGGACCGGAGCACGCGGACGCCCTGCTCACCGCGACGGGCCTCGACCCGCGTCAGCGACGCGTGCAGTTCAGCCGACGCGAGTCGGGCAGCGCGGTGACGCGGGTGACCGTCGAGCTCATCGCGACGATGATGCTCTCCGTCGCCGTCTATGCCCTGCTGGAGGGCCCGCGATCGCAGCTCCAACTGCTCCTTCTCTTCGCCACGACCACCCTGCTCGCGCTCGGGGTCGGCGCTTCGATGGGCGACAAGCTCGAGCCGAGCCCGATCGAGGTGGGCGCGGACGGCGTCCGTTGGATCGCGTGGTTCGGGGTCAAACACTTCGTGCGCTACCGCGAGCTGAAGGACGTCGTCTTGGAGGGTCGCGTGCTGCGCCTCGTGACGACGTCACGCACGCACACGATCGATCTCGGCGACACGCCCGCGTCCACCCGCGACGCGATCCGTCGGCGCGTGGAGACCGCGTGGTTCGCGGACGTTCCGCAGGCCGCGCTCGAGCTGCTCGCGCGGCGGGGGCAGGATCTCGCGACGTGGAGAGCGAAGCTCACCGAGCTCGTGCGCGAGGGCCAAGAAGGGTATCGGCAAGCGACGATCCCGCGCGTGCGGGTGGAGGCCGCGCTCGAAGATCCGGATGCACCGCCGGATCAGCGGCTGGGCGCCGCGATCGCGCTCACGTCGACTGGCACGCCGGCGCAACGCGAGCTCGCGCGCAAGCGGGCGGCGGAGCTCGCGAAGAGTGTGGCGGATCCGAAGCTCGCGCAGGCGTTCGTGGAGGTCGCGCACGATCGGCTCGCGCCACGCGTGGCCGAGGTCGTGGGAGACGCGTCGTGATCGGCACGCGGTCCTTCGATGCTCTCGACGCCACGTCGCGCGTCGCAGCTTCGTGCGTCGTCGCTTCGGTCGTCGCTTCGTGCGTCGGCGTTTCGCGCGTCGCGGAGGAGCGCGCGTGAAGCGACGCGAGCTCGTGGACGCGATCGATCGCCTCGCCTTCGCGGCGGAGCTCGAAGGCGATCGACGCGCACGCGCGCTCGGCGCCGCAGCGTGGGCGCTGCGCTCGCTCGACGAGGATCCGCGCGAGCTGGTCGAGAGCGGAAAGCTCGCGGACGTGAAGGGCATCGGTCCGAAGACCGCGCAGCTCGTGGCCGACCTGCTCGACGGGATTCGCCCGAAGATCGCGGAAGAGCTCGAGGCGAAGGTGCCCACCGGGCTCTTCGAGCTGCGCCGCATCAAGGGTCTCGGCCCGAAGAAGATCGGCGCGCTCTTTCGGGAGCTCGGGATCACCTCGCTCGGCGAGCTCGAGCACGCGTGCGCGGAGAACCGCCTCGTGCACCTGCCGGGCTTCGGCGACAAGACGCAGGCTTCGGTGCTGGAGCAGATCCGCGCGCTGCAGGCGAACGCGCACCTGCGGCGGCGCGATCAGGCGCGCGTCTTGGTGGCGCCCTTCGTGGCGCGCGGTGGGGTCGTGACGGGCGGGCTGCGGCGTGGCTTCGAGCTCGTGGAGCTGCCGATCGAGGTCGTGGTGACGAGCGCGACCGAAGAGGCGCCGTCGGGCGTGCGGCTCGTGCAGGTCGAGCCACGGCAGGTCGGCGTCCAGGCGTTGTTGCGCACCGCGAGCCCGGAGCACCTCGCGCTCTTGCGCGAACGCGCGGAGGCCCGCGGGACGACGCTCGAGGCGATCGACGCGGTCGACGAAGACGCGGTGTACGACGCGCTCGATCTGCTGCCGACCCCGCCCGAGCGACGCGAGCCCGGCGTGCCGCTGGTCGCGAAGGGTCAGGCGCGACCGCCGCTCGTGCGACGCGAGGATCTGCGCGGCGCGCTCCACAACCACACCGTGGCGTCCGATGGAAGCGCGACGCTGGAGGCGATGCGGGCCGCGGCGACGGAGCGGGGGCTCGAGTACCTCGGCATCACCGAGCACAGCGTGAGCGCGTTCTACGCGCGTGGGCTCGACGCGGCGCGGCTCGACGAACAACGCCGCACGATCGAGGCGCTCGAAGGCACGCCCGGCTGCGCGCTCGTGGCGGGTGTGGAGAGCGACATCCTCGAAGACGGCAGCCTCGACTATCCGGACGAGGTGCTCGCGCGTCTGCCGATCGTGGTGGCGAGCGTTCATCGCCGATTCGGTCAGGATCGTGCGGCCACCACGGCGCGAATGGTCGCGGCGGCGCGGAACCCTCACACCACGATCGTCGGGCATCCGACGGGGCGGCTCTTGTTGTCTCGCCCGCCGAACGACTTCGACGTCGAGGCGCTGCTGGACGCGTGCGCTCGGAGCGGCTGCGCGATCGAGCTCAACGGCAGCCCACATCGGCTCGACCTCGGCGCCGAGCACCTCGCGATGGCGAAAGCCAAGGGTGTGTTGGTCTCGATCGGCGCGGACGCACACGCGACGCACGAGCTCGATCACCTCGATCACGGGATCGCGATCGCGCGGCGCGCGGGGCTCGCGCCGGAGGACGTGCTCAACACGCGGAGCCTCGCGGAGCTGCGGGCGTGGCTCGACGCGCGACGGCCGCGGTGACGAAGGCGCGACGACTTCGTGAGCCGACGTCGCGCCTTCGTTCGTGAGCCTCACGCCCGCGAGAGGCGTCGCGCGCCTTCGTTCGTGAGCCTCACGCCCCGGCAGAGGCGTCGCGCGCCTTCGTTCGTGAGGAGACCGTGACCACCCGGTGCGCACGAGCTGCGCTTCGTGTGCTCGAGCCGTGGCATCGTTGGCTTCGATGAGCCGCGGCTACCGCGTCTTCAGTGATCACGTCGCGCGACGCTACGACGAGCTTCGCGCCCGGCTGCGTCGCCTCGGGGTCCGCGCGCTCGCCGCGCTGCCCGTGTTCGCGATCGGCGCGCAGTTCGCCGAGGGCCCGCTGCAGAAGCTCCTGCTCGCGGCCGGACGCGGCACCGCGTGGGCGGGCGTGCTCGCGATCGCGGCCAGCGTGCTGGCGCGCCTCTTCGAAGGAGGCCGCGCGGGCAGCGTGCAGATCGAGGAGGGCGCGAGCCCCGACGACGACGAGGTCGAGCTCCCGTCCGGCCGCACGCGCACGCGCCTGAAGCTGCGCGATCTGCGCGAAGGGTGGGCGCGCGAAGACACCGAGCACACCGTGGTGCGCCGGCCGAAGAAGACGGTCGTCGAGCTCGTCACGCGCGAGGGCGACGTCTGGTCGATCCGCGTGCCGAACGTCGACGCCGGCCTCGTGCTCCTCGCCGCGCTCGGGCTCGACGCGCGGCAGCGCACGATGCGCTTCGAGCGCCGCTCCGACGGGCTCGCGGTCGGCGCGTTCGGTGTGGGCCTGGTGCTCACGGTGATCGCGCTCGCGGTGTACACCGAGGCAGCGGCGCAGCTCGGCTCCTCGATGGGGTGGGTCACGATCCCCGCCGTGCTCGCGGCGCTCTGGGCCACCCTCCGCCGCGTGAGCGCGCATGGCCCGCTCGAGATCGGCGCGGACGGCATCGCATGGACCACCTCGCGCGCGCGACACGACGCGAGCTTTCGACAGCACCTCGTCGCGCGGCTGCGTGGTCGCCAGCGTCGCGTGGTGCGCTGGCGCGACGTGGAGCGCGCGACCGTGCGGCTCGGGGTGCTCTGGCTCGAGACGCGCACCGAGGGCATCCATCGGATCCCGCTCGGTCCCGTGCCGGAGGAGCTCGCGGCGATGCTCCAGCGCCGCATCGACGACGCGCGACAGCGCGACGGAGAGCACCAGAGCCTCACCGCGTTCGAGCCGGGCGCGCGGAGCTTCGCGGAGTGGGTCGCGCACCTGCGGTCGCTCGACGATCCGAAGGACTACCGCGGCGCTGCGATCCCGAAGGTGCGCGTGATCGAGACGCTCGAAGATCCCGACGCGCCCACCGCGCACCGCCTGGGCGCCGCGCTCGCGCTGACACACGCGGACGACGAGACGACGCGGGCGCTCGGGCGTCACCTCGCGCGCGACGCCGCCGCGAGCGTGGTCGATCCGCAGCTCGCGGAAGCCTTCGCCTCGATCGCGGAGGAGCGCGTCGACGAGACGAAGCTGATGCACGTGGCCACCGCGGAGCCGTGAACGACGCTGAGCCGAGCGTCGACGAGACGAAGTTGAAGAACGTCGCGACCGGGGAACGGTGACCGACGCGACGCCGAGCGCGTCACCAAGGCTTGCGGCCGATGGCGCGGTCCCGCTCCGTCTCTTCGAGGAACCAGATTCGTCCGACCTCGACCGGGCAGCGCCACGCGTCGTGCGCGACGTCGTAGGGGCAGAGCGTCTCGCGCCGGTCCTGGCCTTCGGCGTGGCTCGCCTCGACGATCTCGCCGCCGCCGACGTCGTCGCCCATCGCGTCGTAGTAGTGACGCCACGTCTCGATCACGCGCAGGTCCGCGTGTCCGTCGGAGTCCGCGTCCTCGAAGCGCCAGCGCGCGTCGCGGCGCTCGTATTCTTCGACGCCCGCGGAGAAACGCTCGACCGCGTACTCTCGCGAGTAGGTCGATTGCACGTTCCAGTCGTCGGTTCCGACGAGGTAAGCGAGCGCGCCGCACACCCCTTCTCCCGTCGTCGGAGCGTACGCGGCGACCACCGTGACCTCGGTCTCGCCGTCGCCGTCGACGTCGCGCGCGCGCAGCTCCGACGCCACTCCGCACTCGAAGCCTTCGCGCCCACCGAGCGGTACGGAGGGCCAGACCGCCTCGTGCAAGCGGACGATCGCGACACGACGGTGTTGGAGCGGTGCGGGTGCCGCGGTCGCGGTCGCTTCGCTCGGGGTCGCTTCGTTCGGTGCTGCGCTCGGGGTCGCTTCGCTCGGGGTCGCTTCGCTCGGGGTCGCTTCGCTCGGGGCTTCGTCCGTGCCCTGGTTCACGGCATCGGGATCGACGCGACGTTCCACCTCCGCGAGCCACAACGACACCGGTCGTTCGGTCCGTGGCCGCACCCGCACGGGGCTCGGAGCGGCGACGAGCACGAAGACGCGGCGACGATGCTCGAAGGTCACGAGGACCTCCACGCCGTCCGACCGCTGCCAGTCGATCCATCCCGCGCCGAGCGCGTCCTCGATCGTTTCGACCCACGGCCCACCACCGATCCGCGTCGCGCCTCGGAGCGCGGCGGACGGAGTCGGCACGCCGTCCTCGTCGAGCGCGATCTCCGCCTGCACCAAGGGCTCGATCACCGGCGGTTCTAGAGCATCGGCGGAGGTCGTCGGCGCGGGCTCGGGCGTCGAGGGCGCGGTCGTCTCCGTCGATGCGGGCTCCGTCGGGGTCGCGGTCGTCGTGGACGGCGAGTCGATGCGCGCTTCCGTGCTGGGCTCCGTGCTGGGCGCTTCCGTCGGCGACGTCGCGGACCCATCGCCACACGACGCGAGCGCGAAGCACGCCGCGACCCAGACCCGTCGGGCTCTCCCCATGCGCGCGAGACTCGTCGTGCGCTGCTTGCGCGTCAACACGACACGCTCACCGCCAACGCGCGCCGCCGCTGCGACCACGCCCCGCACCGAAGCTCGCGCGCAAGGTCGCGCCGATCGACCACACGTCCGCCGCCTCGGGCGCTTCGAGCGCGCGTCCGTCGACGCGCACGCGCCGGAGCTGGACGCGCAGCCCCACGCCGTGCAGTGGCGCCGGGGCGCGCGACGGAAGTACGAACGGCAGATCGATCGCCGCGCCCCACGCGAACGCGATCCCCGGATCGTCCGCGCCCAGCGGGAGAAACGCCGCGCCGAGCTCGACGGAGATCGACTGCACGAAGAGATCGAGCCACTCGTGCCCGATCGACGCGTCGAGCAGGAAGAGCGCCGGCCAGAGCGGCCGCAGCTCGATGCCTGCGACGACCGTGCCTTCGCCGAGCGCGTCCCATTGAAACGCGACGAAGGGCCCCGCCGCGTCGAGGATGCGCGTGCGCAGCTCCGCCACCGGACCGAGACGCCACTGCCCATCGCGCGTGCTCGCGAGCGCGCCCGCCGTGAGCTCCACCGTGACGTAGGAGTCCCACCGCTCGTACGCGCCGTCGCCGTCGCGCTCTTGCGCGTGCGCGGGCTGCGCGAGACCGAGGACGAGGCTCACGAGCGCGAGAACGAGCGCAGCACGCGCGCGCGACGACGCCGAGCTCACGTCCATGGCCGAACGCGCGCACGACGACGCCGAGCCCACGTTCGTGGCCGAACGCGCGCGCGGTGCCGAGCACGCGCTCGCACGGACGCGCTCGTTTCGAAGCGCGCTCTGCCCCTCGACGCTCACGCGCGCTCGCTGGCCTTCGCGAGGCGCTCTTGCGCGATGGTGTCCGCGATGCGGTGGGTCGGCGTCGTCGACTTGCTCGCGCGCTCCACGATCTCGCCCACGAGATCGCCGAGCGCCTCCACGCGCGTGCGCACCTTCGCCGCGTCGTAGCCTTCGAGCTCCGCCGCGACGTTGATGAGCCCACCCGCGTTGATCGCGTAGTCGGGCGCGTAGACGATGCCGCGCTGGAAGAGATCGTCACCGTTGTGCGGCGACGCGAGCTGGTTGTTCG
>Ga0075012_10005829_pt1 | contig 11249 bp, 9 predicted proteins | sample All_14_2_FD_71474 | JGI IMG/M metagenome (GOLD analysis project Ga0075012, IMG submission 71474) | Freshwater microbial communities in response to fracking from Pennsylvania, USA - Allegheny Zone_MetaG_DW_15 | ecosystem: Environmental > Aquatic > Deep subsurface > Groundwater > Drilled...
AGATCTGAAGATGATCTTTCAATTGCGTTCAAAACATGAGCGGGTTCGGCAATTGCATGCCGAACCCGCTCAACTCTCTCTCCTACCAATAAATTACCTATAAATCTACAACTGTTCAAAGAACAGGATGTATTTGATATGAATTACCTCAATCTTACATCAAAGGTATTTAATACACAACGTACAAAAGTACTATTTGTGCACTATCGTACACGAGTGATGTTAATGCATTTTGGTGTATTGACAGGGGGGGTGAATGCACAGCCAAATTGATATTGGTTTTCAAACCGAACGATAATGAGCGATTCGATCACTCCAAATTCTGCCATAGGTCTTGTAACAGGCAAACTATCCACATCGCTGCTCCACGCAAGAGTGTAGGATGATGTTGCATAACGTGTGAATCCATCCACAGGAATAAGCGGCTCGGGTACCTCTTCGCCCTTCTCGATGGCAGACAGGCCCTCCAATACAAGAGTATTCATATTCCGTAGTGCGTCCAATGCTTCAGGTGACATTTGCGAAAACCGTCCCCCGATCACTGCAACAACTAATATGGATATGGTCAATTTTACTAAGCGCATCAATCCACTGGATGGGGCTTTCCCAGTTGTATCCAATATCCCGAGCAACCAGCGAAAAAAGAGACCAAGAGGCAGGTAGATAATCAGGCGTGGCAAAAACGTAAAAAGGGACAGGAAAAAGGAAGTAACGATCTGTGTCTCTCCCGAATTGATAAAAGCCAAAAGCGAGCTTGCAAAGACCGCAAGCATGCCGCTTCCGACCAATCCCCAGAATGATTCTTCATCCCATGCGACCATCAACCCCATCAACCCCATGAACAGCGATATCAGGATCGCCAAAGCTACACGTCCAATAGGCATCTCATGCAAAGGTACTCCCGGAAGAGCCCACACATTAATGAATTGAGAAATTACAGAATAAGGAATCCCGAAGGCAAGTCCAATGATAAATCCGTATATACGGCGCTTTTGGTCACTCATAGATATCTCCAAAAATATAATAATCTCTTCTTATACACAACCAGAGGAAAATTCACAACAGGCCTCTCTCTCCAAAAGGCATGCCTACACACAATATGCTCTCTACATAGATAGAGAAACACAAGCATTGTTTAATATAGTACCGTATAAGGGGAATATTAATTTAAAAGGTTTGTTATGTCACCCTACTACCGTAGGGTATTAAGCAATACAGGGCGTGTTCATGGACACAGAATAAGGCTAATAGCCACATCCGCTTTTTCTCAGATCATCCAAAGGCATACCAAATGCTTCATAAACAGGTGAGCCATCCCATTCTGATGGAAGGGGCAAGCCAAGAGAAAAAGCAACGGTTGCCGCAGTATCCATCGTGTATACCTGTGTGGATAATTGGCCAGGGGCAATATATGGACCGCTGATGATCCAGGGGATGGTCATATCTTCAGGCTGATTTGTACCATGCGTTGTATCATGCCCGCCATGATCAGAGGTAATGATAATCATGGTGCTTTCATACATGCCATTGTCTTTTAAGGCTTGCAGAATAAGCCCAAATAATTCATCGTCCCTGGTGTATGCTTTCAATTGCTGGCGAGACATCCAGCCTTCCTCATGGCCTACGAGATCTCCGTCTGGAAAATGTACAAACAGGAGGTCAAATCCTTGTTTAACCTGTTTGATAGCCTGCCTCTCCACAGTGGATGTATCTTTGATCTTATCGGTTTTATCTATAAACTCGAAATAATCTGTACTGACGGGTTCGGTGATCTGGCGTAATTTTTCTTTACCAACCACCATGGCTGTTTGCATACCTGCCGCTTGCGCAAGATCAAAAATATCAGTGCCAAGAGCGTACCCATTTTGCGGAACATATTCGTTCCAACGGACAATATGCTTGGCGGGGCATGTTCCTACTAGCATGGAAGCATGTGCAGGCAGGGTTAAGCTTGGCATAATGGTTTGTGCATTCAAAGTGTATGCACCATTTTGCATAAGCATCATCACATTCAACATATTCGCCTCCGCAATTGCATCGGGACGAAGTCCATCAAAACTGACTATTAACACACGATCAACAACAGGCAACGGGGTAGCAGTTGCAGTTGGGATGGGTGTCTCGGTCGGTGGTGATGGGGTACTGCTTGGAGTGAGAGTCGCTGTGATGAGTGGAGCAACTATCGGCGGCGGAACAGGGGCGAATGATCCACAACTTTGCAGAAGAATCGCAAAGAGAGTCAAAATCCAAATACGTTTTATCATTTTGGGGTTCATTCTTCTGTTATTTACAGGGATCTTTTTCGTGGGTGACTGTTTGAGGAAGACCAAACGCTTCATAGATGGGGATACCATCCCAATCAGATTGAAGAGGTAGTCCTAATGCATATGCTGCAGTGACGGCAGTATCCATTGTATACATGGGCAGGGTCAATTCAGTATGGACAACACCAGGACCATACGCGATCCACGGAATGCGATAATCTTCGATAACCAAACCAATATGATTCCGGTCATGTCCACCATGATCTGCTGTCACAATAATTAGTGTGGAAGCGAGCAAGTTATTATCTTCAAGCGCGGTAATTATTGAACCCAGAGCCTCGTCACCAAGTCGTAAAACTTTGAGCTGTTCACCGGACATCCAGCCATATTTATGTCCACGGGTATCTGCACCGGCAAAGTGGACGAACATTAAACCAAACCCTTCTTCGATCTGCGCAACCGCTGCCCTGCCAACAGCAGGCTCACCATAGGCTACTTCAAAAACATCTGTGGTCTCAGGCTCGGCCATCTGCCTAAGTTTATCCTTGTTCACGATCATTACTGTGCGAAGACCGGCTTCATGAGCCAGATCAAATATATCCACACCTTTGGAATAGCCCATGTACTGAAAGAATTTGTTGTAAATCACACCATGATCTTCCATACACAAACCAGAAAGCATGGATGCATGACTTGGTGAAGTGGATGGATAAGCAATGGTCCGATCTGACGTGAATGAATATGCTCCACCATCTACCAGTTTAAGCAAATTCTCCATTGGCGCTTCGGTAATTGCATCCGGGCGCATACCGTCAAAACTAATGATGAGGACCCGCTGAATACTCGCGATAGATGGTGTTGGAGTAAATGTAGCGGTTGGCAAAGGCGTTCCAGTTGGATTGGGCGTCTGTGATGGGGGTTGTGTTGATGTAGGGGAAGCTGTGATCGTAGCTGTAGCTGTTTCCGTTTGATAGTATATGGAAGTAACGGCAGGCGCAGGTGGCAAAGAACTCCCCCACAGGTTGGGGCTGGAGGTACACCCTGCCAACAGAAGAACTACGAAAAAGATTCTAAAATTTTTCATTTTAAGTATTGTACTTTAACTTATAAAATTTTATAGCGAGCGAAACGGCACCTATGCTGCACAGATATGCAGTGTCAGCGCCGTTTCGTTTCAAGTAGAGAATCTCTACTCGCATGGCATTCTTTCAAATTATAAGGTCAAATTTAATTCCAAAGATGACAGGGCCATTGCACGTCTTCGAGATGGACTTTTATTCTTGGTTCGCCAAAAGCCTCATAAACAGGAATACCTTCCCAATCCGGTTGCAGCGGCAAACTCAATGCATATGCAACCGTAGCTGCTGTGTCCATCGTTTGCAATGATGCAGTTATCTCCACAGGAACGATGCCTGGGCCTGAAGCGATCCAGGGGATGCGAAAATCTTCAATAACTAAACCAATGTGATTCTTATCGTGTCCACCATGGTCAGCGGTAACAATGATGAGTGTGCTGTCACGCAGTCCATTTTCATCAAGTGCTTTTAATATTTCGCCCAATGCATCATCGCCATTACGAAGCATTTTCAGATATGAATACCCCATCCAACCATATTTATGCCCAACTTTATCAGGGCTTGGGAAATGAACGAACATTAATCCAAACCCTTGGGAAATTTGCTCAACTGCGACCTTGGCAATGGAAGCCTCATCATACCGAACTTCAAATACATCAGTGGTTTCAGGCTCGGCAAGCTGCCTCAATTTATCCTTACCAACGACCATCACAGTTCTCATTTGCGCTTCATGGGCAAGATCAAAAATATCGACACCTTTAGAGTACCCCATATACTGAAAATACCTGTCATAGACTATGCCATTATCCTCCATACACAACCCTGAAAGCATGGCTGCATGGCTGGGTAACGTAGAAGGATAAGCAATTGTAACTGCACTTGTGAGTGAGTATGCGCCGGTCTCAATCAACTCAAGCAGATGGGGCATAGGAGCAGCTGCAATTGCTTCAGTTTGCATACCGTCATAACTAATAACGATCACGCGCTCGATCGTTGGCACAGCCTCGACAATTTCCGAATCAGGAGATATTGTTCCATCTGGAACAAGCATTACAGGCGGCCTGCCTGACGAAATAACTGGGGCAAATGAAACAACAGCATGTGCAACTTCTGCATGGGCAGGGGATACCACGCTCCCTAACAAAAGAAAACACGACAGCAAAATCTTATATATCTTCATACTTCTTTATCCTGATAGCTATCGTATCAACACAATGCTGTAATCAGAATAAAGACAGGCTTAAGACTGGGTAAAAATAAGACAAACGTTACCCTACGCTTCCCCTACCCCACATCATTTTTTATACGAAAAATACGGCAAGTAACTTGCCGTATTTTTCGTATAAAAGTAAGTTTATGACTTTAACATTGGCATCTTCAACCCGTGACGTTTTGCCGCCTCAATAGCGATTTCATACCCTGCGTCAGCGTGTCGTACCACACCCATACCTGGGTCTGTCGTCAGAACTCTTTCCAATCTGACAGCTGCTTCTGGGGTTCCATCCGCAACAATGACCTGCCCAGCGTGTTGGCTGTACCCCATCCCCACACCACCGCCGTGATGGAACGAGACCCAGGTTGCACCGCCAACAATATTGATCATTGCGTTAAGGATCGCCCAATCTGAGATCGCATCCGAGCCATCTTTCATCGCTTCAGTTTCACGATTTGGTGAAGCCACAGAACCCGAATCCAAGTGATCGCGGCCAATGACAATGGGCGCCTTCACCTTTCCACTGGCAACGAGTTCATTGAACATCAACCCAGCCTTGGCACGTTCTCCATAACCAAGCCAGCAAATACGTGAAGGCAATCCCTGGAATGGGACTTTCTCGCGTGCCATCTTCAACCAACGGTGCAGATGTGCATCTTCAGGGAAGAGATCCATGATAGCTTTATCCGTTGTATAAATATCTTCCTTATCACCGGAGAGTGCCACCCAGCGGAAAGGTCCCTTGCCTTCACAAAAGAGCGGGCGAATATAGGCAGGCACAAAACCGGGAAATTCAAAAGCATCACTTACGCCATTGTTGTATGCCTGTTGGCGAAGATTATTACCGTAATCAAACACTTCCGCACCTGCACGCTGGAAAGCCAACATAGCCTTCACATGAGAAGACATGGAATCCATTGCCATCTTTTTATACTTCTCAGGGTCACTAACGCGCAATTGATTCGCCGCCGTAATGGATAAACCAGACGGCACATAGAATAAGGCTTCGTGTGCTGAGGTTTGGTCTGTGACGACATCGGGGATCACACCACGCGCAGCAAGTTCTGAATACACATCCGCAGCATTGCCAATGAAGCCAATGGAGCGTGGTGTTTGGTTTCTCACGTTTTCTTCCACAAGGGTCATGGCTTCTTCAAGGTTATCCACAACCATATCCACATAGCCAATGGCACGACGGCGTTCGGCACGCTCGGGATCCACTTCCACTATGAGTCCCACACCTTCATTCATGGTAATGGACAAAGGCTGTGCTCCTCCCATGCCTCCCAAGCCAGCCGTAAGCACAAATTTCCCCTTAAGCGACCCCCAACCTTTAAGTCTGGCGAGCGCTCCAAAGGTTTCGTATGTGCCCTGCAAAATTCCCTGTGTTCCGATGTATATCCATGAACCGGCTGTCATCTGGCCGTACATGATAAGTCCCTTTTTATCAAGTTCATCAAACTTTTCCCAAGTGGCCCAGTGTGGCACGATATTCGAATTTGCAATCAAAACCTTGGGTGCATCCTTATGACTTTTGAAAATCACCACTGGCTTGCCCGATTGAACCAAAAGCGTTTCATCCTCGTCCAATTCCTTAAGGGACTCGAGAATCGCATCAAAGGATTCCCAATTACGGGCAGCTTTGCCACGCCCCCCATAGACAACAAGGTCTTCAGGTCTTTCAGCTACTTCCGGGTCAAGGTTGTTTTGGATCATGCGATAGGCGGCTTCACTGAGCCAGTTCTTGCAGGTAAGTTGTGTGCCATGCGGGGCACGAACAATACGAGGGGTTGACATTGAATGATCTCCTTGGGTTCAGGGCAATCTTATTCGCTCAGGAGTATGAAGGTTTCGATCATTGCATCAAACTGAGGCAGAACCGTCTGCTTCAATTCTTCGGTGGTGGAAAGTGTGACGACCAACACACCAACATTTGTCTTTATGAAAACCTGCTTTTGGAATAATTCAACATTGACACCGCTAACTGTCGTGATCGGAGCTTTGGATGTGATCACACCAACCGGTATTTCTCTGGCAGTTGTGGAAATTTCCGTAGATGTCACTTCCAACCCAGAGAGAACAGATGGCAATGCCGCAGCTTCCGCTTTCAAATCCTCATCTGTTTCCAGAGATATATCGCTCAGCTGGTTCCAATAAAAATTAATATTGGTTATGAAGTCGATCTCTGCATGTCCCTCCTGAACATCAAGGACAAACAGGCGTAATTCATCCGGGTTCAATTTTTCGATGCTGCTCAAAGAACGTTGCATGGCTGGGTTGGACAATTCGGGGAGTAACCAAGCATCTAAATATTCTTGAGAGTTAATGCGGATGGGTAGCCAGCCTTCCAACAGGCTAATTTCGTAACCTGCCCTCATATCAGTAAATTTTGAAGAATTATCTTCAAACCTGTTGATGCTGCTACCAGAATCATCCACATCGGGTACAAGGCTGGCGGTGGGAACAGGAGTTGGCTCAAAAGTTGGAGTAGAAATTACCTCAGCAGTAGTAGGCATGGGAAGGGCCTGCTGAGTCTCTGCGAGGGCCGCAGAAACTGTTTCAGCCACCATCCTTTCAAGCCGGGTATCAGCTGTCGGCGCGGTTTGTGAAGCGGTGGGGAGGCCTGGCACAGCACAAGCCAGAACCGTCGCTAGAAGCATCAGTGCGGCGAGCAATGCACGTCGTGTGTTCATGGTTTCCATCCTTGGTTATGAAATGAAAAGTCTCCCGGCAATTATAGCCGAGAGACTTTATTGAATTTGATACTTTTTACATTGCACTTATGCTGTAGTTTGTCCCTTTGCAATCATATCTGCAAAGTTCGTACCTTTTAGCCTGTTAACTAATTCTTCCTGCGCATCACACCAAACAGGGCGGAGAGGACAATCGGTATCGAAGGAACATGAGCCTGTATCACCGACACATTCATTGAGTTGAATAGGCCCATCAATCGCTTCGATCACTTCCAAAAGAGTGATCTCTTGAGGGGTACGGGCAAGAGTAACACCACCACGCGCGCCTCGCGAGGTATGCAGAAGCCCTGCAATGGATAATTGGGAAACGATCTTGGCGAGAAAGGACGGCGGAATGCGTTGTTCTTCCGCAATAGTACTCGTTGCTGTACGTGCTTCTCCGCCGCGGGCTAGATGAAGTACCGCTCGAACAGCATAGTCTGCTTGACGTGTTATCTGCATACGAACCTCACTTAAAAAAATAGGTAAACTTTACCGACAATCACGATTTTATTGTGAAGTCTTGCGCAAAGCAAGTGATAGAGGTCATAGCCTAATTATGACCTTTTGCTCTGAATTATAAGACAGGGTTTTATGGTTCTTTAGCCCGAAATATCCTTATACCCCGCATAGACACTGAATGTGTGCCTATTTTAAACTATTCGTTGCAGATCTCGTAATGTTCGTTTCATTATGAGATCTGCAACTACTTGAACTTATTGTTATTTAGAAAGGGTCAGATTTCCAGCACCTATTTCAACAAAAAAGGTAAGCATAGGACCGTTCCCTTCCTGTTTGTAAACGTTTCCATTCTGACTCCAACCTGAACCTGCATTGATATTCGATATACCACTCTCCACTGTGACAACTGCATTGACACCTTCAGGGATGATAATAATCACATTGCTAAACCCGCTTTCGATTTTGATGGAAGCATCTCGCTGCAATTCACCTGAAAAATCGAGGGTGTAATCTCCTGCCCCTGCAGAAAAATCAAAGATGCTGAAATTAGCATTGGCAAGACCTTCCATTTTCACATCGGAGGCACCAGTGGAATAGCTGAATACAGACATCTCAGTTTGGTTGGGTTCAGAAAATGCAAGCTCCACATTTGCCGCACCATCTTTGATCGTAAGATTGTTAAGTGCAAGGCCACCAAATTCAAAGGTTCCATCGTATGCACCAGATTCAATAGCCAAATTCATGGGTTGATCGCCAAGCTTGAAATCCCATTCGTTCTTGAGATCGTTCATGGATGGGATGACATTGACACCCACTTCTCCCATTTTGATCTCAATGTTGCCGCCATCCACAATGGTAACGGGCTTAATCTCTTGATAATTATAAGTGGCTGTTCCACTCACAAGCTGGCTTGCGCCGGGAGACAAGAGCAGATCACCCGCGCCGAATGAGAGTTTCAGGCTGGTTTCTTCTGCATCGGGGTAATCAATATTGATGTCATCTACAACCTCAGGGCCGGGCTGTGCTTTTTGGGGCAGGTCGATGTTAAATCCGCAGGCCATGGTGGCTAACGCGAGAATCGCGATAAATATGAAAAGTTTTTGAAACATAAGAAAATACCTCCTCAGGTAATTGTGCCTGAGGAGGTATACGGGAGAAAATGGAGTTGGTTGCAAATGCCATCAGAAATTATTTTTATCCCTCAAAAGGCCACCACTTAGGCCTGCTTTTCTCTCGCAAAATTTGAAATGACTCGGCTGTATTGAAAGACAGAAGCACATTGTTCGCGTGTTTTCGAATATTGGGGCTTTCATCATCCAACAGTTCGCCAATGGCTGGCGCGGCTTCTGTCGCCTTTAATTTTCCCAAAGCATCCATGGCAAAAAAACGCACAGTGGGATGTTTATCATTCAATGACTTGATAAGTGACGGAATGGCTCTTTGATCCCGTATATTCCCCAAAGCAAGGGCTGCACCATAACGCGCATCCGGGTCTTCACTATCCAACAGCCTGACCAACCCTTCCACAGCATCTGCACCGTAGTTAACAATACCCGAAATGGCCATGGGATGATTCCACGGTTCATCCAGTTTCAAAAGCAGGCGCTGTAAATTTGCCTGCGAATCTTGTTTTATCTTTTGGATTTGTTGGCGGCGCTCAGCCTCACGAGATTCCCGTTCCGTGAGCCAGGTCTTTTGTCGTCTCCATGCTTTTTGCAAGTCTACACCGCATTGTTTGCAATACCTGCCTTTGATATTGTTTTGGGTATAGCAAAACGGACAACCCGCCTGAAGCACACTATTACAGGAGGTGCAGTATTTATTCCGCCCTGAGTTTTCCGTTCCACAATCCGAGCAGATAAGTTTTCCGCTTGCAGTCCAATCGGTGGAGACGATAGTAGAGTTACAGGCAGTGCAGGTAAATGGCTGGTTTGGGTTGATCGCCCCTTCCACTGGAGCGCCACATGCCGGGCAGTTAAGCGTTATCAGTTCCATAGATTTGCAATTGTAACAAACTCATGCGAAGTAAAATAAGTTTTCAACTTTCCAGAAACGCAAACGCGTTCAACATAAAAACAACTCCTCAGGTCAATACCTAAGGAGTTGTACGAAGGATGGTTTGATATGGATGCAAAGATTTCGACCACAGATAAAAGAAATCAAAAATCAGCTTGCGATTATTCAGAATTACTTCTTACTCTCTGTCATTCCGCTGTCTTTCTTCAATGCTACAACCAAAGCCTGATCCAGCGAGCGGACTTCGATGATCTCGATACCTTTTGGATATTCTTCTCCCTTGCGAATGGCTTTTGGGATAATGGCTGTTTTGAATCCCAACTTTTGAGCTTCACGCAAGCGCGCCACCATTTGACCCGGCATACGCAACTCACCAGCCAAACCGATCTCACCGATCAACACAGCCTCGGCGCGGACAGGCACATCCTTCCACGAAGATGCAATGGCGGCAGCGATGGCAAGGTCTGCGGCAGGTTCGTCAATTTGAATGCCACCCACCACGTTGACAAAGGCATCATGCTCTGCGAGTTTCAAACCAACACGGCGGGTAAGCACCGCAGTAATCAACAGCAAACGATTAAAGTCCACGCCGTTGGGAGTGCGGCGCGCGTTGCCAAATTGAGTTGGGGAAGTGAGCCCCTGAATTTCAACGAGAATGGGACGCGTCCCTTCCATGGTCACTGCAATGGCAGAGCCAGCCGCGTTCACCAATCTCTCGGCAAGGAATGCCTCGGAGGGATTCGTTACTTCCATCAAACCGCCTTCGCGCATTTCAAAAACGCCCACTTCTGCCGTTGCGCCGAAACGATTTTTTACCGAGCGCAGCAAACGATAGGCCTGAAAACGGTCGCCTTCCAAATATAGAACCGTATCCACAATATGTTCGAGCACACGCGGGCCAGCAATTGCACCGTCCTTCGTCACATGCCCGATCATGAACACGGAAATCCCAGACGACTTCGCCAACTCTCTCAAATGAGAAGAACACTCACGCACCTGCGAAACCGAACCCGCGGACGAATCCAATTCAGATAAATAAACTGTCTGGATCGAGTCAACAATTAGCAGGTCAGGTTTTGATTCGCGGACGTGGTTCAGGATCACTTCAAGATTCGTCTCCGTCACCAGCAAAAGATTTTTCGGCAGTTCCTGCGTCCCGTTCACCAAACGCACCGCACGCATCTTGATCTGCCGTTCGGACTCCTCGCCAGAAACATACAGCACGCGCTGGGTCTTCGCCATCTCCATCGCCATTTGCAGCATGAGCGTAGATTTGCCAATGCCCGGGTCGCCGCCCACGAGAACGATGGAGCCAGGCACGATGCCGCCACCGAGGACTCTTGCAAACTCACCGATCGGCAGGTGGATGCGATCTTCCGCCTCACCCCCGACCTCGGAAATGGGACGCGGAATCGAACGGCCAGTCAGCCCTCGGACATTTGCCGGTCCCTTCGCAACAGGCTCATCGTGGACAACTTCTTCCACC
>Ga0075012_10005830_pt1 | contig 11249 bp, 12 predicted proteins | sample All_14_2_FD_71474 | JGI IMG/M metagenome (GOLD analysis project Ga0075012, IMG submission 71474) | Freshwater microbial communities in response to fracking from Pennsylvania, USA - Allegheny Zone_MetaG_DW_15 | ecosystem: Environmental > Aquatic > Deep subsurface > Groundwater > Drilled...
GGGGTGCACAGAAGATCCGTGGCGATGTCCCCGACGCTCATCGTGCCTCTGTTTATGAACGAAATGATTCGTCAGTCTAGCGACACTCTTTCCCGATTTTAGGAAAACCTTGACTCACCTCAGCGTAATGACCACTGCGCGCTTCTCATGATCCACGGTGATCGTGTAAGGGACCGCCTCCCCCAGGTATGAAGTGAAGGACGAATAGACGATTTGTCGCTTCTTGGGGTTCGATCCGATGATGGACTTGAAGATGTGGTGCTCCACGACGTTCCCATACATAAGTCTCCTCGCCACGTTGAGGGGAAAGTTGCAAAAGAACCGACAGGGATTCATGTAAAACTGGAGCTTCCATCCGTAAATCCCCAGCATGTAAGGCGCAAACTCGTCAAACTCCCTCATCGCGTCAATCGCCTGAGTGTCCTCGCCGGTGATGGGCGTGCTGGAAGTGACCGACTGGCTCTTGAAACGAATGTTTGGGGATTTGGGCGATGGTATTCCCGGACTGGACAAAGCCTTGGAGACCCTTGCGGCTTCTTTCTCGCGCTGCTCCGCGCGCAACAGAACAAAGGCGGCAAAGATGTCCAATACGGTAAAGTCGACGAGCATGTCCTTGAGAAAGGAGTGAATGATTCGCGAGATCTCGCTCCACGCCAGCTCAGCGTTTCCCATTGGGGACTCGACGCTTCCAAACAGCCCACAGCAGAGGTACGAGAGCCCTCTCAGAGCCCGAGATGCGGCCCCTTGATAGGAACTTTCCGAGAGGCTCTTTGGCTTCTTCCCTCCGCTGATGTAAATGAGAATACCCATCACCAGTCCGAGAATGAGGAAATCGATGCAAATAGCCACGACAATAGTAAGCTCGACGTTGAAGAGCTCAGTGCCTACGGGGCATGGAGTCTTCACCAGGAGAATGATCCCGAATACCGCAAGGGCAACTTCCAAAATGTAGCTAACGGCCAACGAGTGGAATACGGGGACGGTGCGGCGGTTGCGGCGCTCCCACTTGAGCATGTTGCCCTCATTGGTCACGCGGTACAGTGCATAGTAGAGGATGGTCGTAATTATGCAAATGGCGAGAGTGATCCAGAGAAAGGCGAGGTCTTCAGGACGGACGGGGCAGGATGTCTGCGCCGAGCCGATTGCTACGAGAGCCGCCGCGGAGAGCGTCGAGAGGGACCGCAGAAATACTCCGACCAGTGCGGGAATGGCGAGGTCGTCTGCCCCAATCGGGAGCGTCACGCATCCCCACACGGTCAGACGACCCGGCATGATGCTGTTACCGAAAGAGGAACAAGTCTTGTTCAAGCAGCAACCCCCCAAAGGACGTTGTTCTGCAATTACAATGAGATAACCAGTAGTTTGCGGTTGGATCCGGCGGTTTGAACGAATAGCGACAAGAAGAAGAAGAAGAGTCCGCGGTTTTCCGCTTCGTGTTTACCAACAAAACACATGCGCGATTTCGGTCTGCCCCTCCCCGGCCCCCACTACGGACTGGACGTCGTTGACCTGGTCCTTTCCGTTGCGTGTGTGTTTGCGTCACTATTTGTGACTAGTAATCAAAGACTGACAGACGGTTGCCAAGAAGAACGTAAAAGACCGACGGGCCACTCCTGTGCACACAAAAGACCTTTTGAGAGTGTCTCGCCTCCAGAGGGCTGTTGATTTGAGAGATGACCTCTGAGGTACACCTAAAACATCCATCGTGTAATGCAAACGTGTAACCAGAGGTAAGACATATCCTTTCGATCCGTTTTCTCCTTCATCATCAGTTTCTTGTGTGCACAAGTTAACGGGCGATAAGGACGAATTCGGGGATTCCGTCTCACAGAAGGAAGCCTGTCTGGGTGTCGATCTTGGGGAGCATTGAGTACACTAGGGAAGGAAGCTCGCAGACCTCTCTCAACTCTCAGAGTGTGAAGATGAATGGTTGGATGCAGACCGGGTGAGTCCGAAGTAGCAGAGATTGCGAAGGACCATCGTATCATTCAACGCTGCTGTGTATATTGTTCAAAGTTGAATCTTCATTACGCAAGCCCCTTTACGATATTCTTCACTAATAAGGTCAGTCTTATAATAAACGGGTTATACTCGGGAGACGTTTCGAGCATCGTTCCAATGTTGTCCAGCTTTGAGCCTATGTGCTGCGGCTACGGATACCTCCATCTATCTTCAAAAAAATGCGTCATGAACTTTCGTTCACATTTGACGTTTCAAATATCTTGTCATCAACTTTCAAACTGATTGAGACAAGGTTCTCGCAACCAAAGTTATACCTCCACCCGCTGTGGTGGCAATCCCGACTGTGATGGCTCAGACCCAACCACGAGCCTGTGCTTCTTTTCATTAAAGTAGTCGGTGAGTTCACGGTCCAGAGCCTGTCTCAATTTAATCATGAGATAGTCTGGTAAATGGTCCAGGATGCATCGGGACGTGATCTGCACGTCCTGAATCTGCTCTCGGTCCCTCAGCCGAGTCGCAACATATTTGGCCCTGTTCTGCTGGATCACCCCACAACCGTTGCTGGTTGTCTCCGTGTGAGTCTTTTCGAGGTAGATTATGCGTCCTGGCATGAACATCCTCGTCTGATCCAGCTCGTGTTCCTCGAGCTTACTCAGGGTTTCCAGTCTCGCCTTGAGGTCCTCGCGGTCAGAATCGTACGGAACCTCGTCAGGGGAGTACAGGAGATCGTCCAGTCTCCTTGGACGGACCAAGGATAGTAAAATCGCTGACTTGGATGCCTTTGATCTACGGATGACGTCGAGAAGCTGATCGCGGGTTTTCTTTGCGCTGTGCCAGTTGAGTCGCCCGAAGAAGTCTTTTCCCAGTGTGCAACTCGCGACGAACGCCTCAGACTCCTCGGCCAGCTCTCGGGAGAAGATAGCCGAAACGCTTGAGTATGCCAGACAGCGGACCTGAGGGAACCTGGGGCGGAGAAGAAGACTGAGAATGGTGGCCATGCACTAGGTAAAAGAGAGGTTAGCGTCGAAAGCAGTACATTGGACTGCGCTGATTGATGTACAAACGTACCGCACCTAGAGAGTGTCCGCAGCAGATAAGGCGATAATCGGAGCAGTCCATCTTGTCCAGCTCGCGAGCGCCAATAAAAACCTCCCGACCGAACATTAGATCCTCAGGAAGAACCTCGTCATCACCGTCATCCTTGCCCATCGCACGAAGAAACGATCGGCGATCCTCCAAGGAGATGATCTCGGATGTTCGCTTGTCGCCATCGTCACTTGCCACCGGCGCGACCCGAAACAGCCTATGGAGAATCTGCTGCTTTTCCACATCGGCGCGGATCCGATTGGCTATTCTCAGCATCCCCCCGTGTGCGAAATGTTTCTCTCCGTCTTTTACGCCCCACTCCCTTGCGGCAGCGTCGAGGCGAGCGGGGCGACACATGAGATCCGTCCCGATGTCCGGGATGCTGATCGTCCCGCTGCATCATGTGATTGTTAGTGTCCTTGAATGTGAATGAACCGCCTCGGTTTAAACAGTCTGGATGCCACCCCTGCTCTGCCAAGTAACGAACAACGCCACACCTTATCATTGTTTCGTCCGTATAGATGTGATCACTTACCGAAGAGCGATCACCACTGCGCGCCTCTCGTGGTCCACAGTGATCGTATAAGGGATCGCCTCACCCAAGTAAGAAGTGAACGATGAGTAGAGAATCTTGCGTTTCCGACTGTCATCAGCCTTGATCACCGACCTGAACACATAATGTTCCACGACGTCGCCATACACCAGCTTCTGCATCCAGTTGAAGGGGATCCTGAAGAGAAAAGTCAAAGGATTGGAGTAGAAAAGGAAAATCCATCCGTAGATTCCCATCATGTACGGTGCGAATTCGTCAAACTCTCTTAGGTCCTGGATCGCCTGGGCGTCCGATGCAGAAATTGGCTCAGCGGAAGTCACCGACTGGTTCTTCATGCGAATCTTCTTCATGGCAAATGACGATGACGACGAAGAACTAAAAGGACTAACACGATCATCGCGCAGTACCGATGCCATTACTTGAGCCACCCTCGCTTGCTCTAAAGCTTTCTGCTCCGCGCGAAGGAGAATGACGCCAGCGAGCACATCCGAGAGAGTGAAGTCCACCAAGAGGTCTTTAAAGAAGAGCCGCATCACGCGTGCAATTTCGCCCCATGCAAAATCGGAGCGTTCGCCAGAAACTTCAGGGACTCCCAGTACTCCGCACGTGAGTCTCGCAAAACCGAGAAAGAGGCCTCTGGCCAATCTGTCTGAGGACTGTTCCGTCAGATGACTTGGTCTTTTCCCTCCACTGATGTACAGTAACGTTCCCACCACGGTGGCGAGCACGACAAAGTCTACAAAGATAGCGACGACAACTGCCATTTCGATTTTGACCAAAAGAGAACCCGTCGAACAGCTCGGCTGCACTACAGTGATAATTCCTAGCACAACAAGAGCGAGCTCTGCCAAATACGTGACGGTGAGCATGTGGACCACCGGTACGACTCGCTGATTCCGCTTCCGCCACTGCAGGATGGAGCCCTGACTAGACACATGAAAGAGAATGACATACAATACTCCGCTGATTGTACTCACTCCCAAAGCAGAGGCAAGGAACACGACATCGATGGTCTCGACCTCGCACTCACTCTGAGCGAGACTCAGGACAAGGAGCACGGCGGCCGCGATGGAAACGGCGAATCGGAGCACCGCCCCGAACACCGCTGGTATGGCTAAGTCGTCTCCTGTAAGAGGAAGCGAGAGGCATCCGCATACGCTGAGTCTTCCAGGCATCTTATCCTGTGCCCCAGTACGTGAGATCCTATTCAAGTGGTACTGCAGGGAGCCTCCAATTACCAATGGGATAGCACTTCAGAAAACTCCCGGCTGCACAATCTGGGCTCACAAGCAGATAGAATTAGCTGTGAGGACTCATTGCTTACTGTGTCGTATATATAAGCGCCAAGTAGGTACTTGTTAGTCCACTAACTGCCAATGCGCCGAAACGGATGAGGGCAACCTCCGCTCATCCATGTCTCGGTTGTCAGGACTGAGCGCACTGCAGCCACACGCGATAAGATAAGAAAAGGTATTTTGCACCGCTCTCACTCTTGCGAACTTTGCCCGTAAGTTCATAAAGTCTGATGAATCCTTCAAAGTCTGTCATCGATAGGTCCCCTCTCTTCCACGCGTTCGTCCCCCGCGTAGTAGTAGTGTTAGTGTCGTGGCTGCTCGAGGATGGAACGAGAATTCCCCCAAAATGGCGCCATCACTTATAAGAAAATAAGATGTCGCCTATGACAAAAATTCACTATACAGTATACCGCTAGTTTAAAACCGCATTTAACAATATTAGTTGGCGTATTTTTAGTATGATATGTTAATATTATAGCGCATAAACATATGAAAAGTTGTCCTTACAATAAGGTCTGTAAGGCTTAAGACGCGACATCGCTACAGCTCTCCAAGAGCGAAAGCTCTCAAAGTACTCCTAGTAGTTATAATATTCATTATTGTATGCCAGTAGTGGTTGTTAAAGTGGAAGTATCAACGCACGAGCCTTCCTTCTTCATTTCACTCGACTTCTTCCTGTATGTGTTCACAATAAACTTGCCACCACAGTCGTTGAGAGGAGGATCAGTTAAGAGTATCTACTACTTGGAAGGTCGCTTGAGGACAGGGCTGGCTCTTATTTTGACCGACAACGTTTGATGTCGTACCTTCCCTATATCGTTGGTCGGTCGGTATCTGGTTCAAAGTAGTGGCAACTGAAGGAGGTTAGGGTTTCGAAATCGAGTGGGCGAGTCGATTGATGGATTGCCCGTTTTCTGACGACTGCAGGCTGGCTGGAATAACAACGACGTGGATGTGGCCTTCTCTGCTTGTTGACGACGACTGCTGAGAATTGCCAGTTGGTTTGAATCACTTGAAGGCGATGTCTTGCCTTAGACCTATGATGATCAATGAGCACAACCGATCCGAGCTGAATCTCAGGAACTTTGACATACGTCAACGAAGAAAATGCATCTATTCACTCCAAAGGTTGCCCTTGCGGCGGAGGGCTCGTCAACTTCTTCGGACACGCAAGGACAGACAACCACGCCTTCGGGGAAGGTCCTGCCTAGACGAGGAACGATGGGAGCGATGCACGTACGGACTGCGGGACAGCTCGAACAAGTAGGTTGTGCTTTATCTTGAATTGGAGGTGGTACTGAGAAGGCCTCCAGAGGGTGACGACTAGACTAACACAACGACTCAAGTCTCCTGTGATACGAAGAAACACCGTAAGGACAGTGGAGACCGGGCCTGAACAACACGCTTGGGCAGGAGGAGCGGCCGGTCTCGTGGCGGGATTCCTGTTATACCCGGCTGAGACCATCTCCATGCGATACAAGGTCGGAGGGCAGTCTGTGCTGAAGAATCTTGTAAGTGCTTTCACATTTGTTGGGGAAGAGGTTTATTCGACTAACAAGCGCTAACGTGTTACAACAGATTATGACCGAAGGCCCGTTGGCCTTATGGTCTGGGGTTGGAGCCGGTTTGATCGGGACCATTCCATCCACGGCGATATACTTTGTCTGCTACGAATCGATGAAAGGTGTGGGCGAGCGTAACGTGTCCCCTAGCTACGTCCCGCTTGTACATATGACCGCGGGGGGCTTATCGGAAATGATTTCCAGTGTGGTATACCTGCCGTGCGAGGTGGTGAAAGCGCGAATGATGTTGGGAAAGAATCCGCACAAGGCGACGAACGGTGCCATCTCCACACGGACCAACTACCCCAATTCTCTGGTGGCACTATACACAATAGCAAAGACTGAAGGGGCACGTGGATTATACGCAGGTTATGGACCTTGTCTGGTCACAGACATGTCCTTCCGAGGACTGCAATTCATGCTGTATGAAGCGGGAAAGAAGAAGCTCATTGAGAGCCGAGGCGGAGTAATACAAGAGTCTAGCATAGAAGATCTCGCCTTGGGGGCGGTGACTGGCGCGGTTGCTGCTTTTGTTACCAATCCCTTTGACGTGTTGACTGTTCGGGTCATGACGAGGGGAATGGACGGTGCCGTGTCCAGCCGGGCCATTGAGACGCGCCTTGCAGTGAGCAAGCTCCTCGCTGCTGTGCGGCGAGACGGGTTAAGAGTGCTACTGGACGGGGCGTTTTACCGCTGCGCCGCGCTTGCTCCGCACTCTGCTGTGACATTTGCCGTGTTTGAATGGGTTCTCCGCGCCTGGGATCCCAACCTCAAAAACACCGGAGACTTTTAGCGGTGCGCTGAGGACTCACTCACGTCATGAGTAGTCCAGAAGCACATCAGTGGGCGATATATGCACATAGAGATGATAAGTACTTCTATAAATATAATGACTGAATCTATGTTCGTGGATACCATAGTAAAGATGATACAATATTAGGCAGCGCCGGGTACGCTGCGCGAATTCAGGAGGGATGCATAGGCATGTTCCTTTTGCGGATGGCGGATGGTAATCGTAACAACTGTAATATATACAGTCATCTTAAGGTGAAAAGAATAATCAGAGCTTCGGCGTGCTCACTTGCTGGGAGGAGCAGATCAGAGAGTGAGAGAGAGAGTTTGACCGCAAAGCAGATAAATACTGATGATTACACGCAAATATAATTAAATAGTCCAAAACATATGTCTTCAGTATGCTCAGATATGGTCAAACGTGGGAAACACGGGGGGATAGAGGGTGCGGGCTGCCGTGGTTCATTGAACTGTCATCGCCGTTATTGGATGACAGCTGTGGCGCGGAGAAAGACGCGCTTTGCCTTGTCCAGGGCACTATCCTCAGCGGGTTTGGATGACGACGTCGTCATCCTCTGCAGCAGATCGGGAAAGACAAACCGTTCGGGGTCCTTTCCCCACACAAAATCAACGTGGCTGTATCCCTCAATAACGACGAACTTGACGTTCTCGGGGAGTTCCTTCCTCGCTCGATCCCGATCGGGTTCGGTCTGCAGAGCGTCTCGGGAGCCAAAGTAGAAGGTCGCGTCGAGAGTTTTAGGGAACGAGCTCAGGTCGTAGTCTGGAGCGTCCATCCTCCCGTACTTGACCAAGTTGCCTTTTGCCCCGTAGTTGAACTTGCCGAACCGATTGTGGCGGGTGTGCTGACCCCAGTGGGCCACATTCCTCGCGCTGGTCCCAGCAGGGAATTGCGAAAGGAAGACCTCCTCCCGGGCGATGTTCAGGTGCGATGAGGGGCCGTAGACCATGTCCAACATGTTCTCGCAGAGAACCCTCGGGGACTTTCTGCACACGCCGGGAAGAAGCGTCTCAAACACCTTGTTCGACGGGGCAAAATCCCGTACTCCCAGGAGTTCTGTCACTTGATCCAGATCGAGCGTTGCCATCGCCTTCATCAGCAAGGAGCTCATGTGGTTCACGTAAATGGCCGGAGCGAGTCCGATGAATTTGTTGATCTTCGACGCGAGCCTCGTCCGGCCCTTCTCTGTAGAAAGCGCAGCGACTAGCTGAGTTGAGCCCTGGGAGTGTCCAATGTAGGTTAGAGAAGTCATCTTTGTGTGCTCCAGGACGTGGTCCACCAAAGCCGGGACGTCGAACTCAGCCATCTCATCAAAGGTAAAGTCCCAGAACTCGTTGGAGTCGACCTTGAGGTTCACATGACGCTTTGACCACGTGTTTCCGCGGTTGTTTCCAAGCCAGACGTCGTATCCTTGCTCCACGAGGAGGTATCCAAGGCTCCGCTCCACCCCGTTGTTGAGGTAGACGACCGCACTGTCTAGGAGACCGTGCATCAGGAGCGCGACCTTGCCGCCAGTCTTGTCGGGCTGGCCTGATCGTTTGAGACGAAACAGCCCCAGGAGATAACCATCTTCCGTCTGCACAAAGTGTTCCTCGAGGTGATACCCGACCGAGTGCACCAACGCAATCATGTCCCTGTTCGAGTCCTCCGCGTTCGCGCTGCTCTTCTCCAGGACTGGTTCAACGGCAGCTACTAGTGCCGCGGCTACTAGTAGAACCAAAAGTAGACCACTGAGAATGGAAGGAGTTGGAGCCATTTTGCTCACAGTACTAAAAACCAAATGTTCACGTTCTCACTACGTGTCAACAACCATTCACTATTCTGTGAGGCGATCGTCATCCAGGTATGCGCCTAATGCTCGCTCGTTGCCGTTAAGAGCGTCACGTCACACCTTAGCCTTAGCCTGAATCAATTTCAGCACCTGTGGGTGATGGCTGCGATTAAACATTTAAAAAAGTTAGCAACGTAAATGCGACGGTTAGTAAGGCCTTAGAACTTAGCTTTAAAGTCACACGGGCCACAACAATCATCTGGGACTAGACGTGGTTCGACCCGTAGATGACCTGAGCTAATGTGAAGATGAGTTCTTCTTATTTACGAACTCCAATATAACGTCGAGTTGCGTCTTTATCGTTCGGTCGTCGGAGTAGGACACAGAGGGTGGAACGATCGGATTGCACAATCTCACGCTCGACGACGCCCCAAATTCAAAGGTACCCAGGTACCCAATGATTGACTTGGTCCTTGACCTGACTAGACGACCTTCGTATAGGACTCTTGACCACCACATCGCTGAGGCCTTTTCAGGGGGCGCCTCATCGAGCCTTTCTCGGCTGTCCGTCGCAAGAACCCCATGCCGTGTTTGAATGGCATCTTTCGAAGTGACTCAATCTGAACTATTACGCGCAGCAGATTTTACGCGTCTGATGATCTTTGCAGCGTGACTGCAGAGGAACGGACCTGTTGACGACATAAGGGACTATCAACATGGCATCATGTCTCTTGGTATCGCAGTTGACGAAAGGTGTGACGCTCGCCCGTTTCAATCGGCCAGAGCGGCTTCACGCCCTGTCCGAGGAAATGGCCGGTAGCATAATTGAACTTTGTCGCAATGTGAACGCTGACAAGTCTTGTGTGGGAGTTGTTTTCACGGGCGATACTCGCGCCTTCTCCACAGGTCGCGACCTCAAGCTGTCTGCGAGCCACTCAGAGTCTGATGTTCGACGGTACATGGATCTTGCTTGCGAAAGCGTCCTCGCAGTTGCTGAACTTGAGGTACCCTCGTGCGCAGCGGTCGACGGTCATTGTCTGGGCTGGGGTTTTGAGCTAGCTTTGGCGTGTGACTTTCGCGCGGTATCGAAAAGTACGAGAATGCGCTTACCCGAAACAAGTCTAGGGTTATTCCCGGGAGCAGGTGGAGCCGTCCTGTTACCCAGGGTTGTTGGGCAATCTATAGCGAACGATTTGATCTATACTGCTCGCGAGATTTCTGGAAGAGAGGCCTATGATCTAGGCCTGGCTTCAAGAATATCGAATGAAGGCGAAACGGCGCTTGATGCCGCTACTGTCGTGATGAAAGCAATTAGCCAAAATGCGCCCTTGGCATTACGCGCGGGGAAGAAAGCCATGAAGGCTGCGGATAGCATTTCGAACGTCCGCGAGGCGCTTGCGGCAACCCGGGCTTTCCGGGATCCCCTCTCAGCCTCCGCGGATCACAAGGAAGCATTGCTCGCGTTCAAGGAGCGAAGAAAGCCAGTGTTCAAGGGCGAGTAATGTTATTGATTGTACCAAAGCGGATGTACACTACTTAACCTAGAAGTACCTATACTTCAGACCAATTTTTTAGAAAGAATTTCGTAAGGCACGTCTTTTCCATCGATCTCCAGGTCCATCTGTGGAGAAGTTTCATCGATTGCATATCCTATCGACCTGTAGAAGGTGCTGGCGTCTTTGTTATTCAACAAGACAGTGAGCATCACCCACTGCATCGAGAACTTCCGCGCGATGATCTCAAGCAACGTCATGAAACGTCTGCCTAGTCCCCGTCGAAGCCTGTCACGACGAACCTGGACTTCGTAGCAATATAGTACCGTGCAAAAACCCTCAACCAGGAATCTAAAATGGGTAAAACCCACTAAACTGTGGACATAGCGTTAGGACAAGTTGGAGAACAGACAATTACAACAACTTACCTCCCATCTTCGGCGTCCCTGATGAAGAGAAATCGCGCATCTTCGTGCATCAGCTCTTGCCGCTTCTTGTTCTCATTCCATCCCCAGCCGGCTTGCTCGTACGACTCTTTCATGTTTTCCCGAAGCAGGTCTAAGACAGGTTTAACTGATTCCTTGGTCAACTTTGCTGCGAATTCAAGCTTGTAGTTTAACGAATCCGCCTTATTCTGGAACGCAACGACAGAAGGCGGCAGCACATCTAAAACATTGCGGGGAGTCACACCTACCTTGCTCCACGCTGCAGCTTCA
>Ga0075012_10005832_pt1 | contig 11248 bp, 5 predicted proteins | sample All_14_2_FD_71474 | JGI IMG/M metagenome (GOLD analysis project Ga0075012, IMG submission 71474) | Freshwater microbial communities in response to fracking from Pennsylvania, USA - Allegheny Zone_MetaG_DW_15 | ecosystem: Environmental > Aquatic > Deep subsurface > Groundwater > Drilled...
GATCCGTGCGGGTCGTTGCCAATTCGCTCCGGGGCTAGCCCCGGAGCGAATTGGCGCTCACCTCAAACTGGGGAATTTTCGTTCGGCACTTTTGGGGAGAATACATCCGGCATCGACACCTGCGTCACCGTCCGGTTCATTACCGGCGACGGCTGTCGATGTATTCGTATTGCTCATGATTACCTCGTTTTCCGAGGCCGGCCGAAGGGCCACTTTTCCCTTCTTCAACCGACCTCCAACTCTGAGGCCCGCAGGCTGGCGTCCTACCGAACTGAAATGGGTGCAATGCGGATCTGGAAGGCGCCTTCCATCGATGAAATTCGATTAGCTGCTCTGTTGAGGATCAAGCTCCGTTCATCGCACCAATGCGCCAACATACCGCAAGCTCGCTCCAGAAATCGCAGAATTCCGCACCCTTAAGAAAACCTGTAGTGCCTCAACACACTGAGTTTATTAGCCTATCCCGACTTGATTCGAAGCGCGGGGTCGCACTTGTCGTTATTCCGAACCGAGGTCCTGGAGCAGTATGGCAATCGCCTGCATGGCGAGGTCGTGCTGTCGCAGCCACTGTCCACGAAGCTGTTCGCGGCTGCGCTGTTCGGGATCGTCGCGATCGCAGGCGTGTGGGTAAGCGTGGGCACCTATGCGCGGATCGAGACCGTGCCGGGGATGCTCGTGACCAGTGTTCCGAGCGCCAAGGTGGTGGCGATACAGCCGGGCGTGGTGCGCGAGCTTGCCGTTGTGGAAGGGCAACTGGTCCGCGAGGGCGAGCGGCTGCTGGTGGTCCATTCCGACCGTGAGGCGGAAAGCGGCGGCGATGTCGCAGGGCGCAGCCTCGGGGCCCTTGAAGCAAGACAGGAGTTGACCGAAGCACAAGTCGCTCTGGCCAACGGGGTAGCGGCAGCAGAGCGCGCGCGCCTGACCTCGCTGATCGCTTCAGCCGAACAGCAGGCGCTGGAGCTGAAGGACCAGATCACGCTCCAGGAAGAACTGGTCGCCTCGAACGAGAAGATGTTCGAGCAGGTCACCGCCGTGGTTGAGCGCGGGTTTGTCAGCAAGGTCGAGCTCGAGCGCCGCCGCCAGACCCTGCTCACCTCGCAGCAAACCTTGGCTAGCCTCAGACAGCGGCTGACTGCCACGATGGGGGAAGCTCAGCAGGCGCGCGACCAGCTGGCGAGCGTTGCGATCAATGCCAAGCAAGGGGTCTCACGGATTCGGGAGAACCTCGAGGCTTTGAGCGCAGAGCAGGCCCGGCTCGAAGGCGAGCAGAGCTATGTCATCACTGCACCAATCAATGGCAGGGTCACCGCTTTGGCGGCAGGAGTCGGCCGATCAGTCAACGCCTCTCGGCCTGTCATGGTGATCGTGCCCGACGGCGCTGAACTGATGGCCGAGCTCTATGCACCGACCCGCGCGGTCGGGTTCGTGGAGCCGGGCAAGGAGACCCGGCTCCTCTATGATGCCTTTCCCTATCAGCGGTTCGGCAGCTTTGGGGGCAAGGTCGACAACATATCGCGTATCGCGGTCGATCCGCGAGAGACCGAGATCCCCTTCCCCTTCGAAGAGCCGGTCTACCGCATCAAGGTAAAGCTCGACCGGCAGGCGATCGATGCCTTCGGCGAGCAGAACCCGCTTCAGGCCGGGATGACGCTTAAGGCCAACATCGTGCTTGAGCGTCAGACCTTCCTTGCCTGGCTGTTGCAGCCTCTGAACGCAGTGCTGAACCGCACCGCATGAACAGCCCGCTCGACCTTGTGGAGTTCTCCGGGCGGCAGAAGACGCCCTATATCCCGCAAGGGGAAGCAAGCGAATGCGCTCTCGCCTGCCTTGCGATGGTCGCGGGGTTCCATGGCTACAAGACCGACCTCATTACCCTGCGCCAGCGCTACGGGATGAGCCTCAAGGGCGCGAACCTCAAGCAGGTGATGCAGGTTGCCGAGGACATCGGCTTCAACGCAAGGCCGCTGCGGGGCGAGATCGAGGACCTGCCGCACCTTGGCATGCCCGCGATCCTCCACTGGAACCTCAACCACTTCGTGGTCCTGACCGCGATCACCGGCGGTATCCGCGGACGGCGCTACCACATCCACGATCCTGCCCGCGGCGCCGTGGTGCTGAGCGAGGCGGATGTCTCGCGCTCCTGGACCGGGGTTGCGCTCGATCTTCTGCGTTCGGAAAGCTTCAAGCCGAAGATCGCGCAGCGCCAGCTCAACATCACCCAGCTCTGGTCGAAGATGACGGGCTTTTGGGGCACGATCCGTCAGGTCGTGCTGCTCAGCCTCGTGATGCAGCTGGTGGTGCTGGCAACACCGTTCTTCCTGCAGATCTCGATTGATACGGTATTCCCGGCCTTCGACCGTGATCTGCTGCTGATGCTGGCGCTGGGGTTCGGCGGGCTCACGATCATCAACCTGATGGCGAGCTGGCTGCGCTCGCTGATCCTCGTGACCCTGTCGAACTCGCTGTCCTATCAGGTGATCGTCAACCTGTTCCGGCACCTGATGCGCCTGCCGCTGGACTACTTCGAGAAGCGGCATGTGGGCGACATTATCTCGCGGTTCGGTTCGACCCAGCCCATCAGCCAGCTGATCAGCCAGGGCATGATCGCGGCCTTCATCGACGGGCTGATGGCAGTGCTGACGCTGGCGCTGATGTTCGTCTACTCGCCGATACTCGGCGGGGTCGCCTGCGCAGCACTCGGCCTTTACGTCGCCCTGCGGCTTGCGTTTCTTCAGGCGATCAAGTTCCGCAACCTCGACGTCATCACCACGATGGCGAAGGAGAACTCCAACTTCATCGAGAGCGTGCGCGGGATCGCGGCGATCAAGGCGTTCGGCCAGGAAGGCAACCGCCAGCGCCTGTGGCAGAAGAGCAAGGCCGATGCGGTCAATGCGCAGGTCAAGCTGGGCCGGCTGACCGCCGCCTTCGATGCGCTCGGCCAGTTCGTGATCGGGGCCGAGCGGGTAGTGTTCGTCTATGTCGCGATTGGCCTTGCCTTCGACAGCGTGCTCACCGTGGGCATGATCTTCGCGTTCCAGGCCTACAAGCAGCAGTTCCTCGATGCCGGGATGCGGCTGACCGAGCAGGCGATCAACTACCAGATCGTCAAGGTTCACCTCACCCGTATTGCCGACATTGCGCTCTCGCCGACCGAGGAAGGTGAGACGGAGAAGAGCAGCGAGGAGCCGGACTTCTCCAAGCCGCTGGTGCTCGACCGAGTGTTCTATCGCTACGGCACCAATGAGCCGATGGTGCTGAACGGGGTGAGCCTTACCATCCAACCTGGGGAGTTCATCGCCATCACCGGGCCCTCCGGCGGCGGCAAGACCACCCTGATGAAGGTCCTGATGGGTCTGTTCGAGCCTGCCAGCGGAGCGATCCGGCTCGGAGACCGGCCGATCTCCTCCTATCGCAAGGGCAAATATCGTCGCTGCATCGGATCGGTGGCGCAGGGCGACATGCTCTATGCTGGATCGCTCGCCGAGAACATCGCCTTCTTCGATCCCGAGATCGACATGGCCCGTGTGCGCGAGGTGGCCCGCATGGCGCAGATCGACACCGAGATCGAAAAGATGCCGATGGGTTACGAGACCCTCGTCGGTGACATGGGTTCGGTGCTGTCGGGCGGCCAGTTGCAGCGGGTGCTGCTCGCCCGGGCGCTCTATCCTGATCCGAAGGTGCTGATCCTCGACGAAGGCACTGCCAATCTTGATGCCGAGAACGAGGCCAAGATCCTCGCGGTGCTCAAGACGCTGGAGATCACCCGTATTGCGGTTGCGCATCGGCCGGCCACGTTGCTGGCAGCGCAGCGAGTGATGGCGGTGACGGGCGGCGATCTGCGGGAGATCCCGAAAGAGGCACCGAGCTTCACGGCCTCCATGCAGGGACTTTCGGTCAGGCCTTCGACCCCGCCTTCACCGCTCAACGAACAATCGGAGGCTCCTTCCGCGCCGCCTCCGCTTGACCACAAACCCAATGGCGCGGAAAATCCACAACGAGAGGAATGAAAATGACCTATCAGATCAATCCCCAAAGGTCGGGGTTCCGGGAATTGAACGCAGAAGAGCTTACCGCTGTCGGCGGCGGAATTGGTAACATTGTCGTTACTGCGCCCCGGCCAAGTTCAGGCAACATCTGGTCTGGGTCAGGTGATGGTGCCGGCGGGATCGGATCCGGGCTGAGCAGCTGGACACCTCGAAAAACCTCTCGCCATTGAGGCTTTGGCCTGATTCAATGCCGCTTTCAGTGAGCGGAGGCGAAGATGGTGGGTCAGCCGGGTTTCTTTGATCTGTCGGACCGGTATGCGGCGCTGAGCGCAGCGGGGGATCCGCTGGAGCGCTTGGCGGCGGTGGTGGATTTCGAGGTGTTCCGCGGGCCGTTGATTGCAGCGCTGAGGCGGAGCGATCGGGGCAAAGGCGGCCGGCCGCCGTTTGACCCCGTGATGATGTTCAAGATCCTGGTGCTGCAGGCGCTCTACGCGCTCTCGGACGAGGGATGCGAGTTCCAGATCAAGGACCGGCTCTCGTTCCAGCGGTTCCTCGGGCTGGGGCTCGATGGCAAGGTGCCCGATGCCACCACGGTATGGCTGTTCCGCGAGCAGCTCGTGAAGGCCAGGGCGATCGACAGGCTCTTCGCGCGCTTCGATGCTGCCCTGACCGATCGCGGCTACCTCGCGATGGGCGGCCAGATCATCGATGCGACCGTGGTGCCGGCGCCCAGGCAGCGCAACACCGAGGACGAGAAGGCCGCGATCAGGCAGGGCAAGATCCCGGAGCGCTGGAAGGAGAAGCCCGCCAAGATCCGCCAGAAGGATCGCGATGCCCGCTGGACGGTCAAGTACGCGAAGGCCAAGGTGAAGGAGGGCGGCGACCCCAAGGGCTTCAAGCCGGTCGATCTTGCCATCCCGATGTTCGGCTACAAGAACCATATCGGCATCGACCGGGCGCATGGGCTGATCCGCACCTGGGATGCCAGCGCGGCCAATGCGCATGACGGAGCGCGGCTGCCGGAGCTCATCAGCAAGCACAACACCGGCTCGGGCGTATGGGCGGACACGGCCTATCGCTCCAGGAAGAACGAGGCGTTCCTCGAGCGCGGCATGTTCAAGAGCAACATCCACCAGCGGCGCATGCCGCGCCGGCCGCTGCCCGCGCACATCGCCCGGGCCAATGCCAAACGCTCCGCTGTCCGCGCGGCGGTCGAGCACGTGTTCGCCGGTCAGAAGCACCGCATGGGGCTGTTCATCCGCACCATCGGCATCGCCCGCGCCCGGATCAAGATCGGCATGGCCAACCTCGCCTATAACTTCCAGCGCCTCGTCTGGCTCGAGCGGCGAGGTGCGCCCGCATAGCAGGAAAACGGGCAGCCGAGCAGCGCTCCGGCCCCGCAAACCATGAAAACGAGGCCGAAAAGGCCAGCCGTCACGCGCCAAAGACCGCGATCAGACCCTTCGCGCCCCCATCAGGCCGAAAACAGCCGGTTCTTCGAGGTGTCCAGCTTCCAAATGATGGATCTTTCATCTCTCGGACACCTCGCCACAGTCGATTGGGAGAAGTTCTTTGCTGATATGGAAGCTCTTCGGCAGTCGCAAGAAGATCTCGACGGAGACGGCGAGCCGGGGATTACCGTAACAGGCGATGGGCCCTTGCCCGATACTTTTGCTGAAATGACATTTGATCAGATGGTTATCTGGACCAGCGCTTGGATGTTTTCTTACGGCACCGAATGGTTCGCAGATCGCCAGGCTGGGACCAACATGAGTGGCGATAATCCAGATGACATTCGAAATGCCGATCGAAGAGCAGAACTTGAAGCTGACCAACTATCAGAAGCTTTCGAGCGTCTATTTGATGAAATGAATACGCAGATTCCGTGAAAATTTATGGGCGAGACTATTTATTACAAAATTTGAATTTCAGTCTCGCCCATATAAAAAATTCAAGGAAAATGACAATATGGAAGAAAAAAAGCCAACTGCACTATTTTTATTTGATACATCATTTTTCTTATTCACACTTATATCTATAAGTTTACAGATGTCAAATTTGTCAAGCAATCCTCAAGCCATTTTAGCGTTGTCGGCATTTACAGTTATTGCCAATATTTTGCTTTGGTATTTTTCTTCAAGGCGTGGTGCCCTTTGGGGCAAAATCATAATCTTCCTGTTATTAGGTTTAAATTCTTTTTTTATCATCAAGATGATGACGTTATTTTGGCATGATGGCATTAGAGTGGCAATCTTGGGAGTTCTTTTAGTCCTTATCTTAATTTCTATTGGATCGCTACTACACCCAAGCTTAAAGTTGTGGCAAGAGCGCCAGAGGCGCGGCGACACTGAGATATTTGAATAGCTCTGTTGCAAATATTAGACCTGCAAAGATGGCGAAATATTACAGTAGAGCAGGGGTGACTTGGAATGATCAGAGCCGTCGTCGGCGTCGCAGATGCCGGCCACTGTGCTCAAGTGCTAGGAGCTGGCGATGGCATACTTGTTCGGCAACCTCGAGAAGTTGAGGCCCTGTAGAGCGGCTCACCCATCGGCGGCGGGCGTAAGTTTGGGGACTCTATGCTACTTTCGAGGTTAGACGATGCCAGAAGTTTTCCGCATTGTGGCTGGTGCTTTCGCTCTGTTCGCCGCGCAGCCCGCGTGGGCGGAATGGCATGAGGCTTCGAGCGATCATTTCGTCATCTATGCCGACGACAAGGAGCGCGACATTCAGCGCTTTGCTGAGGAGCTCGAGCGCTATCACGGTGCAATGGCCTTCCTGACAGGTCGGAGTCCCGACAAGCCTAGCCCTTCAAACCGGGTGGTCATCTACGTCGTGGGAAGCCAGCGTGACATCCGGGCGCTTGCAGGCGGCAAGAGAAGGACCATAGCGGGTTTCTACATCCCCCGGGCAGGAGGAAGCAGAGCCTTCGTCCAGGATATCCGCCACCAGAAGGGCTACCCTCATATCTCTACGATTGTGCTGCTCCATGAGTATGCCCACCATTTCCTGATCTCATCCTCGCGCGTTCCCATGCCCCGATGGTTGAGCGAGGGTGCAGCGGAGTTTTTCGCAGCGGCTACATTCAATGATGACGGGAGCCTGATGATAGGCCGGGCAGCCCAGCATCGCGCTGGCGAACTGGTTCGCGCCGACCCGGTTCACGTGCGCGAACTGCTCGACCCGGAACTCTACAAGCAGCAAAAGAGCGGGCGTTACGATGCCTTCTACGGCAAGAGCTGGCTGCTCTACCACTATCTGACCTTCTCCAAGGAGCGGGCTGGCCAGTTGGCGCAATATCAGTTGAACATGATCGACGGGATGGGCTCGCTTGCCGCAGGGGAGGCGGCATTCGGTAACCTCGATGAACTCGAGCGAGAGCTCAAGGCCTATATGCGAGGCCAGTTCATGACCTTCGTGATCAATCGCAATAAGCTTGCCACCGGACAGGTAACGTTGCGCAAATTGCCACCAGGCGAGGCGGAGATCATGCCGCTCGTGATCCGCTCACAGCGCGGGGTCAATGCCGAAGAGGCCGCCGAAATCCTTCCTGAAGCTCGAGCCGTTGCTACGCGCCATCCTCAGGATCCCGGTGTCCTTGCTGCCCTCGCCGAGGCGGAGTTCGATGCCGGCAACGATGCCGAAGCCATTTTGGCGGCCGATCGCGCTCTTTCGCTTGATCCGACGAACAAGAACGCACTCATCCAGAAAGGCTATGCCCTCTTCCGGCAGGCAAAGGATGCCGAAGACCGGCCGGCCGCGTTTGGCGCCGCGATGAAGCCATTCGAGGCGCTCAACGCTATTGAGAACGATCATCCCTTGCCATTGATCTACTATTTCCGCAGCTATGCAGAGCGCGGGGCTATGCCGCCGGAGAATGCACGGGCCGCGCTGGCACGCGCTGCTGAGCTGGCCCCCTTCGATTTAGGCCTGCAGCTCACAACGGCCATGATGCTGATCTCCGAGCGCAAAAACAGTGATGCCCGCTTCTTTCTCGCTCCCATTGCCGCCAACCCCCATGGAGGACCGGCTGCAGAGAGGGCTAGGCAGCTGCTCGATCTGTTGGCACAGACACCTGATGGCGAGCGCCTCGATGTCAAACGACTGAAAGACGATGGCGAAGAAGAGAAACCGACGAGCGCAGGCAGCTGACAGAAGGCAGGAGGGGACGCTACGATCAAACGCAGGGTGATTGATACAGGTGCCATCCCACGAACGGTCGTTTGCGGGAGGCATCGACCACCATGCCCACCACCGACTGATCGCGCCTCTTCTCCCTCCCGAAATCCTCTCCTGCTTGTCGCATCGAATATCCGGGCGTGCCTCATGAGTTTCCGGAGGAGGCATAGCGTGTCGGGACTTGCTTTGCTGGTTTTCGAAGCGGCATGAGATCGGCTCCGGCTGACGAGCGAAGGCTCACCGGCCAAGATCGAATCTCGGCGGCGGCATTTGCGGATGCATCGGCTTCACTGCCTTACGCTGCTGCTCGCCGTTAGCCCGATCTTCTGATGGTGCGAACTTGGCAGTCGCCTGCTTCTCGCGCTGGCGCCGCAGCCATTCTTCCATGAACGTCTCGTCGGCCTCGCGCTGGAGCCGCTGCCGCTCCCTGGCTGCGGCTACGTTCGCAACTAGCGCCGGGGAGATGGAGAGGCGACCGGGGAGCTCCGGTTGCGCAGGATCGGATCGAGCCGGACCCGGCGAAGGTTTCCCTGCAGCCTGATCTGCCTCCACCGGCTGATCAAACGCGGCCTGAATGACCCTTGCCCGCTCTTCGCATTGCAGGGCCTCACGCTGCCATCGGGACACCGCCACAGCGTCAGGCGCAAGCTTGTCCTCAAGCGCGGCGAGGTAGCGGGTCGCCGATGCAACAAGGTCCTGCCACTCAGTCACCTTTGCGGGCCTCGCCCTGCGCGGACCGGATTTCGCCGCTTCCAGCATTTTCAGGTTCCGCTCGCGCACCATGACCGCACGTGATTTCGCGCGCTCGATTTCCTGGTCGATGATGAAGGCATCATGGCGCAGCCTGGCGGCCCGGTAGAGTGTGTCGCGAAGCTCGGCGATGCGCTCGTCGCGTGCAATGCTTGCCGACTGGCTGCGCAGTAGCCGTTCAATGCGCGCATCCGCATCGGCAATTTCGGCATCATGCCGAGCCTTGGCCTGGGCCTGGATCCATGCCCACTGCTTGCGTTCGTTCGCAATCCCGGTTGCGGTCGCTTTGCCGCGGGTCTCGAGCGCATTCTGGCGGGTGCCAAGGTGGTCCTGGGATTCGATGTCGAGGCCCATCTTGGCATAAGTCTCCGGACTGGCCCGGCGTTCGATCCCAGCGGCCTCCAGATGCTGATTGACCACCTTGGCAAGCGCCACCCGCAAAGTCATGGGCCAGTCCCTCGAGCGCGAGACCTCCGGCACCTTGTTGCGCCGTAAGGGCCGCTTCTTCCGTCCCGCCTTCTTCGGGTCGGGCAGCTCGATCGCAAAATCCCACATGCCCGGCTTTAATGTGGACACATCGAAGCCCTTGCCCGCCAGTTGCTTGATGTCAGCCTCGTCGATGCGCCGGGCAGGACGATCAGTATAGGCAAGATGGAAGTGCCAGTTCGTCTCGGCGTTATGCTCGTCGGGGGCATGCATCACGGCAACATGGGGCATCCCGCGCTTCTCGAACTCCTTGGAGAAGTCGCGCAGCACCGCAAGGTTCTGCTCCGGAGAGAGCTCGGCAGGCAGGGCTGCGTTGATCCGATATTGCACACGACCGCCCCGCCCGATCACGAAGTCCGCCATGTTGGGGTCAAGCCCTTCGCGCTTTCGCCTCGCAGCCGAAACGGGGGTGATCCATCCCGGTTGCTCGCCAAGGAAGGCAATGATGCGCCGGGCGCTGTCGACCACGAAGGGTTCGGGGGAGTCCCGATCGGACCCTTCCAGCTTCTCGCGCAGGTCTGCGGGACAATCGGGATTGTGAAGGACAGCATCCCAGAACTCCGTGTTGTCGGAGGCCCGGAAGGACATGGTGTCGGGATTGGGCGTGCCTTCGTGCTGCTCGAGCAGGTCCCAGAACTCGGCCCGCTCATCATCATCCTGCGAGATGTTGGTGAGCAAGGCCCTGCTGCCGTCGGGCTGGATCGCAAGCGCTGCATCCCGGATAAGATATCGGTCTTGGCCGGCCGCTGCCGATCCACTGTCTGCACACTGTTCACCCGGAGTAGCATTGATGGGATCGGGCGCTGCGCCAAACTCCTCCCCGAACCTCTCCGGGACAAGCTCGCGGACATCTTGGGGTTCCCTAGCCTCACCAGGATCGACATAGGCGACGGCGCTCTCCCGCTCCAGGTATTGCCCATGCGCCTTGGCGGCGCCGGGCTGATTGCGCATGCCTTCGACCGCAGTGAACCGGGTGACCTTGCTGACGGATGTGTGCCCGAAGTGAAACGAGGTCGCGCCGCTAGCCGACGTGAGGCGGATCGGACGCGACGCGGGAATACGGTAGTCGGGCACCTGCCGGCGACCCTTTGCCTCCTCGCCCCAGTTCTTTCCCCAGACGCGCGGGGCACCGAGGCTCAAGGCCTTGCCCTCGACAGGCTCGAGGATGCCTTCGCGGATCAGCTTGATCCGGTTGCGTCTTGCCTCGAACTCGTCGCGGGCTTCCATCTGTCTGTTGGTTGGCATGGCTATCTCCATGCTGAATTATATGATGTCAGAATTAGAAGCGGAAGTGTTTTGAGTATATTCAATCATGCAATTCCGTGATTGATATGCACCACTCACGACGAAGTTCCGTGACTTTGCCGGATATTCTTTTTCCATACGAAGTCCTGTTCCAGGAAAAACGCTACACTGTAGGTCCGCAAGCTAAATTGGCTCTGCCAATTTAGCGGTATTGCGCCTCAAAACACTTCATCTTCATTGCTTAAGCACTGCATAACCATTCACGGTCTAATGGTTGACGGTGTCGTCCATGTGGACATTCCCAGTGCACGAGAAATGTTCGGACATCGTCCATTCGGTAAGGTCTGGCTCGGATGGTAGGTCACCGCCATCCTCTGAGGATCGGCGTTGAGTTTTATGTTAGATTAAATCGATGGGTCCTTCGCTCGTTTTCGACAAGTCGTTTCTGCAGAGCCTCTCGGTCGACGAGGCAGTAATGCTTGACCAGATGGACACCCGCAAAAACCCCTCGCGTTTGGGGCCATGATCTGATTCACTCTGTGCATTGGACGGAGAGGTTTGATGCACTCACGCAGCCTGTTTTCGCTGGCGGAGCACCTGGA
>Ga0075012_10005833_pt1 | contig 11247 bp, 12 predicted proteins | sample All_14_2_FD_71474 | JGI IMG/M metagenome (GOLD analysis project Ga0075012, IMG submission 71474) | Freshwater microbial communities in response to fracking from Pennsylvania, USA - Allegheny Zone_MetaG_DW_15 | ecosystem: Environmental > Aquatic > Deep subsurface > Groundwater > Drilled...
TCCCTATCCTATAGTGCAACCAGAGGAGTTTTATCTATGAAGAGTTTTCGTAAAGAGCTGTTTTTCAATCTGCCTTCACGCAGGGGTTTGGTGAACATAACCAACCTGGTGCAACAAGCCGTGACTGAAAGCGGTGTTCTAGAGGGATTGGTCTTGATAAACGCCATGAACATCACCGCAAGTGTCTTCATCAATGACGATGAGAGCGGTCTGCACCACGACTATGAAGTCTGGCTTGAGAAGTTGGCTCCGGAAAAACCGTACAGCCAATACAGGCACAACGGATACGAGGACAATGCCGATGCACACCTCAAGCGCACCATCATGGGACGCGAAAGCGTAGTTGCCATAACCAAAGGATCACTTGATTTCGGTACCTGGGAGCAGATTTTCTATTATGAATTCGATGGAAAACGGACCAAGCATGTGCTGGTGAAGATCATCGGGGAGTGAGATGCATCAAGGCTTGTCGTCTGTAGTGCCTGGCTTATGGGTTCCATAGTGCGGTTCTGCCTCTCTAAGCATGCTCTGCCGTAAGACACGATTAATGGTGGTTTGATACCCCTTGCCTTTTGATTTGAAATGTTCCAGCACGTCAGCATCGACATAGATGCTGATCTTCTTCTTTACAGGGCGATAATTTGCTGGATTTCGCAAGTGAGAAGGCTGCAGTTGGGCCAGTTGCTCATCGGTCATTTCTGCAATATCGGAGAAATCGATCTCACTCGCTTCTGCATCGTTGGTTTTCATACACACACTCAGCCTTTTTCTCCCTGGGAGAGGCCTCCCTTGCTGAAATAATCCTGATATTACCATTTCTATCAGTATATACTATCAATATAAGCAAGTAATTGCCATGATGTCTGATGCACTGATAGCGCATTTCTTCAAGTGAGGAGTGCTCCCAATCAGTCTATTCAAGTAATCGAGGATCTTCAAACACATCAAGTATTTCATCAAACGCAAAGCCATGTTTCTTTTTGAGGTCCCAACGCCGTATCTTTCGCACTTGACAGCACCTTCAGAAAACCGGTTGTCGTGGACAATACTGTACAAATCAGGGAGATCATGCATATTTCTGTGAATTTCAACCACGATCTGGTCGACGGTGCCCCCGCAGCACGATTTCTCAACACGTTCAGAGACTATGTGGAAAAATCTCCACAATCAATCATGGTCCAGTAAGGTCCTTTGGTTTTGTTGATTCTTTCATACTTGGAACACACCCTCATCTGTTTCCGGTCAAGCTCATCAATAAAAGATTTCTTGCCTCAGAAGCTGATCAATAGCCGGAATTCAGCAACCCGGAAGTCTACGGTATTGCTTCAATATAAGGACGAAGACTGTCATACCAAACCTGGTTTCCTGCATCAGAAAAATGTATTCCATCCACGCTGTACTCAGTCTTGAGAGATCCATCTGCATTGTTCATGACTGTTGCCATGTCTATGAGGGGTATCGCACTCTTGTCGGCCAAGTCCCGTATGATTTCATTCGCAACAATGATATTGGCATTCATTCTTGCAGCCAAAGCAGCCCCAATGCTCGAATTTACAGTAGTAACTCCTGCAATGGTATTAACATAGATAGATATTCCAAGTTCTTCAAGTCCGTGCAACAGCACCGTGTAGTTGTTTCTGAATTCAACAGCGGAGAAAGTATCCCTGCTGCAGTTATTCGCTCCGATTGCAAGAAAACAATACCTAACGTCAAGAGCCTCGAGAAGCGGAAGTCTTTGGATGGTACCCTCAATAATATCCCCTCCGATGCCGAGGTTGACCACATCACTATCGGCAAAGGCTTCCTCCCAGGTGCCTAAAGCCACTCTGGAGTCTCCGAAGAACGCTATATCCACAGAGTAGGGTTGCAATGTCTGCGCCCACATTTGGATCACATGGTCATTGAAGAAGGGCACCTTTTGTTCAGAACAACTGGACAGCACCATCAGGCTGCCTACGCATACCATGAGTAATATCTTCTTGTACATGTATAAAGTATTGGGATACTTTCATCTTCTTGGCAACTGGATCGGTCTGCTCATCCATGAAATCCATACACACTTTTACCAGAACAACCAAACCAAACCCATCTCAAGGAGGCTATCCGAGACACATGGGCTTTCCTCTCTTGAGAATTCCAGGTGGAGGCAGACACGGTGAATCAATGCTTTGGATAATACACCATGCTCACGATATCCTCAAAACTGCCGTCATCCATGGCAAACCCTCCCCTGATCGTCCCCAATCGCTCAAAGCCAAGTCTTTCATACAGGGCCAGAGCCCGGGTATTGGAGGCGACTACGGCGTTGAATTGAAGGATTCTGAAGCCGAGGCGGGAAAGCTGCTTCAGCGAGTCCTCAACCAAGGCCTTTCCGATGCCTTTATCCCGCAGCTTTCTCTTCACTGCATACGATGCATTGGCAATATGGCCGACTCTACCGACATTGTTCGGGTGCAGAATATACAATCCCGCAAGTTCGCCTTCTTCCAAGGCAACCGCTGTATAGCTTTGGCCGGCAAAGAACACAGACGAGTTCAGGCTGCCAAGCTTCTCATTCTGAGGAAAAGCATTGCCCTCCTCGACCACTTCGTTCCAAATTTCGGTCATCGCCGGGATATCCAGCTCGGTATACGCTCTGATTGTCATACCAAGAGTGTACCACAAACCGGCTTGCCTTGCCTTCGGTCTTTGCGGTACTCTTGCAAGGCGAGGAAAGTGAGAATGCATAATCAGAATACCATCTTTGTAACACCCAAACTACTGGCACAGCAAAGCGATGCCCTTGCATCGTTGACGAAGCTGGCACAGCAGTGCGATGTTGCTCTCGCCTACCCAAACGACGCCCGGGACGAGGCCCGGCTCTTGTGCAAAGCTCACCCGTTTCTCTCTTCCTGCCTGCAGGCGACCGAACAAGCCCTTTTTGAAAGCGTTGCAGACAAAACAGGGACATTTTTACTTGATGAAGGGATTAAGCTCTCCTTCTATTGTCCCCTTGAACTTGCCACGTCCTCGGTCATCACCCTGTTCTTTCATACACTGTCCGATGCCATCGCTTACATCCAAGCGTTCCCAAAGCCCGGCGAGCAGCTGCCCAAGCTTATCGATGCATATGCTGCGTTGCTTGCACAAGGCAAGTTGGTCGCCTTCCCCACCGAGACCGTCTACGGCCTTGGCGCCGATGCCTTGAATGAGGAAGCGGTGCAAAGTATTTTTGCAGCGAAGCAGCGCCCCTTCTTCGATCCCTTGATCGTACATATCGCCGACTTGGATCAACTTGAAGGCTTGGTGGTCGATCTCGATCCAAGAGCCAAGCTGCTCATGGATCGCTTCTGGCCCGGTCCCTTGACCCTGATTTTAAAAAAGCACCCCTCGGTGCCTGCAATCGTAACGGCCAACAGCCAAACGGTCGCCATCCGCATGCCTTCCAATCCATTGGCACTGAACCTGATCAAGGCCAGCGGAAAAGCCATCGCAGCTCCCAGTGCAAACCGCTTCGGCTACACCAGTCCCACTACCGCTTTACATGTAAAGGAGCAATTGGGAGAGCGTATCGATGCAATACTGGATGGAGGTGCCTGTACGGTTGGGATTGAGTCTACCGTGCTGTCGCTGTGCACCGAAGTCCCCACCATTCTTAGACCGGGAAAAATTGGGCTGAAGGAGCTCGAGCCTCTGCTTGGCGAGGTGAAGGTATCCAAACAGGTCGGACCTACCGATACGAATCTGGAGAGCCCGGGCTTATTGGAAAGCCACTATGCCCCCACAACCCCGCTCTACTTGGTTGACGATGTCGCCCTCTATAAAGACCAAAGCGATGTCGGAGTACTGCTGTTTGAAAAACAGCGTGTCCCGTTCAAGGGACCGGTGGTGTATGTAAGTGAGAAAGAGGATGCGGAAGAGGCGGCAAGCCGTCTGTACTGGGCGATTCGCCACCTCGATTCCATGAACCTACGCTGCATGGTAGGAAGCCTGCTCCCTGAAGAAGGAATCGGGGTTGCAATCAACAACCGCCTCCGCAAAGCTTCGGCAAAACATTGAGATCAGCGGTTCAACACCTCTGCAAAGGCTTTGATGGCATCCTCTCTGATGTTATGCACATCCTCGTCGCCCTTGCTCATCATCTTGATGATTTTCCTGGCCAGCCAACCCATTTTGGAAAAGAGAAACTCTCCGCCGAAGTAATCCATCACCAAGGCCTTTTCACGCAGTGCCTGGCTGTAGTTCTGCTCAAGTTGCTTGACCGCCCCATCGCCCTCTTCCATCATGCACAGAAACAAACCAAGTCTCTTGGAAAGCAGAGCCTGTTCATTGGCTGAACAGAACCTTCTGAGCCTCCCGTTGGCCCTTCCAGCATACACCGCACCACCAAGGACAACCGTATCATAGGCATCCAGGTCTGCTTTTGACTGCTGTGCAATATTTTGAAGTACTGCGCCATCCTGCAGGTTCTTCTGCAACAATGTAGCACAGGTTTCTGTCGTTCCATACTTTGTTGCGTAGATAATGAGTGTTTTAGCCATCACTTCCTCCACAAGCAGCATCATAGCACGCAGATTCAGCCAACAAAAGGTCGGGCATGCAAATAAAAATGAGGAGAACGGCTGCCCGTTCTCCCCCATCGTGCAATACGGTAGTGACTACCACCTGCCGCCCTTGCTTCTTCCACCCTGGCGCATCTGACCACCAAGCTGATCGGTACGGTTTGCAGTCTGCCTTGCAGCAGCTTCTGCTCTGCGCTCTTCTACAAGCGCCTTGAGCTCTTCAGGAATCTCACCATCTTCGAGGATGCAATCCTGAAGCATCTGTCTCTGCTGTACCGCCTGTTGTGCCATCTGGGCGGGACGAGCCTGAAATGCCATCTGTGCGGGGCGGGTCTGTACGGCTGTACCCCTGCCACCTCTTTGCATCGGAGCTGCAAATGCGATTGCTGCGACTACCACAAGAAGGATTGATACCATAAGAATTCGTTTCTTGTTCATTGTTGACCTCCAGTCAATTTGTTTGTTGTTCTTGACTCTATGGTCGCATCCCAATATTCAGTCTGTTTCAACGATGGGTAAAGATTAGGTAAAGCGAAGAGTGAATGTGGTTGTTGTATTGCTTTCTACATCGATCGACCAGTGATGGGCCTGGACGATGGCTTTCACAATCGAGAGTCCCAGACCCGAACCCTGACTGCTACGGCCGGCCTCGCCTCTGCTGAGACGATCGAAAAGACGAGGTAGATAGGATTCTTCTATGGTTCCTTCATTCTCTATGGTCAAGCTTTCAGCTCTTTTCTCTGCATTACTGGTGAAACGTACCTGTACGATACTATGCTCAAGACCGTACTTGATGGCATTGCTCATCAAATTCTCCATGGCACGGGTGAACAATTGCTGGTCCGCATCGAGCAGGGCGTCGTCCGAAGGAAGTTGTATATGCATATCACGCTTGGCTGCCTCCGCCTCAAACCGTTGTACGAACGTGTGCAAAAAAGGCTTCAGATGAATTTCACTGGTATGCACCACCAGATCAGGCGATTCCAGCTTGGTAAGCAAGGCCAGGCTGTCTATCAAGGACTCAAGGCGCACCGTCTCCTGCTGAAGAAGCACCAGTCGCTCCTCATTGAAGGGCAGGACCTTGTCCCCTACCGCCTCCAGCTGGCCCTTGAGTACAGAAACCGGGGTTCTGAGGTCGTGGGCAATATCCTCGGCCCACTGTCTACGCAGTTTTTCTTCACCCTTCAAGGTTTCCTGCAACGTCCGGGCTGCATTCGCAATTATGTCAAACTCCACGACGTGCTTGCTCTCTACAGCTACAGTTCGCTCGCCGCCTGCCATCCGGTCCAAAGCCTGGGCAAGATTCCGACTCTGCTTTTTCAACGGTTTGAGAAACAAGAAAGCCAGCAGCGTCGAAACTATCAGTGCAATCAACAACGCCCGGATGAGTATGCGCTTGGCCGCTGCCAGCAAGGAAGCGTTGCCTTCCATTTCAGAGAAAGTCGGCAGATTGACTGCGTAACGATAGAGAAGTTCGCCCGAACCGGATTTCACTTCCAGCCAAGTCAGATTCTCGACCAAGCCGAATTGGAGTCCCCTGCCCCTGCCCGCTCCTCGTTCAGCCTTGCGGTAAGAGTAGAGCAGCTGACCGAGGCTGTCGGTAACATAGAGATAGGTGGGTGCATACGGCAAGGAACCGAAGAGCGTCGAGGCGGTGTCCGCGGTGACAGGCTGTTGTGCATCAAGCAGTTGGGCGACGATGTAGGCATTCAACGATGCCTCCTCCTTTTCATGCCAGGAGGCTTGGGCTGCATCGAGTCCAAAGGAGAGGAAAAACGATAGGACCAAGGCGAAAATCAAGAGGCTCAAGATTACCAGAGCCAGATTCAACGCCGCAAGGGAGAAAGGCTTTCGCATCCTAGCGCTCCTTCTTGGTTCCACTGAATGCATACCCGAAGCCGCGTACCGTCTGAATCCACTCGACGGAGCCCAGCTTTGCGCGAAGGTTCTTCATATGGGTGTTGATCGTTCTGTCACTTCCATCGTGCGTGTAGCCAAGGCACTGGCCGAGCAGCCGCTCTCGTTTGATGAGAACCGGTGCATTGAGTGCAAGATAGGAGAGCAGTTTCCACTCGAGGGCGGTCAAGGAGACCGGCAGCCGGTCAACCAGCACCTCATGCTTTTGCTCATCGAGAACCAAGGTATGGCCATCCTTTTCCCACATTGAAGATGACTGTTTTTCTCCATGAGGCTGCTCGACTCTTCTGAGAATGGCTTGGACTCGCAGCACCAGCTCCTTTGCAGAGAATGGCTTTATCACGTAGTCCTCGCCACCGAGTTCCAGACCGGTGATTCTATCGCTCTCAGACTCCCTGGCGGTGAGAAAAAGAAAGGGAATGGACGGGTCGTGCTGGTGTATCTGCTTGGCAAGCTCAAATCCGTTGCCGTCGCCGAGCATGACATCGAGAATGCAAAGCCGGGGATGTTTGAATGCAAGACTTTCCACGACACCTTTCACCCCCTCGAATTCGACAACTTGGAAGTCGGCCAATTCAAGGTAGGCTTTGATGATTTGCCTGATGGAACTGTTGTCCTCAACTACATAGATCATGCTTCGATGGTACAGCTGTCTGTATGCCAACTCAAGAGAGACAAGCGAATCTTTACCTATTCTCCACCGATCATAGGGCAGTCCAGCCACCGTCTACGAGCAGCAGGCTGCCGGTAACCATGTCTGCATGGTCGCTTGCAAGATAGAGAACGGCCGAAGCAACGTCTTCAATGGTGGCGACCCTGCCGCGGGGAATCTTGGAAAGAACCGAATTGAGAAAAGCCGGATCATCCAAGCGCTCGGCCGTTCCTGGTGTATAGACAAACGTCGGGCCTACGGCGTTTACCGTAACTCCCCTGCCCGACCACTCCACCGCCAATGTCTTGGTCAGCATGTTCAGTCCGCCTTTGGAAGCGCAATAGACTGCTTCATGCGGGATGGCCACGACCGAGGCCTGGCTGGAGATGTTGACGATCCTGCCTTTTCCCTGCTTGAGCATCCGCTTCCCGGCTTCCTGGCAGCAAAAGAAGGTTCCCTTGAGATTGAGATCCATCATCCAATCCCAATCCTCTTCTGTTATGTCCTCGGCTGCAATGGGATTGCCCATTCCGGCATTGTTCACAAGAACATCGATCGATCCCAGCTGTGCTTCAATGCGCTCAAAGCACGCTCGAATCGATTCAACCCGCCTGAGATCCAAGGCAAAGGTGTACGCCATTCCCCCGTTGCTCTCAATTGTCTCTTTCACCTCGGCCAGGGCTTGCGTGTCACGGGCGGCAAGGGCGACGACAGCGCCTTCGGCGGCGATTATCTGGGCCAAGCCCCTGCCGATGCCCTTGCTTGCTCCTGTGACAACTACCAGTTTCCCCTCAAGGTGGGAGCCGAATTTCTGTGTATCCATACGAGCCTCCATACTTCTACGCTACGATGGATACACCGAATTTTCAACTAAAGATATGCTTCAATGCGCGCTAATGCTCCCTCTATTCTCAGTCTGGCTCCGTGGTCGAGTTCCTTGAACGGCTTTCTGCATGGTCCGGAGGGAATGCCCAGATAGGTCATGCAATACTTGACCGCAGGGAAAATTCCCTCTTTCACCACAGATTCAATGAAGTTGTTCAAGAGATGCTGTTTTTGCTGGGCACCGCTGATGTTGGAACCCAAAAAATCCTCTCGGATGGCACCAAAGAGCGATGGACACACATTTACCGTTGTTCCGATGGTACTCTGTGCTCCTGCAGCGAGGCTGTAGAGGAAAATCTCATCGAAGCCGTTGAAGAGGATTTTCTTGGGAAAAGCCTGTCCCAAACGCTCAAGGTCGTACAGATTCATCGAGGTGTGCTTTACGCCGATGATCTTCTCATGCTGCATGACCGCACTATCCTTGGAGAAGGAAATGCCGGTGAATTGGGGTATGTTGTACACGATCACCCCAAGGTCCACGGCATTCACGACATCAAGGTAGTAGTTCTCCACCTCTTGCTGCGAATAGTGGTAATAAATTGGAGGAATGAGGGAGACAGCCTTCGCCCCCGCTTCCTGGGCATGGATTGAGAGATCAATCGCCTCACGAGTCCCCAAGGAGCCGCTGTGTACATAAAAAGGCACCTTGTCCCTGCACACCTCACTGACAAGCGTGGCGATCTGCTTTCGCTCTTCCACACTCAAAAGCAACCCCTCGCCGGATGACCCGCAGCAATAGAAGCCCTCACTGCCATGGTCCATTTCATACTGCACGAGGTTCTGCAGAGCAACGGCATCGATGCTCCGATCCTCTCTCATCGGCGTGATGAGTGCCGAAACAACCGAGGGTGTCGAATCTACCATGCTGTCCATCCCCCGTCGACCACCACATTGGAGCCGGTCATATAGGTCGAGGCATTGCTTGCCAAAAAGACGACAGCACCGTTGAATTCATCCGCCTTGGCCATTCGGCCCATCGGCATGCGCGCATGGTAGTTCTTGTGGAAGTGCTCGTCCTGGGTCTCACGCCACACCCCCGATGGGGTAAGCGTGTTTACCCGGATGCCCTGCTTGGCCCAGTAGGTTGCACAGTAACGGGTCAGGTTGTAGATGCCGCTCTTTGCTGCACTGTAGGCTACAGGCTTGATGAAGGGAACACCGGTCATCTCTTTCTTGTACGCATAAATATCCTGCACCGGGCTGAGCATGCCGTAGATGGAGCCCACGTTTATGATCGATCCACCCTTGCCGGCCCTGATCAAGCGAGCACCAAAGGCCTGGGTCATTAAAAACGTTCCGACAAGATTGGTCTCGACCACCTCACGGAATACCTCCTCGGGGAAGGTTTCGAAGGGACCGGAAACTTCGGGAGGGGCGCTTGGCTGCGTGTCGATGCCGGCATTGTTGATCAGCACATCGAGTGTACCCCAACTTTTCTCAACGGCATCGAGTGCGGCGTTGATGGAAGCCTTGATGGTGATATCGGCCTGGATCAAAAGGAGATTGTGGTGGCCTGCAAACTCTTTGGACAGTGCCTTCTCGGCCTTCTGTGCGTCTGCCGATCGGGAGAAGACAGCAACTTTCGCATCGCGACGAAGGAACTCCTTCACAAACTCAGCACCGATCTGGCCGAGGCCGCCGGTTATTACGACAATTTTTCCTGAGACATCAAACAATGGGTCTTTCATGATTTTTCCTTATTTTCTTGAGAGTTATGCATGCAGCAAGGCGTTGGGAAGCCATGTCACGAACTGCGGAATATACGTACAGAGGAACAATACAACCACCAAGGGGATGATGAACGGCAGAATTGCCTTGTACATCCGGTTCAACGACATTTTTGATACATCTGCGATGATGAAGAGGCAGACGCCGAAGGGAGGAGTAACCTGGCCGATCATCAAGTTGAGAACCATGACCACGCCGAAGTGGACCAAGTCGATCTGCAAGGCCTTTACGATGGGAAGCAGGACCGGCAGCATCAAGGTAAGGATCGCACCGGGTTCCATGAACATGCCCAAAACCAGTAGGAGAATGTTGATCACCAGGAGAATCAGATAGGGGTTGTCGCTGATGCCGAGAATGAAATCAGCCATCTGGGCGGAAACGCCTTCCTTGATCAACACATAGCTGAACAGCATTGAAGTACCGATGATGAACAGGGTGTTTGCACTGGTGACGGCGCTTTCGAGCAGGCACTTCTTGAAGGATTTCCAATCGAGGGTTCGATATACGAACAGTGCAATCACCAATGCATAGGCAACTGCAACACTGGAAGCTTCGGTTGGGGTGAACAGGCCCATGGTGAAACCACTGAGAATGATCAACGGGGTTATGATGGAGAGCACGGAAGCAAAAAACTGCTTGACCAACAGACGCATGCTGAAGGGAAAGCGCTGATACTTGCGTTTCAGAGCAAAGAAGAAGACCATGATCATCAACGCAACAGCCATCAAGAGGCCGGGTACTACGCCGCCCATGAAGAGCTGCGATACGCTGACCGACGCCACCGAACCGTAGATGATGAGGGGAATGGATGGAGGGAAAATGGGACCGATAACCGTTGAGGCTGCGGTCACCGCGGCAGAGAAATCCTCATCATACCCATTGGTGGTCATCGCTTCCATCTCTATGGTGCCAAGGCCTCCGGCATCTGCGGCGGCACTGCCGCTCATGCCAGCAAAAATGAGGCTGGCGACGACGTTTGCATGACCCAGGCCGCCGGGGATCCAGCCGACCAAGCGTTTGGCAAAGTCAAAGATTTTCTCCGTTATCTTGCCTGCATTCATCAGATTGCCTGCAAGAATGAAAAGAGGAATTGCTATAAGCAGAAAGGAGTCGATGCCGCTGACCATTTTCTGACCGATGACCATCAGGGGGTAGCCGAGGTTCAGACAGCCAAGGATGGCGCTTGCACCGATTGAAATGCTGATGGGCACTCCGATCAACAACAATACAACGAAACTTCCAAAGAACAGAATCATCGGCTTCTCTCCCCTCTTGCCTTCTCAACAAGGTCGTAGATTGATTTAATGCAGAGAAAACTCCCGGTAATGGCCATCGGCACATACTGCCAGAGTTTGGCGAAGGTCGGCATGGAGGAGTAATACTCCGTACTTACGTATGGATACAAGCCGAAAAATGCAATCACCATGATGGTTCCCAAACTGGCGGCCACCACTTTATGGGCGACCCACAATAGGGTACGCAACCTGCCATGCGTCCTGACAAAGAACATATCCAGGCTTATCA
>Ga0075012_10005834_pt1 | contig 11247 bp, 7 predicted proteins | sample All_14_2_FD_71474 | JGI IMG/M metagenome (GOLD analysis project Ga0075012, IMG submission 71474) | Freshwater microbial communities in response to fracking from Pennsylvania, USA - Allegheny Zone_MetaG_DW_15 | ecosystem: Environmental > Aquatic > Deep subsurface > Groundwater > Drilled...
TGTCCTAACTGTTAAATAGACTTTTCACCTTAAGTTTTTTTGGTAAATCGATAAAAATTGATGAGATTTGATTCATAATTTCAAAAACATGAAACCACTCTTCATAATTGCTTGTCAAGTTCTACTTTTCAATATAATTACACCTCTCACTTTTGCGCAAGATGTATGCATGGTTACTGCCGATTTTCAAACAGGCGAACATTACATGGTTATTTATAATAAACCAGCAGATTTAACAGGAATTGATAGTGTTATCATCTACCGTCGCCAAGGGCTTGAAACAGTTTTTAGCCGAATTGGTTCTCAAAGCATCAATGAATTATCCTATTATGTTGATTATACATCGAATACTTTAGATTCGACAAAATATGCCATCAAATTAAAAGATCAGACTGGTGGATTGTCTCCATTGTCATTTTATCATCAAGGGGTTGTTTTAGATTATTCTCCGCTAGGTTATACTGAAGGGACATTGGCTTGGACTAAATACAGAAAAGAGGACCAAACATCTGAGAGTTACCAAGATTTCAATTGTATGATGGACCAAACTGGATTGGGAGCTTACGTTTCAATGGGCTATTTTATGTGGTACCAAAATACGTGGTATGACGCAAATTACATTGGACACCCTAATGCTCAATATTATATTGAAACAACTTTACCAAGTTGCGATATTACAAAAGCCAACATTAATACCTCTCGTTCTAACATTAAAAAACAATACCCAAATTCTGAAGCAGGAATTAAGGGGAATGGTTCAATTATAACTTTACAAATTTCACCAAATCCTGTTGAATCAACTTTAAACATATTGATTGATGCTCAATTAATTGGTGCTAAACTTAGTATCGTTAATTCTGCTGGCAAAACAATGTATTCAACTTCAGTGCAATCGACAGACATGGCAATCGACATCAACGAGATGGCAAAAGGATCATACTTCCTGACTGTTGAAACTTCAAGTAAGGTATTCTCTCAAGTATTCATGAAAAATTAAGAGTGATTTGTGATACCTAAAATCACTTTAGTACAATTAAAAATAGTAAGCTCTTTAAAGCTTTACACTCTATTCTTGTGTCTTTTTTTTGGATTTAATACAACTGCACAAAAGCACAATATTCTTAATTATTCTACTCGAGATGGGTTGGCAAGTCAAATTGTCAATGATGTTTTCCAAGATAAAGACGGCTATTTGTGGTTTGCCACACAATCAGGTATAAGTAAATTTAACGGTCATGAATTTACTGAATTTGCGCCTATAGACGATTTAATCGGAGTTGATGCAGTGAATATATTGCAAGACAAGGAAGGTCGGATAATTATTGGTACGAATACAAATGGATTGTTTATTTATGATTACAAAAAAACAATCAATTTCAAAGAAAAAAAAGGCTTATCAACAAATGTAATCCGACGACTTTTCATTGATAAAAAAGGTACATTGTGGGTGCTTACCGACAAGGGTGTCTATCAATTTATTGATGATAAATTAATTCCATTTACAGATAAAAATGACTTATTTAAGAGTGGTGTGCTCTCCATGACCCAAACATCAAATGGAGATTTTTGGTTTGGAACTCAGGGGAATGGTTTGGTGCAATTTTCTAATAAGTCCTTTTCATATTTCACAGCAAATGATGGTATATTCGATGATTACATCTTTTCAATGTCATCTCATGGCGATAGTGTTCTTATTGGTACTACAAACAGTGGAGTAATTGTTGGTTATAAAAATAGCTTCAAAAAACTTCCAATCACTGAAATAGAAAACGCGTGGATTTCTGCAATATTACCTTCAAAAAGTGGAATGCATATTATCAGTTCAAGTGGGCTGATTTTATACAAATCCAACAAAACCTACGAAGTCATTACGGAAAAAAATGGTCTTGCATCGAACGACTTATACAATGGCTATTTTGATAGAGAACGAAATCTCTGGCTAACTTCAGGAAATGGCATCTCTTGCCTTAGAAAAGAAGAAATTATTTCACTTGACAAAGAAGCTGGCTTATCGGATGAAAAAATAACCAGTATTGCTAAGTTATCTGATGGCAGAATCATTGCTGGAACTTATGGCTCAGGATTAAATATTTTGAGCTCAAAAGGGACCATACTTAGACAAATTCTACCTGAGGAACTTAAAAATGTAAAAATAACTGCAATTCAAGAAGTCTCCTCAAAAAAGGAATTATGGATTGGTGTTGAGCAATCCAATTATGGAATAATTGTGCTGAACACGGAAAAAGACAAGTTTACTGTAAAGAAAACAATTCAACGAATAAAGGGTGTTTATATTCAGACAGTCACAAAGATTGCAATTGATAAACAAGATCGAATTTGGATTGGGACATTCAATGCTGGACTTTTTCGAATTTCTAACAAAGACACAACTCAATATAATTCATCTAATATTCTTCCTTCAAATGAAGTTTATACATTCATGATTGATCAAACAGGAGCTCCTTGGGTGAGTTTGTATCAAAAGGGGCTTTATCAACTTAAAAACAATGCTTTTGTTCGAATAGTTGACAAGAAATTACTCAATGATAAATTCATTCAGTGCATTGAGCAAGATGCTTCTGGAACAATTTATATTGGTACCAAATCTTATGGAATAACCATTCTAGAAAATGGAAAATTCACTCAAATAAATAAAAATAACGGTTTAACCTCCAATTCAATTCAGGCCTTAGTAAAGAAAAATAATCAATTATGGGTTGGAACAGATCGAGGAATTCATCTGATTAAATCGAAAAACAATGGTGCTTTTTCTGTAATGACTTACGATCAACGCAGTGGTCTAAGTAATCTAGAGGTGCAACAAAATGCTCTAATAGCGACTGATGACATGGTCTGGATTGGTTCAACTACCGGACTTTCTCGCATTAATAGAAAAGAAAACGAAAGAAGTAATATCAAACCATTCATCGAATTAAAAACGGTAAAGTTGTTTTACAACACAATTGATTGGTCTAAAAAATCAGGTGTTTCAATTAACAAACTGGGCACACCAACAAAACTCGTTTTACCTTACAAAGAGAATCATCTTACTTTTGAATATTGTGCCTTGACAAACAGTTCTGTATCCTACTCCTTCTATTTGTCGGGTGAAGATACAGAGTGGTCGCCTTTAACGGATAAGCGTGAAGTAACATATTCAAATCTGAATCCTGGCACATACGAATTCAAAGTGAAATCTGTCGATAATTTTGGTGTTGAAAGTGAGGTGCTTTCATTACCAATCGTTATCAATAGTCCTTATTGGCAAACATGGTGGTTTAGAATTAGTGTTGTTTTGTTTATTCTAATTGTAATCATCGTATTTATACGTTTGCGCGAAAGAAATTATCGTGTACAACAACTCGAATTGGAAAAAACAGTCCAAGTAAGAACAAAAGAGGTAGTGCAAGAATCAGCCAGAGCTGAGCAACAGAAGAAACTTGTAGAACAAAAAAACAAGGAAATTCTCGATAGTATTACGTATGCTAAACGCATTCAAACCGCCATGTTGCCTTCACGGGAATTGTTGGAAAATGCATTTAAAGAAATAGCCGTTTTCTATCTTCCAAAAGACATTGTTGCGGGTGATTTTTATTGGTTTGATCAAAGTGACAACTTAAAGTTAATAGGTGTAGCTGATTGTACTGGTCATGGTGTTCCTGGAGCAATGGTATCGGTTGTTTGCAATAATGCCTTGAATCGTTCAATCCGCGAGTATGGAATTACTCAACCAGCAGAAATATTGAACAAAACGCGTGAACTTATTCTAACTGAATTTTCGCGTAACCAGCAAGATATGAAAGACGGAATGGATATTTCTCTTGCCTCATTTAATGAAGACACCTATGTTTTGGAATGGGCAGGAGCAAATAATTCTTTATGGATTTTGAAAGCAGGTACAACTGAAATTATTGAAATCAAAGGTGATAAACAACCGATTGGAGTGCATGTAAATAACAACTTATACACGCATCATGCTGTTCAATTAGAAAAGGGAGATGCGTTCTACTTACTTTCAGATGGTTTCTCTGACCAATTTGGTGGTCCAAACGGAAAGAAACTAAAAACAGCCCCTCTGAAAGAGATTATCGTATCTGTTTCAACTGAACCCTTCGTAACTCAAGAAAAGTTGCTTAAAATGCGCTTTGACGCATGGAAAGGAGAACAAGAACAGGTAGATGACATCTGTTTAATTGGTATTCGTGTTTAACAGAAATAATCTTGATGAATACCATAGAAAACATTAACTTTAAAACAATGGAGTTAATATTTACAGTATATGGTTTTGGAGAAGTAGGTAGCTTGGTTGCAGCGCTTATTAATTCTAATTTTTCAAATTGTACGTTGAATGTAATGAATACGAAAGAACAAGTGAGTGGACGAGTTCTAGATCTTCAGCATGCAGCAGCCTGTAACAATAATCAAATTATACACAATTCGCATTCAACCATTCCTCTTTCAGACTTTATTATATACGCCGCTGGTTACAGTAATGTTCATGGCGAAAGCAGAAATTCAGTTGCCTTGAAAAACAAACAATTAGTCTATGAATTATTTTCAACGGTTCCTTTTACCTCCAAAACAAAAATAATAGCTGTTACCAATCCTGTTGATCCTATTTCCTTTTGGATAAATGACGCTATCAAAGGTAAAGCGACTGTTATTGGAACAGGGACAGCCTTGGATACTTATCGCTTAAAACATATAATAAGTGAACATTTTACAGCAAAATTGACAAATGTTACGGCCAAAGTAATTGGAGAACATGGCCAACACATGGTTCCGCTATTCACTCAGAGTAAAATTCAAAACCAATGCGTTGCTGATGTTGCCAATGAAGATGAACTCAAAGAAATGGAAGAGAAGCTTGTAAAATCTGCTTTCGAAATTAGAGAAACGGAACAGGCTACGAAATATGGAATCGCTCAAACCTGCCTAGAATTGATTCGAGCATTTTTATCGGAAAAACCAACATTCATCCCCGTATCAGTTGGCTTAACTGAAGCATTGCGAAGTGAATTTATATGCAATCTCCCCCTTTTTATTAGTCTTGATTGTCAAATCTCGCAAACAGGAATTGAAATTTTACCTTTAATGTGTTCAACTAAAGAACGATCAAACTTGCAATTAGCAGCAAATGCAATCGAAGAAATTATTTTGAATACTAACGAATAACCGTTACAAAACCGTGGTACTCTTCTCGTCCTGAATAAGCTGGTTTAAAATACACAACAAATGTATAAACACCATCTTGGACAATTTGACCTGATTTAGAATCTATTCCATCCCAAGTAGTTTCATTAGGGCCAAAAGTGTGAATGATGTTTCCCCATCGATTAAAGATGTACCCTTCTTCTATCATTCCACCTTGATGAATAATGGCAAACGTATCATTAATTAAATCATTATTTGGTGTAAACACATTAGGAATGAATATAACAGCCGGCTCCACAATACAGTTTTGAACTACAACCTCAATTGAGTGATTGTAAAAGCATCCGTCTGATGTTTGTTCAAGTTGTTCAAATACTCCCGACTCAAAAATCCATTCATTAAAAACGAAAGTAGAATCAAATTCACACAATGTTCGCGTCTCATAAATATCATCAGCAACGAAAACAGCTAGATTAATAATATGAGTACTATCACAACCATTAATATCCGTATAGCCCATTGAAAATTGGCCTGTTACCGCTTCCCAATTTCCAAAAATAAGACTTGAATCTCCTGGACAAATATTTCTAGTTTCATTGGTGATTTGAGGTGTACAACCTTCGGTAACTAATACCGTGATGCAATCTTGATCAGCACATGCACCTGCTCCTAATGAATAACAAATATTCCATGAACCGATTCCTGCAATTTGTGGATTAAAAATACCTGAAGCACTTAAACATGTCCCACAATCTGCTGTCCAAGTTCCTCCGCTATTAACAGCTACAATTTGTTGAGTTATATCTGTATTGGTGAAAGGTCCAGCTGCATTAATACTCGCATTTGCTTGAGCAGATCCTGCCGTAATTGTTACAGTTTCAGTCAGTGAACAACCATTTGCAGTTGTAACTTCAACAGAGTAAACACCTGGACAAACATTCGCAATGCTGGCGGCACTTGATCCATTCGACCATAAATAAGTATAGGGTGCTTGACCATTAACTGGAGTTGCAATTGCTGATCCATCACATGCGTTAACACATGTTTCTCCGACTGAACTCAAGGTAACGTCAAATGGATTTGGCGCACATTGTGGATTCATTGCTCCTATCCATGCAATATTTGCAGCATTATTAGGATAACCGGGAGTTTCGTTCACAAAAATATCACCACTTGCCCAATTTACTTGTGCCGTCCAAACATTTGAAACTGTATTAACAAAAGAAAATACTTTTCCAGCCGCTGATCCACTGAAATAAATTCCTGTGCCATTCGTGTTGTTTCCCCAACTAACTGAATGATTCGGAATCCCCGTAATTATATTGGGTAATTGAAAAGAATCATCCGTGTTACTCATTGCTAAGGAATTCCAACTTCCACCTGTGACCCAAGATGCATCAGGTGGATATGCTGCATTGGTCGTTGTTGGACTCACTGTTGTTTTTTCCAATAAAGTCGAAGTTGATGGCAAGACAAGTACACAATTACCATCAGATAAAGAAGAATCATCAGAAGGTATCCCTGGATTTGTACTACCTTCATTATAGATCAAAATAATCGTGCCTTGAGGAACACATTGCCAAAAGGGGATATTTGCAAAACGAACAGCTCCACCTGCAATTCCGGTTCCTGAACCAGTAGCAAAATAGCCATTGTTATCATCAATAATGACTTTTCTTAAATCCAAACACGGAACTGGGGTAACACAAGTTGCGTTTCCAGCAACAACAAACTCAACGTATTCACTAGATCCAGGACCTTGAGATACCTCGTTTATCATTAATTGTTGAGCAATGAAAGAGTTAGAAAGAAAAAGAACAGATAGCGCTAAAAGAAATCTAAGCATTGGTATCATTCAAACATTCGTTTCACAACTGGTTTCGATTCAAAACGACAAGGTTCAATCTCAAGGATGTCAATCGCGAAATACTGTGCAAAGGTACACTAAGTATTGAACGCATTCAAAAAATAAGGTTAAGGATTTGTAAAATAATTCTACCACTTGATGTGCTCAGCATCAACGGTCCCTTTGTAAAAGACACTCGCCTTTTCATTAAATACTTGAGTGTTTTCGCTCGTTAAAAATTGTAGCGAGTCATTTTTCGAACATTCTCGTTCAATTTCAGGATGTCGTTCTAAGTAATCGACTAAACTTTCAGCGACGATTTTACCTTGTGAAACAACTGAAATATGCTTGGGTAAAATTGTCTCTAAATATGATTTAACTAAAGGATAATGTGTACAACCCAACAAAATAGTGTCAATCGCAGCATCCTTTTCTAATAAAGAGTTTACATCCTCTTGAATAAAAAGCTTTCCAGCTTCAGATTCATGACGATTATTCTCAATAATTGGTACCCACATAGGGCAGCTTTGCTGCTGAACAGTAAGCTCAGGCGAGAATTTCTCAAGTTCCAAGACATATGAATTAGACTTTACCGTTCCTTCCGTTGCTAATATTCCAACATGTTTACTTTTCGTCAGCAATCCTAAAACTTCTGCGCTTGGTCGAATAACTCCTAGCACTCTTTTGTTAGGGGCTATCTGCGGCAAATCATTTTGTTGAATGGTTCGTAAAGCTTTTGCTGAAGCTGTATTACAAGCGAGTATAACCAAAGAACAACCTCTATCGAAAAGTTCTTGTACTGCCTCCAGGGTGTAGTCGTACACTACATCAAATGACCTTGTTCCGTATGGTGCACGTGCATTGTCGCCTAAATACAAATAATCGTAATGAGGTAAGCGCTCACGAATATCTGCAAGAACAGTTAAGCCGCCATATCCCGAATCAAAAACACCAATTGGTCCCATAAAATCAAAACTACAAAAAAAAGGCGACTACTTTCGTAATCGCCTTTTCGTATTCAATAAATGAATTATTTTTTCATTGCTTCAGCATCCATTCTTAACAATTCAGTTAAGACTTCAGCTGTAATATCTGTGCCACCTTTGAAATAAAGAGTTACTGATTCATCAATTACATAGTTTAATTTTCTTCTTTCAGAAACGATTTCTACTGCTTTTTGAACACGATCTAAAATCGGCTTGTTCAATTCATTGCTGTAGATTTGCATTTCTTGTTGAAGAGATTGTTGTCTTTCTTGAAACGCTTGTTCTTTTTTCATGATTTTTTCCTGCTCAATTTTTTGAATTACAGGAGACATACTCGCTTGTGTTTGATCATATTTAGCATAAACAGCTTCAAGATCTTTTTGCATTTCGCTCAACTCTTGCATTCCTCCTGCTTCAAACTCTTTTAATTGAATGATTGCTGCTTTACGTGAAGGAAGAGTATCCAACAACTTTTGTGAATTTACGTGACCAATTTTTGATTGCGCATTTAACGCTCCAGCACTTAAAACGACCAACAAGGCCAACATTAATTTTCTCATTTTTATCTTTTTTTTATTTTACTATTTACCAGAGATTCCCATTTCTTTCAAAACTTCATCGCTGATGTCAAACTTGCTATCGGCATAGACCAAATTACTTTGATTGGCTTTATCGAACACAAAACTGTAATTTCTTTTTGAAGATACTTTCTGCATAGCATCAAACACCTTATCTTGAATTGGCTTGATTAACTCCTGTCTTTTTTGGAAATAATCTCCGCTTACACCAAAACGCAATTTTTGCATTTGCATCGCTTCGCTTTCGAGGCGTTCAATTTCTTCTTTTCGTTTCAGTTTTTCTTCTTCAGGAAGAAGTACTTCTTCACGTGCAAAATTGTCTTTTTTTACTTTAAGGACTTCGTAGCGTTCTTCTATTTCCTTTGTCCAACGTTCTGCAAGTTTATCTAGCTTCTCCTTAGCCTCTGCATACTCTGGCACGTTTGCCATGATGTAATCAGAATCTATATAACCGTACTTCTGGCCGAAGGCAAACGACGTGCCAAACATCACAAGCAATACAAATAATATCTTTTTCATTCAACTAATTTTTGTTTTCACATCTCTTTTGTAACCGAGCTCCTTTTAACTTAAAAACAAAGCTATGTTACATTTAATTCTTCTGCGAAACGACCAAATTAAACAATTTATTGCGTTTGAAGTGCATTAAAGTTCGCCTAAATTCATACCAATAGTAAAGGTCAATTTACCATAATATCCTTTTTCACTTATACTTTGATCTGATGCCCCACCAAATCCTCGCGACCATGAATCTAATTTATCTAATCCTAAACCGTAATCTAATCCTAACATACCAAACATAGGCAAGAAAACACGTATACCTAAACCAGCTGTTCTTTTCACATTAAAAGGATTGAATTGCTTGAAACTTGGGAATGTATTTCCAGCTTCAGCAAAAGCCAAGGCATAGAATGTTGCTGAAGGATTCAATGAAATAGGGTAACGTAATTCAAGGGTATATTTAGCAATCAAAGGATCTCCTGCTTCTGATGAAATTGAATTATCTTCATATCCTCTTAAAGCAATGATTTCTCTACCACCCAATTGATTTACACCAGTCAAACCACTACCACCAAGAGAATATCGCTCAAATGGGGTAACACCTTTTGAAGCCGAATAGGCTCCTAAGAATGCAAAACCTATTCTTGGCATTAACACCAATTTTTTATCAGCTGTCAGAGGTAAGAACCACTCACCAGTTAACTTAATCTTATAGTATTCCAAATATTTATAACGTTGCTGCGCAGAATATCCTGAGTAATCATCAACATCATCAAACAAGGAATAAGGAACTGTTGACTTAGCTGTAAATGTCATTGTAGATCCTGATTGTGGATAAATGGGCGCACTTACAGAGCTTCTTGAAAGTACATATTTTAATGAAATATCATTCGCATATCCATTGCTGAAAATTCCAAAACGCGTATCATCAACAACATCATAATACTGATAACCTAACTCGTAATATGCGGTGAAGTAATCATCTGGCCATTTCTTACGACGACCCATTCCAATACCTGTACCCGTAATAGCAATTCCAGAATACAAATCATTCGATGGTAAGTAACCATTTCCAAGAGCAGTATGACTCACCCAGTAAGTCAATGAATTTGGTTTTTTACCACCTAACCAAGGCTCTGTGAATGAAAAATTATACCCTTGATAAAAACGACCATTTGTTTGTGCTCGAATCGATAAACGTTGTCCGTCTCCGCCAGGAAGTGGTGTCCATGCACCTTTCTTAAACATGTTTCGAGTCGAGAAATTATTAAAAGTCAATCCTAAAGTACCGATAATACGCCCATTTCCTGTTGGACCAGAACCACCGTAACCTCCAGAAAGTTCAATTTGATCGGATGACTTTTCTTCAACTACGTATTCAATATCCACTGTTCCATCAGCTGGATTCGGCATTGGATTAACTTGGAATGCTTGTTCATTGAAATAACCTAATTGTGCTAATTCACGTTGTGTACGAATAATGTCATTTCTGTTAAACAAATCGCCTGGTTTCGTTCTAATTTCGCGACGAATCACGTAATCATTTGTTTTTGTATTACCCGTGATGAAAATACGTTTTACGCGGGCTTCTTTTCCCTCAATAATACGCATTTGATAATTGATGTGATTATCGACAACGTTTGTTTCAACAGGAATAACCTGGAAGAATAAATATCCTCTGTCCATATAAAGAGAGGAGATATCACGACCATCTTGACTCATGAAAAGACGTTTTTCCAATAACTCTTTATTGTATAAATCACCTTTCTTTACACCCAAGACTGTGTCAAGGTAAGATGATCTAAATTTCGTATTCCCAATCCAATCGATATCACCAAAGTAGTATTTGCCACCTTCCTCTACATTGATCTTAATAATCAAGTTTTTGGCATCTTTTTGATAAACTGTATCGAAAGTAATATTTGCATCTCTCAGTCCTGCAGCGTTGAATTTATTCATCATCGCCAGTTTATCTTTGGTATATGATGATTCTGTAAACTTAGAACGCTTGAATATTCTCCATGGCGCTTTTTGTTTGGTATCTTTCATCGCCATTTTCAGTTTCCAATCTTTCACGGATTCATTACCATTGATTTCAATTTTCTTGATTCCAACATGTTCTCCTCGCTGAATATTGATGACAAATAATTCTGAGTCATTGATTAATGAATCAACTTGACGG
>Ga0075012_10005835_pt1 | contig 11246 bp, 12 predicted proteins | sample All_14_2_FD_71474 | JGI IMG/M metagenome (GOLD analysis project Ga0075012, IMG submission 71474) | Freshwater microbial communities in response to fracking from Pennsylvania, USA - Allegheny Zone_MetaG_DW_15 | ecosystem: Environmental > Aquatic > Deep subsurface > Groundwater > Drilled...
CAGGAACACCGCCCCCCGCTGGCGATGGTGGACTCCGCGAAGGGCATCACCAACTTCCATTCGCCCAACGATATCATCGTCGACGCCTCGATGCCGGCGATGATCCGCCAGGGCGGCAAGATGTGGGGTGCCGACGGCAAGCAATACGACAGCAAGTGCGTGATGCCGGAATCGACCTTTGCCCGCATCTACCAGGAGATGATCAACTTCTGCAAATGGCACGGCAACTTCGATCCGCGCACCATGGGCACGGTACCCAACGTCGGCCTGATGGCGCAGAAGGCCGAAGAGTACGGCTCGCACGACAAGACCTTCGAGATTTCGGAGGATGGCGTGGCCAACATTACGGATCTTGCGACGGGCGAAGTGCTGCTGACGCAGAACGTCGAGCAAGGCGACATCTGGCGCATGTGCCAGGTCAAGGACGCGCCGATCCGCGACTGGGTCAAGCTGGCTGTCACCCGCGCACGTAACTCCGGCATGCCGGCCATCTTCTGGCTGGACCCCTACCGTCCGCACGAAAACGAACTGATCAAGAAGGTGCAGAAGTATCTCAAGGACCACGACACCAGCGGTCTGGATATCCAGATCATGTCGCAGGTCCGCGCCATGCGTGTCACGCTTGAGCGTGTCGCCCGTGGTCTGGACACGATCTCGGTCACTGGCAACATCCTGCGTGACTACCTGACTGACTTGTTCCCCATCATGGAACTGGGCACCTCGGCCAAGATGCTGTCGATCGTCCCGCTGATGGCCGGCGGCGGCATGTATGAAACCGGTGCAGGTGGCTCGGCGCCCAAGCATGTGCAACAGCTGACGCAGGAAAACCATCTGCGCTGGGACTCGCTGGGTGAATTCCTGGCACTGGCGGTGTCGCTCGAGGACCTCGGCATCAAGACCGGTAATGCCAAGGCCAAGCTGCTGGCCAGGACCCTGGACGAGGCGACCGGCAAGTTGCTCGACAACAACAAGTCGCCCTCACCCAAGACTGGCCAGCTGGACAACCGTGGCAGCCAGTACTACCTGGCCACCTACTGGGCGCAGGCGCTGGCGTCGCAGACAGAAGATGCCGAACTGGCAGCCAAGTTTGCACCGCTGGCCAAGGGTCTGGCCGACAATGAGCAGAAGATCATTGAGGAGCTTACCGTCGTTCAGGGCCAGGCGGTCGACATCGGCGGCTATTACAAGGCCGACACTGCGAAGTGCGAAGCGGTGATGCGTCCGAGCGCAACCTTCAATACGGTACTGAACGCAGCACTGGCATAAGCTGACCACCGCCGGCTTCGCTGGCGGTCGGCATGCAAGGGGATGACCGGTAACGGACATCCCCTTTTTTATACATGGGATGCAACTGTATGGGGCTGTCGTGGTCCGATGCCGGGACGTCAGATGGCGGTCGCCCCACTTATCTCACCCATTTTGGAGTTTCCTGATGACCGCGCTGATCATCGGCCTGTTTCTGTTCCTGAGTACCCATTCGAGCCGAATCTTTGCCGAGGCCAATCGTGCGCAATACATCGCTCACTACGGCGAAAAGAAGTGGAAGCTTGCCTACTCGATTGTGTCGATCATCGGCCTGGGCCTGATCATCTGGGGTTATGCCCAGACCCGGCTTGATCCGGTCTACCTCTGGCATCCTCCGGTATGGACGCGCCACCTTGCTGCCTTGCTGACCCTGCCCGCCTTCATCTTGCTGGTTGCCGCCTATGTTCCCGGCTCACGCTTGAAGGCCGCACTTGGTCATCCGATGGTGCTGGGCGTCAAGCTCTGGGCGGCTGCACATCTGTTTGCCAATGGCACACTGGCCGACCTGCTGCTGTTTGGCAGCTTTCTAGTGTGGTCCATCGCCTGTTTCTCCAGCGCCCGCAAGCGCGATCGCGTACAAGCCACTCCGCGTTCCGCTGGCCGCTGGTCACGGGACTTCATTGTGCTGATCGTCGGCGTCGGTGCCTGGGGCGTGTTTGCAAAGCACCTTCACGTCATGCTGTTCGGGATCGCGCCCTTCGGCTGAAACAACCGGATTGCCAAAGGCTGGCTGAGTTAAGGCCGGCGGTCAGCGCAGCGCCGCGTGTATATCCTCGGCCAGCTTGCGACTGACGCCCTCGACCCTGCACAGATCCTCGACGGTGGCGTTGCGTACGCCGTCGAGCCCGCCAAACGCAGCCAACAGGTTGCGCCGCCGCGCCGGCCCTACACCGGGGATGTCATCCAGCCTGGAACCGATGCGCGCCTTTCCACGCTGGGCGCGGTGCCCGGTGATCGCAAAACGGTGCGCTTCATCGCGGATCTCAATGATCAGATGCAGTGCCGCCGACGCACCACCCAACGCCAAGCCCTCGCGCCCATCGGGAAAGATCAGGGTTTCCAGCCCGGCTTTGCGGCCCTCTCCCTTGGCCACACCGACCATGGCGACCTGCTCCAGCCCGACTTCGGCCAGAATGGCAGCAGCGGCGCTGACCTGTCCCTTGCCACCGTCGATCAGGATCAGGTCAGGACACTGACCCTCACCTGCGGCAATCTTCCCGTAGCGGCGCTCGAGCACCTGACGCATGGCAGCGAAGTCATCGCCTGGCGTAATGCCGCTGATGTTGTAACGACGGTAATCGGCACGCTTCATGGCCCCCGACTCGCAAACGACGCAGGAGGCAACCGTGGCTTCGCCCATGGTGTGACTGATATCGAAGCACTCGATGCGTTGCGGCGCCTCGGGCAAGTCCAGCGCATCGCGCAAGGCCTCCAGACGCTGGGCAATGCGCCCCGTATCGCGCGCGCGCGCCTGAATGGCAAGACCTGCATTCTTTTCCGCCATTTCCATCCAGGCCTTCTCCGCCGCATAACGCGGCGCAAGCACACCTGGGGGGCGCTCGCTGAGTTCGGCAAATGCCTCCCTGATTGGATCAAGCGCCTGATTCAGCAGGATGCGGGCTGGAATGGGATGTTCGGCATAGTGTTGCTCGACAAAGGCCAGCAAGGCGTCCTGAGCCCCAGCAACTGCCGCCCCCGATGGGAACTGCGGACGGTCTCCCAGGTGACGGCCACCACGCACCATGGCGATGTTGATGCACACCGTACCATCCTGTTCGACTGCAGCCAGGATGTCGACATCTTCGTCCTTGCGGCTGTCGACAAACTGGCGGTGAAGCACCGCCTGCAGCACCCGCACCTGATCCCGGCAGGCTGCGGCTTCCTCAAATGCAAGCCGATTTGCTGCAGCCTGCATGCGTGTGGTGAGGTCATCGATGACCTCGCTGGCTTGTCCGTCGAGAAACCGGGTAGCCAGCTTCACGTCAGCAGCGTAGCTGTCGGCATCGATGAGGTCGACGCAGGGCCCGGAACAGCGCTTGATCTGGTTCAGCAAACAGGGCCGCGAACGGTTCTGGAACACCGTGTTCTCGCAGGTACGCAGCTGGAAGGTCTTCTGCAGCAGGTGAATGCTCTCACGCACCGCATAGGCATTGGGGAACGGGCCAAAATAGCGTGCCCCCTTGGCAAATGCACCACGATGATAGGCAAGGCGCGGAAAGGCGTCGCCGGAAATCTCGATATAGGGGTAGGTCTTGTCGTCGCGGAACAGGATGTTGTAGCGCGGCGCCAGACTCTTGATCAGGTTGTTTTCGAGAATCAGCGCTTCCGCTTCCGAGCGCGTCGGCGTGACGTCGACCCGAACGATCTGCGCCACCATCATTGCGATGCGAGGACTGGGCTGGGTGCGCTGGAAGTAGTTCGATACCCGACGCTTCAGGTTCTTGGCCTTTCCGACGTACAGCACCTTGTCGTCTACGCCGATCATTCGATAGACGCCAGGCTCTTCAGGTACGGTACGCAGAAAGGCCTTGGCGTCGAAGCCCTGGCCTGATTGACTGTCAGCCATGTCCGTTCAGCAACTCGGTACGCTGCATGCCGATCTGCGCCGCCGTCATCGACGGACCGGCATCGTCCCCGACGTCCACCGCAACCACCTGTTCGCGCGCTTTCAGATACGGGCCATGCAGTTCGAGCGCAAACGGGTCAGCCAGCCACGGAGCCCGTACCGAAGAGGGCAAGGCGCGCTCGAGGCGCCGCAGGTTGGCGGGATCGAGCACTGGAGCCCAACGATCCAGCAGTTCTGCTGCCAGATCAGGGCGATTGCACACCAGCAGCATGTCGCAACCTGCATCGTAAGCCGCCATGGCGCGACCGACGATGTCACCCGCAACGCGCGCGCCTTCCATGTTCAGATCGTCACTGAAGATCAATCCCTGAAACCCCAGCCTTTGACGCAGCACGTCCTTCAACCAGAACGGCGAGAACCCGGCAGGTTGCGGCTGCGGTGACGGATCTGCAACGGGGTAAATCACATGGGCCGGCATCACCCCAGTCAGCTGGCGGCCGAGCCGGTGGCGATACGGTGCAATATCGTGAGCCCACAGGGTATCGAAGTCACGCGCATCGACCGGCACCTCGTGATGCGAATCGGCTTCGACATAACCATGCCCGGGAAAATGCTTGCCGACACACCCCATTCCTGCCTCGGCCATGCCGGCTACAAGCGCCTGGGCCAGCGCTGCCACGGCTTGCGGATCACGATGAAACGCGCGATTGCCAATCGCCCGGCTGACGCCGTAATCAAGATCAAGCACCGGCGTGAAGCTCAGGTCCACCCCATGTGCAAGCAGCTCCCAGGCCAGCACCTGGCCGGTCGCACGTGCCGCATCCAGAGCAGCAACGTGATCTTGGTCCCACAACCGGCCCAGCGTGCGCATTGCCGGCAGAGGCGTGAAACCATCCTTGCGGAAGCGCTGCACCCGGCCCCCTTCGTGATCGACTGCAATGATCAGCGCCGGCTCACGCAGCGCCCGGATGCTTGCGGCAAGCGCGCCAAGCTGCTCCGACCCGGTAAAATTGCGTGCAAACAGGATTACCCCGCCCACCAGCGGATCGCACAGCCGCTCACGCTCGTCATCCGACAACTCGGTGCCAGCCACGTCAATCATGACCGGGCCACGGGGAAGTTTGCGCACTGCGCTCATGATCTTCTCTCGATGACGGCAAAGGCGACGACGGTATCCGTCTCGTCGCTCAGGCTGAGGTGCGCATTCAAGGCGTGTTCGGACATGTGAGACTGTAGACGTGCGTCGTACGCGAAGACCGGCTTGCCCAGGGCATCGTGGCTCACGGCTACGGCATGCAGCGTGGCGGGTACCGCGACCCCCGTGCCCAAGGCCTTGCCGAAAGCTTCCTTGGCAGCAAAGCGCTTGGCCAGAAAGCGCGCTGGATCGGCGCTGACTTTCCAGTCGGCGCGCTCGGTCTCGGCCAGAATGCGCAGCGCGAATCGCTCGCCATGCCGCTCCAGCGCACGCCTCAGACGATCAATCCGGACAATATCGGTGCCTATCCCGTAAATCATTCAGCCACCCGGCTAACGCACTGAACCTGCTGCCTCGCGCATCAGGCGCTTCATTTCACCCACTGCGGCACGCAAACCGGTAAACACCGAACGGCTGACGATGGCATGGCCGATATGCAGTTCCCGTACGCCGGGCAAACGGGCGATTGGCTGCACATTGTAATAGTTGAGCGCATGACCGGCGTTGAAACGCATCCCCAGCGCACGGATCGCCTCGCCCGCCGTTGCGACCTTGGCCAGTTCGGCAACGACCGCCGGACTCTCCACATCACGTCCGGCATCATGGAAGGCATGGGCATAAGGGCCGGTATGCACCTCGCACACGCGCGCGCCGATCCGGGCGGCTGCCTCGATCTGGGCGACATCAGCATCGATGAACACGCTGGTCATGATGCCAGCATCCGCCAGCCGCGCAATGACCTCCTTGAGCCTGGCTTCCTGGGATAGCACGTCCAGCCCCCCCTCGGTGGTGACCTCGTTGCGTCCCTCAGGCACCAGCATTGCCATCTCCGGCTTGAGCGAACAGGCAATGCCCACCATTTCGTCGGTGGCCCCCATCTCCAGGTTGAGCTTGACCTGGGTCAGCTCGCGTAGCTTGCGCACATCGCTGTCATTGATATGGCGACGATCCTCACGCAAATGCACAGTAATGCCGTCAGCGCCACCGAGATGCGCTTCAACCGCAGCCCAGACCGGGTCTGGCTCCCAGGTACGACGTGCCTGGCGCAGCGTGGCCACATGGTCGATATTCACACCGAGTTCGATCACAGTTCCTGCAACTCTCTAGTTACTGGGCGGAAGTGCCCGTATTTACGGAATATTGAAAACATTAATCCGACTGACTTAACTACTCATCTAGCTACTCAAAGCAAGCCTGCTGAAGTTATTTTAGCTTCCGAAGCAGCCATACAGCGCAAGCAAGTGCGGCACTTCCGTGGTGCTAAGGTGGAGCACGTCGTGCGATTTCCCTTCAATAAAGAATGGGCCGGTGCATCACGCCAAAACGCTCCGCCAATACAGACAGGCGCTTGTCCAACGTCCACAGTTCAACGCCTGGGGTCATCATGGTCGATGCCAGCAGTTGCATGTCTATCACACCGCACCCCATCCCGAATAAGCGCTCTCGCTCGACGAATGCCATGACCTCACGGACGCTTGCCTGTTGCGTCTGTTGCAATTTTTCCAGATCAGCTAAGGTCTGAATCCGATTTGGCGGCGTTCCACACGCGATTTCCCCCAACACCATCGGGTGGACCATCACAAGATCAAACGTCAGTAGTTTGACCAGTGCATCGTTGCGATTTCGGAAGTGATCGACCCACACCGAGGTATCAACGAGAACCCCTTTCATCCTTGCGTATCGTCGCGGCGGCGTGAAATATCCTGCATGTCCGGCATGGCCGCACCAAGGGAAGCAAGCCGTTTGGCTGCCTGGATGCGGACAAAAGTTTTGATGGCCTCACGGAACAGGTCTGCCTTTTCCATGGTTGGGTCGGCAACTTCCAGCGCCTGTTCATACAGGGCATCATCAATGGTCACAGTGGTTCTCATACGCACCTCGCATCATCAAAACCGACTCCAGTATGCACCGCCTGTGATGCGCATGCAATCAAAGCGTCGCCGTCCCCCCTGGCGAAAGACAATACACGGGACTGTGCCGGCGCCGATCTCGACAGATCGGCGCCTCTGACTGGTTTCTGGTGGAGGCCAAGCACCTTGAGCTCATGTTAGAAAATCCGATGGTCACACTGCGCCCGGAACGCGCACGACAGGCACGTCTTCCGAGACCAGGGCCGGTGCCATTTATAGCTCCAGCAACTCCTTCAGGACCCGGCGGGACTGCAATGGACGCCCACCCAAATAGTGGTTGATCAATGCACGCAGCAGGCGCTTGGATTCGGCCAGGGTCTGCGGCCGGGACAGGTCATCAGCAGACAGATCAATGAGCGTCTGGCCGGAAAGCACAATGCCTTCGCCGTCTGCACTCAGCCCATCACCGCCAACATCAGCCAGCGCGACCGGTCCCTGCTCGATTATATAGAGGTAGGACTGATCGGCCTCAATGGATGCAGCTCCGAACCCTTCGCCTTCAAGCGCAATGCCATAGCCCAGCTCGTGCAGCAATGACAGTTCGAAACGCCGCAGCACTGGCGGCAACTCCGCACCTCGGGCAAGTGCCGACATCGCAAGCTCGTATGCTTGAAATAACACTGGATGCGGGTCCTCACGTGCGGTGAGCTGCACGATCAGCTCGTTCAGATAGTAGCCGCATAACAGCGCCTTGCCGGCCAACAGAGGTTGGCCGCCTCGCCACTCGGCGCGGATGAGGGTCTTGACCTCACCTCCGCCAGACCAGTCCATCAGTAGCGGCTGAAACCCCATCAGCACGCCACGCAGCTGTGACATCGGCCGGCGTGCGCCTTTGGCCGCCAGCGCAACACGGCCATGATCGATCGAAAACACCTCGACAATCAGGCTGGTCTCGCGCCACGGCAAGGTATGCAGCACCCAGGCTGCTTGCTGTTCGATCCGTTGTTTTGCCGCCACGATGGCGCACGCTTATTCGTAGCCGAGACTCTTGAGCGCACGCTCGTCATCGGCCCAGCCACTCTTGACCTTGACCCAGACTTCGAGGAAGACCTTGCCATCGAACAGCTTCTCGAGCTCGACACGGGCCTCGGACGAGATACGCTTGAGCTTCTCGCCACCCTTGCCAATGACAATACCCTTGTGCCCCGCTCGATCCACGATCACGGCAGCATGGATACGACGCAGATTGCCTTCGACCTCGAACTTCTCGATCTCGACCGCAATACCGTAAGGCAACTCATCGCCCAGCAGGCGAAACAGTTTTTCACGCAGAAACTCGGACGCCAGAAAGCGTTCGCTGCGATCAGTGATCTCGTCTTCGTCATACATCGGCCCCGCTTCGGGCAGCAACGGCGTAGCCGCCGCGATCAACGCATCGCAGTTGCTACCCTTCTCAGCCGACAGCGGCACGATTTCGACAAAATCGCGCAAGGTACGAACCTGGTCGATGAACGGCAACAGGCGAGCCTTGTCCTTGAGCTGATCAACCTTGTTGATCACCAGCACGACCTTTGCACCCGCCGGAATCACCTCCAGCACCTTGCGATCGTCCTCACCGATGCGGCCCGCCTCGATGACGAAAAAGACCAGATCGACGTCGGACAGCACCTGTGACACCGTACGGTTCATCGAACGGTTGAGCGCATTCCGATGGTGGGTCTGAAAACCCGGGGTATCGACGAACACGAACTGCGCGCCAGCGTTGGTGAGGATGCCGGTGACCCGGTGCCGGGTGGTCTGCGCCTTGCTCGACACAATGCTGATCTTCTGCCCGATCAAGCGGTTGAGCAGTGTGGACTTGCCGACATTCGGACGGCCTACGATGGCGACAAACCCGGTTCGAAAACCTTCGCCAGCGTGATCGTCATGGGTCTGCGCTACGGTTTCATTCATTTGTGCCTCAACTCTGCCAACGCCAGTTCGGCGGACTGTTGTTCGGCCGCACGCCGGCTGGTACCGCGTCCCATGGTACGTACCCCCAGCTTGGGCACCTCGCAGGCGACCTCGAACTCCTGCGCATGCGCCTCACCCAGAACCTGAGTCATGGAATAAGTCGGTAGCGGCATACGACGGCTCTGCAGCCATTCCTGCAACGCAGTTTTGGGATCCTTGGCGGGGCGGTCGGGGTTGATGCCATCGATCAATGGCGCGTAAAGCCGATCGATGACCTTTTTTGCTGCATCAAAGCCGGCATCGAGAAAAATGGCTGCGAACACCGCCTCGGCCGCATCGGCCAGGATGGATGGTCGTTGGGCGCCGCCGGAGCGAAGTTCCCCTTCACCCAGCTTCAGGCAGTTACCCAGTTCTAGCTCAAGCGCGATGCGATGCAAGGTTTCCTGGCGCACCAGCGAGGCGCGCACACGCGACAATTCGCCCTCTTTCAGTGCGCCGAAACGATCGAACAGTGCGATCGATACCACGCAGTTCAACACACTATCGCCGAGAAACTCCAGGCGCTCGTTATTGGGCTGGCCAAAACTGCGGTGCGTCAGGGCCTGAACAAGCAGATCCTGTGAAGCAAATACGTGGCCCAGCCGGGACTGCAACCGATTCAGAAACTCGGACATCAGTTGGGTGCGCTCGACGCCTGGAAGTCGATCAGCAGGCTGACATTGCCGGCAACCGGCACCTTCCTGCCGTAATCGACCTGAATCAACGTCTTTCCTGCCTGCTTCGAAATCGCGAGATCGACACCCGTCACCGTCGATACATCATCAATTTGCCCTCGCCGGTCGAAACTACGCCGCATCTCGGACACCGAGGCTCCGTTGTCACCCTCCTCGGCGACTATCTTCAGAATGCGCTGAATCGCCATGTATTCGTTAACCGCAGGAACGGTCCGAAACACGATCAACAGCGCAAATGCAAAAAAAGCACCGACGATCAGGGTACTGATCAGACTCAAGCCACGCTGGCGCGACGATGTCATCATATTGAATCCCCTGTCAGTGGAAACGACCGATCCGCTTCAGGTCGTTGAAGTTGAACCACACAAAAAACGCCTTGCCGACAATATTCTCATCCGGCACGAAGCCCCATACACGACTGTCACTACTGGCGTCACGATTGTCGCCCATGACGAAGTAATGACCAGCAGGCACCGTGCAACTGACCCCACCGCTAGTATAGGTACAGTTTTCACGGAAGGGATAATTCATCACCTGTGGCACAAAAGCGGGCGCCTCGCGCTCGATCAGCACCGAATGCTCGATCTCGCCGAGTTTCTCGGTGTACTGCGGCGAGTAATACAGACGATCCGGGTGCAGGTAGTTGCCGCTCTCCTCGATCGCCACCGCCTCACCATTGATACGCAGACGCTTGTTGAGGTACTCCACCTTGTCGCCAGGCAGCCCCACAACCCGCTTGATGTAGTCCATCGACGGGTCGGCCGGATAGCGGAACACCATCACATCGCCGCGCTGAGGGTCATTGAGCGCCATCACCTTCTTGTTGATGACGGGCAGGCGGATCCCATAGGTGTATTTATTGACCAGGATGAAGTCACCCACCAGCAAGGTGGGAATCATTGACCCCGACGGAATCTTGAACGGTTCGACGACGAAGGAGCGCAAACCGAACACGATCACGATGACCGGAAAAAAGCTGGCGCCGTACTCCACCCACCAAGGTGCCGGAGAGCCCTGGGGACGCCGCTTGCGGGCATAGAAGTGATCGAACACCCACAATACTGCGGTGATCACCAACAGGACGAACAGGATCAGGGCAAAATTCACGCGAACTCCATTTCTTGAGCGCAGCGACTCGCGCCGAGTTGCTTACTTGCCTTCGTCGGTGCGCAGCACCGCCAGGAAGGCTTCTTGAGGAATTTCGACGTTGCCAACCTGCTTCATCCGCTTCTTGCCCTCTTTCTGCTTCTCAAGCAGCTTCTTCTTGCGCGTGATGTCGCCGCCGTAGCATTTGGCCAGCACGTTCTTGCGCAGTGCCTTGATCGTTTCGCGCGCAATGATGTGCGAACCAATCGCCGCCTGCACCGCCACATCGAACATCTGACGGGGAATGAGGCCACGCAGCTTGGCTGCCAGTTCGCGCCCGCGGTACTGCGCGCTGGCACGGTGCACAATGACAGACAGGGCGTCGACCTTCTCACCGCCGACCATCATGTCCAGCTTGACCAGATCGGCCGTGCGGTATTCCTTGAACTCGTAGTCGAGCGAAGCATAGCCGCGTGACACGGATTTCAGCTTGTCGAAGAAATCCATCACCACTTCATTCATCGGCAGATCATAGATCAGTTGCACCTGACGACCGT
>Ga0075012_10005838_pt1 | contig 11242 bp, 10 predicted proteins | sample All_14_2_FD_71474 | JGI IMG/M metagenome (GOLD analysis project Ga0075012, IMG submission 71474) | Freshwater microbial communities in response to fracking from Pennsylvania, USA - Allegheny Zone_MetaG_DW_15 | ecosystem: Environmental > Aquatic > Deep subsurface > Groundwater > Drilled...
GGGGACGAAGTGACGGGGCTTTGCGTTGGAGGGGATGTTGATGGCGACTTCGAGGGCGATCTGGAGGGCGTCGACGTCGACGGCGCTGCGGAAGGGAGCGAGGTCGTCGGGGAAGTCGAGGGCGATGCGGTTGGTTTGAATGCGCTAGGCGCACGAGAGGGAGATGATGTCGACGGCGAAAGAGACGGAGAGACAGTTGGCGCAGACGCAGTGGGGCTAGACGATGGGGCTGATGATGAAGGCTGTTTCGAGGGCGCTTGAGAGGGTTTAGACGTCACTGGTGATGAGCTGGGCGCTGAACTGGGGGAGCCTGTCGGAACTGAGTGAGACGGACTGGGAGTTGGGGACGAGACCGTCGGGTTCTTACTCGGGGATGAGCTGGGTTTGGATGAAGTAGGGGAGGTGGTGGGCACAGACGATGACGGTGCAATAGTTGGAGAGGAAGTTGGCGGTGACGTTGAAGGGCTGCGCGAGGGCGACTCCGACGGACTCGAAGTTGATGGCGATGCAGGAGGCGCACGAGAGGGAGCAGAGGTCACGGGAGAGTCTGTCGGCACTTCAGAGGGCTGGTTCGTTTTCGGAGACCTTGTTGGGCTTTGAGAAGATGGACTAAATGACGGTAAAGATGCAGTTGGACCAACGGACGGCGAAGCCGATGGATGCGAAGCCGTCGGGGATTGCGACGGCGATGCTGACGGACTCGACGTGGCCGGATTTGATGACGGCGAGCTGGTAGGCACCAAAATGGTGGGGTTGTTGGACGGCGCCGAACTAGTCGGGGTGTACGAGGGTGAATCCGTCGGCGAGCCCGACACGGGCGACGAGGAAGGCTGCGACCACGTTGGAGATAGCGAAGGCGCCTGCGATGGTTGAGAGGACGTGGGGGATTGCTCAGAACCTGGATTACTTGGCGGCAGGGTTGGCGATTCGTCAGCTGAATCGTCCTGCAGCCCTCGCCGCGAATGGAGCCGGACGTCGTTTTTTGCAAGGCCAAGCGTTGAAAGGAACACGATGACAACGAGAACGACGAGCAGCCAGTATGGCGCTATCCCTTGCAAAGTCGTCCTGGTGTGGCTCGAGGGCCGGCAATCCAGGCGTTGCATCCTCGCCATAGTGGAAACAGTTAGGTCTTTGCCCGAATCGTTTGACTGACGTCTTGTTCGCACGCAGGTCGGTCTATACGTCGCTATTACCTGTAGCTAGCCCGGTAGTACAATTGTGGTTGAAGCCTGTGTATGGTCGCAGATAGTAGACGAGAGTAAGATCCATACTGCATGTCAGTCCGCTTTCTTCTGTTATAGGTGCAAATGGTTTAGCGGCCAAGAATGGGCGGGAAACAATGCGGTCGAAATTTGCTCTCCGCAAGGGAAACTATTCTTTCCTTACTGGTAGGTACCTGCAGGAAGTATGGCCGGGGGGACAGCCATAGTAGTAGAATTTTTCCTATTAATCCTTTCCTACTACCTGTGGTAGGTCAAACTTCAATGCTGATTTCTGCTTGCGTCGAGCATCGTATGCGTCGCCTGCCGTGAATGAAATTGCATGACAGGGTCTTTCATAACACAACCATTTCACCTAAAGATAGCTTTGTCAGAAAATAAACCACACGACAAACGTTTCACGCTGTGCAACGAGGTTGTTGGAGAGAACATTGAACAACACTACGCAGGGGCCGGAAGAAGCAGTCATTGTTATTTTAGGTGCTTCCATTGTTGTTGGTGTTACGCATCCATCGAAGGACTCCAGACAAGCGTGTTAGCGCACATATGTCATCGAGGACTTTTGGGTGAACGAAGAACGCGCTCTTAGTACATGATGGTACTCGATTGACTAAACAGGGCCGTTGTATCTACGCTTCACTGACGTGCTCACCTGAGTCAACCTGTGCGGAGTTTTGACGAAATCGTGCCGAAGGGTTCAAACCAAGTCGGTGTTTGGGTTCCTTCCTTGGAAAGGACGACTCATCGTTGTGGATTTCGTTCTACCCCTGATCAGAGACTGTCGATGACAAGCCAGTCGACAAAAGCTCTGCAGATTCATCGTTAGTACAAACCAGTGAGTCTATTTCTACTACCTTGCTTCGTCAAGGTCTCCAGGATCATTCAAAGAAGAGAGGGACCGGAACCCCCGATAATATAAGGAACAGACTGGTTCCATTAGAGCGCTCGACGGTTTTACCTCTGCCCCTCAAGTATTGGCTCAGATCCTACAGGAGTGTTGTGGTAGCGACCAGATCGCGTCCTTGACATTGTCATTGCCAATCCTGACCTGCAGATTAGTGGAAGCGATAATTATTGTTATTGATAGAAAATGCCACGCGGGGCGTCAAAGGACGACGAGAAGCTCCAGAAAGAGCGGGAGCGGATTCGTATCGCGTCCCAAAAGACACGCCAAAAGCGGCGGGAGGAAGAACAGATTCTCCGGACCGAGAATGAAAAGATGAAGCGGGAAAGGCAATCACTAGCAACCACGCTCTCTGATCTAGAACGTACGATTGAGCTCCTCCAGGAGCAGCTGAAGGAGAAGGACGAAACCCTCAGTGAAAACGAGCAACTCAGCAAAGAGCTCGAACAGTACCGATCATTCGGAAGCGCATGTGTCCTCTTCGCGGAGCAGTTTAGTTCGGTGGACGTCGACCCCGGGAGCGAGGATCTTTCCAGGCGCATGTTGTCGCAGGTCACCAAGTCGGGAGGGGAGATGTCAGACTTGCACAGCGAACGAATCCTCGCCGAGTCCCTGGGAGACGATCCGCGCTGGCGCTCGCTGTCGTTTGAGGGCGGAGTTCCTCTACTCTCCACTTTTGTCAAGGGGCGCTTCCGGTTACTGGACGACGGAACGTGTGAATGGCAGTTCAATATCGTCGCGCCGTGGCAGAAGGACCACGCCCGCGTGTTTTCTCAAAGGTACCGTGCCTTCTGGGAAGATCCTCGGCCTCTGTTGAGTATCTTCAAGTCCTCCAAGACGTCGTGGTTCGGAAACATTGACGAGTCGACGGTGGAACACCTGGCGACCGAGGGCAACGCGAGTCTGCAGCGGATTAGGAACAGCGATAACGACAAGTCGTGGGTGTTTGTTCTGACCCATGCGGACGGGGTAAAGGTCGCGAAGTCGACGCTGCTCCCGGAGAGCCCAGAAAACATGCCGTTCTTCGCGCTGGACACGGAAAGCCAGCAGGCCTTGAAGGCGACTAGTAATAATAGCGGAGCTAGCAGCAGTTCAGTAGCCTCCAACTCCCCCAAGCCTGGGGGAGGAAAACCGCAGTCGTCGACCTCATCGCCGACGGTCAGCGGTCGCGTCGGGGTCGTCGAGTGCTGGAGCGGCACGCGGGCGTCGCTGATGCTCGACTCGTCTTGCATCGCCAAGGGCGAGAACTGCGTGCGGGGCAAGTTCGTAGAGAGTTTTAGGGCGTGGAACGAGGACATCCAGTCATCTGATCCGCGCGTGGCTGGACCGGGGGTGAGGGGGATTCTGATCTCGTCCATGACGCAAGAGTTTGCTCAGCAGACTTTTGGGGAGACGGGATTCAATGCGTTGTTCAACTTTGAGAACAATACCGTGGCTAATCCCTACCAGGCCTTCATTGACTTTCTGGCCATCTCCATGGGCATCGAGGATCTCTCCGGGGTAGCAGTTTGAAATTGAGCGATAGTAGGTTTGTTGCTTTGGGGGGTGTTTTGAATACAGTGCACGCTGGAGGGATGGAGGGAGGATCCAAATTGAACGATTTGTTTACATAAGCATCAATGAACGATTTGTTTACATAAGCATCAACGCATGTATACAAGCTAGCTAGCTAGCTAGCTAGCTGTACATGCACACTTTGCCCCATAATATCCGAACCGATTGAATCAAGGTGACTAGACGGACCCGTCGCTCTTCAAGATGGTAAATCTGAGCGCATCCATCTGGTCCATTGCCTTACGCCTCTGGTTCCAGACCCCTATCGCCTGTACGGGTATGGCCGCCACGATTTGTTCACCATTGCCAACAAGAGGTCGCTTTTCATCGTCGTCGTCATCTCCGCTGGGCACGTAAAAGAGTTTAGAAAGAGGACTGAGTGGCTCTTCCAGGTCGCTATCGATGACAAAGTCCCCGAAGCAGATATCCACTCCGGCATCCATCCCATCGGCAGTGGCCGCGACAAGCTCGATTTCCACCTCGGCCTCTCTGGGAAGCATCGGAACAGCCAGGAGCACAGTCTTTGTCACCGGGATGAGCTCCGTAAGGTCTCCCAAAGGACCAATACGATCATCATCAGCATCATCGTCTGCGAGCAAGACTTGTCGGAACGCCTCTGCAGCCTTTTCGATGGCAACTGAAGGCTCCAGAGTCGATCGGAACGAGTTGACGTAGACGATCATCCCCAGACCCTTCTTGGCGGAGATGATCGAGTCTCGTGCGATCCTGAGACAGTTTCGAAGCGCCAACTTGAGCTGAAGATTGAACGAGAGGTCGGAAGCGAGCGTCATCGTTGCAGGATCTAAAGGGATCTGCCCCGCGATGAATGCCAACTTTCCCCCCACTAGATTGCACTGGGAGTAGGGTCCGATGCACTGAGGAGCCCACTCTGATCGGCTCCTGACATGGAGGACCCTTCGAGACTCGTTTGGAGAAGCGACGATGGCAGTGACGATCACGAGGAAGTCGCCGAGACCCCCGAGCTCCACGGTCGCGCGGGCAGGGGGAGACAGCCCTGGGATCGAGCGGAACAGAGCCTCGAAGGCCTTGTTGGCCTCCCCGAACTCTGTTAGATCGCGCAGGTACAGGTGGACAAAGCATATTCGATCCAGGCGGTGATCGCACGACTCGGCGAGCGCCCGCATGGCTTCTTCGTACGATCTCCCAAAGAGAGGACCGACGTTCCAGGTGCACTGTTGGGACCCTCGATGGATGCGCAGGGAGGGGGAGAGCTGCTGGCTCACGGGCGCGAGAACGCTCTTCACTGTGGCCTTGGATGTACTTGCCTTGGACGATGATGATGAAACGTCGTTGCCCGATTTCGGTTCCACGTGATGTTTGAGGACTTCCAGAACGCAAATCGGGGAGAAGGCCCGATCGTCCAGCGTGACTACCCTCGTTTCGTCCAGCACAATTCGGCCCTTGATGAATAGGGGACAATCTAGTGTAATCGTTTCGTACTCCCCGCCCTCCCCGCAGACGTGAAACCCAAAGTCTCTGTCAAGTTTAAACATATAGTCGCGGAGCTCTTTGATTGTCTTTCCCAGATGTCTCTGCTCGAGGCCCATACTGCATACCTTGACCAGAACCGCGGACATGTCGTTTTGAATCATCTCGTCCAGCAGATCCTTCTGGTCGCGATTCCACAGCATCGCTAAAGACGTCAAGCCGAGTCGCTCGCAGACGTTCTCCACCCTCGTCCTTTGGTAATTTGACAGCACCGCTCCGCTGCAGACGGCATTCACCGACGGATACTTTCGCTTGATGTCTTCCAATAGTCTAAACAGATCCTCTACCTCGTCCTCCTCTGAACACTTTTCATAAGCAAGCTCTTGGTTGAGCGACTTGCCCTGGATCGCCCTCGTTTCGAGCGGGAGGCCCATACAGGCCGCGATGGACGGCAACAGCTCCCATCCCTGGGTCTGGTACATGTACGAGTCCCGCTGCTCTTCGGCTCGTGATGGAAACAGGTTCGCGAGAACCTGGACGCGATGACCGAGAGCCTCGCACTTGAGAGCGCTGTAGATGGAGTCCTTGCCCCCGCTCACCAGGGCCACCACCTCAAAGCTCATTCTCCTCCCTCGTCGTCGATGTTTTTCGTCGCTTTCAGGCTTGTAGTAGTTCCGCCCATGTACCTCATCAACACCCTCCTCGGATGATCAACCACCAACCACTTCTGCCTGCAAAGTTTGTTCGACTTTGGCTAATCTTAGCTCTCTGCTGACCGCTTGCCCACTTTCAGCGGTAGCCTTTAGTAGCTCCTGCTCGGTGTTATCGCCGCGTCGCGACAATGCAACAACCCCACTGTAAGGCAGACGGGTACAACACAAGCTACACCATCCAGCCGGGAAAATCGACGCCAATCGATCTCGACACCACTTGGTCGATCGTTGAATCCACTTTATCCTCCCTCTTCTTTCTTTGTGCTGATCCGTGCGATCAAGCGGGCCCTGGTTCTTTCTTTCGAGACACCAGACACTACTATCTAAGTCATCAGAGCGTCCTTCCTTTCAGTCTTGCTTCTGGATTGATTGGTTGATTGCAATGCTAAACACAAATAAACCTGAAGCGTCCTCCTCAGCAAACTCGGCTACAAGACGACTACGAAGCTTAGAACGGGATCAGGTAGGCCCGTAATGGTTGTCGATACAAGACGTGCAAGCGCTATGTGGACCTAGTCGTGCCTTCCATGCTTCTAGTTTCGTGTTTCCAGACCCTGATTCATGTATTCATTTTATGGCATTACGACACCCGTTCGAGGGTCGTTCAGTTCAGTCTACGTATCACACCAAACTGTGAATCGAGAAACACAAAATATCCTCGCATCACTTGTGTTATTACATATACCGTCCAATAGCACTTGACACTAAAAACATCGACGACGACATCCAACGTATGTACTTGCGCATCCATCCATTCTTCCACAACTTCGACTGGTGGTGCGGTGCACCCTGCATCCACCATGTCTCTCTACTTACCTACATACACCGATCCACATACACCCACCCCACCCCTCATCCGACAACACATACTCTCGTCTAGGCCATGACGAACCCGCTCGACACTAGGTTCCTTCGCAGAATCTTCATCTTGGCCTCGTCGAATACTCTCTGTACGTTCTCCGGGTTGCAGGCCGTGGTCACGAACATCGAAACCTCCTTCTCCGGGTTCCTCACTCGCTTCCTGAACTGCTGCTGGAGGTACTCAATCGCAACTCGCGGGTTTGGGACCTCGCCAATGTCAGGCGCGTCCGGGAAGCATCCAGATACGTTCAGAGGGATGCGATCCTCGACGTACTTCTTCTCAAACAGATCCCGCTTGTTCATAAACATCAACAGCGAGGTGTTGACGAACCACTTGGAATTGGCAATCTCTTCAAACAGCTCCAGGGCCTCCTCCAGGCGGTTCTTGGTGTTGTCTTCATAAAGGTTCTGGTCGTACTCGGAAAGGGACATGACGAAAATGACCGTGGTCACGTTATCAAACTGATGGATCCACTTGCGTCTCTCAGCGCGCTGGCCTCCCACGTCAAAGATTCGGAACTGCACCCCATTCAGAGTGAAGGACTCTTCAATAATGCCCGAGGTCCGTACTCGCGCGATGACGCAGTCGTTCGTGGAGGGTATCCATTGCTCTCCTCCCCAAGCGGGATAGTTGCGCAGCTCTTGAACGAACGTCGCCCAGCAGTCCTGTAGACCGAACTCTGACTTACGGGCTAGACAGGCGGCGAATCCGTCATCGTCCAATAGGTCCAGGCAGGCCCGAGCCTGGTCCGGGGTGAGATAAGAGGGTTGTCCGGTAATCGATCGAATGATATCCGCCGACTCCTTTGACTTCTCGTTCCCTGCCTCTAGCCGGATACCCATCGTTCCCATGGCCTTGAGAATGTCCTTGTACCCATCTACCACATTCTGAATGACCACCGGGGCCAGCTGCTTCCTGCTCGATTCTCCGAATCCATCCCCGTAAACATTCTTGAGCTGCTTTCGGACTGTATGTAGGAAGACGATTAGTTAGTCAATCTAGTCATTCGCTAACCCCCAGCGATTCTCTAGCCCAGTGGGCTACAAATGGCAAGTGGGTGCGGTACGTACGTGTCGTCTTTCCACTATCCCCAGTTCCAAGGAGAAGTAACTTGACAACGATTTCGTTCTGGCGAGAGGCCTGTTGTTGCTCCTTGGAGATGCGCTTATTGGCCGCATCCTCGTTGACACTTAGCTCGCCGCCCTTCCCGCAGATGGCTCCCATTTTTCTCAGCTCTTCTGGCGAATATAAGGTGCAGGTTCAACCCCCTCAAAGAGTACGGTACGTCCCGATTTAGCCGCCTCAAAGAGCAGTAGTATAGTAGCACAGACGTAGCGATATCACGTCTCTGTGTGATGAGCTTGAATGAAGCCTCGAGAGATCAGCACGCAGCCCCTCAATAGAAAATTTGGGTTTGTCGGTCGGGAGGTCTTAACCGACAGATTTCTTATTGCAGAATTCACGACGGTACGGCACGAAGGAGTGTTTGTATGCTCAGCAAGTGAGTATATTATACATGAACGTATATATACTAGCGGGTACTGAAGCCACCAAGCGCAGCCTAGTTTGAAACCCCACCCACCACAACGACTCCTTCCTTCCTTGAGACTGAAACGAGCGAGCGAGCGAGCGAGTGTACGCGGGTGTAAGTGAAAACAAGAAACGAGAGGAGTCTTGCTTTTGTTGAAGAAACAATCGGTCCAAGTACGAATAAGGACGCAACGCACGCACTCAGGAATGTTATTGGAAAGACTACAGAGATGTGAGCTTCAATCCTAAATTTCGAGCGTGCGGATGATGAATGATGATCAAGGAGAGTTCGTTTTTGGGTTCTACCAATAGACTCTGCAACGTATTATGCCTACCCGGGTATCCAAGTGCAAACCGTCTACCCGGGTATACTTGTCCCAACAACAACAACAAGGTCACATTACACATTACATAAATGACTAATACTCCAGTCTCTACTCCCTGATTTCGTTAATTGTTTTGACTTCCTCGCGCGGCATTGGGGTACGCATCACGACTTTACCTGCATCTAGCGGTTGTAATCCTTATTATATAACGCAGGGCAGATCCCAGATCAGTAAGAAGAACCTTGGCGGGAGTCTTCGAGAGTCTCGCGGCATGGAGATAGTCGTGCTGAGCGCTGGACGCGATGGAGGTGACACCAAACGACGACCGGGAGGCCTTTGTTCTGTGATTGACTTTCAAGTGAATCGACTCAACCCCTTGTTTCTCAGTGTAGTATTAGCAGGTCTTAACCTTGAGTCATCATCAGTTGGTGGGTTTGAGTCTAGCACCATCAAATGTCAGTGTCTATGCTGAAGAAGATTGGTCTAGGCGTCGGCGGCGTCGTGGCGCTCGTCTCCGGCGTCGTTGTCGGATCGGCCATTGAGAACCGTAAACGACAACCTCAGGTGAAGCCCGAGCGGTTCAACGTCATCGCTAGCAAATACGATAAGGAGGTTGGCGGGACGGAGCATTCGATAGGGTTGGAAGACATCCGGCAGAGGTTTCTGAAAAAAGCCCAAGGCCGGGTCCTCGAAACGTGCGCGGGTACGGGGAGGAACAATTCGTACTATGACGGGTCCAAGGTCAAAGAGCTCACTCTAGTAGATAATTCGAAGGAGATGCTCGCTGAAGCGGTGAAGAAGCCCTTTTCGCCTGGAATCGAGCATGTGCGGATCCTGCAAGCAAAGGATCTTTCGGCATTTGCAAATGATGAGTTTGACACTGTGGTTGACACCTTTGGGATATGCTCGGTGGAAAAGCCCGAGGACTACCTACAAGAGGTAAGGCGAGTACTTAAGCCAGGAGGGTTGGCCTTGTTCCTGGAGCACGGACGGGTAGAATCCTCTGGGCCGATCGCGTGGCTGATGAATTTATGGCTGGATTTTCGTGCTCCTTCACATGTCAACTCTTTCGGTTGTTTGTGGAACCGGGAGGTGGGGGGCCTTATTGAAAAGGCTGGATTTAACATCATTAACAAGCAGACCCACCACGTTGGGACATGCACAGAGATTGAGGCTAGGAAGTGACTATAAACGACTCTACATAGCCATCTGTATACATAAGACACCGAGTTGAACTTACGAACATTCCATTATCTAGATGTTGTCCTTGACTGCACGCCTCGATTTCATGTGAAAGATGTCTGACTTCTACTTGAAGCATGTTAGTGGTCATCTCAATGGCTCTTTATCGTTGGTTAGTAGGTTAAATACACTACCTTAATAGTAGTTTGATGGAAGGACATCCAAAGTTCATACAATATTCACGGTTTGCCTTCAAGCATCCTTTCGTTCATCCGATAATGCGTCGGCGAAATTCTCTTCGGGCTCGCTCAAGAGACTGTCCTCGTGGCCCCGTCGGCGTCGAAAGTCCTCGCTGACATCGTCATCGTCATCGTTCTCCGAGAGCAGCGAGAGCGCATGACCTCGCTTGCTCTGGGAAACGGAAGGGCGAGGCATCAACGGCGTGGCCATCGGCTTGATAAAATGGGGCGCGGAGCGGCAGTACAGTCTATGGACATTCGCGCACCCAAGCATTCTCTCCGGGAGTTCGTCGTCCGTCTCTCCCTCAACCAAAAATCCGCAATTCGCCACAATTTTCTCCGACCACCCCAGCAGAGAGTGACGGCCCAATCGGGCCGCGTAACCTGACCGATGGCCATCGAAGTCAGCCTGGAACCACCCCACTCCACGATGGTACTGCGAGTTGTAGGTGCGATACAGAAAGGGGAGCCCGTTGTACTGTCGGCAGAGTCCCCTCTCGACCTTTCCGAGCTCCATCTCCTCCACGTTGCTTACCTGGACGATGATCTTCAGCCGCTCCCGCATGGAACCGTTCGGCCCACTATCGTTGATAAACCTCGCGGCCAGCTGCACCGAAGGATGGTCGGGGTTCTCCTTGGCCCAGCTGCTCAGTTTCATGATAAAGTGAAAGGCGAGAGTTGGTCCATTGGGGTCATTGGAAAACATTCTCGGCTCGGAGAGAGGCAGCATGAAGTTCACAATGAAGATGGAGGGTAACGGATGAGTCGACTCCCGCTCGAGGTCCCCGAGCTTCATGAACCGCGACATGTGCTCGATCTTCTGTTCGCACGTGTACAAGTCGACTGCGACCATGTCGTACAGGGTCTCCGGAGGCGCGGGTGCCTTCATGCGGAACTTCCGGTATTGAGGCCCACGACGCACGCTGAATACGGACGGATCACAAGCCGACCATGCGTTGAATACGCCTGGATTATCGTCCTTCATGTCGATCTTTTTAAGCGTCCGATTCGGTTCGATTTGTCGCAGTCCAGTGCGCTCCAAAAGATCAGACGTGGCTTTGTCAAGTACAAAGTCGTTCTCCTCGAGATGCGACTCGAGATCCTTCTCCGTCAGATGGAGCGTCTGCTCAATGGCGTGTAACGTCGCTCGGAGCTTTGCTAACAAATTCAACTTCTCGGCCTCATCCACTTGAACCACCTGCCGAAGCCGACTTATCCGCGAACTTGATTGCGGCCGACTCTTTGACCCGCTTCCGCCCGAGT
>Ga0075012_10005839_pt1 | contig 11242 bp, 7 predicted proteins | sample All_14_2_FD_71474 | JGI IMG/M metagenome (GOLD analysis project Ga0075012, IMG submission 71474) | Freshwater microbial communities in response to fracking from Pennsylvania, USA - Allegheny Zone_MetaG_DW_15 | ecosystem: Environmental > Aquatic > Deep subsurface > Groundwater > Drilled...
GGGGCCGCGCGGCATAGGCGGGGCCGTGCGCGCCGGCTGGGCGGCGGCCCGCTACGAGCACCTGCTCTACCTCGACGCCGACCTGCCGGTGGGCGCGCAGGACCTGGAAAAACTGCTCGCCTGCGGGCCGGAATTTCCCGTGGCTATAGGCGTACGCGACGTGCGCGGGCCCAGCGCCTGGCGGCGCCGGCTCTCCTCCGCCTACAACGCCGCCATCCGGGCCATGTTCGGCCTCCCGGGGGACGACGTTCATTTCGGGGTGAAGCTGGTTTCTAAAAACGCGCTGCGGCTCATACCGCTGACGGCCTCCACCGCCTTCTTCAACGCGCAGCTGCTGGTCTGGGCCCGCGAGCGCGGCCTGCCGGTAAAAGAGCTGCCGCTGCGCCACACATTCCGCGTCAAAGGCTACTCCAAGGGCGTACAGTTCCTGCCGGCGCTGCGCCTGATAAGGGAAATGCTGGGCTTTTTCCTCTCGCTGCGCCTGCTGGGCCCGGAGAAGTGCTGGGTGCTGGAACATTACGCCGGGGCGCCGGCGCGGGTGCGCCTGCTGGCGCTGGGGCGCCTGCTTACCTGCCCCTGGCGCGGCATCGTCGCCGCCCTGCCCGAGCGGGGCCTGGCGGTGGACGCCGGCTGCGGCCTCGGCCTGCTGGAATTGCTGGCCTGGCGAGCCAGGCCGCAGCTGGGATTTTTCGCCTTCGACCCGGATCCGCGCAAGCTGCGCTGGGCGAAACTGGCCTGCGCGAACCTTCCGGGCGTTACCTTCCGCGAAGCCGGGGCTGGCGGCATCGGCCCCCTGCCCGCCGCCGACGCCGTCTGCCAGGTGGACAGCCTTTACCTGCTGCCGCCGGAGGAGCGCCGGGCCTTCCTGGCTGAAACGCGCGCCGCCCTGAAGGAAGGCGGGGTTTATATTCTAAAGGAATGCGCGGCCGGCGCGGGCTGGAAATCAGCCCTGACGCGCCTGCAGGAATACGCCGCGCTGAAGGTGCTGCGCTACACCCGCGGAGCGGCCGCCGACCTAAAGACGCCGGAGGCCAGGACCGCGGAGCTGGCGGCCGCCGGCTTCGAGGCCGGGTTCGCAGATCTCTCGGCCCGGCGCCCTTACCCCGACGTGCTTTATCTATGCCGCAGAAAGAACTGATCATCAACGCCGACGATTTCGGCCTCAGCCCGGAGATAGACCGCGGCGTGGCCGAGGCCAGCGCCGAAGGGATCGTCAGCTCGGCGAGCCTGCTGGCCAACGGCCCTGACTTCGACGGGGCGGTGCGGCTGGCCCGCGCCGGGGGCTTCAGCGTGGGCGTGCACCTGACGCTCACCGGCGGCCTGCCGGTCTCGGCGCCCGGCGCCATACCCTCGCTGCTCGGCGCCCGGGGGGCCTTCTACCCGCGCTTCGCCTCCTTCTTCGCGCGCTGGACAGCCGGGCTGGTAAACAAGCGCCAGGTGCTGCTGGAATGGCGGGCCCAGATAGAGAAGGTGCTCGCGGCGGGGATAAAGCCGGCGCACCTAGACGGAGAGCAGTACGTGCACATGGTGCCCGGGCTGTTCGGGCTCTGCGTGCGGCTCGCCGACGAGTTCGGCATCCGGCGCGTCCGGGCGCCGCGCCGCATCCTCTTCCTGTCGCCCCGGCCGGGCCCGGGACGCCTGGCGGCCAGGGCGCTGCTGGAAGGCTTCATGCTGCACCCCGCCTACCGGCGCTTTCACCGCGCCGAAGCTCCGCACTATCTGCTGGGTTTCGAGGCGTCGGGGCGGCTGGACGAGAAAAGGCTGGAACATATTCTGCGGAATTTGCCGGAAGGCAGGTCTGAACTGGTCTGTCATCCCGGCGCCGCCGACAAGGGGGCGCCCGGGCTGCCCGCCTGGGGCTACGACTGGCGGGGCGAACTTAAAGCCCTGACCTCGCCGCGGGCGGCGGCGCTGCTGCGCGCCTCCGGCGCTTCGCTTAAATAAATATTATCACGGATACCGCGCCTGTCAGGGCGCGGCGTTGAACGGAGGCAGGGCGAGCGCGGCCTGCGCGGCTTCGCGCACTTTGGCGGCTTCTGTCCTGCTGCCCCGGGCTTCCAGCAGCCCGGCCAGCGCCCGCGAGGCGGGCTGGAAATTGGGCTCCAGCGCGAGGGCCCGGCGCAGCAGCCGCTCGGCCTCGGCGGCGTCCTTGCCATGCGCCAGGCGCACCGAGGCCAGGGCGTACAGCGCCGACGGGAACTCCGGCGCTTCGGCCAGCGCCAGGCGCAGGCTGGCGGCGGCGGCCGCCAGGTCGGAGGCCCGCAGCTCGCCCAGCGCCCGGTTGTAAAGATCGGCGGCTTTGCCCCAGCCCGGCGGCAGCTGCACGGCGTAGATCTCGGTCCTTTCGGCGGGATTGGCGTAAACTTTCCTGAACAGCCGCGGATGGCTCCTTATCCAGCCCAGCTCCGCGGCTTTCTGCAGGGCGTGGTTGGTGCTGTAAGGCCCCGCGGTGGAAAGCACCGGGATGTCCACCACCAGGGCGTGCGTGACGCCCAGGCGCTGGAGGTAGGTAAGGAACAGGTCCAGGTCCGGCGCCCCGGAAACGCCGTGCGCGGTACGGCCGGTATAGAGTTTGACCAGGGCCCCGCTGCCGCTGAACCTGCTCTCCGGCGGGGTTTCGCGGCGGATCCACTCCAGCGTCTCCTCGCAGAGGCGGCTGTCTATGGGCCGCCGGTCCGAGTTTATCACAGAGGCGAGCCAGCCCGAGTAGCCCAGGAAAAAGAAGGCCGCGGCGGCCAGCAGGGCCCGCGGCAAAGCCGGCTTCGCCGCCTTTATCGAATAGAGCCCCGCCACCAGGAACAGGGCGCCCAGCGGCAGCATGGGCAGGGCGTAGCGTTCAGAGTAAACGGTCCAGATGGACATCACCAGCACCTGCCCCAGCAGCAGCAGCCAGGCCGCCAGGGCCGCGAAGCGGTCCGGGGAAGGCCGGGCGAGCAGCGAGGAAAGCCCGCGCACGCAGAGATAGACCACCCCGGCTATAGCGAGCGTCCCGGCCGCGTCGTAGACGGGCCCGCGGGGCCAGGGCACCGCCAGCCCGTAGACCAGCACGAAAGAGTAGAAGAGGTTGTAGCCGCGCTGCCAGAGGTCGTGCTGGGCCAGCGACGAGAGGCCTTTGATCAGGTAACCGACGTAATCGGTAGGCGTGCCGCTCTTGAGGACGGTGTAGAGCCCGGCGGCCAGCAGCGGCAGCCACACCAGCGCGGCCACCAGGCGCAGCCCCTTCTTATCCCGGGCGCCTATCAGGCCGGCCGTGAGCGCGGCCGGCAGCAGGATGCCTATGGGTTTGGCGGCGGCGGCCCAGAGCGACGCGGCAACTATCAGCGCGCAAGGCCAGGGGCCCTTCGTCCCGTCGAGCGCCAGGCGCAGGCCCAGCAGCCCGTAAACGAACAGGCAGGACAGCAACGGGTCGGCCATCACCAGGCCGGAGCTCATGAGGAACAGCGGGTGCACGGCGTAGAGCAGCACGGCCCAGCGCCGCTCCTCCTCGCCCAGCCAGCCTTCGAGCAGGCGCCAGAAGCCGTAGAGCGTCAGCACCGACACGGCCGCGGTAGTCCAGCGCAGCAGGCCCCAGTGCGGTTCAGCCAAAACCGCGAACGGCATCAGGAAGAGGGGATAGCCCGGCAGGAAATGCGAGAAGTTAGCGCCCAGCCCGGCCGGCGACAGGGCCAGCAGGGCCTCCCACAGCCTCCGGGCCAGGAGCACGAAGGAGGCGTCGTCGTTGTAGAAACCGACATAGCTGCGCCCGTGGAACAGCACCGCGCCCAGCACGGCCAGCGACAGCGGCAGCAGGAAGAATTTCTTTCCCGAAAAAATTTTAGGCAGGGTCAAAAAATTTCCTCTTCCGGCGGACTTGACTGAAGACATGATAACATTTACCGCGAAAGCGCCGCAGGGCCCCGCCCCGGGGCGGCAGCGGCCAGTTGCTCCAATTTGGCCCGCGCCTTGGCGTGCCCGGGATTGGCCTCCAGCGCCGCTTCGAACTGCCGCCGGGCCTGCGCCGTCTTTCCCTGCTTGAGATAAACTATCCCCAGGTTGAACCAGGCGCTGTCGCGCCGCGGGTTAAGGGCCAGCGCCGCCAGGAAAGCCGCCTCGGCCCGAGGGAAATCCTCCAGGCGCGCGCGCGCCAGGCCCAGGTTGTAATAGACGTCGGCGTTGTCGGGGTTCTCTGGCTCCGCGGCCAGGGCCAGCTCCAGTTCTCCCGCGCCTTCCGCGAACCGCTCCTGCCTGACCAGCACGCTGCCCAGGTTGTAATGCGGGCGGGCCTTGAGCGGGCTTTTTACGGCGGCGTCCCGCCAGAGCGCTTCCTCGCTGGCCCAGACCGCGGCCCTGGCGCGCGCGGCCCAGCCCAGGCCGAAGCAGAGCAGCAGCGCGGCGGCCGCCACTACGGCCCGCCGCCCTTCCAGGAATTGGGATGCGGCCAGCGCCCCGGCCGCCAGCGCCAGGCCCGCGAACGGCAGGTAAACCCGGTGCTCGAACATCAGGTCGCCCAGCGGTATGAAGGAGGATTCCACGGAGAGCATGGCGAAAAACCAGATGATCCCGAACCCGGCCGCGGCGCGCAGGGGGCCGCCGGCCAGGGCGAGGCGGACTCCCAAGGCGGCCAGCGCGCCCAGCAGCAGCAGCGAGCCCAGGAGCGGCAGGCCCGGCGCGCGGCGCAGCGGCGGGTCGTGGTCCACGTTCTGCCCCGAAGGCCAGGCCAGCAGCCTCAGGTAAGAAACCACTATCCCGGGCTGGGAGAGCGCGTAGGACCGGACTTCGGCCTTCTCTCCCCCGCCGGACACCGTAACGGCCTGCGCCGCGCTGCGGCCCCCGCCCCCGGACATCAGCGAGGCCGGTATTATCAGAGCCGTCAGCGCCAGCGGCAGCAGGAACTTGAGCCGCGCCTTCAGCGGCGCGGAGAAGAACAGGAATTCCGCACCGGCGATCATGAAGGGCAGCGGGAAGGCGTTCTCCTTGGTATTCATGGCCAGGACCGCGGCCAGCAGGGAGGCCGCGTAGAACCAGGCGCGGCAGCGGGCGCCGGACGGCAGCCGCGCGCGCAGGTAGCAGGCCAGCGAAAGCAGGCAGAACAAGGCGCAGAGCGAGGCGAAGCGCTGCGACACGTAGGCGACCGCCTGCGTCTGCATCGGGTGGCACAGGAACAGCAGCGCGGCCGCGGCGGAACCCGCGAGCGCCGCTCCGGGGGCGGCGGCGGGGGCCGCGGCGCCGGCCCGGCCAGGGACCGCGGCAAAGAGGAGCAGGCCCAGCCAGTAGACCAGGAAAGAATTGAGCACATGCAGCGCGAGGTTGACGACGCGGTAGCCGGCCGGGTCCAGCCCCCCGGCGGCGTAGTTGAGCGCGAAGGTGAAGAAGGCTACGGCGCGGGTCCTGAAATGTATGTCCACGTTCTCGTTGACGGGGGACGGGGCCGCGCCGCCGAAGAAAGCCGAAAAATCCCTGATCAGGGGGTTGCCGGAGATAAAGCCGGAATCGTCGAATAAAAAAGGGCCGCCCAGGGACGGATAGTAGACGGCCGCCCCGGCCGCCGCCAGGAGCAGCAGCACGGCCAGGTGGCGCAGGAACCCGGGGCGCGGGGCCGGCGGCGGTTTATTTTCCGCGGAGCGCGGGGGGCGCTTCTTTGCCATTCGTTTTTAGATTATATATTTTCAGACGGGCCGGCGCTCCCGGCAAAATTGCGGCCGCGGGGTGAGCCGCCCGCGCCCCCTTCAAGGGGCGCCGGACTCCATTTAGTATAATAAGCGGGGCGGTTTTCACCCCAACTTGCTGAAGCGAAGGAAGATTAATGGGACTCTTTTCAAGCAAACCCGAAATTTCGGCCGTCATACCGGCCTATAACGAAGAGGCCGCCGTGGCCCCCACCATAAACGGCGTGCGCGAGGCGCTGGCCGCCTCGGGGCTCAAGTTCGAGATCATTACCGTGGACGACGGTTCCGCCGACGGCACAGCCGCGGCGGCGGAAGCCGCCGGCTCCAGGGTGATCCGCCACCCGGTGAACCGCGGCTACGGCCGCACGCTGCTCAGCGGCATAGAGGCCGCGGAGCACGAGTGGGTGCTTATAATAGACGCCGACGGTTCCTACCCCCCGCCGGAGATCTCGAAGCTGCTGCCGCATATTCCCGCCTTCGACATGGTGGTGGGCGCCAGGCAGGGCAAACTTTTCTGGGGCAGCTACGTGAAGGCCTTCATGCGCTGGACCTACCTCAGCCTGGCCCGTTTCGTGGCCGGCGAGCCCATTCCCGACGCCAACTCAGGCCTGCGCGTATTCCGCAAGAGCGCCGTGACGGATATGCCGGTGATGTGTTTCGGCTACTCCTTCACCACCACCATGACGCTCTCTCTGCTGTCGGCCGGGAAATTCGTGCGCTTCGAGCCGATAGAATTCACCGACCGCGTCGGCAGCTCCAAGGTGAAGCCGGTGCGGGACATCCTGCGCACGCTGCAGATCATGACGCAGGTGGTGCTGCACTACAACCCCCTGAAATTCGCCGCCGCCCTGGCGGCCCTCCCCGCGGCGCTGGCCGCGGCGAACCTGGCGCTGTATTTGCTGCCGTGCGGCTCGGCCTTCAACGCGCTGCTGGCCTTCCTCTCCGGAAGCCTGGCCTTAATAGTGTTCCTGGCCGGCTGCATACTCCAGTCCCTTAAAACCCTGCTGGGCAAAAATGACAGCCGCCGCGCAAAATAACCCTTCAGGCCGCGACACCATGCATCCCGCTATAGCCGGGTCGGGCAACTATTACGCCTGGCTTTTCCGCACGCTGGCGCCCCGCCTGGGACAGCGGGTGCTCGAGATAGGCCCGGGCTGGGGCCAGATGCAAGCCCTGATAACGGCCAGCGGCAGGACCTACCGGGCAGTGGACACCGATCCCGGCGTCATTGAAAACCTCATAGAAAAGAATCCCGCCCCGCCCGGCAGCTTCATCTGCGGCGACATCACCGAGGCGGAAACCGCGGCGCTGTTCCCGCCGGGCAGCGTGGACACCCTGCTGCTGATGAACGTCCTGGAACATGTAGAAAACGACACCGCCTTCCTCGCGAAGCTGCGCGCCCTCTTCCCGGGCTGCCGGCTGGTACTCCAGGTGCCGGCCTTCCCGGCCCTGTACGGCAGGATGGACAAGGAAGCGGGGCATTACAGGCGCTACACCGCGGGCAGCGCCGCCGCGGCGCTTAAAGCCGCGGGCTATGCCGCGCAGGAGATATTCTATTTCAACTTCGTCGGGGCCGTAACCTGGTTCGTTTCTTCCCGGCTGGCCGGCTTTACGCTGAACTCCGGAGAGACCGGCCGCGCCATCCGCTTCAACGACAGGTTCATCGTCCCGCTGTCCTTCCTCGTAGAGCCGCTCACCCGCAGGCTGGCGGGGCAGTCCGTGATAGCGGTGGCCCGCTAGGCTTCTTTTTTTCTGTCAGCGCCGGAGAAGGCCAGCGCGGCGCCGGCGGCCAGGAACAGCATCGGGGGGATGCGGTAGCGGTAGTAGCCGTTGGTGCTCGCCATGGCGAACAGGTACAGGGTGCAGATCAGCAGGAAAGCCAGGGCGCCCCGCCTGCCGGAAAGTTTCAGCGCCCGCACCCCGCGGGCAAAAAGAAAATACACGGCGGCCAGAAATAACAAATATCCGATCTGCAGCGGCCAGAGCGCCGGGTAGGCCCGCAGCAGGGCCCGCGTCCCCGAGCCCACGCCGCCGGCGGCGCCCTCCTGCGGCCCGGGCAGGCCCAGGGCCTGCGGCAGCATTTCCGCGCCGGTGCCGCCCACGGTGGAGAACAGGTCGCGCAACAGGTACCTGACGGTGAGGAAAGGGTGCGCCTTGAGTATCTCCAGCGCGCGGGCGGAATAAGCCGCGGAGCGCGCGGCGTCGCTGGGATAATCCCCGTCCGCCGCCGCCACGAGCGCTCCGGAGGTCTCCTGGAAATCTTTCCCGGTGCGCAAAGCCTCCACCCTCCCCGCAGAGTACCTGAGCAGCACTACCCCGCCTATGGTCGAATAGGTGAAATACCCGGTGCGCGCATAATTGCGCAGGGACCAGGCGAAAGGTATCGAATAGGCGAGCAGCAGGAAGAAGAACATGTGCCGCTTGCGTCTCCAGAGAAGCGGGGCCAGCAGCAGCGGCAGGTAGAGGGTCACGGGCTTCACAAACGACGCCAGCGCCCAGAGAAATCCGGATCCCCCCGCCGCCCGGAGAGACCCGTCCTCCACGGCCTTCCAGCCGAACGCCGCGGCCGGCACCACGAAAGCCATAAGCAGCACCTCGGCGAGCAGCAGGGGCGTGTGCATTATCGACACATAGTCGAGCGAAAAGAAAAGCGCGCCGGCCACGGCCCCGCGGCGGCCGGCTATTTTTTCGAACCATTTCCAGGCGAACAGCACGGTGAGGCCGCCAAGGAGCGTCTGCGCAATTGCCGCATTAAGGACCAGGCTGCCCGGCAGGAAACCGAGGGCCGCGAGGAAAAGCGGATAACCGGGGGTCCGCAGGGTTTCCGTTAAAAGCCCTCCGTCCGCGCCGGGCAGGGCGAAGACCCCCGCCGAAAGCCCCGCGGCCAGCTCCAGGTAACCCTTGCTGTCGAGCGTAACGCAATATGGAAGGTTTCCCGCGGCGGCCGCCAGCAGCAGCAGCCGGGGCACAAAGGCGCACAGGTATACCCATACCGGAACGCCTAAAATTTCTTTTTTTACGATATCCATTTTCCTACCGTAAGGCGAAACTCTTCCCCGGAGGCGGCAGTCACAAGCGCGGTCGCGGACAGCCGCCGGATCTTCAGCCGCAGCACTTGAAGAAACCCACCGAGAGCGGCGGCAGGGTGAGGCCCAGGGAATAGGGCCGGCCGTGCGAGGGGCTGTCGTCGGCGGCCACGCCGCCCATGTTGCCCAGGCCGCTGCCCCAGTAAACCGACGCGTCGCTGTTGAGCAGTTCCTTCCAGAAGCCGCCGCGCGGTACGCCCACCCTGTAGCCGGAGCGCGGCACCGGGGTGAAGTTGCAGACCACCAGCACGTCGTCGCCGGGCTTGTCGCCCTTGCGCAGGAAGGCCGTCACGCTCTGCTGGGAATCGTTGGCGTCTATCCACTCGAAGCCGGCCGGGCTGCAGTTGAGCTCGTGCAGCGCGGGCTCGGAGCGGTACAGCGCGTTGAGGTCGCGCACCCAGTTCTGCATGCCGCCGTGCGGCGGGTAGCCGGCCTGGTGCCAGTCCAGGGAGCGGTCGTGGTTCCATTCGCCCCACTGCGCGAACTCGCCCCCCATGAACATCAGCTTCTGTCCCGGCTGGGCGTACATCGAGCCGTAAAGCAGGCGGAGGTTGGCGAACTTCTGCCAGTCGTCTCCGGCCATCTTGAGGAGCATGGAGCCCTTGCCGTGCGCCACCTCGTCGTGGGAGAAGGGCAGCACGAAGTTCTCCCCCCACGCGTAGATCATGCGGAAGGTAAGGTCGTTATGGTGGTACTTGCGGAATACCGCGTCCTTGGAGAAGTAGCGCAGGGTGTCGTGCATCCAGCCCATGTCCCACTTAAGGCCGAAGCCGAGGCCGCCCAGGTACGTGGGGCGCGACACCATGGGCCAGGCGGTGGATTCCTCGGCGTAGGTCTGCGTGTCGCCGTAATTCTCGTAAACCACGTGGTTGAACTGCTTGAGGAAGGCGATGGCCTCCAGGTTCTCGTTGCCGCCGTGCTTGTTGGGCACCCATTGCCCCGCCTTGCGGGAGTAGTCGAGGTAGAGCATGGAAGCCACCGCGTCCACGCGCAGCCCGTCGATATGGTACTTGTCCAGCCAGAACAGGGCGGAAGAAAGCAGGAAGCTCTTCACCTCGTTGCGGCCGAAGTTGAAGATGGCGCTGCCCCAGTCGGGGTGGTAGCCCTGGCGCGGGTCGGCGTGCTCGTAGAGGCAGGTGCCGTCGAACTTGGCCAGGCCGTGCGCGTCCGAGGGGAAATGCGCCGGCACCCAGTCGAGTATCACGCCGATGCCTGCCTGGTGCAGGGAGTCGACCAGGAACATGAAATCCTGCGGCGAGCCGTAGCGGCTGGTGGGAGCGAAGTAGCCGGTGGTCTGGTAGCCCCAGGAGCCGTAGAAGGGGTGCTCGGTGACCGGCATCATCTCCACGTGGGAGAAGCCCATGTACTTCAGGTAGCCGGGCAGCTCTCCGGCCAGCTCGCGGTAGGTCAGCGGCAGGTTGTCGCCCTTTCGGCGCCAGGAGCCCAGGTGCATTTCATAGATGGAAACCGGGCTCTTCAGGCCGTTCTTGGAACCGCGCTCTTTCATCCACTCCCCGTCGGCCCACTCGTAATCGAGCGAGGCCACCACGGAGGCGGTCTTGGGCGCTTCTTCGGCGGCGAAGGCCACCGGGTCGGCCTTTTCGGCGCTGAAGTTGTCGAAGTTGGAGACGATGAAATACTTGTAGTTCTGGCCCGCCTTGACGCCTGGGACGAAGCCCTCCCAGATGCCGGAGGCGCCCCGCTGGTGCAGCTGGTTGCGGCCCTTGTCCCAGCCGTTGAAGTCGCCGGTCACGAACACCTGCCGCGCGTTCGGGGCCCAGACGGCGAAATGGGTGCCGTCCACGCCGTCCACGGTGGCCAGGTGCGCCCCCAGCGCGTCGTAGAGGCGCAAATGGTTGCCCTCGTTGAAGAGGTAGAGGTCCTGGTCGGAAAGCAGTTTTATGTTGTTGGCCATGGGGTTATCCTGTTAATTGATAATACAATATTGACCGCACCGGCGTTTTATGGCTACCATTGGTTCATGACCGAAGAGGCCCCCAGGCCGCACAAGCGCCGCGAGCGCTACAGCGGCAAACACCCGCGCAACTTCAGCCAGAAGTACAAAGAGCTGGACCCGGAGAAATACGGGGACCAGATAGCGCACATTATCGCCAAGGGCCTCACGCCCGCCGGCACCCACCGCCCGATCTGCGTAGAAGAGATACTTAAGATCCTGGACCCGAAGCCTGGCGAGACGGCTTTCGACGCCACGCTGGGCTACGGCGGCCACGCCCGCGCGCTGCTGCCGCGGCTGCTGCCCGGCGGGAAATTATTCGCGGTGGACGTGGACACGCTGGAGATGCCCAAGACCGAGGCGCGCCTGCGGGCGGAAGGCTTCGGCCCCGGCGTGCTGGTGATACGGAAGATGAATTACGCGGGGGTCCTGTCGCTGCTGGGAGAGGCCGGCGGCGGCTTCGACTGCGTGCTGGCCGACCTGGGCGTCTCCTCCATGCAGCTCGACAACCCGGAGCGCGGCTTCACCTACAAGGCCGACGGCCCGCTGGACCTGCG
>Ga0075012_10005840_pt1 | contig 11241 bp, 10 predicted proteins | sample All_14_2_FD_71474 | JGI IMG/M metagenome (GOLD analysis project Ga0075012, IMG submission 71474) | Freshwater microbial communities in response to fracking from Pennsylvania, USA - Allegheny Zone_MetaG_DW_15 | ecosystem: Environmental > Aquatic > Deep subsurface > Groundwater > Drilled...
GCGGTGAAAAATCCTTTTTTGGCGAAGACCTTGGTCGCCGCCGCAATGATCTTGGAGCGTTTGTTCAAATCTTTCATCTTAATGGTCGAAAAGCTGAATAATTTAAATGGGAAACAACAAAATATACGATGAATGGCCATTCATTCAATTACAGTGTATGTTCTTTTTTGACATTGTCAACAGGATAACGTGATCAAAAAACCGTATCCTTTCCCCCTCGAACAAAAACTGATTTACTTCGAATCGTCTATCCACCGGAGAATACATAATGAAGATACTCGTCGTCGGTTCGGGAGGCCGCGAGCATGCGCTGGCCTGGAAGATTGGCCAGAGTCCCAAAGTCGAAACGATCTATTGCGCGCCGGGCAACGCAGGGATGCAGGGGGTCGCCGAATGCGTCGATATCTCGGCCACCGATATCGATGGCCTGCTGGCCTTCGCCCTGGCCGAGAAGATCGATCTGACGGTCGTGGGACCGGAATCGTCGCTGGTCGAGGGGATTGTCGATGCCTTCGAGGCCAACAAGCTGCGCATCTTCGGCCCCTCGAAAAGAGCGGCCATTCTCGAGGGAAGCAAGGTATTCACCAAGGAGTTCCTGACGAAATACGGTATCCCGACAGCGTCGTTCAAGGCCTTCAAGAAGATCAGGGAGGCGAGGAAATACCTCGATTCCTGCACTCCGCCGGTCGTCGTCAAGGCCGATGGTCTGGCGGCGGGCAAGGGCGTCATTGTCGCCGCCACGATCGAGGAGGCCAGGGACGCGGTCGACCTCATCATGAAGGACAATGCCTTTGGCGCCGCCGGTGACACCATCATCATCGAGGACTGTCTGGTCGGGGAGGAGGCCTCGTTTCTCGCCTTCACCGATGGCAGGACAATCAGGGCGCTGCCGACCTCCCAGGACCACAAGGCGATTTTCGACGGCGACAAGGGGCCGAACACCGGGGGCATGGGGGCCTATTCTCCCGCCCCGGTCGTCACCCCGGCGATGACCGAGCATGTCATCGACAGGATACTGCGGCCGACGATCGAGGGGATGGCGGCGGAAGGTCGGCCGTACCGGGGCATTCTCTATGCCGGGCTGATGATTGACGGCGACAGGATCAATGTCCTCGAATTCAACTGCCGCTTCGGCGATCCCGAGGCCCAGCCGCTGCTGATGCGGATTGAGTCCGACATCGTCGATATCTTCGAGGCCTGTATCGACGGCACCCTCGATCAGGTCGAGATCCGGGTCGACCCGCGACCGACCGTCTGCGTGGTGCTGGCGTCGGCCGGGTATCCCGGCGCCTACGCCACCGGCAAGGTCATCAAGGGGCTGAAGAAGGCGGCGCAGCTGGAAGGGGTCGAGGTCTTTCATGCCGGGACCAGACGTGTCGGCGGCAAGGTCGTCACCAGCGGCGGCCGGGTCCTGGGGGTGACCGCGATCGGCGCCGACCTGGCCGAGGCGATCGACCGGGCCTACCTCGGGGTGGAAAGAATCCACTTTCCCGGCTGCTATTTCCGCCGGGATATCGGCGGCAAGGCCCTCAGGCGGATGGCGGCTCCGGAGCGCCGGGCGGTCGTCGGCATCGTCATGGGCAGCGATTCCGACCTGCCGGTCATGAAGGCCGCCGCCGACTTTCTCGACCGGATGGGCATCGCCTGGGAGATGACCGTCGCTTCCGCCCACCGGACACCGGAGCGGGCCGCCCAATGGGCGAAAACCGCCCAGGAGCGAGGACTGCGGATCATCATCGCCGGCGCCGGCATGGCGGCGCATCTGGCCGGCGTGATCGCCGCCCATTCCGATCTCCCGGTCATCGGCGTGCCGCTGGATGCCTCGCCGCTGCAGGGGATGGATGCCCTGTTGGCCACCGTCCAGATGCCGCCGGGGATACCGGTCGCGACCATGGCCATCGGCAAGGCCGGGGCGAAGAATGCCGCGGTCCTGGCGGTGCGGATCCTGGCCCTGAATGATCCGGCGCTGGCCGCCGGACTGGTCGCGTATCGCCAGCAAATGGTGCAAGAGGTTGAAGAAAAAGCCAGCCGCCTTATCGGCTGAGGGTGGCGGCGCCATCGACGCGGCGGCGATCGCCAGGGCCGTCACCGTGCTCGCGGGGGGAGGCGTCGTTGCCTTTCCCACCGAGACCTGCTACGGCCTGGCCGTCGATCCCTTCAACGACCGGGCCCTGCAGCGGTTGTATCAGGTCAAGCACCGGCCGGCCGACAAACCGGTGCTGCTGCTGATCCATGACCTGGCGCTGCTCGATTCGCTCGTCACTGCCGTGCCCGAGGCCTATGCGCCGCTCATTGCCCGCTACTGGCCCGGTCCCCTCACCCTGATCTTCCCGGCCCGTCCCGGTCTGCCGTCCCTGTTGACGGGCGGGACCGGAACCATCGGCGTCAGGATCTCGCCCCATCCCGTTGCCCAGGCGCTGGGCCGGGCCTTCGGCCGGGCGATCACCGCCACCAGCGCCAATCTGTCCGAGCAAGAGCCGGCCCGAAGCGCCACCGAGGTCCGGGCCGCGCTCGGCGCCACGATCGACCTGATCCTCGACGGCGGCAGGACTCCGGCCGACCGCTGCTCGACCATCATCGGCGAGAGCGACGGGGAGTTGCACCTGGTGCGTGCCGGGGCCGTCGTCATCGATCTTGCCGCCGCCTGAAGAGCGGAACTGCCCCTGGCGGCGATGCCGCATCAAGCTTCCGGCTCCAGCAAAAGGAAGCCCATCGGGCGGTGATGGGCGTTCCCCCTCAGGCCCGGGTCATCTGGCGGTAGCGGATGCGGTGCGGCTGGTCGGCGTCCGTCCCCAGTCTGGCCTTGCGGTCTTTTTCGTAATCGGAATAGTTCCCCTCGTACCATACCACCTGGGAATCGCCCTCGAAGGCGAGGATATGGGTGGCGATCCGGTCGAGGAACCAGCGATCGTGGCTGATGACGACGGCGCAGCCGCCGAAGTTTTCCAGCGCTTCTTCGAGGGCGCGCAGGGTATTGACATCGAGATCGTTGGTCGGCTCGTCGAGCAGCAGGACATTGCCGCCTTCCTTGAGCATCCTGGCCAGGTGCACCCGGTTGCGCTGCCCGCCGGAGAGCAGGCCGACCTTTTTCTGCTGGTCCTGCCCGGAGAAATTGAACTTGCCGACATAGGCGCGGCTGTTCACCTCCCTGGTGCCGAGCCAGATCGTTTCCTGGTTGTCGGCAATCGCCTGCCAGATCGTCTGTTCCGGGTCGAGGGCATCGCGGGTCTGGTCGACGTAGCAGAGCTTGACCGTCTCACCGAGGCGGATCGTGCCGCTGTCCGGCTGCTCCTGGCCGGTGATCATTTTAAACAGCGTCGTCTTGCCGGCGCCGTTGGGCCCGATGACGCCGATGATGCCGCCGGGGGGCAGCGAGAAGCTCATGTCGTCGATCAGGATCCGATCGCCGAAGCATTTGCGGACCTTGTCGGCCTCGATGACCACCTTGCCGAGACGTGGGCCGGGGGGGATGAAGATCTCGAGGTCGCGGGCCAGTTTCTCGGACTCCTGCGCCATCAACTGCTCGTAGGAGCTGATCCGGGCCTTCGATTTGCTGCGCCGCCCCTTGGGCGACATCCTGATCCATTCCAGCTCGCGCTGCAGGGTTCGGCGCCGCTCGCTCTCCTTTTTCTCCTCCATCGCCAGACGTTTTTCCTTCTGCTCGAGCCAGGAGGAGTAGTTGCCCTTCCACGGGATACCGACGCCACGGTCGAGTTCCAGGATCCAGCCGGCGACGTTGTCGAGAAAATAACGGTCGTGGGTAACGGCGATGACCGTCCCGGCATAGCCCTGCAGGTGGTGCTCGAGCCAGGCGACCGATTCGGCGTCGAGGTGGTTGGTCGGCTCGTCGAGCAGCAGGATATCCGGCTGTTTCAAGAGGATCCGGCACAGGGCGACCCGGCGCTGCTCTCCGCCCGACAGAATCCCGCATTTGGAGTCTGACGGCGGGCAGCGCAGTGCGTCCATCGCCATCTCCAGGCGGCTGTCGAGATCCCAGGCCGACAGGTGGTCGAGTTTTTCCTGCACCGCCGCCTGGCGATCGATCAGGTCCTGCATCGCCTCGTCGCTCATCGGTTCGGCGAATTGCTCGTTGATCCGGTTGAATTCAGCGATCAGGTCGACGGTTTCCTGGACCCCCTCCTCGACGATCTGGCGCACGGTCTTGTCGGGGTCGAGCCGCGGCTCCTGGTCGAGATAGTCGATCGTCAGGCCGGGGGCGAGGATGGTCTCGCCATTGAAATCCTTGTCGATTCCGGCCAGGATCCGCAGCAGCGTGCTCTTGCCCGATCCGTTGAGGCCGAGGACCCCGATCTTGGCTCCATAGAAGTACGACAGGGAAATGTCCTTCAGAACCGGCTTGGTGTCGTAGAATTTGCTCACCCTGATCATCGAATAGATGATCTTTTTGTCATCGGTACTCATAGTTTCCTTGTGCTTGAGAATTTCATGGTCGGGAGGTCGGGTATGACCGTGCTCCCGCGGGAAATGCCGCATCGGCGCAACGCCGGGATGATACCTGAAATACGGCCATAAGCCAAACCCAACAGCGAGCGCCCCGAATTATTCAACCCGCAGCGGCAGTCCTTGCGCCCCCGCCACCCGTCAGGACAGGGGGATCGATCCGGCCCCGACCCCTGGTCTGCACCGGGTCGATGCCGATCGGTTCAGTTGTTCAGCGTCACCCCGGTCGCTGAGGTCAGGAACCGGTGGATAGCCCGATAGAGCAGATACGGGTCCCGACTGCCGGCCAGTTCGCGAATGCTGTGCATCGCCAGGGTGGCGGCGCCGATGTCGACCGTAGGCACACCTATCCTCGCAGCGGTCAAGGGGCCGATCGTCGAGCCGCAGGGCAGGTCGGAGCGCATGACGAACTCCTGCAGCGGCGCCTCGGCCTCGCGGGCCAAGCGTTTGAAGATCGAGGCACTGACGCAGTTCGTGGCATAGCGCTGATTGGCGTTGATCTTGATCACCGGGCCGCCGTTGAGCAGAATTTCATGCTGCGGTTCGGAGAGGTCCTTGAAATTGGGATGGACCGCATGGGCGTTGTCGATCGACAGCAGGAAGGAGCGGGCGAGGGCGATCCGCCGGGACTGGGGATTCGGCAGCAGTCGTTCCAATGTGGCATCGAGAAACGCCCCCCGTGCCCCGGATGACGAGACCGAACCGTTTTCCTCGTGATTGGCGCAGAACAGCAGGCTGTTGTGGGAGAGATCGGCGGCGGTGAGCGCCATGGTCGCCACGTGGCAGCTGAGGAGGTTGTCAAGCCGGCCGGCGCTGATGAACTCGCCGTTGACCCCGGTGAAGACCGGCCCCTGGGTGTCGCAGCAGAACAGGTCGAAGCCGGCGACATCGGCGATCTGCAGGTCGGGGTACTGGCGGCCGAGTTGTTCGAGCAGGATGTCGCGGAAGGCGGGGAGCTGATCGGTCAGGGTCTGGGCGATGATCGGCGCCAGCTGTGTCTGGGCGTTGATGCTCCGGTTGTCGTTGGCGGTCCGGTCGAAATGCAGCGCCAGGCTGGGAATGACCAGCAGCGGCCGGGCAAAATCGACCAGCAGGGTCTGCAGTCCGCCGTCGGCCATGGTGCAGCAGATCCGGCCGGCCAGCGACAGGTCGCGGTCGAACCAGGTGTTGAGGAGCGGGCCGCCATACACCTCCACCCCCAGCTGCAGGTACCTGCCGCTCTGTCGGTCGGCGCGCGGCTTGAGCTGCAGACCGGGACTGTCGCTGTGGGTCGCCAGCATCCGGAAACCGTTTTCCGGGGAATTGCCATCCCTGAGCCTGAAGGCGATCAGGCCGGCATCGTCGCGCACCAGGAAATAGGAATTGCCGGCCGCCAGGGACCAGCGCTGGTCTTCCCGCAAGCGGATGAAGCCGGCCCCGTGCAGCCGGGTGGCGATCGAGGCGACGGCATGGTACGACGAGGGGGAGGAGTGCAGGAATTGAAACAGGGAATGGTTCAGCAGGGTTTCGTTCATCGGATCACGTGTGGGATTGAAGCGGGGGAGCCGCCGGGAACCAGGATATACCCTGAGTTGACGGCCTTGCAGGACATCCGCATCCAGGCGGATGTCCTGCATGAGCGAGCCGCGCCGGGAGGCAACGGGAAGACCGTTGCCGCTCAGCGTTCGAAGAGGTTGCCCAGCCCGCCGAGGATCGACCCCTCGCCGCTGGTCGAATAGCCGGCGTTGTTCTGCGGCGCCGCTTCGTGGATGCGTCCGGCGAGTCGCGAGAAGGGCAGTGACTGCAGCCACACGTGTCCCGGTCCCTGCAGGGCGGCGAAAAAGAACCCCTCGCCGCCGAACAGGGCGGACTTGACCCCGCCGACGAATTCGATGTCGTAGTGCACCGTCTGGGTCAGGGCGACGAGGCAGCCGGTATCGACCCGCAGCATCTCTCCCGCCTGCAGTTCTTTCTCGATGATGGTGCCGCCGGCATGGATGAACACCAGGCCGTCCCCTTCGAGTTTCTGCATGATGAAGCCTTCGCCGCCGAACAGGGCGACACCGATCTTTTTCTGGAACTCGACGCCGATGGCGACGCCTTTGGCGGCGCACAGGAACGCATCCTTCTGGCACACGAGTTTCCGGCCGTATTGTTTCAGATCGAGGGGGATGATCTTGCCGGGGTAGGGGGCGGCGAAGGCCACCTTGCCCTTGTCGCTGCCGGCGTTGGTAAAGACGGTCGTGAACAGGCTTTCCCCGGTGATCAGTCGTTTGCCGGCCCCGAGCATCTTGTCCAGTAACCCCCCCCTCGCATCGGAGGCACTGCCGTCACCGAAGACGGTCTCCATCCGGATCGCGTTCGACATGTACATCATCGAGCCGGCCTCGGCCACCGTGCTTTCCTGGCTGTCGAGTTCGATCTCGACAAACTGCATCTCGATGCCATGGATCTGGTAGTCGATCTCATGGGCCGCGGCGGAGGCGACGGACGGGAGCGGTGGCGAGAACGATGTCGCTGGCGTCAGCAGTTCCGGGACCTGGGTTATCGGTCGCCAGGCATCAAAACCCTGCCGCCACACCAGTGTGTCCTGCGAGTAGGAGCCGGCTGCCAGCGACTGCCGCAGATATTCCTGAGAAAACGGGCCTTGCTGCTGACCGTTGACCGCCACATACCAGATGTCCATAGGGGTGACCTTTGAAGTGTATGGATGAAGTGAAATTTACTGGGCCGGTTCCGGATATTTTTCCTTCAGGGCATAAAGCTGGTCGAGATACGTCTCCCGCAGCTTGAGCTGGCCGCCGCCGCTCTCGATCTCGGAAATCAACGACGATACGGCCGGCCTGAGGTCGATGCCATGACTGTTGGTGCCGTTCTGGTTGGCACGGTCGATAAGCAGGATGGCATAGTAGTTGACGATCATCCGCGATTTCGAATCGCGCCGGAAGAGATACAGTCTCCCCCCCATGGTGTTGAGAAAGAACCCGGAATAATCGTAATAGACCGACTCCGGGATCTGAAGGCCGAGTCGGCTCTTCAGACATTCCGGCTGACCGGTCAGGCGGAAGAGGGAGGCGACGATGTCCTCATAGCTGTCCTTCTCCTGATCGAGTATCCCCTTGATCAGAAGAATGTTGTCTCTGCCGATCACCCTGAAGAAGTGGGCGGTGTTCTTGAGGATCGTGAACAGGTCATCGGTTTCGCGGCTGACGACCGGCGGCTGTGCCGCCAATTTCTTTAACAGACTGGAGAAATACTCCTTGCTCGGTTGCGGCAGCTTGAACGCCTTGATGTATGGCTGCTGGTCGAGATGGGCGTAGAAGGCCTCGATCTTCGTGCACTCCCGCGAACACAGCTGTTCCCCGGTTAACCCGCTGTCGTCGTCGGCAGTGTCGGCTGCCGGCTTTCGTTGGTCTTCGCCTGCCGCATCGGGTGTTTCGGCAGTGGCCGCATTATCTTCTGTCGGCGGCGCCTGACTCGGAATGGTGACTGTTGTGGCGGTATCGGCAGAAGGCGGCTGCGATGTCGGCGATGTGGTTTGCCGACTGGCCTGACCGACCAGTCGCTCGAGGGAAAAACGCGGATCGTTGCGGTTCAGAAAGGCGAATGCGGCAACCAGCAGAACAACGATCAAGAGGAGGATATATTTCGCCTTCGATCGTTTTCTGCGACGTGGGCGGGGGCTGGGATCATTTTCGCTATTATCCATATTCTTTGCCTTGCGGTAGGTAAGTGCGGGCGGAGGCACGGATGGGGACGGGTTGATATGCAGATTGTCGAAATATACTGCAGGGTCAGCGTATTGTCACGGCTGAAGTATTCCGGGGCGGGATGGCGCCGCCTGCCGGGAGCAGGGCCGGAAAGGGGGAACAGCTTTTTCTGCTTGACGCGGATACTTGAAGACACTATGCTACCTCGTTAATTTTCGAACGAAAAAGATGAGAGGGACCAACTGGTTTTCCAGGCGTTAACCATTTTACATCATACACTTATTTAATGGAGGATTTACGATGACAATTTGTGTGGTTGGACATTCAAACCCGGATACCGATTCTGTAATGTCGTCAATCGCTCTGGCCGCCCTGCTGAAGGCCCAGGGTAAGGATGCCAAGGCCTGCATGCAGACCACCGCCGACGCGCTGAACCCGGAGTCCAAGATGCTGCTGGGCCAGTTCGGTCTGACCGCACCCGAACTGCTGACCGACGCCGCCGGCAAGGACATCGCTCTCGTCGATTTCAGCGATCTCGCCCAGGGACCTGCCAATCTGGCCACCGCCAATGTGGTCATGATCGTCGATCACCACAAGATCGGTGACGTCACCACCAACAACCCGATCCTGTTCCGCGCCGAGCCTGTCGGCTGCACCGGCACCGTCCTCAACAAGATGTTCAAGGATGCCGGCGTCGCCATTCCGAAAAACATTGCCTGCGGCATGCTGGCAGCCATCCTCAGCGACACCGTCAACTTCAAGTCGCCGACCTGCACCGATGAGGACAAGGCCGCTGTTGCCGAGCTGAAGGGAGTTGCCGGCGTAGCCAACACCGACGACCTGTTCATGGAAATGCTGAAGGCCAAATCCTCCGTCGCCGGAATTCCTGCCAAGGACCTGCTGTTCCGTGACTACAAGGATTTCGACATGAAGGGCAACAAGGTCGGCGTCGGCCAGCTCGAGCTCGCCACCCTCGACCAGGTAGCCGATATCCGTGCCGATCTCCTCAAGGCGATGGCCGATGTCAAGGCCGATGGCCGTCATTCCGTCCTGCTCATGCTCACCGATGTCGTCAAGGAAGGAACCGACCTGGTTGTGCTCTCCGACGACCCGGCCCTGATCGAGAAGGCCTTCAACGGCAAGCTCCAGGGTTCTTCCATGTGGGTTGCCGGCATGATGAGCCGTAAGAAACAGACCATCCCCAACCTGCAGAAGGCCTTCGGCTGCTGAGAGGGAACATGGATTGGCGCTGCGGCAATCAGCCGCAGCGTTGAAGATCAGGCGGGTCCGGGGTTCCGGGCCCGCTTTTTTTGTCAGTTCCTCATCGTTTTGTCGCCGTAGACTGGAGAGCCTGTCGATCGATTGCGCGTATGGCTGTCGGCGATACTCTTTTTCACCTGGCTGATTTTCTCGGCCACCTTCGTGTCACTCTGCAGACTGTTGCTCAGACCGATAAAGGAATGAGTAAACCGGCTGGCCGGGATCCCGCCATTTTTGATCTTTTCCTGCTGGGTACGGAGGTCGGCGAGTTGACGCAGCAATCCCTCTTTCTCCTGTTGCAGCCGGTCAATCGGCACTGCGTCGATTGTTCCCGGACTCAAGTTGCGTTGTGCGGTGCGCCTGATCCGGCGTTCGACGATTCCCAACCGTTCCTGTATCCGCTTCTGGTCGAGGGACACATCCTGGGCCCAGGGATGTCCGGGCAGCCAGTCGATGACCAGTTGCCCGAGATACTTACCCTGGCTCTGGGTCTGAGTCATCAGGGTCTGGCCGGTTATCGTCGGCGCCATATTGCCCTGGCTGCTGTCGGCGGTAATGAGGATATCGACCTGCGGATACTGTTTGATAATCTCGATATCCTCAGCCAGCGAAAGCGAGGACAGGACGATGACCATATCGCTGGAGCGATCGAGATGCTGCAGTTGTCGGGGCAGAATCTCCCGCCAATCGGCGAGGTGGGTGCCCGGCGGCAGCAGGGCGCCTGCGCCGGTAAGGCCGATGATGCCGATATCCAGCCCGGATCGGGTGATCGTCAGTGACGGGGCGAAGAGCGGCGACCGGTTGCGGTCGACGAGATTGGCCGACAGCCAGGGGAATCCGTTGCGGCGGGAGGCCAGCAGAAAATCGATCCCCGCCGCCAGATCGTGCGGGCCGACGGCGACCGCATCGACGGCCATCAGTTGCTGGATGTCCATGATGCCGGCGGCGGTGATCTTATCGTCGACTGTAGGGGGGGCAGCCTGCGATTCGAAGAGGAGATTGCCGGCATCGACGATGACCGCCGGTGCATCGAAGCGCGCTGAAACAGCCGAAATCTGAAACGCTTTTTTGGACAGACCGCCCAATCGGTTTGCGCCTCAGCCACCGCACGGTTCCATCTCGCCGTGAACATTGGCGGAGTAGAAGAGCAGCACCTGATGCCGCACGGGCGTTTGGGCGGCCGGGGCCGGACCGATCAGCACGACCTGGGCCATCACTGCAAGAAGTATCGATCTGATAAGAATAGCGGTGGATGTCATCGCGACCTCTCCCTTTGAATGTGATAAAATTGTCGAATCATGAATTTAAAATATTGATATATTAAACAATATATTTCTACAGGGGCCGGCCTGCCGGCAGTTGCCAGCCTCCGGTCAGGCCGGGAGTCGAGTCAGTTCTCCGCTGGCCGCCGCGACTGCCCTTGTCATTTTTGCTGCATGGCCACACTGCAGGCGAGTCCGTTCATCTCGATCACGTCGCCAACGATCAGCTGGCGGCCGCGTCGGACCTCCTTGACGCCGTTGACCCGAACTTCGCCGTGTTGAATGCGGATCTTGGCTTCAACGCCGTCCTGGACGAAATTGGCGAGTTTGAGAAACTGGCCGAGGCGAATCGGTGTGCGGATAACAGGTACGTCGGTAATTTCGCGTTGCATTCTACCTCTGATAGGGAAAGTTTGATCATATCCGTGCATGGTTTTTCTGACATTCGCTAAAGAATTCGAGTATAGTACCTGCGTATCTGGATGCAAGGCTGAAAAGAGAGCTCGCGTTGTGTGCTGCATGCACAACAGGGCTTTTTTTATTCTATGAGGGAAGACGTGAGAATTCAG
>Ga0075012_10005842_pt1 | contig 11236 bp, 9 predicted proteins | sample All_14_2_FD_71474 | JGI IMG/M metagenome (GOLD analysis project Ga0075012, IMG submission 71474) | Freshwater microbial communities in response to fracking from Pennsylvania, USA - Allegheny Zone_MetaG_DW_15 | ecosystem: Environmental > Aquatic > Deep subsurface > Groundwater > Drilled...
CACTGACCTGCCGTCGGATCGGAACGCTGCGCAACAAATTGAGTATGAACAACTCTGTGTGTTGTGCAGCGCGCAGCGTTCACACGGAGATTCTGCACTAAACGCACCGTCAGGTGGTATTCTCCCGCACTTCAAGTCAATGACCATGTATGTTTCGCCATTGATCTTTTGCACATGCTTGTTGGTTTGGTTGGTCATGATGGTTGGCTCGTTTTCAGTCTATACACCAGTCGTGTGCAGTTGGGTGGAAGTGTCGTTTTTACAAGCACGTGTTTGTACGATGGTCCGTCACGAAATACACCATTGAAAAAGCGGATCTCGGGATACAGGTGGCTGACAAAATTCAACACGTCAATGTAGTCCGTGTCATTTGAGAGGATGATGATTTCACGAATCGTCCGGTCGGTGGCGCATAGTGTGCTCACTTGCAGTGCGATGTACATGTCGACTGGATCACCACAATGGACAAACTTCTGAGCAGAGCGTACTTGAATCAAAGAATTGTTAGCAACTGCACTCGGAGTCTGACAGTGTGGTCGTTTGACCCAAATGTACTCAACGCCATCTTTTTGTTTGCAAAGTGTGTTGACCAATTTGCGGCTGTTCACTTGATCCCCATCAATGAACACAATGATCTTTTTCCGTTCCGGTGGGGGATCAAGTCGAGAGACAACCCAGTTAGCAAGATTCTTGAGCATGTGTGTAGGTTTGTGATTTTGTTGACTACAGTATATCAACTTTCCCCTGTACTCTCAACTGGTCAAACCAACACGCCAGTGGTTCTGAAAACACGCGTATAAATAAGCCATTGTTTAGGGATTTGTAAAATGAAGGGTGTGATCACAATCGAGGCACGAAATGCAGTGACGGGCGAGCTGGAAAATAGCTTCGAGCAAACGAACACAATTACAGATGAGTTCATGTGGTACACCGGTCGAGTGCAATCGTTTCGAGCACTCATCAGTATCACTGATGCTGTATTTGAGTCGTCGGTAGTTGCTCCCCGTGTTCCATACTACCCAGTTGGTAACGACATCACGTCGTTCAGGAGTGTGATTGGCAGCACCACGATACCTGGGAATGCCTTGTATGGGACATACAACCCAAAAACATCAACAAATGAAGCATTCATCCAGTATGTGGCGCGGTACTCTCCTCCACCAGTTGGATCATCACGCACAATTGCAACAGTCATGTTGACTGCACCATACGATGAGGGGTACTGGCAGTATCGTGGGCGAGCATGGGCGTTTGCAAAGTTGGCGACCCCCTGCGTGCAAACCGATACGCAAGTCTTTGACATCTACTACCGAGTGTTCTTTGAATACGACGAATTGAACTCTGATGTTCATCGTCGGTGGTACGATGGGTATACTGCGTATTTTGTAGCAGGTGCGGTGAACGCTAACTCTATGTTTGACAATCACTACGTATATCCGTGGCCAACACTGTCTGGCCCAGATGGTGACTCAGCTGCATCAATGGAGTACCATTATGGCGACACGACTCGTTGGTTCCAGTTGCGACCATCAAGTACAACACTGGGGTTTTCACTTACGCGGACTATGGGGTTCGATGATCATGTTGGTGAAGTGATAAACGGAGTGATCTCGATTCCAACGAGCGACATGTCTCAACAGACGTATGCTGTGTCTAACTCAGTTGAGTTGTCAACCCGATTCAACAAGATCCAAAACCTAATTGGGCACCGCGAGGAGTTAACCTCAAATTACGCGCATCCATTTCTCGATGTTGATAACCTACCTACCAGTTCTGGACGAATCACACTGGGTGGCGACTGGGAAGATGTCGATACACCGACTACTCCAGGAATGTACTTTCAGACAAAATTCCCCGAGTGGAATAAGATCCAAATCACAGCTCCCGGTGCAGTTGGTGTGTCTGAGTACAATTACACCACTCAGGTGTACATGACACTAGCTACTCATGACTCTCCAAATGGGCAACGCCGGAATACTCACCAACCAGTAGCAGTGCCTGGTTTATGCGCTGCCCCATCGACACACATTAGCTTTGGAACATCTGTGTTGGGGGATACTTCAGTCACCAAACTCGATTCGGAGCAGATTTCATCGACAATTGGATACGATGAGTCGTCCGTTTTGATACCGTCGAAGGACAAGCTGGTGCTGTTCTCCATTCCAGGTGCGAGGTATTGGAGGATCACTGGTGGGTTCACCAACATCGGACAACTCGCGGTATCAAACGGAGTTGTGTACATCGGATGCCGCGCAACAGGGCTGTGGTCCGTTGATCCGAGATCAACAACAACTGCCACTCCAGTTGTTGTTTCGGGGGCTGACGTTTCAGCGTGTTATGGGGTTGCAGCAGGAAATGCCGGATCTGTATTGGCTATTGTTGAAAGTGGATTGATCAAGTATGACGGTTCAAACTGGACCGCAATTGCCAACCCATATACTGTGGCAACGAATTTGTTCGCCTTCTTGAAGATTGACACACTGAGTGCTTCAAATCAGTCACTGGCAGTCTATGCTCCAAGCGCGGAAACCAGACTCGGTGAGTGGTGGTCAGAATCAACATCAGCACAGCTTGCACCAACGCAACCTGCCTTGTCAGGATATGGTCGCCCAAGAATCAATCGAGCACACGTGTTGGGGTTGGATGGGCAGTGGGTAGTGTCTTCCAACGGCACTGCATACTACACGTCATTTGGTGGGGCCAGTTTTGCAGCTCTGAATACAGGAGGAGCTCAGGATCGGGGAATTGGTGCTCCGTTTGCAGCGATTGATTCGTCTGGGACCGCCCACATCGGTACCATCAACTGGGCAGGAGCGAATAGACTTGAGATAAACTCCGATACTTTCTACAGCGATGTTCGCGTTCCGTATGTCCGTGTCCACCGCAATGGGGCATTGGTGCAACAGTTTCCGAATGCTGATTCAATTGGGACAATCAGTTCCGATCAAACAGTGAACGCAAACACACCAGTTACAAAATCAATTGCTGGCTATGGTGGTGGTGAAGAAGCGTATGGCTTTGTACAATTACAACCTGGTGTGATCTTCACCATCGTCCGCACGAGTGCATCAGCAGTTCGTTCCCACGTTTGGATGATTGGTCTCGAAAACAACCCACATGGTGGGGCACTGCGGTGGATTGCGCAAACAACGTACGGATGGGACGGAGCAAATTGGGTGAAAAATCACCCAGCGTCGAAGCCCACCCACACAGCAGCTGAGCCGCTCCTTGATGGTGTGACAGTACGGTTTGAAGACGGAACGAGTGGAACATCATTCCAAACTCCAAACTACTTCAAGTTTGGATTGGCTCGTGGATTGATGAAAGACAATGCAACACGTGCATCGTTCACAATACCATTCCACACTGCCAAGACAGAAGCTGGTCTCGTACCGACACTGAGTTCAACAACTGTCCCAGCGCCAATCGTGGGTGAAACAGGTCTCGTTGGGGTCCACCAGCACCTCAAGTCAGCTGGTGCAGCACTCAACGGGAGCAACAATGTTGTGTTCCCGGGGAACAACCGTGGTCAGTTTGCTGTCGGCGACAAACAACTTATCGGGGATTTCCGACTGCAAATTCCAATGACTGGATTTGATGATCCAATGTCTCGATATACAACAATTGTTGGAATTGGACATTTCTCTCGATTCGCAACAGATGAACGTGCTGCAATTGAGATTCGGAGGCACACTCGCACTGGAACAGACACGCAGATCGCGATCATCGTCGGCGGAAGTGATCAAACCTATGTTTCGTCTGGATCAGCAACTGATGTATTTGAAATACAGCGGACGGCTGGGACGATCACGATACTACGCGGATCAACAGTTGTTCACACCGTATCTCCAACACAGTCTGGAATTTCTGCCGACGACCAAGCGCTTGACGTGATATACAGCGTTACGAGTCAAGCAAACGGAAACGCGCTGTGGGGAGCCGTACCAGCAAACTTGTTCACCCCCGCAGTCACGATCCTCGCAAATGGAACCACATCTGCTGTGTGGGTTGGTGATCCCGTGGCCCGCACTGGCGCCTACAATCTCCGATTCAAGGGGATCGACACCACCATTCGACCAATTGTGACAATTGACGGGGTCCCAGCAAGTGTGAAACTCCGCGAGGGGCTCCCAGCTCCTGGTGAAGCTGCCGTAGACTGGCGACAAGGGTGTGTGTATTTCAACTCAGCAGACGTTGGGAAGCCGATCACAGTCGACTGCATCAGAGTCTACACCACATAACGACAGAGCGCTTCGGCGCTCTTTCATATTTTGGGGTCTAGTTTTCCGTTGCACATCGCAGAAACTGTGATATAGTGGCGTCACTGACAGCAATGACGTTGTCAGGCTGCTTTCACATTCAAGAGGAATCACACCATGACCACCAGCAAATCCGGATTCAATTTCGGCGCAAATTTCATGAATCGCCTGTTTCGCCCCGTCGACAACGTCGTTTGGGACATGATGTCTGGTCGTGTTGGGTTCAAGGCCCAAGACGGTATCTGTTCGATTGATCTGGGAGAGATCATCGACAACGCAGCAGCTGACGCTCAGGTGACGATCAACCCCTTCGACGACTTCGGCATGGCCGTCCCTGCCTTCGCACAATCGGTGGCCGTCGAAGCAATCACCCTCGGTGACATGATCTTTTCCAGTCAAGGCAACAAAGTGTTGGGTTGGGTGGTGAAAAAGAACGAAAAGTCGTTCAAGTTGATGAAACAGGACGGCACTCGCTCTGATTGGACTCCTCCCAAAGTGCAAATGCTCGGCTTCGACTCTGGTGTGATGGTCCTCCGCAGCCTCGTGAACATGTTGCCTGGTGGTCAGAATCAGCTGGGCCAAATGCAAGGCATGCTCATGCCGATGATGGCCATGGGGATGCTGAGTGATGGTGACGACAGCGGTGGTGGCTTCGACATGAAGCAGATGATGCCGATGCTGTTGATGACTCAACTCGGTACCGCTGGCACCGATCCTGCTGCATCGTCCGGCATGATGGGGAATGTCATGCAGATGATGATGATGTCGAAGCTGCTGGGTGGCGGTGGTGGCAACATTGGTGGCTCTGGCAAAAAGCCTGGCAACGGTTCTGGTTTTTTCAACCAGTAAGCTCGGGGTCCGGTAAGGTAGGGTTGTCTGTTCATGAGTGGGCAATCTTACCTCTCGAGCTGAAGTACCTTCCAGTTGTTGGGACGTATTACCGACCTTCTGATGCTCAACGGATTGCATTGCAGGCAACTGCCTGTACACCATGTATGTTGGTGCCTGAACCAACCAACAAACATGATCGCAATGCGATCCAGGTGATGTTGTATTCGTCCAGCAAGTGGATACTCGTTGGATACGTGCAACGACACCAAGCGGAGGCGTTGGCTGAACATCTTCCAGACGCAACCATGCGACTCGTTGCGAGCTGGACTCGTGTACATTCTTCCAATGCATCAGTGATTGTGTTTGGGAGTATATTAGCGAGTGAAACTGATAACTTCGCCAAATTGTGCCTCACTGGCAAAATTAACCTCACCGAGATTGCTCACAATCTCAGCCCCACTCGTTAACTAGGAGCTCATCATAGGATCAGGAACTTTCAAACGCGAAGCGTATACAACATACGCATCACTCACCACCTTTCACGACACCGGTGTTCGCAAGAGCGCGCACGAGGTGTTCACTCGTCGCCAAATCCACCCGGATTTGGATCCACGGAAGATCCGTGTCCGTGAATCTCGCGACTCTGCCGACAACCCCAACTCTCGTCCAATCATCATGGCCCTCGACGTCACTGGTTCGATGGGGATGATTGCCAACGCAATGATTGGTGAAAGTCTCGGCACACTCATGGGTGGGATTCTCGACACCAAGCCAATCGCTGATCCTCACATGATGATCATGGCCATTGGTGATGCACGAAGCGACGACTCCCCTCTCCAGATGAGTCAGTTTGAAGCTGACATTCGGATCGCTCAACAACTGAAAGAAGTGTACCTCGAAGGCGGTGGTGGTGGAAATGACACCGAGTCGTACGACCTGGCTTGGCACGCAGCAGCCACACTCACCGACATCGATTCCTGGAACAAACGTGGCCTGAAGGGCTACCTGTTCACAATCGGTGATGAAATGCCACCTGTTGGAATCACGCGTGCTCAGCACAGTGAAATCTACGGCACGCCATCTGAGGTGGACTACACCGCAGCTGAGTTGCTCGAGATGGCCAAAGAACGCTACGAAGTATTCCACGTGATCATCGAGCAGGGCAACTTCGCACGACGAATGCTCCCCCGCGTTCAGGGTGCGTGGCGCGAGTTGATGGGGAATCGTGCCATCATGTGCAACGATTACACCCGCCTGTCGGAAGTGATCCTCTCTGTGATTCGTGTGAACGAAGGTGAGTCTCCCGATGCGGTGATTGCATCATACCCCGAGTGTGCTACCACGATTGCTCACGCTCTGTACGGGCCAACTGGCGAATAATTCCAGTGTCAACAAAAAGAGTGCCCAATTGGGCACTCTTCACTTCCACTCTGCTGATAGCGTGCTCAAATGTCGAGCTCGAACCCATCTGCATGCAGATCGTGACTTTGTTCGGTTTGTGAACTCGCGAACCTCTGCAATCAATGAAATGACAAACCTCCTCTCCGCTAATCCATCATGAGCTTCAAGTGCAACATTCGAGGTGGGTGGATAATTCCATCTTTTGAGACGATCCCTGAGCGCACAATCATCCCCCCAAACTCAGAGATTGGGGTTGGTGTGCGGTTCTTAGCTGGATGCGAAATTGGCCGGCGGACGATAGTTGGCGACAATGCAGAACTTGGGGAACAATCGCACATTCGAGGCGCTGTGAAGTTCGGAAATCAACTGAAAGCCGCTGACAATGTGGTGTTTGATGGTGACATAGTAGTGGGCAACCACGCGACCTTTGGCAACTGTGTGACCTTTGGCACATGTGCAAAAATTGGCGACAGCGCACATATTGGCGCTGGGAGTCGATTCGGTCATATTCCAAGTTTCGGGCATCGTGTTCAGCTACACGATGATGTGACAATAGGGAATTGGCCGATGTTTGGCGAGTCGCTTGTGTTTGGCAACAATGTCACGATCGATGGTGGAGTTGTTCGAGATTTGATAATTGTCTCCAATGTTGATGGAAGTGGTCGACAGGTCATCATTTATCGACGGGACGATGGGCCATACGTTCGTGCTGGATGTTTCTTTGGGACTCTGGACGAATTCGTGAAACGAGCCACAGCAGAGGACAAGCACCGATATGCTGAAGTTGTGTCGTGGAATGCAAATTTCCTGATGGCAACCGAAATCCCCAAAAGGGTCGGATATCCTGTGGCGTGAGTTGTCTTACCACTCTGGCTCAGGGATAATCCCCTCAACAGGAGAGAAAGATGTCAAAACACGCCACAGTTGTGATAGGTGCAGGGTACGGGGATGAAGGAAAGGGTCTGATGACAGACTACTTTGCTGCCAATTCCAAAGACCACCCAGTCGTGATTCGCTACAACGGGGGCGCCCAAGCTGGCCACACTGTTGCCACGCAGTCAGGGGCTCGTCATGTGTTCATGCACCATGGTGCGGGGACAATTGTTGGTGCGCCAACGTACCTTGCACGAGATTTCATTTTTAATCCATTCCTCCTCCACCAGGAACGGTTAACTCTCACCCGCGCTGGTTTGTACCGAGGGGGTAGTCCCTTTGTGCACCCCAAATGTCGAGTGACCACACCATATGACATGCTTCTCAACCAAACACTCGAGAATGCACGGGATGTTCGGCACGGTAGCTGTGGAGTTGGAATCTTTGCCACAATGCAACGAGATGTGGTTGCTCCGTTGCGGATCGAGACACTGTCAAAAATGACACTGAGTGAAGTGCGGGACATGCTCCTCACTGTCCGTGATCTGTCGCTCAACACCTTGAAATCTACTGGTATTCCTACTGGCCAAGACACGGCGGAGTTGTTTGACTTGGACTACTCTCAGAAGTTCTACGAAACGTCACGAGAAGAACTGTCGCACTACCGTATTGCAACATACGCTGATCTGTCGGACATGACTGATCATTTCATCTTCGAGGGTGCACAGGGTCTGCTGTTGTCCGAAAAATACGGTGACTTCCCACACTGCACTCCTTCTGACCCTGGATTGACGAGTCCAGTTGAGATTGCTGACCTGTTGGGGTGTAACACAATCGAAGCTGTGTATACCACTCGTGCATATGCGACTCGTCACGGCAATGGTCCTCTTACTGGGGAAACAACAGCAGCCAATCTGGGTCTCAAGAACATCGAAAGTGAGACGAACCAGCAGAACGACATGCAGGGCATGTTCCGATATGCGCCACTCGATGTTGCGCGGATTAAGGCTGCTGTAGAATCAGATTCGATGGCGCTGACAAAATCGTCGAGATTCACAGAAACTGTGATTTCGCTTGCGGTCACCTGCCTTGACCAAGTTCCTGACCGATCGATTGTGGGGACACTCACTGGTGCAATATCCGCCGAGATCGTCTACACCAGCACTGGTCCAACCCGACACAATGTTCAGGTGATGATGTGGTGATGGATTATCTGTTTGCAGCGATTTGGAACCTCCTCATTGCACTACAATACATTGTATATTACATCACCACAAGTTGGTATACGATTCGAAAAATCCCATACAGACGAGTGAATGGCCACTTAGGACCAGAAGCTCGTCGCATTTCGGAGGACATCAAATGAACGTAACATTCACAGGAGTTGGGGACAATGCTAATGTTCGCCACTTGGATGCACTGTCGGACCTCTACCCAACTGTTGAGTGGGGCATCCTGTATTCTCCACGGAGGGCTGGAACCAGTGGGCGGTATCCATCCATTTTCAAAATCCACAGTATCCTCACCCTCACTCGACCTTCAACGAAGTTTGCCATCCACATGTGTGGTCATGCCATAGATGATTGCATTCAGGGAGTTGGGAGCGCAGTTCAACTCATTGAAAAGCTGTGCTCCAGGCCCGAAGGTGGGCGTGTGCAACTGAACTTCAATCAACAGAAGCGACAGTACGCGGGACAAGATCTGACCAACTTGATGGATCGTTACCCCACCATCGAATTCATCACCCAACACAACAGTGCTAACAGCGAAGTGCACAAGATGGTGAATGAGTGCAATAACCACTCTGTGTTGTTCGACTCCTCTGGTGGTTTGGGAATTCTTGGAGACTGGGAGAGTCCAATTCCTGGCGTTCACTGTGGGTATGCAGGTGGGTTGGGTCCACACAATGTTGCATCTGAGTTGAGGAAGATTCAGGCAGTTGCTGGTCATACCCAGTTCTGGATTGACATGGAAACGCATGTGTGTAATGAGGATGGGCTCCATATCCCAGCAGTGGTTCGCACCCTCACTGAGATTTATCCCGATTGACTCAATGACGCTCAATCACGCTACAAAAGCAATCTGTCGGCAGGCTATGGCGGTGCTAGCAGATTGTGAAAATTACCCTACGTGTGTTGTGACACTCGCAAGGTCCATCGAACAGCGGTACCAACAACGACGTCACCATGTGACGTGGGTATGGGAGAATCGTCAGCTCCTCCATCAATTCATTCGCTACCGAAACGCCAGCAAGGCCAAGTTGGCGATTGATCGTCGTCGTGACGCTTCGCTGCGGATGCAAGCGCAGTATGGGGTGAAGGCTCTTACTGTGTTGCACCAATATCGAAGCTCGCTAACAGATTGTCGGTACGATGCATTGGTGCTGGAGCAGATGGTGCGGTTGATCGAATTGCAGTCGCATGGTGGATTGCTCCAATATATTGTGGACGTCAATGAGGGGAGATCTCTCAATGTCAGTAACGAGTGCTATCAATTTGGAGTATCAATCGGCCGAGGGCAGATGATTGAAATTCTGTGTTGGAAGTTGGCTCGTCTGGAGCGCGAGGCAGAGCCAGACAACTCTGGTAAATAGGGGATCTCGCGTGCATCTCCTCACATGCTTATCCCATTTCGACACGGTATTCTCAGTGGACTATTGACAGCCAGTGGGGCAGCGAACTTCCTCCAATTCCAAACACCCACAACAGTGGGTGTTGTCGCTACCAACACTCCCCTCAACCTAGCGTTCGCGCACGGCACGACGAACTACCTCATCTCTGTTGACGTAGACAATCCAACTGCTTGGCCAAACATTGTGCAGGGTGAAGTGACGTGGTTGTACATCGACGTTGACACACGAACGGGTGCAATCACATTCGGCTCTACAAAAGTTGAGCCCATCACTTCGATTCATCGGCCTGCACCCAACATTGACCTGTATTGGTATAATCCTGCAGTGTCTAAAGGACAGTGGTGGGGAGGCACAACTCCTGGCAACTCAACTTGGGTTGAGCGAATTCGTCTGTTTGTTGCAAAGATCAGCAACGTGTCTGGAATTGAGTACTTCCCATTCGGTTCACAATCGGGACAAACCGTCCCGTCAAAAGTTGGTCGAATTGTGTATGACAACATGGGTCGGACAATTCGAAAGACGAACGGCGAGTTCTTCACAACTGAAGACGACATTTTTATGAATGGCCCTATCTTGGGACCAATCTCTCTTGACACTCGATTGAATCGTGTGCAGGCTGATCAATCAATCCCCGAGCATTCGATTGTCAAGTTTGTTGGATTCGACAAGATTCGACTTGCTCAGTATGAGGACACATCAAGTCATATTCTTGGCTTCATCAAACACAGTCTCCCAACCAACGTCACTGGATCGACTGTACTGCAGGGAATCATCGAGAACCCAAATTGGAATTGGCGATATGTCAACGACTATGTGTGGGTGTCAAATGAGGGACAGCTCACCAACATTGATCCATTGATTGACAATCCAGCAAGAGGTGCACAGCCTCCTGTTGGACGAGTGTTGTCTCCAACACAGGTGGTGTTTGATCCTCCACTATTTGCAGGACTTGGTGGGGGTGGTGAAATAGGTGAAGATGGTGCGCCTGGAGCATCTGCTTATGAAGTCGCTGTCCAAGAGGGTTTTGTTGGAACTGTAGCTGAATGGCTGGAGTCGCTGATTGGCGATGTTGGACCCACCGGTCCTGCAGGACAAACAGGGGCCAATGGTGAGATTGGTGAGGCGGGGCCAACTGGACCCACAGGAGCAAGTGGGGTTGGGCCAACAGGACCAACAGGCGCAGGAGAAATGGGGCCAACTGGCCCAACTGGAGCAACTGGACCAGCTGGAGCAGCTGGCA
>Ga0075012_10005844_pt1 | contig 11231 bp, 10 predicted proteins | sample All_14_2_FD_71474 | JGI IMG/M metagenome (GOLD analysis project Ga0075012, IMG submission 71474) | Freshwater microbial communities in response to fracking from Pennsylvania, USA - Allegheny Zone_MetaG_DW_15 | ecosystem: Environmental > Aquatic > Deep subsurface > Groundwater > Drilled...
GCCTCGGGGGCACCTATGGCGGCAACCCCATCGCGACTGCCGCGGCTCTCGGTGCCTTGAAGACCTACGACGAGCACGATCTACTGGGGCGCGCCCGCGAGCTCGAGGCGATCATCCTTGATGAATTGACCACGCTGCAGGCGCGCGATGGCCGCATCGGTGACATTCGCGGTCGCGGAGCGATGATGGCCATCGAACTCGTCGATGCCGACGGCAAGCCCGACGCCGCCTTCACCGGCATGGTGGCGAAGCACTGCCATGTGAATGGCGTCGTTGTGCTGACCTGTGGCACCGACGGAAACGTCATCCGCCTGTTGCCGCCCCTGTCCATCAGCGACGAGCTGCTGAGGGAGGGCATCCAGGTCATCGGTGAAGCCCTCGCCGCCCACTAGATCTACCACCGCACACCCTGCCCAGCGGACGCCACCACCGCACTCCAGCGATACGGAAGAGACCATGATCACTGAAACCGAACTGCTCGCGAAGGTTCCCCGCGGCCTCTACATCGATGGCCAGTGGGTCGACGCCGAAGGCGGGGCGACGATGACCGTCGCCGACCCGTCGAACGGCAATGTTCTCGCGGAGATCGCGAGCGCGTCCGTCGCCGACGCGAAGAAGGCGATGGATGCTGCCGCAAACGCGCAGGCAAGCTGGGCGGCCACCGCTCCTCGCGTGCGCGGTGAAATTCTGCGCAAGGCGTGGGAGCTCGTCACCGAGCGCGCCGACGAGTTCGCGCTGCTCATGACACTCGAGATGGGCAAGCCGCTCGCCGAGTCGCGCGGAGAGGTCACCTACGGCGCCGAGTTCTTGCGCTGGTTCAGCGAAGAGGCCGTGCGCATCACCGGTCGCTTCGGCGAGAACCCCGAAGGCACCGGGCGCATCGTCGTCTCGCACGCACCAGTCGGCCCGTCGTTCCTCATCACGCCCTGGAACTTCCCGCTCGCCATGGCGACACGCAAGATCGCTCCCGCGCTCGCCGCCGGCTGCACCTCGATCATCAAGCCCGCCGCGCTCACCCCGCTCACGACGATGTACTTCGTCAAGGTGCTCGAAGAAGCTGGTGTTCCTGCCGGTGTCGTCAACGTCGTCACGACCGCGAAGTCGGGCCCGCTCTCGGCCGAGATCATCGGCGACCCGAGACTGCGCAAACTGAGCTTCACCGGATCGACCGAGGTCGGCCGCATGCTCATGAAGCAAGCTGCAGACGGCATTCTGCGCACCTCGATGGAGCTCGGCGGCAACGCCCCCTTCGTCGTGTTCGCCGACGCCGACCTCGACAAGGCCGTCGACGGGGTCATGCTCGCGAAGTTCCGCAACATCGGGCAGGCCTGCACCGCGGCGAACCGCATTCTCGTGCAGCGCGAGATCGCCGAGGAGTTCGGCCGTCGCGTTACCGAGCGCGTGCAGGCCATGAAGATGGGCCGCGGCACCGAGGAGGGCGTGCAGATCGGTCCGCTCGTTGACGACAACGCTGTGGCGACGTCGCACGAGCTCGTCGAAGACGCTGTGTCGCGCGGCGCGACCGTCACGACGGGCGGTCAGATTCCCGACCGCGATGGCTCGTTCTACCCGGCGACGGTGCTCACGGGTGTCACTGCTGGCACACGCTTGCTCTCAGAGGAGATCTTCGGGCCGGTGCTCGCGATCGTTCCCTTCGACACCGAAGACGACGCCGTCGAGCTCGCCAACGCCACCGAGTACGGCCTCGTCTCGTACGTGTACACGACCGACCTGGCTCGCGGCATGCGCATGATCGACCGCCTCGAGACGGGCATGATGGGCCTCAACGCGGGCGTGATCTCGAACGCCGCGGCACCCTTCGGCGGCGTCAAGCAATCGGGCATCGGCCGCGAAGGCAGCTTCGAAGGCATCGACGAGTACCTCACGACGAAGTACACCTTCATTCCCAAGAGCTAGGGCGGTGCCCGTCGGCCTCGAGCCGACGGCATCCCTTCTCCTTCCGCTGCCGGGCGCTGTGGTGGCCGCCCGGCAGCGGATCTTCGCGGTTCAGCCCGCTTGGTGCAGTGCAAACGCGAGGGCGAATCCCAGTGCCGCCCACAGCCCCGTGAACGATCGGTCGGCGGCGAACGCTTCAGGAATCATCGTGTTCGACACCATCGCGAGCACACCACCTGCGGCCACAGCCGTGACGATGGCAATCACTTCAGGCGCGGTGCCCGCGAGCAACAGGTAGCCGATCATCGCGGCGACCCCCGAGACAAGTGCGATTCCGACCCAGAGCGACAGCACTGAGCGCACCGAGCGGCCCGCGTGGCGCATCCCTGCGGCGCTCGCGAGGCCTTCAGGCAGATTCGACACGGCGACGGCGACGAGAAACGGTATGCTCACGCCGCCTCCTTGAGCGAGCGACAAGCCCAGCACGAGGCTTTCGGGTATGCCGTCGAGCAGTGCACCGACGGCGACGACGAAGCCGACCGCGGCCGCCGACCCTCCGCTGATGTCCCGTTGCACAGCAGACTGCGCGCGATGCTGCACCGCGATCGACCTCTTGCGCTGGCGAGCCCCGCGCTGTGCGAGCAGCAGGTCGGCGACCACGTAGGTCGCGGCGCCCGCGAGAAAACCCGCGAGCGTCGGCACAAGCCCGCCTGTCGCATGCGCTTCGAGAACGAGTTCGAAGGCGAGCGTCGAGACGAGCCCGCCGGCACCGAACGCCATGACTCCCGCGACGAGCGGCTCGGGAACCTTCCACAGCACGCCCACCACCGCGCCGAGCACGAGCGTGCTGGCGGCGATGACGCCCCAGCCTCCCGCGAACAGTGCCTCGAGCATCCCGCCTCCTCCTTGCTCGCGGGGCGCACGGTCGTGATGCCGCTCGGTCGTGCCGTGCGCGCTAGCCTACGCCGCGCGCGTGCCTATCACCGTGAGCCGATCGTGGGCAGTTTGCTCGCTCGTCGGTCCCTTGTTGCGGGCTCCTCCACAGCTTCCGCAAGACGGGACCGATGGAGCAGAGTTGTGCAAGCCTGCGCGCGACAGGTCGAACCTGTGCAACCTGTGCGTCATGACCTCGAACGACAGGCGGCGACAACCTGTGGACGAGTCGTGGGTGGTGCGAGCGACTGTCGCCGGCATCGGGATGCCCTACTCGCGCACGCGACGAAGAGACGTTGAGCATCCATTTCGCGGAGTCGCAACCTACGGAGTCGATCTCGGTGATGTCGTCGTGAGAGCGCATGCGCTCGGCTTGGTCATGGCAGACGATGCAGCCGTGAGCCATACTTCGGCAGCTCGGGTGCGCGGGCTACCACTGCCTCGAGTATTTCGTCACGAATCAGCTGTGCATGTGTCGGTGCCAAGGCCGCGCCGCGCACCTAAGGGTGCGGGAGTTGCTGGCCACAGCATCGAGCTGCCGCGCGATCGAGTTGAACACCTGCTGGTCGTGGCGTGGGGAACGCGCGAGCTTGTGCCCGTTCGGCTCGTCGATGAGCCCATGACCCTGCTGACGTGCGCGACTCAACTGTCTCTTCCTGATCTCGTGGCGCTCGCCGACGCCATGCTGCAGCGGGCGACGAGTGAGGGGCGAGCCGACCCCATGCTTTCTGCGCTGACACTCGGTGCCGGGAAGCCTGGTCACGCGCGGCTCGCGCGGGCCGCGGCTTTACGCCGGGCGGGTGCGCGCTCGAGGGCCGAGACGCTGGTGCGACTTCAGATCGTCAGCGCGGGGCTTCCGGAGCCCGTTGTCGCGCACACTGTCCAGTCGACGAGTCGCTCTTCTGAGCGTTGGACCGCCGAGGCTGATCTCGCGTGGCCACAGTTTCGGGTGCTACTTGAATACGAAGGCGATATGCACCGGTCGTCGCGTCGACGATTCGCCACTGATGTGCGTCGGTTCGAACGCTATGCCGATGAAGGTTGGCGCGCCTTGCGTGCGACCCGCGATGACCTCTTCGGGTCTCCGAGCGAGTTGCTGAGCAGGCTCGAACGACGATTGCGCGAGAACGGCTGGCGACCACACCGTCGTTGGCGACGTCGCGACGTGCCACCGGCCGTTGCGTGACTCGTGGCGGGTGACCCGTGGTCTGTGACTCGTGGCCCGTGACCCGTGGCGGGTGACCCGTGGTCTGTGACCCGTGGCCCGGTCATGTGTCGAGCTGCGCCTCAGCCTGAGTCGCTGTAGCGCACCCTACGCACCCTGCGCACCCTGAGGCGTGCAACCGAGGTGCCGATCGGGCCCGTGTTGCGGCTTCGAGCGGCCCAACAGCAATGCGGGACCGATGGAGGCGAGCACTGCACACTCTCTGGCTCGCGCAGTGCTCCTGGGGCATCCGAAGTGCGGGCGAAGAGCATCCAGGTCGGCGCGTTCTGTGGTCCCGCCTGTGGAAAGTCTCGCCATGCGCGGGCACCTGCTCGGCAGGATGACCCGCATGTCGCACGCGGTCAGCACCATCACCGAGCGGGTGCGGCGCCGCGTGCGCGACGAGCGCCTCGACCTCAGCGCCGACCCCGCAGCGGCCGAGCGCCTCGTGCGAGAAGAGTTGCGCGACTACGCCGAACGCTCGCTCGCAGGCAGCCTGCCGCCGCTGCCCGACGAGGCGCACGCGCTCGGTCTCGTGCTCGCCGACCTCACGGGCTTCGGCCCGCTGCAGCCCTACTTCGACGACCCCGAAGTCGAAGAGGTCTGGATCAACGCGCCCGACGCCGTCTTCGTTGCGCGCAACGGCGTCACCGAAAAAGTGGATGCTCGCCTCACCGACGAGCACGTTCGCGGCCTCGTCGAGCGCATGCTCTTGAGTTCTGGCCGCCGCGTCGACCTGTCGAGCCCGTTCGTCGACGCGAGTCTGCCCGACGGTTCGCGACTGCACGTGGTCATCCCTGACGTCACCCGCCGGCACTGGTCGGTGAACGTGCGCAAGTTCTCGCAGCGCATCCGCGACCTCTCGCGCCTCGTCGAGCTGGGGTCACTCACGCCACTCGCGGCGGAGTTTCTGCGCATGAGCGTGCTGGCCGGGTCGAGCATCCTCGTCTCGGGTGCGACGCACACCGGAAAGACCACGATGCTCGGCGCACTGCTCGCGGGTGCGCGCCCGAGCGATCGCATCATCACGGTGGAAGAGACCTTCGAGCTCGACCTCGATGCTCCCGACGTCGTGGCGATGCAGTGCCGCACGCCCAACCTCGAGGGATCAGGCGAAATCACTCTGCGGCGCCTCATCAAGGAGGCACTGCGGATGCGCCCTGACCGTCTCGTCGTGGGGGAGGTGCGCGAGGCCGAAGCGCTCGACCTGCTCATCGCGCTCAACTCTGGCTTGCCCGGCATGTGTTCGATTCACGCCAATAGCGCCCGCGATGCGCTCGTGAAGCTCTCGACTCTGCCGCTGCTGGCCGGCCGCAACATCGACGCGAGCTTCATCGTGCCGACGGTCGCGAGCGCAATCGACCTCGTCGTGCACTGCGAGCTCGTGCGCGGAGGCGGCCGCCGAGTCGCCGAGATCGTCGCGCCGACCGGCCGCACCGTCGACGGCGTGGTCGAGACGGCGTCGATCTTCGTGCGCGAGGGTGCCGAGCTCGTGCCGACAGGGTTGCTGCCGCGCCGGCTCGAGCCCTTCGCGGCGCAGGGCCTCGACCCGGCCGCCTTGCTCGGGGCAAGCCGATGACCCTCGCTGTCGGTCTGCTGCTCGGCGCTGGGCTGCTGCTCGTCGCGTCGCCGTGGCTGTGGCCTCGCCGCTCACGTGAGAACGAGGCAGTGGATGCTGCGCCACAGCCGCCCGCCCGTCCCACTCTGCTGGCCCCGGTTGCTGAGCTGCTCGCTCGTGCGGGGGCGGCGAGCATCCCGCCCGGGGCTTTGCTCGCGGTCTGCGCGATTGCCGGCCTCGCCGCGGCGGCCCTCGTGCTGCTGCTCGTGCCGGTGACCGCCTTGGCGCCCGTCGCCGGAGCGCTCGCGGCGGTCGCCCCGTTACTCGTGCTGCGCGCACGGGCTGGCGCGCGGCGCCGCGCCCTCCGCGCGGTCTGGCCTGACGTCGTCGACTTGTTGCTCTCGGGCGTGCGCGCGGGGCTGAGCCTGCCGCAGTCGATTGTCGCGCTTGCCGAGTCGGCACCCCCAGCGGTGCGTGGCCCTTTCGCCCAGTTTCGACGTGACTACGAGCGCTCAGCCGACGCGGGTGCGGCGCTCGACGCGCTCAAGGCGAACCTCGCCGACCCGGTCGCCGATCGCATCGTCGAGACGCTGCGCATGGCGCGTGAGGTCGGCGGCACCGAGCTGCCGAGCGTGCTGCGCGGACTGTCACAGTACTTGCGCGCGGAAGCGGCAGTGCGAGCCGAGGTCGAGGCCCGGCAATCGTGGGTGCGCGTCGCGGCCAGACTCGGTGTCGTTGCCCCGTGGATTGTGTTGCTCCTCCTGTCGACCCGCCCCGAAGCCGCCGCTGCCTACAATACGCCGGGCGGCGTAGCTCTCGTGCTCGGCGGCCTCGGAGCGAGCCTCGTCGCCTACCGCCTCATGATCGCGCTCGGGCGCCTGCCCGAAGAGGGGCGGTGGTTCCGGTGAGTCCGCTGCTCGGTGCGGCTGCCCTCGCGGGTCTTGGTCTCGGCACCGGCCTGTGGTTGCTCGCGAGCCTCGTGCCTCGCGTCGGACGACCACGACTCGCCGCGCGCCTCGCTCCCTACCTGGTCGAGGTTTCGCCTGAAGCCCGCGCGGCTGTTGACCGTCACCGCACCGACCCACTGCCCGTGGTCGCCGAACTCATCGCTCCGGCTGTCGAGGCCGCGCGCCGCGCGCTTGATTCAGTGCTCGGGGGCGAGCAGCTCATCCACACGCGGCTGCGCCAGTCGGGCTCAGCTGTCACCGTCGCCGGGCACCGCACGCGTCAACTCCTCGGAGCATCCCTCGGTGCCGCCCTCGGCCTCCTGGTCGGCGCCCTCGCTTCGGCGCAGGGAGTGCCGCTCGTGCTCGGCTCGCTCGTCGGTCTCGTCGCGGGGGCTGCCGGCGGCATCGCCGCGGTGGATGCTCTCCTCGCCCGCGCCGCCCGCCGACGCTCCGCGCGCATCACGCTCGAGCTGTCCACCGTCGTCGAGTTCGTGGCCCTCAGCGTCGCTGCCGGAGAATCAATGCTCGAAGCCCTGCGACGCGTCGCCCGCACGGGTTCGGGCGAGCTCGCCTCCGAGATCGCGCGCGTCGTGCGCCGCACCGCCGCAGGTCGGCCACTCGCTGAGGGGCTGGCCGAGCTGCGCGACGACCTCGCCGTGCCTGCGGTCTCACGCCTCGTCGAACAAGTGCTCGCTGCCCTTGAACGCGGAGCCCCCATCGCCGAGGTGCTACGCGCTCACGCCCTCGACGCCCGCGACGAGTCGAAGCGTGCCCTGCTTGAAGCCGCCGGAACTCGTGAGGTCGCGATGCTCGTGCCCCTCGTGTTCCTCATCCTGCCGGTCACCGTGTTGTTCGCGGTGTGGCCGGGGCTCATGGTGCTGCAGGTGGGGTTCTAGATTGCGCCGTTGAGGCTACTGATCGTGAACGCCAGCGCGAGGAAGCCAAGAAAGAGGGCAATCCAGCCATAGCCGATCACCAGGCCGGCAATCGCAAGACCCCGTCCGCTCTCGCCGGTGCGCTTGATCTGCGCGAGCGCGATGTGCCCGAAGACAATGCCGAGCAACCCGCCGAGCAGGCAGAAGATGAAGGAAAGCAGCGCCATCGTGTTGGTGCTCGGCGCGACCGCTGGCGCATAGGGCGAGCCGCCGCCAGCACCGATCGCCGCCGGTGCGTTACTTGGCGCGGGCACAGCAGCGTGGCCGAGTTCGTTGTTGGCCGAAAGCTCGTTCGTCACGATGGCGCTCCTTCTTGGCCGCCGTTTCGAGGGGTGGAAGGCACGGCCGCACCCGAGCATGATTCATCACCGACCCGAGCGCAAGAGGCGAGGGCATGTTCTTGTGCCCCCGATCCTCACGTGTGACTCACGCCGATCAGTGCGGCCCCGGCGGCAGCTTGTCCACGCCATGGCGCGCGGGCTTCGTCGGCTCGGCTGCAGTCGCTTCCACGACAGCGCCGCCACCCTGACGCTCCGGGTCGTGCGGAGACGTTGAGTCGGGTTAGCCGTGCGCCGTCGAACGTTCGTCGTCAGGCTCGCGCTCGTCTTCGGGTGGCAGATGATCGGTCGGTTGCTTCGGTGCATTCTGATCGTTCATCGCCCCAGGGTGTCGTGAGACTCCGTGTGTCGACAGGGGCTTGATTTTCGGCGTAGACCTCTCTACGAGGCTTGTGGCGAGAGCTTGCGGTAGTACTCGCTCATGGCGGGAAAGTAGTTGTCCCACTGCACCGCTGTGACATCGCCACCCGAGAGTGCGGCGCTCAAGCGATCCAGGTAGTACTCCCACCCGGGCCCGACGTTCGACATATCGTCATCGCCAAGCAACTGCGCGAAGGTGAGCGTCGTGTGCCCGTCGTGCTCCGCGAGCTCCACCCGCAGATGCCAAGTGGCCTCTCCGACGCTGGTGTCAGCGGCGAAGCGCCGCGGTGGATCGCACTCGAGAATCGTGAACTTTTCGCCCTCGACGTCATCGCCTTCTGCGGTCATGAAGAACATCACGCTGCCGCTGGCAGGGTCGCCCTCCCATCGACCGATCCACCGCTCGAGTCGATCAGACTCGGTCACCGCAGCCCACACGTCTTCGATCGGCGCGCGGAACGTGCGGGTCAGTCGCACTTCCCGCCCGCGCGGTCCGTCGCCGAGTGTTCCCGTCGCCGTCGGTGTGCTCATGCTGTCTCCTTGTCGTCGAGTGAGTTGCGGGTGTCGACATCGTCGGCGCCACCGAGCTCTGCGCGGCGGTCTCGGCCCGCTCGTCGCACTTCGAGCTCGAGGGCGTCGAAGCGTTCCGGCGCGAACGGCGCTTCAGGCTGTGGCTGTGGCTGTGGCTGCAGGATGCCCCGCTCAAGTTCGCGCACGGGCTCCCACCCGCGCGGCTCAATCGAGTAGACCCGCGTGCGTCCGACGTTTGAGACCTTCACGAGCCCGCCATCAAGCAGCACTTTCAGGTGTCGGCTCACCGCCGGGCGTGACACGGGTTCCGTGTCAGCGAGCTCGCCCGCTGTGCGGGGAGATTCGGCTATCGCGCGTAACAGTCGTCGACGAGTCTCGTCAGCGAGGGCAGGAAAGGGGTCCACGCACAAAGCGTAACAACATGGTTACGCATTGGGAAGAGGGTCTAGCGCCGAGCAACTGCCAGCGCCGCGCTGACCGACTGAGCTCGCTCGAGCTCAGCACCTACGGGCGCCACAACACCCCGCTGCACGACGTCATCGACCGAAGCAAGCAGCCGTCGTCGAGCCGTACGACGCCGCGCCGCCGCAGTCAGCGCGCTGAGCGCCCCCGACAGCGCGCCGAGCAGCACACCGACGAGTACGGCACCGATGATGACGAGGGTCGGCACAGCCCAACCCTCGAGCGGCCCCGACTCGACGCGCGGAATGAGCAGAGCGGGCATCCCGAAGCTGGGCAGAAGTGAGGCCCCGACAAGCCAGAGCGCTCCGAGAACGCCGGCCACGAGCGTCAACCACTGCACGATGCCGACGATCGGCCACCACCACGATCCGCGCGCGGGCAGTGGCGTACGCGCGATCGCGAGATCGAGGTCTGCGGGCAGGCGGTCGAGTGCACCCTCTGCCGACGCGCGCACCGCAGCGCGCCACGAGGCCGCGAGCCCTTCGGCTGCGGCGTCGGCGAACGTCCGCACGGCGAGCGAGAGCCGCGCCTGAGCACCCGCGCTCAACAAGGGCATGCTCGTGCGATGCACGTCGAGGTCGACCGTTGTGTCAGCACCTCGGCCTGCACCGCTGCGACGCGGTCCGAGCCCCAGCCGCGCGAGCGGGTCGGCCCGCAACCGCCCGATCCACGACACGAGCGGCCACCCCGTCACCTGGCCCGCACGCTTGCGATACGACCGACCAACGGCGTTCGCGACGACGTCGACCCCCACTGCGGTGCCGATCTCGTCTCGCAGGCGGGTCGCGGCCGCTTTCCTTGACGAACCCGATACCGCGGTGGATGCCGCACCAGGGTCATCGATGCGCCCCGCGAGCGTCTGCACATCGGCGGTGAGCCGAGCATCCCGGGCCGCGCGCGAAGCGGCAAGCTGCCCGATCGCAGCTCGCACTTCGTCGATGCCTTCGAGCGTGCGCGCGCTCACGGGCAGCACCCGCGCGCGCGGCAGCCCGTCGCGTTCGATGATCGAATGCAGCGACCGCACCACGGCCGCGCGGTCATCGGCCCGGAGCAGGTCGATCTGGTTGAGCACGACGAGCGTGACTGCCGCGTGCCGCGCGTGCGGAGCGATGAACTCGGCGTGCAGCACGTCGTCGGCATACTTCTGAGGGTCGACGACCCAGAGCAGAGCATCCACCTGGCCGGCCAGTCGCTCGGCGATCGCCCGGTTGCCCGCCTCGATCGAGTCGACGTCGGGAAGGTCGACGAGCACGAGCTTGCCCGCGCGAGGGTCGATCGGCTGGGTGCGCTCGACGCGCTCGCGAATCTGCAGCCAGTTGAGCAGGTCGGCGGCGCCTGCGGCGTCCCACGTCACAGCGAGGGCTTGCGAGGTCGTCGGCCGCCGCACGTGCGCTTTCGCGACCTCCTCGCCGACGAGCGCGTTGACGAGGCTCGACTTGCCCGAACCGGTGGCGCCGAACACGCCGACCACTGTGTGCTCGGGTGATCTTGACCGTCGCGCTTCGGCTTGCTGCAGTAGCGCCGCCGCCTCGTCGAGCAGCGCACTAGGGATGCGCCCCGATCCCGCCTCGGTCACCGTGCGCAGGGCGGTGATGCGGTCATCGAGCGTGGGCTTGGCCGCGCTCATGACGCGACCCTTCGGTTCGACACAGCGCTCACGGGATGCTCACCGCCCTCACTCGACATCCGCCGCACGCGCCACATCGTCGACGAGCAGGCGCGACTCGCGTCGCAGTGCCTCGGGTGACGAGCCGAATCGCAGCGGTTCGAGCGCGGTGCCGAGTCGATCGGCCTCCGAGTCGAAGAGCGCCTCGACCCGGCGCTGCAGGTCGCTGCGGGCTTCGGCGGCGAGCCGGCGCACGGCGTCTTCACCGAAGATCGTCTCGAGCAGCTTCTGACCTAGCACGGCCGAGCCGCCCGCGATGACGAGCTCGCCGCCTGTGAGCCCGCCGGTTGACGCGAACACGACGATCATGAGCGCGACGGTCACGACGTTGAGGCCGAGCGAGAGCACGCGAGCGCGCACTCGTTTGTTGCCCGCGTTCTCGTGGATGAGCTGCATGAGCG
>Ga0075012_10005845_pt1 | contig 11231 bp, 8 predicted proteins | sample All_14_2_FD_71474 | JGI IMG/M metagenome (GOLD analysis project Ga0075012, IMG submission 71474) | Freshwater microbial communities in response to fracking from Pennsylvania, USA - Allegheny Zone_MetaG_DW_15 | ecosystem: Environmental > Aquatic > Deep subsurface > Groundwater > Drilled...
TAAAGCACGCCGTAAATGGCAAATGGCAGGAGCGCCCACCAGGACCCCCACAGAGCGTAGGCGGCCGCGCCGGAACCGAGGATGAGCGCGAACCAAAGCAGGGTGTCGCGAAGCGCCGGGCCATCGCGGCGCTCCAGCAGCTTCCGCATGGTTTCCCGCGGGACGGGGCATTGATACCAGTCGGCTTCCGCCAGGCCGCGTTCGATGGCCCGCTGCGCATTCTCGCCGGTGAGGCTGTAATCCAATTTTGTCGGCGGCTTGACCGGGATTGCGGTCTCGTGGCTCATCGGGAACGGGGTGGGTTCGGGCGGCAATTCATGGGAAAACAATGGTTCGAGGCAAAATAAAGCACGGCCTGCCCTTGCGAGTCCTCTTGCCAGGTGACAAAAAGTTTTCATATTTTGTCCTGTGCTCGAAGACCTCAAGCTCGGCTCGAAATACGACGGCTTTCTTTTCCTGGCGGAATCCGTGAGGAATCCCCCCTGGTTGGGCAGCCATCACCATGTCGAATTGGAGCTCAATCTGGTCGTGAATGGTTCGGTCACCTACGTGGTGGGCGGGCGGCGGTTTCGCTTTGGCCGGGGAACCCTGCTTTGGATGTTCCCGGCCCAGGAGCACCAATTGGTGGACCGCTCGGACGATGCCCAGTATTACGTGGCGGTATTCAAGCCGGGGTTGATCCGGCGATCCTGCCACAGCAGGCCTTACCGGGATCTTCGGCGCAAGCGCATTGATTGTGACGGGGTGTTGCACGCCCTGCTGGATCCGAATTCCTTTGATCTGGTTCGCCGCACCATGGACGGCTTGATGGAGGAGTCCCTCGATCCGGACCTTCTCAATCGGGAAGCCGGTTTCGGGATTGGATCCGGTTTTTCCTTTAAGCACGGAGATCCCGATGGCTTGAACGCCGGGCTCCATCATCTCTTGCTGCTGTGCTGGCGGTGCCAGCGGAAAGGCTCGGACACGGGACGGGAGGTCGCATTGCATCCGGCGGTTTCCCGAGCGTTGCAGATTCTCGGCGAAGAGGAGAACGAGATGGCTCTGTCCCATCTGGCCCGGCGGTGCGGCGTCAGTCCGGCTTATCTCAGCCGAACCTTTCACCGGCAAATCGGGGTTCCGCTCAGCCGTTACCGCAATTCCGTGCGGCTTTCGCGTTTCTGGACAAAATATCGCGGCTCAACCCGGTTGACGCTGGCCGAGGCGGTGTATGCGTCCGGCTTTGGCAGCTACGCCCAATTCTATAAAATCTTTACCCAGGCTTACGGCCGGGGCCCCCGCGAATGCCTGAAACCGGCGGAAAATTCCTGATTTCAATTCGGCCGGCCGGAGCGCCCGGGGGACTTTTTCCGCTTTCGATCCCGCCATGCTTTCGGGCTCGTGTTTTCGATTTGCCGGAAAGCCCGGTAAAAGGTGGAGAGTTCCTCAAAACCGCATTCAAAGCAGATTGAAATAATCGATCGATCGGTCTCGCTCAGGAGCCGCTTCGCGTAGCTGATGCGCTTTTCCCGGAGATGGGCGAGCCAGGATGTCCCGGTAAATTCCTGAAACAGGGCGCTGAACCGGCGGACGTGGAGCCCCGTGCTGGCCGCGGCCTGTTCCAGATTCTGCGGGCGGTAAAAATGCTGCGCCAGATCCTGGATGTAACCCGCCACCCGGGCGCGGGAAATGGACGGGCTTTCCTGGACGGGCGGTTTCGCCTCGCTCTTCTCAAGCCAGCTCCGGGACAGGGTTCCGATCAATTGCAGGGTGAGGCCGGTCATCATGCTGGGCCACCCGGGCCGCTTCATCGTCTGCTCGTAGAGGATTTCCTTGATCAGTTTTTGCACCAGGCTGCAGGTGAGGCGGTGGGTGGTCACCCGGCAGTTGCGCGGGTCTCTGCCGAGGCACCCGCGCTCGATTTCCGGGTTGTTCAGGACCAGAAGATACAGCGAGAGCGGATGCCCGGGAGTATCCACGATGCGATACAGGGTTTCCTTCGGAACCACGGCGACCGTTCCCTTTTTTAAGGGATATTTTCCCGGTTTGGTCCAGAGAGAGCCCTCGCCGTTCAAAATGTAAAAGACCCCGAGATTGGCCCCCCTGGTCCAGTCCATGAAAAAATCGGCGCGATGATGGCTTTCCAGCACGCCGATACCCTGCTCGAACAAAAGCCCGCTGACTGGGCGTGGCTGCAAGATAGGCACTCACCCATTTTGGAAATAATGCCGAAAATGCCAATAAGTAATTTTTCTTTCCAATGAAAGATCAACAAAGGCGATTCGGAGAGGGATGCCGAAATTGCGAATAAGCATTGCGGATTATGCGAAGAGGCCGGGCGGAGCATGGGCTACCGTTGAAACCATGATGAAAGCAGCGATCAAATCCATCGGTCTCACGCTCCTGGTGGGCTGGAGCGGGGCAGTGAATTTGCTCCTGGCGGAAGATGCGAAAAGCGTGAGCCAGTATGGGATCACGTGGACCTTCGATAAAGCCTATCCGGTGGGAAAATTTATCACCGGGGATTATTGGGTCGTCGGGCCGGTTCAAGTCGTGAGTGTCGATCCCGCGCCGGAGCCGGGCCGCAATGGCTCGGAAATCAACCCCAAGGCCGGTCCTCCTCCCGGTTGGAAACAGGGTTACGACGATCGCGGTCATCCCTCGTTTGCCACGACCTACGATGAGACGAAGCGTGTGATTTACCCGCTGGAGTTGCAGCCGGGGCAGTCGCTGGTGAGCACGGCCAGCCTGGCGAACATCGGTGACAAGACGGATGACACGATTGACGGTTATGCCCGAGGTCCCCTTCGCACGGCCGCGGTTCTGACCTGCCTGGGTGAAGTTCCGCCGGCGGATGCGTTTCGGCCGGCTTTCGTGGGAGAAGAGAAGAAGATTTGGACGTTAAGCGATGTGAAGCGTGATCTTCTGCCCCGCCTGCCGCCGCCACCGGGAGCCCGGCCTGCCGGGATGAAGGAAGTGGTCCAGGCTCAGTGGGAAAAGGCCCCGGTGGATATGCGAATCTTCAATTCCCTGGTCTTGTTTCCGGATGTCGCGACCCAGGAGCGTTATCTGGAGCGCATCTGGCTGGATTACGTGGGCAGCGCGCCGAGCGGGCAGCTGCATCCCATTGAAAACATGCCCAGCTACGGCCGGGAAATTACCAACCTCATCTCGACCGTGGGCTTGATGCTTTTGCTGGATGATCCTCAGGGAGAAAATGAAAATTTGCTGCGCCTCTATATCCAGAAGGGCATCGACTACTGGGGGGTGGCCCAGTCCAACCCCGGCACGTGGATTGCCGATGGCGGAATCAGCAGCGGACGCAAGTGGCCGGTGATTTTTGCCGGCCTCATGTTGGGCGAGCCGGAGATGGCGAACGTCAAGGCCACCAGCGCGGAGGACGAACAGACTTATTATGGCCAGGGCTACTCCGGGGCGAAGACGCTCTGGAAAATCCACCCGCGCGCCCCGATCCAGCATGAAGAGCTGCCGCCGGAACGGTGGAAGGACGATCCTCCCTTCAAGGGGATCAACAACGGCTGGCGTTCGGAAGCCTACCGCGGTCTCAACGGTCCGACCTGGACGGGACAGGCGCTGGCCGCGCGGCTGATGGGCGCGAAGCCGTTTTGGAATCATGACGCCTTTTTTGACTACGTGGACCGTTGGGTCCAGGAGGCGCCGGAAGGAATGCTGGTCCAGCCGGAGAATGCCACAACGGCCGAACCCCTGGATCCGGCGGCTTTGCAGAACCTTGTCCGCCGGGAATACCAACCTTTTCCCAGCGATTTTGTGCGCCTCATGTGGGAGACCTATCGCGCGGACGCGGACCGGATCGGAGAACGAACGTCGAAGAAACTTTCCGTCAAGCCGGCTGCCCCGGCTGCGGAAAAGTGACGATATCCGAAACCAAGAAACCGGGTAAGCATCCCCGGGTTATTTTATTGGTTTGCGGAGCGATTCGCGAAATTGGCGCGGGGAGATCCCGGCATGGCGGCGATAAGCGGCCGAAAGCGAAAAAGCATCGCCGTAACCGACCTGGGCGGAGATTTGTTCCAAGGTCAGGTCGGTTGTGGAAAGCAGCAGGGAAACCCGCTGCATTCGCAAGCGGGCAAGCTGTCTCTGCGGGCTGAAGCCAAGTTCGGCGCGGCAAAGCCGGCGGAAATGGCCCTCACTCAATCCCGCCTTCCGGGCCATATCGTCCAGGGTCCAGGTTTGGGAAAGATCCTGGCGAATTTTTTCCCAGAGTGAACTGAGCCGGGCATCCCCGGCTTTGCGGGAGATGACCCGTTCGACATAGCGATGAATGAGTTCCACCCAGTGATGGATCGCGACCGCATCGCCCGTCAGCGCCAGTTCCTGTTCCAACCCCTCGATCAGCGCCAGCGGCGACTTGAAGCCGCCTTTGACCAGGAGGGTTTCCTCGACCGGCAGCCGGGGAGCGGTTTGCCAATGGCGGTCAAACACGATCCACGCCAAAATCCAAGGCGGCGATGCCTGCCGATTGCTCAAGGTGCCATGAGGCGAGTGGCGCGGAGAAAATACCCCGTCGCCGGAAGCAAAATTCACCCATTTTCCCCGAATCAACGCGCGGCCGCTTCCCCCGCAACAAAAGGTGAGATGATCGAAATCGGGGTTCAGGCGCACGACCTGATAACGGCCGGAAATCCGGGCATGGCCGACGCTGAAAATTCCGCGCGCTGCCAATGCCGGGCACTCGATTCCATGCACGCCGCTCTGCCGGATTTTTTTTCCGGAAATGTTCGTTTCACGTATGTTTTTGTCTATTTCACGCATGGATCGTCGCCGCGGTTTCGGCATAGATAGTCGGGTAAATGGCAATTGATAGTGCTCTCCCTTCTCGATTCCAGCTTTTTGGAATGGGGCATCGTCGAAAATTAGTCTATCAAGCCGGACGTTTGCGGGACGCGTTGTCGGGTGAGGTGGTGAAAATCTGGAATGTTCGAATGGAACGATTTATTCCGGCGGATTACCGGGTCGAACTGGAGACCGCGGAAGGTGAACAAGCCATCTTCGAAGATGAGGAGGGAGTCTGGTGGGAACGCGATGGCGGTCGTGAAGCCCTCACCCGAAGTTCCGTGCGGCTGCCCGCTTTTGCGGGACCGAACGCGCCGTTGTTGCGCGTCCTGCACGGGGAACTGCTGGTGAATGTCCTGCCCTGGGGACCGGTTCCCAATCTCTGGGTTTATTCCCGCCCCTGGTATCGGGATGCCGCCATAATGGCGCTGTGCTTCGAACGCACGAACAATCTGGATCTTCTCGCTCCCTGGATCGAAGGCCTCGCCACACCGTATGACCAGAACAACCGGGGAGAATCCGAACCGGATAATTTGGGGCAGGTTTTGATGCTGGTGAGTTTCGCATCCGGAAGGAACCATTCGTTGGTCGATCCGGTTCTCCAAGAGATCGGCCGGATTCGGCAAGGAAGCTGCCTGGCTGGCCGCACGGATGGCGCCGAACATCCGGTTTACCAGACCAAGTGGCTTAAATATGGGCTTCAGCGCCTGAGGTTGGATGATCCCTTCCAGATTCCCGCGGTGCCCGACCGCTACAGCGCCCTTTTTTGGATGGATTTTCGGGATCAACACGTGCCGCAACCGCGGTTTGATGCCGGAGCCTTGAAACGATATCCCTATTTGAACTGGGCGGAGGCGCATTTTTACAACGAACCTCCGCCGGAAAACGTCTCGGCGGAGGATTTTCCGCTTACCCGGGAATGCGAGGCGAGCGAGGCGGACTATGCTTGGATGGACCTGGTCTCATCCGACTGGGCCGCGGCCCGGTGGAGCAGCCCGCATGGCTGGCACGCCGCGGAAATGTTTCTTTATTATCACGATCTTTCATTTGAATCCTAATTATGTTTCCCTCCCATTCGATCCTCAGAAACCAGCTCAAAACCCTGATCGCCAACCGTCGGGCGCAAGGCCACCGGGTGGACGGGCTGCACGAGGAACTCAACGCGTTGCCGGACAGCTACGATGCGCTGGATGCCTTTGCCCATCGGCTTTCCCGCCTGCCGCTGCGCGAGGACTGGCCTTACACGGAGCCGGATGAGTTGGCCGAGATTTGGGCGGAGTGCGATCCGGCGCGTCCGTTGGGGCCAATCGCCGTCCTTGCTCCCGATGATGCCTCCGCCCGGGTGGAAACGGCCTTTCTCGCGTCGGTTTGCGGGTGCATTCTGGGCAAGCCCCTCGAGGTCCATCCCACGCTGGCCACGGTGCGGGAAGCTCTCGAACCGAGGGGCGAATGGCCCTTGCGCGAATACGTTTCCGAAAGCCTCCGGGTGAAGGGAGAGGTTCACCCCAACGGCGGCCTGCACGGGGACGCCTGGCATTGCTGCCGGGAAAACATTCGTTACGCCGCGCCGGATGACGATATCAACTACACGATCCTGGGCATGCTGAATTTGGAAAAAAACGGCCGCGATTTCACCTGGGAGCAGTTGCGCGAACTCTGGAGCCGGCATTTGTCGCTCTCGATGGTTTTCGGGCCGGAGCGGACCATTCTCGTGCGATGCGGAATCGAGTCGCTGGGCTGGCCCGCCCGGAATGCCCGCGCGTCCGATCAGCGCGAATGGGTGCGGGTTTGGAACCCGAATGATGAATTGTGCGGCGCGGTGATCCGGGCGGATGCCTACGGATACGCCTGTCCGGGCAACCCGGCACTCGCGGCGGAGCTGGCGTGGCGGGACGCCAGTTTCACCCATCGGAAGACCGGGGTGTATGGCACCATGTTCGTGGCGGCGGCAATCGCGGCGGCATTTGTGGAAAGGGATCCGCTCCGGCTTTTTGGAACCGCGCTGCAATTTGTGCCCCGCCGCAGCCGGTTTTACCGAATCGTGGAAGACTCCCTTAATGAGGTGGCGCTCGCCTCCGACTGGCTGGACGGCTACCACCGTATTCACGGCAAGTATAAGGAATATTCCCACTGCCAGATTTACCAGGAGTGCGGCACCTTGATCAACACCCTGCGTTTTGCGGAAAATATTTCCGATGGTTTCTGCAAGCAGGTCTCCCAGGGCAATGATACCGATAGTTTCGGGGCGACCGCGGGTTCCATTCTGGGAGCCTGGTTCGGTCCGGACCGGCTTGATCGGTCGTGGCTGACGCCGTTTCGCGACGAGATTCGGACGGGGCTGAATTTCTTTTACGAACGCTCTCTGTCCGCCCTCGCAAAACGAATGGCAAAGTTGCCGGAACGAATGGCCGGTGGAGTGGAATGACGCCGGGACAATCAGCGCGGCCCAAAAAGGCTCTCGATTCGCCGCCGACCGGAATCCGAAGGAGGCGTCCATTTGATTTCCACGGCGGGAAGCTGCTTTTGCAATTCGGCGAGGTCGCTTTCGGAAAGATCGATTCCGTCCAGGTTGAGCCGCCGGAGATGGGAAATCCGTTTTAATTGCAGGAGCGCCGGCAGGCTTAACCGGGCTTCCTGGAGGGTCAGCGATTCCAACGAGCTGATTTCCGCCAGCGCGGCGACGCTCTCATCCCGCAGTGCGGCGGGCGGTTGCATCGAGAGGCTCTGGCCCACGGTCAACGATTTCAATTCCTTGAGGGCCCGCAGCGCCTTGATGCCTTCGGTCGTCACGCCCGTATGCCAGGTCCGGAATTGTTTGAGGTGGGAAAGCTCCGCCACCGCCGCCAGGCCCGCGTCGGAAAAGGCGAGGGAACCTGCCACCGTCAGGGTTTCCAGATTGGGCAGCGCGGCAAGGCCGGCCAGACCTTGCCCGGTAAAGGTTTTGCCCGGATGGAAAAAAGTGGCGTTGCGGAGGGCGGGGAAGGTTGCCAATAGGCCGATTCCGGCATCGCTTACGGTCATTTGGTTGGTAACGATTGATTCCACGGCCGGCAATCCCGCCAGAATTCCGAGTTTGGCATCATCCAATCCGGCTCCGAACGCGAGGGTTTTTGTCGTCTCGAGTTTGCGGATCTCCCGAAACTCCGCTTCCGAAAGCGTCCGGCAATCTTTGACCGATACCCGGCCGCCTTGGGCAATTTCAACTCCCTCGGGAGCTGGTTCGCCGGCAACTCCCAGCGCGCCGCTGAAAAGTGCCGGGAGCACCAGACAAAACCCGCGAAGCCAATTCATAAGGATCAAGCAGACCGGAGAAAAAATTGCGGGACCTTCAGCCGTAAAGGGGATAGGTGGTGCGGATTCCGCCCGTGCCGAACCGGGCCGCATAACCCGGAAATACCGCGCCAAAGAGATCGTTGTCGCTCACGCCAAACCATTTGAGAATGGGGTAAACGTATTCCTCCACCGAATAGCCGGGAATGAGCCGTCCCTGTCCCACGTCGTAAATGCTGCGAATGATCTCGGCGTTGAACTCCGGGTAGATTCCATAAATGCGCCCGCCCTTCACCGCTCCGCCCAGGACAAAGTGGTTGCCGCCCCACGCGTGATCCGTTCCATTTCCATTTCCGCTGAGGGTCCGGCCAAAATCGGATGCGGAAAAAAGGCTGACCGAAGGTTTTAGATCGCCGGAAAGATGCGACCAAAATTTTCCCACCGCCTCGCTCAGGTTCGCCAATGCCGGGGGATGCCGCTCCATCAGGCCCTGGTGCATGTCAAACCCGCCATAGGTCACGAAAAAAGTCTGCCGTTTGGTCCCGCTGTTTTTGAAGGAAGCGATGGTATTGGCGATCAGCTTGAGTTGCTTTTCGATCGGCAGGGCCTGGGAAACATTCCAGGCGGGATAGGCGTCGTGCCCCAGTTTTTCCTGATACTGGCTCAGCGCATTTTGAGCGTCGACCGTCGCCTGCGCGTAGGTCGATTCAAAAATGTTGCGATACATTCCTCCCAGCAACTGGTCGACGGCCTGGCTGCGGGCATAAGCCGCCCTTTCCCGGAGGGAGTCGGCGGCGGGAGGGTTCGGATTGTATCCTTGCAGCGGCACCAGCCCGTTTACGCTCATGGTATAGGGAACGATGTCGTTGCCGGTTTGAAGGATGTTCGCTCCGCTGAGGGAAATGTTGAAGGTGAATTTCTGGCCCCGGCTCTGGCGGTTTTGCAGGATGTCCATGGCCCGCCCCGCCCAACCGATGCTGCTGCGCTTGTCGGGCATGCAGCTTTGCCATTGCTGCTGTTGATCGGAGTGCGAAAACAGGCCGAGCGGGCGATGGTTGACCTCTCGTTTGTAAGCCGCGACATCGGCGAAAGGTTTTTGGAGGGAGCCGACGTTGGCCACAAACGCCAGGCTCTCGGCATCGAAGAGCTGCTTGAACTCGGGCATTTTCGGATGAATGCCAAACCCCCGGCCCGGGAGATTGGCCGGCTGGATCGGCAGGAGGCTGTCCGCTCCGCTGCCCGGCGCCGCCAGACCCATGCCCGCCGGATTTTGGTCGGGATCATAAAGCCCGCCCCGGGAGCCGAGATAGTAAGTATACTCATCGGAATTGGTCGGCACGAGCAGGTTGTAGGAATCATTGCCGCCGGCCAGGAAGATGCAGACGATCGCTTTGTAGTCATCCTGGTCCTGCGCCATCACCTTGGTTGCCAATCCCAGGTTGAGCAGGGTCGAAAAAAGTCCGGTGGTGCCCAGCGCGGCGCAGCTGGCCTGGCCGATGAATTGACGGCGGTTGATGGGGTTTGACGCTTTCACGGGATGGTCAATGGGGATTACTTTTGAACGGCATAGTCCGGCGAAATCAGGGTGAGATAAACGGCCATCCGCACCCGCTCCATGGCTACGGCGGGATCGTCCGCGGGGGTCAATCGCTGCACGGCGTCCGTGATGATCTTCCGCGTGCGCGGGCTCATCACGCCGCCGGTCAGCAGGGTATTGAGGTTGCCGACCAAGGCCGCCGGATCGTCGGCGAGGCTTAACTGGGAGGAAAGATCGATGGCGAATAGCCGCTTGTGCGGACGGGATTTTCCCGGTTCGTAATGGATGAGATCCATTAGATAATTCGGAGTGAGCAGGGCGGTGTTGGAGTTCAGAATCTGGAACTCGGGCGCCACGAGCAAAGTGGAACCGGCCGTCGCGTTGGCGTTCCGCTCGGATACCCGGCCCGGCGGTTGGAAGTCGGGCAGATAAAAATTAAAGACGCTCGGCGCCGACAAGGGAAACTGGGCCAGGCGGGGCAGGAGATAGGAGGCATAAACCGGATAGAGCGGCTGGGTGGCGGCCGGTTGGGCCTGGAAGCCCCGGGCCAGCTGGGTGACGCGCAACCAGGGTTCCCGCAGCTTGCCGTATTCCTCCCGCCGGGCGTAGGACGGATCCCTGGCTTCCTCATCCAGGAGAATGGCGCGGATCACCGCTTTCAGGTCCCCCTTGCTGTCGAGGAAAGTCTGGGATACGCGCTGGATGTAGGCGGGGCTTGGGTTGGAGGTGACCAGGCGCTGAATCAGGCCCCGCGCAAAAAACGGCGCGGTGTTGGGATGGGCGCAAAGAAATTCGAGCGTGTCATCGATGTCCTTCGCCGTGTCCTGCCCGGCCGGAAGTGTGAGGCCGAGAAAGGCTTTCGCTTCCGTGTCATGCCGCTTTTCTTCAATGACATCGCGGCCGTGGCGCAGCCGCGCGGTTTTGGAAAACAGTTCGATTTTTCCATCCGGCCCCTTGCGCCGGCCCATGGCGGGACCTTCGGGATATTTCAGACCGGTGAACACTCGCGCCAATTCGGTGATGTCAGGCTGGCCGTAGGTCGGAATGGCCTGTCCCTGGGCGTCCACGCGAATACTTCCGTCCGGGTTCAGCTGGACCAGCCCGATGGTGAAAAGCTGCATGATTTCCCGGGCGTAATTTTCGTCAGGCCGCGAGCTGGGGTTGAAAAAACCGGCCTTGGCATTCCCCACCAGGCTGAGGAATTCTCCCATCACCGGGTGGTAGGTAACCTCTTTGAGGAGGGTCGGAAAATCGCCGAAGGCGTTCCGATAAAGCATGTCCTGCCAGTCGCACAATCCTTCGGAGGTGGAATCCAGCGTGTTGTCCTGGTCGCTGATCACAAAAATCTGACTCAGCGCATACGCCACCCTGGTGCGGAGCAGGTGGTTGTTTTCGCTGATCATCATACTGGCGCGGATTGCCGCCGCGTCCGGGGCATGCGTGCGGTAGCTGGTTTCGATGGTCTGATTGTCGTAGGTCGAATGAAGGACCGTCAGCGACAGATCGCCCGGCGTCACTTCTTTGGCGAACTGGGCGTCCAGCCAATCGGCGAACGCCGTCCGAGGGTTGGCGGAAATGGCGGCCGACAGGGCGGCGATTTCCGCCGGAGTCGGGCCCATGGTCGCCTGGCCCA
>Ga0075012_10005846_pt1 | contig 11229 bp, 8 predicted proteins | sample All_14_2_FD_71474 | JGI IMG/M metagenome (GOLD analysis project Ga0075012, IMG submission 71474) | Freshwater microbial communities in response to fracking from Pennsylvania, USA - Allegheny Zone_MetaG_DW_15 | ecosystem: Environmental > Aquatic > Deep subsurface > Groundwater > Drilled...
CTCTAAATACCACCCGATATCTGGCAATCTAAAAAGAATTCTCTACTTTTGAGAGTGTGGAAAATATTTTACCTAGATATTCCTAGCTACTTTAAGTATATTATTTATGACGACGGACTTAATAAGTAAATTCGGACCATGCGGTTTACTCTGCGAAAAATGCTACGCATTTGAGAATGGTCCTATTCATTATCACGCAAAACAATTACTTGAAAATTTAGGCCAGTTCGATAACTATGCAAAGCGTTTTGTAACCCTGCTCAATGAACCTAAGTTTGAAAAATATCAGGACTTCAAGGAGATGCTTCATCTATTTGCATCGAATAATTGCAAGGGCTGTAGGCAGGAGCAGTGCCATTTATTCACTAATTGTAAGGTTCGGGATTGCTATAAAACGAAAGGCATCGATTACTGTTTCCAATGCAACTGTTTCCCTTGCAATAACACAGGATTTGATGATAATCTCCAAAATAGATGGCTTACAATTAACAGGAGAATAAAGGAAATAGGATTAGAAAACTACTATAACGAGATTAAAGATAAACCTCGATATTAAAAAAAGAAGTATGAAAAAAGCAATTATTATTGGAGCATCATCGGGCATAGGACGTGAATTGGCAAAACTTTTGGTTAATAACAGCTATAAGGTTGGAATAACTGGAAGGCGAGCATCATTGCTCAATGAGATTAAATCGGAAAATCCAGATTCATATGCAGTTGCTTCATTTGATATTACCAATTACATCGATGTTTCCCAATACTTGGATGCGCTTGTTGCTGAGTTAGGAGGTGCAGACTTAATTATACTTAGTTCGGGAACCGGCGATAATAATGATAGTCTTGATTTTAGAATTGAAAAAGAAACTATCGATACAAATGTTGCAGGTTTTACCTGTGCCTTGGACTGGGCTTTTAACTTTTTCGAAAAACAGGGATTTGGACATCTTATCGCAATTAGTTCAATTGGTGGACTTCGGGGAAGTAGGCTGGCACCTGCATATAATGCCTCAAAGGCATATCAAATAAACTACCTAGAGGGTTTAAGGCAAAAGTCTGTAAAATCAAGGAAGCCAATTACAGTTACCGATATTCGTCCGGGATTGGTTGATACAAATATGGCAAAGGGCGATGGTCTTTTCTGGGTTATGCCAGTGGAAAAAACAGCCAAGCAGATTATGAGTGCAATAAATAGAAAGAAAAAGGTTGCTTATGTTACAAAACGTTGGAAATTAATTGCTTTTTTACTTAAAACTATGCCAAAGATGCTGTACGATAGAATGTAACGTTCAAATTTTAGGAGTTAATTATAACATTAAATTCTGAATCTAAAGTTAAAACGGAATCAATCACTTCTCCATTTACGGTCAGACCTTTAATATTTGCAGATTTCCCTTTCTGTATAAGCGTTTGAATCTGTTTATCGGTAAGGGTTTTGCCGTACTGCTCAAACATCACCTTGAAGGTGCATCCTCCTTTGTACTCGCTACATCCAAATGCTGTTTTACCCTTGAGCATAGTTCCTTTTTTGCATTTGGGGCAATAAATTACTGCCGGCTCATCGTCTTTGGGTTTACTCTTTTTGGGTGATGATTTTTTTGTTTCTGAAGATTTAGTTTTACTCTCTTTTTCAGATTTTTCCTCCTCTTGCTCAAGCTGCACAATATCAATTTTTCGGTTATTCTCTTGTTTCACTTCAATAACTAGTTGAGTAACCATCTCTTTCATTTCGTCCAGAAAAGCCTTTGCATCGTACTCGCCCTTTTCAATTTGACGCAATTTTTTCTCCCATAAACCCGTTAGTTCCGCCGATTTAAGCAATTCGTTCTGAATTGTATGGATTAACTGTATTCCTGTTTGAGTTGGAACAAGGTTTTTCTTTTCGCGGGTAACGAATTTTCGTTTGAAAAGAGTCTCAATAATATTTGCACGGGTCGATGGACGACCAATACCATTCTCCTTCATCAACTCGCGTAGTTCATCATCCTCAACCTGCTTACCGGCGGTTTCCATTGCCCTAAGCAATGTTGCCTCGGTATGCATTTTGGGTGGTTGTGTTTGCTTCTCGAGCAAATCTGGCGTGTGCTCACCTTTTTCACCCTTTTCAAAATGAGGCATAATTTGTTCCTCGTCGCTTTCTGCTTCGGATTCTTTCTCGTTTTCCTTCTTGGGATAAAGTACCCGCCAGCCATCCTCAAGTATTACTTTTCCGGTGGCTTTAAATTCGTACGAAGCCACGTCGCCAATTACGGTGGTGTTTGATACCACACAATCGGGGTAGAATGCAGCAATAAAGCGGCGTGCAATGATATCGTAAACCCGTTTCTCCTCCAGAGCCAACCCCGACGGCTTAACACCTGTGGGTATTATAGCGTGGTGGTCGGTAATTTTTGCATCATCGAAAACCTTTTTGCTTTTCTTGATTGGTTTACCCAGCAACGAAGCGGTAAAATTTGCGTATGGCTCCATATTCTTGAGTATTCCCTCAATTTTTGGGTACATATCGTTGGGTAAAAAGGTGGTATCTACGCGAGGATAGGTAACCATCTTTTTCTCGTAAAGGCTTTGGATGTATTTCAACGTATCGTCGGCGGTATAGCTGAATTTCTTGTTACATTCAACCTGTAGTGCGGTTAAATCGAACAGTTTTGGTGGTGCTTCATTGCCCTTTTTCTGCTCAAAGGAAACAATCTCGAAAAGGTTTGTTTTTATCTCCTCAATTACCTTGGCTGCTTCTTCAACAGAATTAAAACGACCAATTGTAGAGTTAAAGATTACACCACGATAGTTTGTCTTAATCTCCCAAAATGGCTTTGGAACAAAATTCTGAATCTCCTCAAATCTTCGAACTATCAAGGCTAGGGTAGGGGTTTGAACTCGGCCTATTGATAAAACACCTTTTCCGTTGGCATATTTTAAGGTGTATAGTCGGCTAGCATTCATTCCTAAAAGCCAATCGCCAATGGCGCGAGCGTTACCTGCGGCATACAAACGTTCAAAATCTTTTCCGTCTTTTAGTTTTTCAAAACCCTCCAGAATAGCCTCGTCGGTCATCGACGAAATCCACAACCGTTTCAACGGTTTTGTACACTCCGCTTTTGTTAGCACCCAGCGCTGAATTAGTTCCCCTTCAATTCCAGCATCACCACAGTTAATAACCTCATCGCACTCTGTAATCAATTTCTTTATGGTATTAAACTGTTTTTGAATACCATCGTTATCAATTAATTTAATGCCAAACCGAGGAGGAATCATTGGCAAGGCATTTATTCGCCAAGGCTTCCAATCGGGAGTATAATCGTCGGGGTTTTTAAGCGTACACAAATGGCCGAAAGTCCAAGTAACCTGATAGCCATTCCCTTCAAAATAACCATCCTTCCTATTTACTGCTTTTAAAATACGCGCAATTTCCTTTGCTACACTAGGCTTCTCGGCAATGCAAACTTTCACTTTTTTTCTCCTTTCCGTCTCACAAATTTATAAAAATCGACGAAGAGTAAAATTTGTAAGATAATTTATTAATGAGCAAACATAAGTGATTCTCAATTGATATGGCTAAGTTAGTTTTTTTGATCTATTGCAATACTTCCCACTTTTCTGTAGCTTCGTGGCGTGAAATGTAATGTTATTTAGACGATTCCATTTCGGTTAAATAATTTATGGCTGCTTCGAATTTAGGGCAGAAAAGAATAAGTAAATATGAGGTTTGAACAGTACAATTTTGTCCCTGCGCTAAAGCGCAATCTTGAAGCGCTCGGTTTCCGTAAACCCACCGATATTCAGTTTAGAGCCATTCCGCCAACGTTAAAAGGCGAAGATGTGCTTGCCATAGCGCAAACAGGAACTGGAAAAACTGCAGCATTTGCCATTCCTACAATTCAGTTACTCTATACACGACCAGGTAATAAAGAGCAGTATAGTACACGCTGCTTGGTTATGGTGCCTACTCATGAGTTAGCCATTCAGGTTTCGGAGGTTTACAAACAACTGATAACAGGAATGGGCTTGCATGTTGTTGGTATATATGGCGGAGTAAATCAAGATCAACAAATAGCACTTCTTAAGAATGGTGCCGATGTTTTGGTTGCAACCCCCGGAAGAATGTTCGATTTGGCCAGCCAAGGCTTTTTATCGTTCAAAAATGTTGAAATTCTAATTATTGATGAGGCTGACCATATGCTTGAGTTGGGATTTATCCATGATATGGAGCAGCTTATAAGGAGAATTCCTCGCAATCGTCAAACATTGTTTTTCTCTGCCACAATTAACGAGCGAATTAAGGATTTGGCCTATGGGTTGGTTCGACATGCCGTTCGTATTCAAATATCGCCCAACGATCCTGTATCCAAAAATATCGACCATTCAGTTGCATTTGTTGAGATGGACGACAAGCGTTTTTTCCTTGAACGTTTTATAAACGATAATCCTGACAGTAAAATTCTGGTTTTTGTTCGAACTAAGGTTCGTGCCGAAAGGGTGATGAAAGCATTGGAGCGTGTAAATATCTCGAGTCAAACCATTCATAGTGGCAAGGATCAAAACGAACGATCCCAAATTATGGATAGTTTTAAGTCTGGCAACAATAGAGTGTTGATTGCTACTGATGTGAGTGCAAGAGGAGTGGATATTCCAAGTGTTGAGTTTGTTATTAACTACGATTTACCCGAAGTTTCCGAAAACTATGTACACAGAGTAGGGCGCACAGGTAGAGGAAATCAACGTGGAAAGGCCGTTTCGTTCTGTAGCACTGAGGAGAAACCTATACTAGCAGAGATAGAATCCTACTTAACCAAACCAATTGCTGTTATGCAAATGACTCAGGGTGAATACCAGGCAACAGTTGATGTGTCGGAAGAATCGGAGCACGATTGGCGCTCCCTGCTTAAGGAACACGATGAGTATGGTGCAAAAGCTAAAAAGAAGAAGAAACCAAAAAAATAAACAAGCAGATATTGATTCTTTTTTACAATATAATATTTAGAAAGGCATAAGTTACTACTTGTGCCTTTTTTAGTTATTTAAACTATTTCTGAGTTTGTGAAAGTACATTCGCTTTGCTAACTTTACTTCTTAGTCTTAATTGAATTTAGAACCTCCATAGCCTAAAATCAAATATCATGGTAAATATTTCAATCGAAAATTGTTTCCAAAAATCTGAGATAGATTATTGTTTGAGCATTGTTGAAGATAGAATTAACAGTAAGCATACCGATAAATTTTTCAGGCATAAGGAGGAGCTTGAGGAGTGTATATTGCACGATTTTAATCACTCTAAGCTTGAAAAGACGCTGTCATCGCTTACTCCGTATAAGTATCAACCCTATACTTTGTACCGTATTATTAGCAACTCTGCTGATAATTATATGATTACAGTATTTTATAATGATATCACCTCGGTTAGCACTGCTAAAGTTACCCTACCAGATTTAAATGATAATGTTGTTGAAATGAAATCCAACGACAAAGGGTTTTTATTTCAATGTAGCTTTACGAAAAACAAAACTTCCATAGTTATTAAAAGTATTAACTCCTCAAAAAATACCGTGATAAACAATGTGATTGAGACTTTTCAGAAACACAATATTTTCCCGGAGTATATGGAGTTATGGTACATTAAGGGACGCGACAAAAAAGTTAAATCGCTCTATATCGTTAACTGTACTATTGATGGAGAAATCAATCAGAATGAAATTCAATCGCTTCAGAATGATTTTGAACGATACCTACATCGCTACATAAAACCAATGAGCGTGTTCGATATTGTTGGGCCGTCCATGGTTGGACCATCGAGTTCGCATACCGCTGGAGCTAATAAAATTGGACAAATTGCAAGGAATATAATAATTGCACGATCCTCGTTCGAAAACAAAAAGGTAAAATCCATCGAAGTAAAGTTACTTGGTTCGTTCCGCGATACTGGCCCTGGGCATTATACTCCATCGGCAATTGGAGGAGGATTGTGGGGTCTTGCACCCGATCATCCACAAATGATTCAGCATGGCGATCCTGCATTCCTTTCCGAGCATGGGATCGATTTTGGTATTTGTAAAGCAACTTTTGCAGGGTATAAAAGGGGATTGATTGATGAAGAGCTAAAGTATAGGAACGAGAATAACAATAATATTGCCGAAATAATTGTTGAAACAGAATCGGGAAAATACTCTATTACTGGATTTTCTATTGGTGGTGGAAATGTAGAGGTTCGATATCTTGAAAATAGATTAACAACTCCATTAACAGGTAAGGAAGAGTTCTATTTTTACAATGGATCAATTATAAAACCATCCGATGCAAAAAAAGTAGAAAACGCGGCACTTATTCCTGCGATTGTGAAGATTTCCGCGCAAACAAAGGCTAATTACAGTATGCCATTTAACTCCTTTGAGGAACTTAACAATTACCTGAGTAAAGAAAAAAAGAAACTTGTTGATGTTATTTTTGAGGTAGAATCGAATCTTCAGGGAACTACTCCTGATGAAACCTTACTCAAAGCAGCGGAGTACTGGCGTATAATGAAGGCATCGGTTAAAAAAGGTGTGAAAAGTAAGGAATTATCATTGTTAAAACTCACCGGAAAGGATGCCGCTAAAATTAATAGGTTAGTTAAGAAAAGCCCATTGTTCGATAATATTTACGGCAGGGCAACCGCATATGCAGTTGCGGTTAACGAGGTAAATGCCAAGTGTGGTGTTATTGTGGCCTGTCCAACGGCAGGTTCATGCGGTATATTACCGGGTGTACTGCAAGCCTATTCGGAAATTGAGAAACCAGACCGAAAAAAGATTCTTGAATCAATTCTAGTTTCAGGTTTTCTGGGTATGATACTATTTAACGATGTAACAACTGCTGGAGCAGATTATGGCTGTCAGGCCGAAGTTGGTGTGGGAGCTGCTATGGCTGCTGCTGCGTTAACTTATTTGGAGGATGGAAGTTCCGAGGAAATTATTCAGGCTTTTATTTTGGCCATAAAGAACTCCCTTGGGCTAATTTGCGATCCTGTAGCCGGATTAGTTGAGGTGCCTTGTGTTAAACGGAATGGAATTTTTGCATCAGTTGCAATTAGTGCATCACTTATGGCGCTTAGTGGCGTAAAATCGTTTATTTCGCCCGATGAAGTTGTGCTAACAATGAAGGAGGTGGGCGATAAGTTACATCATGATTTCAAAGAAACTGCCGGAGGAGGATTAGCTAAAACTCGCGACGGAAAAGCCGTGGATAGAGCATTTGAATCGGAAGTCAAACGATTTTTTGGCGATAATTAATTATTCGTAATATGGATATAGTTGAAAAACAATGGAAAAGCATATACTTTATTGGTGGAGTTACTGCTACGTTGTGTTTATGTGCAATTATTGCTGATATGATTATTGGCTCAATTACTGGAGCCGATTTGACATTGCTACCCAAAACGGCAATCGATCGTTTTGTCCAATTGAACGATAAACCTTTGTTAGGGTTGTATAACATGGACTTGCTCAATGTTATCACCCAAATTTTAATGATTCCCACAATTTTTGCGATTTATGCTGCACATCGCAATGTAGATAAGGCAAATGCTTTATTGGCTTTAATATTATTTGTTACAGGATCTATCCTTTTTGTTGCAGGAAATACCGCTCTAACAATGTTCGATTTAAGCAGAAAGTATTTTGAGGCAACTACCGATGCCCAAAGATATCTAATTGAATCGGCAGGCGAGGCTATGCTGGCTAAGGGTGCTCATGGAAGTTTGAGTGTTTTCATAGGATTTGTCCTTCCAACAATCGCAAATATTTTAATGTCGGTTGTTATGATCAAGGGACGAGTGTTTGGTTCCGTTACTGCGTATTTTGGGGTAATTGGAAATTCCTTTTTGCTGGTTTATCTTGTGCTTGTAACATTTTTTCCTGCTATAGAGAAATTTGCTCTGGCAATTGCAATGCCAGGTGGTTTGATGGTTTTAGGGTGGATGGTATTATTAACAATAAAACTTTTTAAGTTAAGGATTTCAGCGAACTAAAATATTTATTAGTCCGATATACATATAAAAAGAAAAGATTCCATTATAGGAATCTTTTCTTTTTATGAAATTGATGAAGTAATTTCTAGAAAGTTACAGCTGTTCTAAAGCTTATAGTTTTGATGATTTCATTATCACCCTTAATTGTTCCGTTTCCGTCTAAATCCTGGAAAGTCCAACGGTAGTCAAACCCAACTGTAGCTCCTTTGTAATTATAGCCAATGGTATAACCTGCCAATGTGCTAGGAGTTTTCCACTCTCTGAAATCTTGAACGTTATTTTGGATGTAGTAACCCTTAACATCAGCAAAACTAATCAGTTTCTTCAGAGCTTCACCCATTTTAACTTCTCCATGTATTGAACGCATGTGATTATCTTCGGTTCCCATCAAATCTTGGTAACCAGCAAATAGAACAACATAATTTAAGATATTCATCTCTGCGCTTGCATAAATACCGTTAAGTTCTTCCTGAATAGCCAAAAGTTGTTGCTGCTTGGTGATTACTTGCCTGTTTCCAACAAACTGAGCTCTTTCCAGTTCGTAGGTATTGTTGAAGTATCCAAACATAAACTCTTTTGACGATCTACGATATTCTGCCTTAATAGTAAGGAAGTTATTTACATTCCCCGATCCAATAATCATTCTAATACCAGGCAATGCAGCACCCCAACCATAAGTTTTATCACCTTTAAGTTGAGTTATGTGGGAATAAATATCGAATTTGAATTTTTCCTTTTCTACGATAGGAATTCCAATGTCAAAACTAGCTGCATACATTTGCGATGATTGATCGCTAAGGTTAAATAGATCCGCCATCCTGGATGTATCGGAAGGAGCCAATCCTAACGATAAAAGTTTCTGGTATGCTTCTGCTCTAGTTGCGCCCCAGAAAGGATCGTTCAGTAAGTGATCCCAATCCGAAACACTGATTTTATCCATATCTGTTGCCCACGCTTTTTTAGAAGGATAAAGGTCGATAACATCGGGTACGCCATCACCATCAAAATCTAGGAAGGCGTTGTACTCATTAAAATCACCTCCAAACGATACTCCTAGTTCAAGATGCTTGAATGGCCTGAAAAAAGCTCTTGTACCTAACACAAGTCCAGGGGTTGCAGGTGTTTTAACGAATAATTCTTTGGCATCGTTAAATAGAATTTCTGCACCAAAACGAGGTTTTCCCTCAAATTTTTCGGAGGGAACATAGAATGATATTTCACCACCATATCTTTTCCTGGTGGGGTATTCTACCATGTTTGAGTATCCATTAAATATATTGGAGTAACCAATATAGCTGTAATCTAAACCACCAAATTTTAAGTAGAATGGATCTCTTTTTTGCCCATAACGGATGTAATAAATCTTATCTAAATAATCTTGCCATTGATCCCAATCTTCTTTTCTAATCTGTCCATTTTCATCGAAAAGAATTTGCAAATCAACGCCAAATCCAAATTTTCCAATAGGAACATCGGCTCGTAACGAAAACTGCTGGTAAGTTTTTCCATCGATTGTAACTGCACCTACCACCGCGCCACCCGAAAACTTAGATGTGTCGCTTTTAGGAAGTTCATCAACTTGAGAAAAAACGGGTTGTGAAGCGAATAGTAGGCTTACTCCTAGTATGAAAAGTAATTTTGATTTCATAAGCACCTCCATTTTTTTGTTTGGAAATAGTATTTTAAGGTTAAATGTATTTACGTAGACAAAAATAAGACCAAATTTAGAATTCAATATTAAAGAAAATTTAGCAAGTAATCCTAAATAAGAATCATTTTCTTAGCTTTGGGTTAAATAAAATGACATTTTCAATGGTTAATAAGATCACATCTTCGTTTTTGACACTGATACTTCTAGTCTCTTTTAACTTTCAGATCAAGGCCCAGACTAGTAATAGTGATATTCAGGCCGGAAAATTGAACCATAACTCCGTTCAATTTTTGAATGCTAAAGCAAAGTGGCAGAATTTTTACAGAAATACTAACGCAATAATCGGACTTTCCTCCGATTCAATTTATGGTCTTGCTGATAAGTGTATTTTTACTTTGTTGAATAATCGGCAAGTACCCATTGGTGGTTTAAAGCACGAAGGGGTTTTCCCATCATACTCTTACAAGGATTTCAATGGTTTTTGGGCATGGGATTCTTGGAAACATGCTTTTGCTTTGGCAGGAATAGACTCAGAACTGGCTAAAAATAGCATCAGATCAATGTTCGATTATCAGGATGAGTTTGGAATGGTTGCCGACTGTATTTTTCCAGATAGCACTGAAAATAATTGGCGTAACACAAAGCCTCCACTTGCAGCCTGGGCTGTTCTGGAAATTTATCGACAAAATCTCGATACTGCTTTTGTTGTAGAAATGTTTCCAAAATTAATAAAATACCATAACTGGTGGTATTTGCACCGCGATCATAATAATAATGGATTATGTGAATATGGCTCTACAGATGGAACTCTTTTGGCTGCAAAATGGGAGAGTGGCTGGGATAATGCTGTTCGATTCGATAGTGCGAAACTTTTGCAGAATAACGAAAAGGCTTGGAGTATGAATCAGGAATCGGTCGATTTAAATTCGTATCTCTATGTTGAGAAAAAATGCTTGGCTGGCCTTGCAAAAGTTTGTGGAAGAAATAGTTTGGCCGATTCGATAGAAGTTGATGCGATAAAATTGGCTGCTTTAATTCAAAAGTTTATGTGGGACGATGTGCAGGGTTTCTATTTTGATATCGACATTGACACTAAAAAGCATATTCGAGTTCTTGAACCTAGCGGATGGATTCCGCTTTGGGCTGGTATTGCAAACAAAGAACAGGCTAAATTGATTCGTGATCATATTATGAATCCATCGGAGTTCAATACATATGTTCCTTTTCCAACTGTAGCAGCGAACAATTCCCGGTTCAATCCTGAAAAAGGTTACTGGCGAGGACCGGTATGGCTCGACCAGGCCTATTTCGCAATTAATGGGCTACGAAAGTATGGCTACAACAACGAGGCAGACTCCTTGATGGTTAAAATCTTTAGGAATTGCGAAGGTTTGCTTGATCCTAATAAGCCCATAAGGGAAAACTATCATCCACTTACTGGAAAAGGTTTAAACGCAGAGCATTTCAGTTGGTCGGCTGCTCATATTTTGATGATGATTCGTGAGTCAAGCCCCAATAAGTATTGATAAACCTTAAACCAAAATTGGTTTTAATAATCATACATGAAACATCTGATTATATG
>Ga0075012_10005847_pt1 | contig 11228 bp, 8 predicted proteins | sample All_14_2_FD_71474 | JGI IMG/M metagenome (GOLD analysis project Ga0075012, IMG submission 71474) | Freshwater microbial communities in response to fracking from Pennsylvania, USA - Allegheny Zone_MetaG_DW_15 | ecosystem: Environmental > Aquatic > Deep subsurface > Groundwater > Drilled...
GCCCACTGGCAACACCTACTGGTTCGTTCGGCTGCGCCATCGGGGCAAGCATCGCCGGATCACTCTGGGCCGGTCCGACGACCTCGCCGCAGAGCTTGCCCGGGCACAGGCCCGGCGCTTGCTTGCCGAAGTGGCGCTCGATGGTTTGCCCAAACGCGCCGTGGTCAAGGCAACGCCAATCTTATCGGATTTGGTCGATACCTATTGGGATGATCTGTCGCGCGTCTGGAAAACGTCGACAACCAGGCGAAACTGGAACGCATGGAAGACTGTCATTGCACCTGCCTTCGGCGCGATGCGCGTGGCGGACATTCTTCCCGCTGATATACACCGTTGGCGCGACGACTGTTCAGGTCCGCGGGAAGCGCTGTTCAATCGCGCCCTGCCAGTTCTGGCGGCGCTGCTCAAATATGCCGAGGCGCTGCGCTTGCGTCGCAAGGGTTCCAACCCCTGTCGAGGGATGCCTCGCTACAAACGTGAGCCGAAGGAACGATATCTGACGCCAGCGGAGTATCGTCGGATCGGCGCGGCATTGCGAGAGCAGGAGGCCGCATATCCCGCACAGGTCGCAATTGTGCGGCTACTGCTGTTTACCGGCGCTCGCGTCGGGGAGATACTGAATCTGCGCTGGGAGTGGGTGCAGCCGCCGCGCCTCCTTTTGCCGGACAGCAAAACCGGCGCAAAAACGATCTGGCTCAACAGCCAGGCGCTCGAAGTGCTTGAAGGCATTGAGCGGCACGAAGACACCACGCTCGTCTTTCCGAACCAGGCCAGGACAAGGCCACTCAATTTCGAGAACTGGTGGCTGCCCTTCCGTGCCAGCTGCGCCTTGCCGGATGTGCGCATCCACGATCTGCGGCATAGCTTTGCATCGACCGCGATCATGGGCAATGTGCCGCTTGCGACCATCGGCCGGCTGCTCGGACATGTCCTGCCGGAGACGACCGCCAAATATGCTCACCTGTCCGATGATGTGATCGGCGATGCCGCCGACCGAATCGCGGGATCGTTGGCGCAGGCCATCGGGCTGCGGACATGACCGCCGCCAGTCTCAAGCGGATCGTCGAGGAGGCGCTCGCCGAGGTCGGCGCAAACGTCAATTTCCTGCTCGTGCCGAAGGGTAAGGCGCGGTCCACCACTTGGCTGGGAATCGAGCACGGCTTTGGCATTCGGCATTATCCCAGCGGCCGCAATGTATACATCGTTCAGACGCGGATGGCGGGGAGGCTGCGGACGGTCACCATCGGCCCGGCTTCGGTCCTGACCCGGCATCAGGCCCAGATGGTCGCGCGGCGCGTCATTGCTTACGCACAGGTCGGCCGCGATCCTGCAACTGACCGCAAGCGCATCCGCTCTGCACCCAGGTTTGACGATTTTCTGGAGGAATATTGGTCCCGCTGGTCGCCGCAGTGGAAGGCATCGACACTCGCAACTCATGACGGCTATCGCCGCCAATATCTCGACGGGGCCTTCAAGGGCGTCTTCATCGACGAGCTGAATGAAGAGCATGTGACCAAGTGGTTCGCAGACCTCAACAACCGCACCGGTCCGGGCGCGGCGAACCGCACGCTCGAAATCCTCAAGAACATGCTCAACAAGGCCGAGGTCTGGGGATACCGGCTCGAGAACACCAATCCCTGCCGTTCCGTCAGGCCCAACAAGCGCAGGCAGTGCGAGAGGTTCTTACCCGCCGAGGAACTGGCGCGGTTTGGACAGGTGCTTGCCGACCTGCGCGCAAGCGACAATCTCACGATCCGATCCGGGTGCGGCGTCATTACGCTGCTGCTGCTGACCGGTTGCCGCTATCGCGAGATTCTCACCCTCCAATGGCAGGACGTGAAGGGCAGCCGTCTCCTCCTGCGCGACAGCAAGACCGGCCCGCGCACGGTGTGGCTTGGTTCGGCGGCGCGCGAGGTCATCGACAGTCTGCCGCGCCAACCGAAAATTCCTTGGCTGTTCTGGAACTACCAGTATCGCAGGCCGATCGGCTGCATCCAGCATCTCTGGCGGACGATCCTTGAACGGGCCGACCTTGGCAAGCTGCGCATCCACGATTTGCGCCATACCTTCGCCAGCCATGCCGCGATGAGCAAGGAGACTTTGCCGATGATCGGGCGGCTGCTCGGCCACGCCAACCACCAATCAACCGCCCGCTATGCGCATCTCGATGACGAGCACTTGCTCGATGCGGCGCAACAGGTCGGGGATGCTGTGGAACGGCTGATGGGTGATCCGTTGAAACATTGCATGGAAAATGATATCGCATAAGATATGCAAAGAGTCGTTCTCGACACCGACATCATCGTCACGGCGTTGAGGAGCGCGACCGGCGGCAGCAATGCAGTCCTGCGCAAGGCCGCACATGGGCGGCTCACACCTTTGGTAACTCCTGCACTGTTTCTCGAATATGAGGCAGTGCTGAAACGGCCCGAGCAGCGTCTCGCTCATGGATTGGGGTTGCGCGACATCGACCGCTTCCTTTCTGCGCTGGCAAGCGGCTGCGAAGCGGTGGAGGTGAGTTTTCAGTGGCGGCCGCAGTTGTCGGACCCGAATGATGAGATGGTTCTGGAGACGGCGGTCAACGGCCGCGCCGATGCGCTAGTCACGCACAATGTGCGTGACTTCGCCAAGGGCGCGGCGCGGTTCGGATTGCGGGTATTGCGGCCCGGAGAGTTATTGAAGGAGTTACGGTCATGAGCAAGGCAGCCTATCCGCTCAAGCTTCCGGCATCGGTCAAGGAAGCCGCTGCCCGGCTTGCCAAGGAAGACGGCGTTTCGCTGAATCAGTGGATCGCGGTCGCCATCGCGCAGAAGATCGGGGTGGTCGAAACCGCGTCCGACTTCCTTAAGCGCCGTGCTGGCAAGGCTCGGCCCGGCGATATGCTACCGTTCCTCGACAAGGCGAAGCGGGAAGCGCCGCCAATTGGGGATGAGGTATAGGCAGTCATGAGAAGCTAAGTGCCACGGTTGGCGCTACCGACCCCGCGTCAAGCGATTGGCGCTTCTTCCTGTCCAGCCTTACGCGAAGCGGGTTTGATCGCAGCTTCCGCCAGTTTCCGTTCATGTCCATGTCGGTACGCTAAAGATTGGACAGTTTTTGGGAACTGGATTTGGATGCGGCATAACTCCACTGTTACGGCAATAATTGCTTCTATTGTTCTTTCGGCTTGCCAACCACAAAGCGTCGTGACCGTTCCATCGGACTCGGAACCGACGCCAAGCCGACCAGCCTCGTCACCTGTGAGCATGGAGCAACTTGTCGGGCAATGGCGGATCGTCTCGATCGATGGCCAGTTGCAGCGCGGACGACGGCAGGATGACGGCACAGAAAGCGGGCCGTCGATTTCGTTCTCTAGCCAATCCTATGGCGGCACTGCCGGCTGCAACGCTATGGGCGGTCTGGGTATCCTCGATGATGGTCGCTACTATACCTACCCCGGTCCTCAGACGGTCATGCTGTGCGACGATGCGCGAATGCAACACGAAGGCGCATGGAACGGCGCCCTGCGCGTAGGGCCGGTGGTCGAGCGGATTGGGGACGGGCGCCTGCGACTGAGCGGAGCGGGTCATGTACTCGAACTGGCCGACCGGACGCCTTCGCCAACTTTTCCGGACCAAGCACCGTCGCGTCTGGCAGGAACGCATTGGTTCTTGCACGAAATCGATGGCATCGCGTTTCCGCTTCAACCATCGCGCGGTTCTATCGGACGGCTGTCCTTTGCGGCCGACGGTTGGGCCGCCACCGACGGCTGTCGTACCGCGTCGGCCGCGTTCAGTCAGGAAGAAGGACGGATCGCGGTCAAGGCCAGCGAGGTGCATTCGCCTGCTGTGGAATGCGCGTCATCCGATGGCCGACCGATGACTGCTCTCAGCCGGATGTTAACCGGCACGGTCAAATATCTGGTCGGCCCGAATGGCGAACTGCTCATGGCCGCGAATGGACACCGGCTGATCGGCGAACTTGATCGCACCGCAACAGCGCATACCAGCCCCGAACTCTCCGGGGCATGGACCCTTGCCGAAGTTGATGGCGCCCGCGCGCCCGATGGCTGGACATTCAGCTTCACCGTCTCGGGTTACGGACTCGCCACCGGCTGCAAGCCGCTGCAAGGGATCTACGTGGCCTCGGAGGCGCGGCTCTATGCCGCCCCGCTTCCCACGATCGACATCGGCTGCCCTGCTAAACAGGGTGAGTTACTCAACCGGATCGAGACTGTGCTGCAGTCCGGGCCCTCGCTATCCCGCGCTAGCAGCGACGTGGTAATCAGCGACAACAAGGGGCGCTTGCGACTGGTGAGAGTTACCGCGAGCAAGGTGCAAGAGCCAACCGCGACCGCTCAGGCCGGGAGCGGAACATTCCAGTTGTTCAGCATCAATGGCAAGTCGCTGGCGATGGCCAAAGGCTGGACGACGATGACGCTGCAGCCTGGATCGTTCAGCATAGCCGCGCCCTGCGGCCGGATCGGCGGCGTGGTGCGCACGCGGAACGGCGTGCGCGAGTGGTTTACTGATGGGGACATGGAACCAGCATCGGGATGCTCACAAGCTGACGCGGGAGTGCACAGGGAACTGTCCTATGCGTTCAATCATCCGATGCAGACGGTCGCCGCAACCGATGGGACGATCCTGGTCGCGGGCAGTGGCCAATGGATGGTTGGCGCGCGGCAGGGAAGGTGAAGAAATGAAGTTTGCCCATTTGATCGGCTCCTGCGCTGTCATCGCTTTGGCTCTGACTGCATGCGTCGCCGGAAAGAGCGTGCCGACGGCGACACCGACCAAACAACTCTCGTTTGAAGAGCGGTGCCACAACCTGACCACCGCAGATCGCGCCGCGATTGAAAGCGATCCGGCGAACAAAAGCATGAGCCAGTACTATGCGCGCGATTATTGCGTGACCTTGGCCGAAGCCGAGCGGCGCATGGCGATACAGGGCAGCCACGTCGCCGGAACCTTGATGCAGCGTGTCGCCGCTGGCGAGCCGTCCACTTTCGCTGGCCTGTGGTTTGAGCACCAACCCGAATACCGCGTAAAAGTAGCCTTCACGCGCGATGCGGCGGCAACCCTGGCGCGCTACACCAGCGATCCACTGTTCGTCCCCGTCGACCGGCCCGGGCCGACGCTCATCGAACTGCGCGCGGAAACCGAGCGCGTGGCGCGCGACCTCGAAACGATCGGTTCACGCTTCAACATGGCCAGTGCAAATGAACAGACTGGTCGGGGCGAAGTCGCTCTCGCCACCGATATAGAGCCCGTCCTGCAAGCAAAGCGCGAGGGCCGCATTCGCATACCAGATTTTATCGACCTCATTCCGCCGCCGCCGCTCAAGGTTACGGTACCGCTACCCTTTCCTGGCGGCGCGGAGCGCTTGGCTGCTTTCCCCCGCGCTAAGTTCCGACGCAGCGGCATTTCCATTCTGATGGGATCGGGCAAGGTGCAGCCTTACGCGCGGAACGGCTGTCTGGTGATGGACACCGAAGATGGCCCCTTGACCATCCTTTGGCCCAATGAAGCCCAGCCTGATCTCAGCCGCAACGGCGTGATCGAAATCGTCGATCGAACTAATGGCGAGAAATTCGCGGTAGGTGAAGCGATAGCCGTTGAGGACGGGGTTGTCTTCGACGCAAGCAATGTTCCCGCCATCGACGAGAGCGCTCGCTGCCCCGGGCCATATGCATACGTCCCGAATTTCGAACCCTGGGCCAGATACGAAGCGGGCAAGAACCAATGGCGCGCCGAGGCGCTAGCACGCGACAAACATATCTCGGTCGATGCGGCCCAGCGTGAATTGCAGGCCATGGCATGGCGCGAGGAGAAGCTGCGAGCGTTTGGCCAGGACCTGTCGAACGGCCAGCCTGACAAATATGGCGGACTAATCGCGAGCGACGGTAAGGCCACGCTTTACTGGGTTCTGGGCGAGGAGGAACATCTGGTTGCACCCATCCCGTCCGCGCTGAAGGATCACATCACCGTCGTCGGCGTGCCGCGTCCGGTTGCTCCGCTAATTCAGGAGCGCGCGACCCTTCGCCGGCAACTGATGGCCGCTGGATTGAAGCCGCAGGTCGGTTACGAGATCGAAAAGGGACGTCTCACCATGAGCAGTGTGAGCGATCTCCCGGCGCTGGCCAAAGCTTCGCGCGAGGGGAAGGTCATGTTGCCCGACAGCATCGACATCCTGACGGACGGCGCCAGCGTGTCCGGCAGTTACAATGATGAAAATGGCCGCCGCGCCGAGGCACAAGTGCTGGCTTCGCCGGACTTCTTCCCGATCATGACACTGGCGCGCCAGACGCCGGTCGAATCCATACTTGCGGGTGGCGAAGAAGGGGGGCAGCCGCGCACGCCTGGAGACGTGCAGGCACGCGAGGTGGCTACCATGCTCGTCACCATGGGTTTTACTCAAGCCAAGGTCACCGCGCTCCGCAAGGCCGGGCTCGATCCTGTGTCTGCCTGGATCGCGCAGAACGGGCGCAGTACACCGGCCAACCGGGCCATCCTATCGCGCCATGTGGTGATCGTAGAACTGATGTCCATCGACAGTCACACAAGGCTAAGCGATGGCTACCGGTCGTCGGCCCGGGTGCGCGTCGTTGAGACGCTCAAGGGCCCCGCGAAGGCGGGAGACGTGATCAATCTACGTCTTGTCTCCGGCTTTGATGCGGACGGAAAATGGCAGCAGGACAACGAGGAGCCGATGCTGCTCGAAGGCCTGCCGCGCGCCTTCGCACCCGGTACACGCTGGCTGTTGTGGCTGCCCGACGGGCTTTATGAGAGGGTCGCGCGTTTTGCCGGGAACACGCCGGCACAAGGGCAGTGGTACAAGCCGTGGTTTTCGATCGCCCAAGTGGAGGGCGACACTTTCTCCCCGTCGCAAGGGACGGGACCTGTTGTCTTGCCGACGCGCTACGATGATCGAGCCTATCCGCTCAATGCCTTGCGTGAAGAGCTGGCGCCGGTGCGTGCTGCCTTTGCACCCCTGGATATGGCGGCGGATGGTCTGGCGGCTGGGCGACCCGGGAGCAACGCAGTCTCGCGCGAACCGGGCCTCTTGACCCTCGGTTTCGCCAAGGCTGTCGAGCAGGCGGTTCACCCCGGCAAGCCTGTATGCCTGAGCTATTCGATCGACAATTCCGCGCCGATCGACCCGCCTGACGCCATCCTGGCCGCGATAGGGAAGCAGCTCGGCGTCAATGCCTATCCGGGAACGTCGTGCGGGTTCGAAACACACCCTTTCGTTAAGGCTTCGGGCGAGACCGCCATGCTCTATTCGCTGCGGTTCACCCTAGAGAAGGGTGGCACATGGTTGCTACGCGCCAGTGCGGCTTACGGCAATCTCGGTGCAGAGGGACAGGCGTATCGCCTTCGCAAGGCCGGGCGGGGATGGCAGGCTGAACCCACCGGGGAACGATGGATATCATGATCTTTAGGAGGGCGGTTATGCTCGTCGCGTTTCCAGTCCTACTGTCCGGCTGCAACAAGGATGAGCTGCCGCAGGAGCAGGTGGAGATCCCGACAGGATGGCGGTCGATCGAAGCGGGAACATGGTCGTTCCGGTTCCCGATCAATGTCGAATTGCTGGGCAAGGACGATGTTTGCGGCGGTCGCGATGCGCCTAAAGAAGGTTGCTCTATCGCCATCGAAGGCCCTGTCTATCGTGCCGCTACGGCAGACTTCACCTTGCAGACGCTCGATCCCTATGGTGATCGCGGGCCGTCAGATTGGGGGCACCCGCTTCGATTGAATGGATCGATCGTGTATCGCCAAAAGGACGCCGTAGAGGAGAGTTACGTCGTCACGGATCGTTCTGGCGGCAAAGGCAAGGCGGTGCGCTTTTCGAACCCGAACATACAGGCTGGAACACAAAACGATCCCGCCGAACAGCCCCTATTGTGGATGTCGTGCAGGTCGGCCCAGGGTTGTGCCACCGCGCGGGCGGTAGCCGCCTCGGTTCGTTTCGAAGACATCTCGCAATACTGCCCGCCCACAGAGCGCGAAAGTGCGCCGCGCGTCTTTCCGCAATGCCCGGATCACCGCCCATGATGCGGCTTTACAGAAAAATGCTGATCGCGGGGATCACGTTTGCCGTCGTCGCATGTAGCGAGGCGAAGATCGAAAAGCCGGCCGATCGGGGTACGCAACAACTGCCACCGGCTGACAGCGGCAGACCGCCCAAAGAGGTGCAAATCGATGAGGCCGGACGCTGGTCTCTTGCTTCCGCGCCAGCACTCGATCCCGCCACAATCGCGCCGAAGAATGCGATGAAACCGGCATCGACGGGTAACCATTTGCATGTCTTTTTTGAACCCCCGCCGACCGCGGACGAAATGACGCGTCTGCGCGACGGGGGCGTGACGGTTGATCTGGTGCTGCGCAGTTTCACCTCCCGCCTGATCGTCGATCATGGGTGTCTGCGGCTCGATATGCCGGAGCGACCACTCGTGCGCTTCAATGCGCCTCCGCTGTTGCAGCGAGACCCCCAAGGGTATCTTGTGCTTGGAGGGCATGGCACCGACGGTCGGGCAGATTTTTCCCGGATAGGAGAAGAGGTTCTTTGGTTTAACGGCCCCTTCGAAAACGACCCAAACATCGGCAGTCGTCCACTGCCCGTAATAGACCCCAAGGTTATCGCGCCAATCCACGAAGCTTGCGGTCCTGGAAAAGTCGTGAGTGTGCCTGCAACCGTTCAGAGCGTCGCCCTCTATCATTCCAAGCAAATGGATATGGCCATCAAGCAGTTTCGCGAAATGTATGGCGTGGATGAAGCGACCGCTCGCAAGAAAATGACCTATTGCCGCGCTACGGGTACATGCGGAGCTATTCCTCCACCGCCACCGGTCATGGACACAAAGATGTGCCCCGCAGGCACCAAGCTGGAAAGCGGACTTTGCCGAAACGCGGACGGCTATATCCGGCCAATCCCTTGATTGAAATGCCCATCCGCTGCCCACCGACGGGGACCGTAGTGGCGGATGGCTATTTGGTCCCCAACCGAGAACAAACCATGTTTTCATTGTTGGCTGCGGTATTCGTAGACCGCTTCAATTTTGCTCGCTCGAATGCCGCTTCTGGCGCGCAAACCCGCGGAAATCCGTTGGAATATGTCGGGTCACTTTCTACCACTGTTCCGGTCAGCTCCCTGCCGTTTGAAACCGGTTGACCCGGCACACCCTACGCGACATGTCGCCGGTCATTTAGTCCCTAATACCAATGAATTATGCTTAGAAAATGGGTTCGGTCACTTCTCAATCACATTGATATAATGTCATTTATGCAAATTGAAGTGATTGGCGGGGAGGCGGAAAGGGGCGGAATTCCTGGGCTTGTTCGTTCTTGACATGTTCTTCATTGTGATTTAACCGGGAAAGCACTTTCGCAGTGCGGCCAGGCTCCTCGTTTGAAGGAGTCGGTCAATGTCACGACCAATATCTCTGCAAGTCTATGTCACCTCCGAACTCGCTGGGCGGGTTCGGATTGCTGCTGCCGCCGACGGTCTGGCGGTCAGCGAATGGCTGCGTTCGGTCATCTTTCGGGCCTGCGAAGACGAAATCTCCGTAGCGAGCGATCGCGGTCTCCTGCGCCGGCTCTATCGTCAGTCGTTGTTCTCCATGGTGGGGGTCGATGCCCTCCTGGCCGGGCACAAGGATCACGCCTTGCGCGAACGGGTCCACCAGGCCTTTGCCGCCAAGTGCAAGCAGGCCGGCCTCACCGCCAGCACTGACGAGGGAGGCTCCCATGAAGCGTAACCTCGTCAACTTCACGCGCGGCAGCCAGCTGCTCGGCCACTTCGGTTTCATGTTCGCCGCCGGCCTCAAGGGTCCGCTGCTCATTGCTCTTGCCGTCATTTCATCGATGGCATGGTGGATGCTTTCGAGCGGGCTAACCGACCACGAAACCTACCTCGTGTGGATGCGGCTCTATGCCTTGGCCTACGGCTTCATGGAGTTCGATTCCGCCAAACAGGTGGCGCTCGAAACAGGCTTTGGCGGGACCGTCCAGTTCCCCATCGCGATGGTCGAAAGTTTCCCACCAGTGGTCCGCGCATGGGGCCACATGGTGGACATTCTCCAAGGCGTCTTGTGGCGCTCGGCGCTTGCCCTCCTGCCGGCATTCGCCCTGTTCTACTGGTTCGCCGCACGCTTTGGTCGCAAGTCCAAGGAGCGCAAGCACGAGCGCGGCGCCATGCTGGTGACCTTGGCCGAACTGGTCGAGGAAATCCGTGTCTACAACCTTGCCGAACGGGCGAAGGAACTGACCGCCGCGATGGGCTGGCGCTGGCGGCTCTGCACGCCGGGCGAACTCGCCAAGGTCTTTCCCTACCGCCCGTCGAAGCTCGCTAAGGTCAGCTATCCCTGGCGGCTCGAGCAGAGCCATGCGATGCTCATCGGCACGACCGGCATGGGCAAGACCGTCGCCCTGTCGGATATGATCGAGGAAGCGCGCAGCCGCGGCCAGCGCGCCGTGATCTTCGACCTGACCGGCGCTTTCATAGAGCATTTCTACGACAGCAGCCGGGACGTCATCCTCAACCCGCTCGATGCGCGCTGTCCGCGATGGAGCGTGTTCGACGAGTGCCGTGACGAGGCCGAGTTTACCGCGGCCGCCGAAGCACTCGTGCCGCACGATGGCGGTGGGTCGGAGCAGTTCTGGGTACTCGCCGCGCGGCTTCTGTTCGTCGAAATGTGCCTGAAGCTGCGCGCGCGCGGGCAGGGGACGAACGAGGCGCTGGCGTCAGAACTGATGACGGCGGACCTGGCATCAGTGCACCGGTTGATGCGCGGTACGATCGCCGACCCGCTCACTGCCCCCGAGGCTGCGCGCATGGCGGAATCGATCCGCGCCGTGTTCAATGCCAATGCCAAGGCGCTAAAGCTTTTGCCGCAAAGCGGGCGCCGCTTCTCGCTCCGGCAATGGGTCGAGCAGGACGATAGTTCGGGCTCAATGGTGTTCATTTCAGCACGATATGTCGACATGAGCGTGTGTTCGCAGCTACTCACCGTCTGGCTCGATCTGGCGATGAACACGCTGATGACACTCGATCGGACCAGGGACTTGCGCATCTGGTTCTTCGTCGATGAGCTCGGAGCATTGCACCGGCTGCCAGCGCTCGAGAAGGGTCTCCAGACGGCGCGCAATTTTGGCGGCGCGATCGTCACCGGCATCCATGCCTATGCCAAGCTCAAGGAGGTCTACGGCGAGAACATGGCGATGACGCTGTCATCGCTTGCCAGAACC
>Ga0075012_10005849_pt1 | contig 11226 bp, 6 predicted proteins | sample All_14_2_FD_71474 | JGI IMG/M metagenome (GOLD analysis project Ga0075012, IMG submission 71474) | Freshwater microbial communities in response to fracking from Pennsylvania, USA - Allegheny Zone_MetaG_DW_15 | ecosystem: Environmental > Aquatic > Deep subsurface > Groundwater > Drilled...
CAAAGGCGCTGTGGCCTTGACTGGGCACCCAGGGGGCGAAGTGATCGGAGGCCATAATGCCGCCGAATCCGCACTTTTCCGCCTGCACGCAGAAATCGATCATGTCATTGGGGTGAAACTGCTCGAACATGGCACAAAAGCCCAGATGTTTTCGCTTGAAGTCCATGAATACTCTCCTTAAAATCAGCCTGGCAGGCTTGGAGAATTTGTCTCAGCAAATTCTCCAGCCCTGTTTGCCACCCCCACAGTTTTCCCCTGGAACAAGAATGACTCCTGACGGGTGAGGGGAATCAGGTGCTTATGAACAAGCTCGCCTTTTCTTTGCTTCTATTTGCCGGCTGCCAGTTGGCCCAGGCCGATGAACTCTCGGGTCCCGGCCGCAAAACCCTGGTAAACGAAGAGTGGGGCACGATCTTCTGCCAGGAAAACGCTTCGGTGCGCACCGACAGCACGGGCCAGCGCCACAGACTGGTCACCGACAAGGGCAACATCTCTCTGGCCAAGACGGTAGACGGCTGGCTGGTGCAGGCCCCCAATCAGAATATGCGGTTGCGCAAGCAGATGAACCACGACGGCAGCGAGCGCGTGATGGTGACCTTCAATTCGGCCAGCTACGTCTTCGAGACCAAGGCCAATGACTATAGCTGGATTTTTCCCGGCGACCGAGTTTTCTTCGGTCTGCGCGAAGGCGAATTGCGCAGCGCTCTGGGCCGCGAGGGCGCTTACAAGATGCTCAAAAAGAGCGGCGGTGTAGCCTACGAAGTCGAGAGCGAGGCGGGCGAAAGTCAGGTACTGCTGGGACGCCGAAAATACACCAAGTTTCCCGGCTCTCACTACGTGATCGTCAAAAAAGAGGGCGAGGAGTTGGAACGCCACCCCTACCTGGTGCACGGCGTGGTCTTCGACAACGGACCGGTGGGAATGTTCCTGCGCATGCCGCGCAATCCACTGCTGGACGCCCTCGATTTCACCTTCGTGCGCACGTTCGCGTCCACGGTTCCCTATCCCGAGGCCAAGGTGGTGGAGACCCCGGTCAAGGAGCGCGACCCGCTGCAGGCCGTAGAACCTGCCCGCAACGAGGATCCTTTGGGCCTGAAGCGAAGTAACAAACCCTACAGAGATATGAAGAACCCGGCTCCACCAGACAAGAACGGGGACTCACAGAATTGGACCACACCCGCACCCGAGCCCAAGTAAAAACATTCATAGTTCTGGCTTTGCTATTGCTCGTCGCGAGCACAGCCCATGCCCAAGAGGCCCAGGACTTTTTCAACCTCAAAGACTTCGCCATGCCGGACTTCAAACTGGAACCGGTCAAGGGCTCGACGGTCCCTCCCAATCTGCAGTTGTCGTTCTTCATCATCAGCCTCTCGCTGATCCCGTACACGATCGTTTCCTGTACGTCCTACATCCGCACCACCATTATGCTCTCCTACCTCAAGAGCGCGCTCGGCTCCACCCAGGCCTTAAGCAATCAGTTGATGATGGGCATCACCATGTTCATCACTTTCTTTATCATGTGGCCGGTAGGACAGCGCATCAACACCACCGCCGTGCAACCTTATATGGCCGGCACCATCGACCAGCCGGCTTTCATCACCGCCTTCGCCCAGCCGGTGCGCGACTATATGCTGGCCCAGACTCGCGACGACGATCTGCGCCTCTTCGCCATGCTGGGCCGGGTTCATGGAATCAAAAAACCCGATGATGCCCCTTTCCGGGTCATCATGCCGTCCTACATCATGTCCGAAATCAAGACGGGCTTCTTTATCGGCTTTTTGATCTATCTGCCGTTCCTGGTGGTGGACATGGTGGTGGCCTCGGTGCTGATGTCCATGGGCATGTTCATGATCAGTCCCACCACCATCTCGCTGCCCTTTAAGTTAGTGCTTTTCACGTCTCTGGACGGTTGGCACGTCCTGATTACCGGGCTGGTGCGCAGTATTAACCACCCCAAGTGGTGGCCCCAGTAAGGCGGCCCAGGCTGCGGTATTTGCTGACGGCCAATCGGCGGCTGCCGCGCAAAGGGGAACCCTTGGTCAGCGCCGCTTGAACCTGTCGCTCCACCAGGTGCTCCACGTGTTCGATGGGTAAACTGGCGTCCAGTCGATGGAGCAGTCCGATGGCGCGGAAAAACTCGACCACGGGTTGAGTGTGCTCATGAAAGACGCCCAGACGAGTGCGAATGGTGCCTTCGTTGTCGTCCTCGCGGTGCACCAGGGCTGAGCCGTCGGCGTCGCAGTAGCCGGCCTGTACGGAAGGGTTGTTCTCCAAATGATAGACGCGGCCACAGGCGGCGCAACTGCGTCGCAGGCACAGCCGGCGCACGATCTCCTCATCCGGCAGCTCCAGTTGAATGACACTGTGGAGCGGTTGGTTTTGGGCTGCCAGTAACGACACCAAAGCCTGAGCCTGGGCGCGGCTGCGCGGGAAACCGTCGAGCAAAAAGCCCCGAGCCAGATCCGGTTGTTGCAAACGCTGGCCCATCATGTCCAGAATCAGGGAGTCAGGGACCAGCTTGCCAGCGGCCATCAACGATTTGGCCTGAAGGCCCTGAGGGCTCTGCAGGCGGACCTGCTCGCGCAGCATATCGCCGGTGGAAATGTGGGCCAATCCATAACGCTGCTTGAGCGCGGCGGCCTGAGTTCCCTTGCCGGCCCCGGGAGGCCCGATCAGAACCAAACGCAACGCCTGATGCCGGTTCGGTCTTCGCAAATCCATAACGCCCATCGTCTTGTGTTCCCCCATTGAGTGACTGGATCACAAGGATACTGGAGTCGGGGCGAACAGGTATGAACAGTTTGTTTCCGCCGATTCTGAGACGCAAAATTGCAATGGATTTGTAACGCGCAGGGCCCGAACACCAGCGTTCCGAAACGTAGCCGCCATGGCCTCACCCCACCCCAGCCAAATCGGCGCCTTCTCCATTCTGGCGCTGCTTGGCGTGGGCGGCATGGGCAAGGTTTACCTGGCCCGCGACGCTCAGGGCAAACAAGTTGCCCTGAAGGTTTTGCTGCCTGAACTAACCGCCGCCACCCTGGACCGACTGCGCTTTGAACGCGAGTTCGATATCGCCTCGCAGATGGATCATCCCGGATTGGTCACCGTCTACGAACGGTCTTTTGAAAACGACCTGTGCTACTACAGCATGGAATTCGTGCAAGGTGTGGATTTGGGCCGGCGCTTTCAAGGCACCGGCCAGACCTTCTCCCGACAGATAGGCCAGGAAGCGTTGGGACTCTTTGTGCAGTTGGCCGACGCGCTGCACTACCTGCATCAGCACAACATCATTCACCGCGATCTCAAAAGCGAAAACGTTTTGGTGGATGGCCTGGGCCAGGTGCGCCTGCTGGACTTCGGTCTGGCCTGTTTTCACAAGGTAGCCAGCAAGGCCAATCGCATTACCAGTCCGGGCATGGTGCTGGGCACCCCTTACGCCATGGCGCCCGAGCAGATCATTGGCGACGGCGCCGACGTGCGCAGCGACATCTACAGCCTGGGCGTGATGATGTACCAGATCTTCTGCCAACGTCTGCCCTTTGAGGCTCCCGACCCCATGGCCGTGCTTTATCAAATCCTCAACCAGCCGGTGCCTCCCTTCAAGCCGGAAATGCCCGCCCCCGAAGGCCTGGGGGCGCTGGTGGAACAGTTGCTCAGCAAGGAACCCCATTTGCGCCCGCGCGACGCCGGCGAAGTCAAGCAAAGGCTGGAAGCGCTGGCGGCCGGGTGGACTGGCGAAGTGGACGTTCCCGTGGTCCCGGTCATGGCTCCCGAGCCGGTCCGCCGCCTGGTCACGCCGCGCTTCGTGGGCCGGCGCAAGGAGGAGGCCTGGTTCGAAAAGCGCCTCACCGAGCTTATGGAGGGTCGCGGAGGCTGGGGTGTCATCAGCGGTTCGGCGGGTGTGGGTAAAAGCTACCTGCTGCAGCACTGGGCGGCCACCGCCAAGAGCCACGCGGTGACGGCCGTCAAAGTCCAGCCGGTCTCCAGCTCGCACATCCCCTACCAGCTTTGGACGCCGATCCTGCGTTGGGCCCTGCACGAACAGACCGTTCCCCAATCGGTGCTACCGTTTGTTCCCGCCCTCAGTCTGCTTTTGCCCGAGTTGGCCCCTTCCGCCCCGGACAGTTACGCGCCGCTAGACGACCCTTTACAGCGCTATCATCTCTACGAGGGAATGGCTCGGCTGATTTTGCATCGCGCCCAGAACTGCGCCGTGCTCTTGCTCGACCAGGTCCACGACGCTGATCCGGCCAGCCTGGAGTTCCTCCACTACTTCCTGGAAACGCGCTACTACAGCAGCGACGCGCTCAAGCTGCCGCTGGTCATCCTGGCCGTCAACAGCGAGGAAAACCCGGCCGAACTCGAGGTGCTGTGCCGGCTGTCCGAGCAACAGAGCAATGCTCAGATGCTGCCCCTGACAGGTTTTCAGCTCAACGAGGCCCAACAATTTCTAGAGAGCTTGCTCGACCACCAGGCCGTGCACCCGGAAACGCTGCGCTTTCTGCATCACGAGACCGAGGGCAAGCCTCTTTATCTGCAAGAACTGGCTCGCCTGGGAGTGGAAGGCGGTTCCTGGCAGTGGCGCGAGGGCTGCTGGCATTTCCGCACCCCCAGTGGCACCACTTCTTGGGGTAGCGGCACGCTGCGCCTGCCCGCCCGGCTGCAGGCGGCCCTGCGCAAGCGCCTGGAGGGTCTGGGCGAAACCGAACTCGAGGTCTTGCGCATGTCGGCCGTGCTCGGGCCACTGCTGGCCTTCCGGCATCTGCAAGCCCTCTGCGGCATGCCCGACCGCTCGCTCTACGAAGTGTGTTCTCAGTTGGTGCAGCGCCGTCTGCTGCACGAGGGGAGCGACTTTGAACTGGCCAGCCAGGGGACCGGCGATGTGGTGCTCGAGTCCATGAGCTGGGGCGTGCGGCGCGGCTATCACGCTCGCGCCGCCGCCTACCTGGAGCGCACCGAAAAAGCTTCCCACTGGGAAGTGGGCGAGCACTGGGCGCTGGCCGGCGAGCCGGACAAGGCAGGACAGAGCTTCCTGGCCGCCGCCCAGCAGGCGCTGCGCAGCTACGCCTACGAGGAAGCTTGCCGCTGCTTGCAAGAGATCTCGCAACTGCCCCCGCTGACTCAGCCGCTCACCCACTGGGAACTGGAGGAGCTGTGGGCCGATGCCATGCTGGGCGCCGGCTTCGCCCAGCAGGCGCTGGAGAAGCTCATTCCGCTGTCCCAGGCCGCCGATCCCGACCCCATCAACTCTCTGCGGCGCCTGCGCAAACTCGGCAACGCCTACGAAACGCTGGGACGCTTGCAAGAGTCTTACGAGGCCAACCAGCGGGGGCTGGAACGACAAACCAAATTAAGGTCCAAGGACAGCCAGCGCGCTCAACTCATTCTGGAAGAGGGCTGCCGCCTGTGCGAGCGTCAATCTCGCGTGCTCTTTTTGCTCCGCCCCCCCGGTTGGCTGGACGACTTTACCCACCTGGTGGTGGCTCAGATGCGCCTGGCCGTCAAGCGCAATCAGAACCGCCAGGAAAGCTGGGCTCAGGCCTTTATCTACGGAGGATTCTGGTCGCTGCGCCGGCTCAAGTGGTCGGGCGGAGCCTTGCTGGCCATCAACAACGCCCTGAGTCGCATGCTCACCATGCCCGACAGCGAAGCCAAGGCCCAGCTGATGGGAGACTCTGGCTACATGATGCTGTTGGCCGGCTCGACCCGCAAGGCCAAGCGGGTTCTGGAGGATACCCGCGACATTCTCTCTCGGTTGGGACTGGCTACGGGCATGTGCAAGAATTTCCTACAGCTGCATGCGGTGTGTTTTCACCAGGGCTCCATCGGCGAGGCCTACCGCAACGGCTGTCAGGGGCTTCAGTTTGCGCGCCGCCTGGGCAATCGATTCGAAGAAGCGCTGGCGCTGAGCACTATCACTCAGTCCAGCTCAGCCTTGGGCGAAATCGAAACGGCTGAGAATTACCTGGCTCAGCTGGAGCCACTGCGGGCCCAGTTCCAGGCCAGTTACCTCGATCTGATCGCCGAACTGGCGCATTGCTACTTCCTGTGGGCCACCAAGCGCCCCGCCGAGATGGACAAGCGCGCCACCGCCAACTACGAACGCTGCAAAGAATTGCAAGAGCTCCCCCACCAGACGCTGCACTTTGGCGTGCTGGCTCTGGACGCGCGCATCCAGTTGGACGTGGAGGCGGCCATTCCATTGCTGGAAGAGCTCAATCACTCCACCCGTGGCCAACGCCTGGTGCGGCCGGTCTTCAAACGCTTGCAGGCTACGGCCCTCATGGCTCAGGACAAACGGGGCCGGGCCTTCGAAATCCTGGGCGAGTGCACGCGCCGGGCCGAGCAGGCCGGCGTTCCTTGGGAACGCTACCGCTGCCACATTCTACTGGCCGAGTGGCTGGAAGAAGAAGGCCTGGGCGAGCACCATCGCGCCGAGGCCGCCCGCGCCTGGATCGACGTCAAAGGAGAGTAATCTCCAAGAGGGAGCGGGCGATGGCCAGGGCGCAGGCGCGGGCCCGGCTACCCACTTCCAAAGGCGGCCCCACGCAACTGGGACAGCCTTCCTCGCAAGGACAGTTTTCCAGCATGTGACAAGCCTGTTCCAGCAACTGGGGAAAGAGATCATAGAGTTGGGAAGCCAGCCCCATGCCACCCGGGATGCTGTCATACAGATACAGGGTGGGATCAAAACGCCCGAGCACTTCGATGGGCAGTTCGTCCAGTTTGGCTCCCTCATCAGCCCCGATGCGCAGCCAGTTCTCGCCGCCGGTATCGGTCTCATCGGTCGGCACCAGGGCAAACTCGTAGCGTCCCTGGCTGGAAGCCTCGGGACGCACGAACCACTTGCCGGAACGTTCCCCCACGCAGTGATCGATGTCGCGACCGTCACACATCAGGTAAAGCGGCGCCAGATGGTGCAGGCAGTGGGCCAGACCCACCACTCCCTCCAAACTATCGGCCCGGCCCAACTTCAAATCGTGAAAGAACTCTTCGCGGAAGGTCAGCCAGAACGAGGTGGTGTGCATCTCGTGATCGGGCAGATGCACCTGACCGTAGCCCACGTTCTCTCGGCTATAGAACTTGATCTTCTTGAAGCCGGAGACGCGCCAGGCCACGTGTACCTCGCCGTGCTCGCGCACAACTCTCTCCTCTTCAGGCAGGGACTGGCGTTGAAAGCTGTCCAGCACCTTGACGGCCGTGGAGGTAATGGCATCGGTGTAGTAGTCCACCTCCACCGCCTTCACATAGGCCCGCCGCTGCGCATATTCCAGGCGTTTGACGTTGTAGGTCTTGGCCTCGCACATGTAGATGGCGTCCTCGTAAACGGTGGATCGGGCCGAGTTCCAATCGACCTCGGCAATCACTCGATTGTTCTGATCCATGTCCATGATCACGAAGTTCTCGGGACCGCTGCTGCGCAGACTGATGTGGTCGGCCGGATACACTTCCTGGGCCCAGTGCAGCTGATCGCCGGACTCGTGCACCACCTGTTTCTCCACCAGATAGCGAGCGATCTCGTCGATATTGGCCCGCCCCAGCAACTCGCCACGCTCCAGTGGCAGCTCAAAGGCGGCACACTTGACATGACTCAACAGAATGGCCGGATTGTCCGGATTGATGCGGGCGTGCTCCGGACTGGATTCAAAGAAATACTCGGGATGTTGCATGAGGAACTGATCCAACGGATCGCTGCGGGCCACCATCACCACCACCGAATGGGTCTGGCGGCGTCCAGCTCGGCCGGCCTGCTGCCAGGTGCTGGCCACGGTGCCGGGATAACCCGCCAGAATGGCTACGTCCAAGCCGCCCACATCAATGCCCAACTCCAGCGCGTTGGTGCTGACCACGGCCAGAACCTTGCCCTGGCGCAGCCCGCTTTCGATCTCACGGCGCAGACCGGGCAGATACCCCCCGCGATAGCCCCGAATCAAGCCCTCGTCGGCCTCAGTGCGCTCGAACTTGTCCTTCAAGTAACGGGTGAGCACCTCCACATTGAGCCGAGAGCCGGTAAACAGGATGGTTTTGTGGCCCTTTTCGATGAACTTGCCGGCCAAACGGCGGGCCGAGGTCACATAAGAACGCCGAATTCCCAACTCCTTATTGAGCATGGGCGGATTGTAGAAGAGAAAAGTCTTCTCACCCTGGGGCGCGCCGCTCTCGGTGATGGCATGGACCTCCGATTCCAGCAAGCTCTCGGCCAGTTGTTGGGGATTGGCGATGGTGGCGCTGCAGCAAATAAAGACCGGATTGGAGCCGTGAAACTGGCAGATGCGGCGGAGGCGACGAAAAACGTTGGCCAGGTGACTGCCAAAGACACCACGGTAGGTGTGTAGCTCGTCCACCACCACGTAGCGCAGATTGCCGAAAAAACGGCTCCACTTGGTGTGATGGGGCAGCACCCCGGTGTGCAGCATATCGGGATTGGTGATGACTACGTGGGCCTTCGACCGCACCGCCCGGCGCGCGTCCGCCGGGGTGTCACCATCATAGGTAAAGGCTCCCAAATTTAGATTCACGCCCTCGAGGCGTTTACACACGTCCTGCAGTTCGGCCATCTGATCCTGGGCCAGAGCCTTGGTGGGAAAGAGATAAAGTCCCCGACTATTGGGATCCTCCAACACGGACTGAATCATGGGCAGGTTGTAGCACAGAGTTTTACCGGAGGCAGTGGGGGTGACGATCACCAGGTTTTTGCCGGAAACGGCCGCTTCGATGGCCTGGCTCTGGTGGCTGTAGAGCCGCTCGATGCCCTTTTGCTGCAGAGCCTCTTTCAGTTCGGGCCGTAGAATTTCCGGCCACGGGCCCCAGATAGCCGATTTGGCGGGAATGCGCTCGATGCGCGTGAGGGTATCCCGCTTGCCTTCAATCTCCAGCAAGTTCTCGAGTACAGTGGTTAAGGTCATGCTTGAAACTACCTCAACCCCGGCAGCTTTCCTACCGAACAAGTATGGGGTCCCGCTACGCGCGCCCCCGAGTCGCCGCTGGAGGTCGCTAGCGAACTCCCGACGGCGACCAACAGAATTTGCTGAACAAATTCTGCAATCGTGCTATACTTCGGGGCAATGCGCATTCAGGCGAGCAGTCCCAAACCCAGAGTCCCGGCTCATTCTCTGAGCCTGGAGCCCGCTCGCCAATGCTTGTTGACCCCCGAAGGCGAAGCGTTGCGCTTTCCCACCGACGGTTCCACCTTTCACCTGGGCAGCGACGAGGATTGTCTGATTCGCTGGCAGGGCCCCGAGATCGGCGGCAAGCACGCCGAAGGACGTTGGCGCAACGGCCAGCTGGAAGTGCGCGGCCAGAACACCCTGGTCAACGGCGAAAAATGTGCCGAATGGAAACCCCTGGGCGACGGCGGCCACATCCAGCTGGGAGACATCAACCAGCCCACCTTTTCGCTGGCGGTGCTCAGCGACCAGACCTACGAACCCTCAGAACAACCGTTAGCCATCACCTATTTTGGCGACGCCAGCGCTCCCAACATCAGCCGCCAGGTGGCCGCTCAGCCGGGTCGGTTGGCCAAGCTCTTTCAGGAAAACCCCTCGGTGGTCAACGTGCAGGGTGTGGTCATGCGCGGCGGTCGCTTGAACCACCTGGCCAAGGCAGCTCTGCCCGTCACCATGGGAGCGATCGCGGCCGGCGGTCTGGGCATCGGCGTGCTGGGGTTGCTGCAGGGAATGAACATGCCGCTGATGGTGCTGGGCGGCCTCACCGCCGCCGGCGGCGCCCTGGTGGCGGGGGCGAACTGGAAAGAGATGCCGGGACACTGGAAAGCAGCGACCGACCAATCTTCCTTAACGGAGTTTCCTTCGCAGCAGGTGCAGGTGCGCAGTCTGCCCGACAGCCCCTCCAACAAGAAGTTCGACCAGGCCTGGAAAACCAGTTTGAGCAACTGGCCACAGGCCCGCCAAATCATCTATTTGTCCGGCCACGGCTACCAACATGAAGCGGCCGGAGTCAACTTCGCCCACCTGGCCCAAACGGTGCAGGGAGCTGAGGCGATCTTGCTGGACGCCTGCAACGGCGGCCAGATCGAGGCCCTTTCGCAGTTGGCCGGTTCAGCTCGGGTGGCGGTGGCCTCGGAGCACACCGTACGCGGCTTCGGATTCCCACTCGACGCCATGCTCGGCCAACCCAACTACCCCGCCGATTCCAAAGCCCTGGCCACTTCGCTAGTCATGTCGGCCTCGCGTGGGCGACCGGCCAGGTCCCTGGTGGCCATCGATCTACAGGTGCTTCAGAAAGACTTGCTCCCCAGTCTGGGCCAGCTAGGTCGCCGCCTGCAGCGGGCCGACCGGGAAAAAGTGAAGCAGGCCCTGGAGAGCAGCGAGACCACCGATACCAATAGCAAGACCACCGTCGACCTGGGTAGTTTTCTGGCCCGCCTGGAAGACCTGCAGTTGCCCGAGGTGAGCAAAACCCAGGCCGCGCTCAACCAATGCGTGCTGGCCATGATCGGCCACGGAACGATCTCTTTTGACAAATATCCCCCCACCCACATGCCTTCGGGCTGGCGCGATTTGATGAGAGAGCTCCGAAAGTAGGTATTCCTCACGGTCTTGGCAAATCAATCGCCAGGTTAACCTAAGGAGTCTTCGCGTGTTCAGTTGTGGTCTGCAAGTCCGCATTTCTTCCGGCCCCGATAAGGGACGCACTTTCCCCCTGGATTGTGCTGAAATCACCATCGGGCGGGCGCGCACCCCGGGCGATCGAGCCCCCGGCTGGGTGCTGCTCAATGATCCCCAAACTTCGCGCATCCACGCCGACCTGCAGTGGGATTATGAAGCCAAAAACTACAAACTGATCCATCGCTCCGACACCAACCCCACCGAAATCAACGGCGCTCCCGTGACCGGCGAAGTGGTTCTCAAGATCGGCGATCACGTGCGCGTCGGCTCAAGCATTTTGGACATTCAACAGGCCGACTTTCGCTTCGGCGGCGTGGCTCCGGAAAACATGGCGGCCATTCACGAGGCCCGCCGCACCGGAACCATGCAAATCAATAACGATCTTGCCTACCGCGATCCGGTTCGCGAAGGGGAGGCCCGCGGCAACACCAAATCGGCCGGCCGCAAAATCGCGCTATCGACGCGGCCCAAGCTTTGCCTGGAAATCTTGGGGGGCAACCAACAGGGGACCAAGATCCCCATGACGGGCTTCCAAATTCAAGTAGGTGGCAACCGGGAGGAAGAACTGCCGGACGGTCCTTCCTGGTGGGATCAAGAC